>Ga0115006_10001062_pt1 | contig 16481 bp, 8 predicted proteins | sample ArcOceMetagenome_3_FD_88943 | JGI IMG/M metagenome (GOLD analysis project Ga0115006, IMG submission 88943) | Marine eukaryotic phytoplankton communities from Arctic Ocean - Arctic Ocean- Svalbard ARC20M Metagenome | ecosystem: Environmental > Aquatic > Marine > Oceanic | place: Arctic Ocean...
CAAGTGCGCGCAAAGTGACTCTGTCACAGAAGTGTTGCCCCCATCCACAAAATTGTGATGTGCAACCCTAATAACCCTAATGATCCTAATAACCCTGACCCTGAGGCAACATTCCAGGGTCAACAAAAACAACATTTCACTAACCCTAACCCTAACCAAAATCCTCATGATATTTCACAATGCCCAACCCTAACCCTAAAATTTGGTGCAAAAAAAAAATGGAAACCCTAACCACAAAATTATGACGTCCTTAGGGGCACTATCGTGATGCAACAGTTGTCTGCCCTCAAACAGAAGCTGCAACCCCTAACCCTGCAATTCAGTTCAAAAAAATTGAAACCCCAACAACAAAATTATGACGTGCTGAAGGGGACTTTCGTCATGTGATGGTCAAGTGCGCGCAAAGTGACTCTGTCACAGAAGTGTTGCCCCCATCCACAAAATTGTGATGTGCTTGAGGGTACTATCGTCGTGTGACGGTCACATGAACTAAAACTGACTTTGTGACTGTTGCGTGCACTAAAACTGACCCTGAAACAGCAGTGTTGCCCCTAAAATCAAGTTTTGAGTGGCAGCAGTTCATGAAACAAGCACTTCGGGTGCTGCAACTGCGTAGCAACTGTTTCAACATTTGATTAGTGAAAGCTAGCAAAAATGTGTTCATCTGGTAGAAGCTAGTCGGAAATTCAGACACAGAGAAATGTTTTGGGGTGCTTAAATTCCCAAGGCTAAGAGACTATTTTCTTTCTATCCTGCCCCTTCACCCTGACAAACCTCAAGAATCCAACCACCCCCCCCCCCCTAAAAAGAGCCGATGCCCCCTAACCCCCAACAAAGGCAAACCAAATCTGCTTCGGTATCGGGAACGCTGGTAGGAACGGCGCAACAAGTGCTGTGCTGTTAATAGAATTGCAACATGCGTGTGAGCATTTTTGTATCAGTTTGCAGTCACCTTGGCAAATGTTGCCTGGCTAATCTGCCACAAGCGGGAATGTGGAAACGCAACATTGATCGCAGCATCTGTGTGACATGTGAGGGTGATCTAAGGAATTTTGCGGCAGTTTGTGGTTGTCACAGCAGAGTCTGTGCGGTTTGTTTGTGAGGAGTCAAAAAACACAAAATGCAACATTCAATGACATGTCTTGGTATTTCCTGTTGTGTTTTCGCATGATGTTATTCAATAACATTCAATGTTGGTCAATGGCACTTGTATTTTCTTGTGTTGTTTATTGTCATTTTGTGATATTTTCATGTTGTTTCACATTGTTTGCATGACGGGTGATAATGTTCCCATGTTGCTTCATGTTATTTCACACTATTTCATAATTACTTCATGTTATGTCACGTTACTTCACGTCACATTGCATTACTCAATGGTGTTTTGTGGTATTCCTATGTTGTTTAATGTGTCTTACGTCACGACATGCCATGACATGCTAGTTCATGTTGTCTGCATCATGTGGCTTTCATGCTACTGACATGCTCCCAGCATGCTACTACAATACTACTATCATACTACTATCATGACAATAGCAGGCTGCTACCATGCTACTATCATGCTACTATTGTGCTACTACCATGTGTTTAGCATATGGTACAACAATGCTAGTACTTTGCTACTATGACCCTGCCATCATGATATTATCGTACTACTAGTACAGTGATAATACCATGCACATTGGTATTAGATGGGTACTATGGTGCTACTATCAAGAGACTGCTGTGCTGCTGTGTGTTTGTGTTAGTTCGTATCATTTGATCTTGTGATGTTTTCATGTTATTTCACAGTGGTCACATGTCGTGTTGTATTATATCCATGCTACACCATGTTGCTTCATGTTATTTCATATCACATCACATTGTTTCACCTTACTTTGTGTTACTTCACGTTGCGTTGAGTTATTTCTTGTTGTATCCATGTTGTTCAAGGTCTCTCATGCTATCTCATGTCATGTTATGCCATGATGTGTCATTTCATATCATTGTGTGTCGTATCACGTCAGTTTGTGTCAATTCATGTTTGGTCCTGTTATTTCATCTCGTGTTGTGTTACTTCAAGACACTTCATTGTCGGGACAGTACCATGCTATTATCAAGTGACAAGCGTTCTGCTATCATCATACTATCATGCAACTATCATGCTAATAATACTACTAGCATGCTGTTAATGAGACAACTATGGTGTTAATACTATGATACTATCGTGCTAGCATGATGACACTATCATACTGCTATTCTGTTACTATCTTTGAACTATCATGCTACTATCAAGTGACTATCATGCTACTACTGTGTTGCCATCATGTTACTAGATTGTTACTAGATTTCTAGTAAAATGCTACTAGATTGCTACTTAATTGCTACTAAATTGCTATCAGACTGCTACTAGGTTGCTATGACATTGCACCTGCATTGTTCATCCATTGCTACTGCATTACTATTATGTTGTTACGGTAGTGCATCTGCATTGTTGTGTTTGTGCTACGATTGTGCTACTATCGTCCTATCATCATGGCCACTATGTTGTTGCCTGATGCATGGCTACTATCTCATGTTATGACCTGCAATCATACAACTATTATGCTTTGCTTGCGCTAGGATTACGCTACTATTATTGTACTATCATCATGAGCATCACAACTATCGCAACCAGTATGACCACCATGCCCAGCATGGTCATCATGGCGTGTTCATGTCATTCTGAGGAAATTGGAAAAAGCAAAGAAGGATGGGCAAATGGATCACCATCACCTCAAAACTAGGACGGTAACATCGTGGAACTCACGCATTTTGCATTTTTAGAATGTGGTAATGTTTTTTTAGTTCAATGCTACTGTGTTGAATCAAACAAGATTGGCAGCACACAAGAAAATCATTAGTGTGGTTGGTTAAGAATCTCGTAAGTGTTACTGTGGTCAATGATTAAAATCCCCTCAAAGGAGCGTAGTATCATGATTTTATCTTAGGTGAACTTGATCACTTTTAGGATTAACCAATCAATAACTATTTCACTGGTAGCGTAGTTCAAACAATCATTGCTGTTGAAATTGAGCTACTTTCGGCAGATCATTTATCAAATTGACAAAATAGCTACTTCCATGAAGCACAAAACGGCCAAAAAAGTTGTTTTGCCCGATTTTAGCTGTTTTGGCCCAATTCAGAGGAAAATACTACTTTTGAGATTGCCCTATTGAGCACTAGATGATGTGTTTCAGGATTTCCACTAAACACTACTTGTTCAAATCACAGCACATGCACTGGCAGGTGTGTGTTTTATGATAAAAACACAAGGAGAGAAATCTGTTGAGACACGTGTTTTAAGTTCTCAGTTACAGTCAAACACACCATGCCTGAATGCAACAACATCGGTTCTGTGACAGTTGGCTTCGCTCAACGTCGTCTCCGCCCTGCCCTGGTTGCTGACATTTAATATCTGTGCCTCATTTTAAGTCGTGTTTGGTGTTTCAGTGAAAGACCACTCATCTTAGTCAAATTCAAGCTATTTGCAAACGATCAAAAAAAAACTAGTTTCATTTCAGTCTGTATTTTGATTAGCATGGAATAAATTCTGATTGATAGATTCAAACATGCACATTCGAAAATTTAAATCATCAGAGTTGAACACAACATGTCAACTTTGGACCAACATGCAGTCATCTGGTCTAATACTTCCTAGTTCAACTGTCCAAACCTTTTGAAAATGAGTGACTTCGTGCTGAAATGCAAGATCGGCGAATGCTCTAGTACCCCTGAAAAACTGCCTGAATACTGCCCTAATACAACCTCAATACTAGTTGCATACTGCCTGAAAGCTGCCTGTGTGCTGTCTGTGTGTTACCTGAATGCTGCCTGAATGCTGTCTGAATACTGTTTGGATACTGGTTAGGTGCTACCAGAATACTGGCTGGACACTGTCTGAGTGCGTCCTCGACACTCCCTGGAAATTGCTCGTGTGCTGTCTGCAAACTTCCTGGTTAGTGTTTAGTCACTCTGTGATTAATATCACAATACTCCCTAAGTACTGCCTAAATGCTGCCTGAATGGTGCCTGAATACTGCCTGATTACTGGCTGAACACTTTTTGTGTACTACTCCCTAGATACCGTCTGAATAATAGTCTGTTGACTGCCTGAATACTTTCTGAATACTGCTTGAATATTGCATCAACACCGCCCAAATACAGCCAGCATTTTCTCTGAACTCTTACTGAATAGTCCACAAATACTATCTGAATTCTACCTGATTCCTCTCTGAAGTCTGCCTGCATACTCCTTACACACTCCCTGAACACTGTCTAGAGATTGCCTAGTTACCGCCTGCATATGCTCTGTATTGCCTTTATACTGTGTGAACACCAAACCACATGCATAGTGTCTGAATAATGCCTGACTACTCCCTAACTATTGTCTGAATGCCTACTTACTTCCTGAATACTACCCTAATACAACCTCAATACTAGCTGCATATTCCCTGAAAACTGCCTGTGTACTGCCTGCATATTGCCTGCATGTTGTGTTGATGCTGTTTGAATACTACTTAGGTGTACCGGAATGCTGCGTGAACACTGTTTGACTACTTCCTGAATGCTGCCTGCATACTGCCTACACACTGCTTGCATACGGTCTGCATACTTCCTAAATACTCACTCATTGCTCTCTGACTATTATCTGAACACTCACTAAGTACTGCTTGAATATTGTCCAAATGTTGCATGAATACTGTCTGAAGAGTTTCTGTGTACTGCCTGGATAGTGATTAAATGGTGCGTGATTAAATTCCATGCACTGATTGAGTACTGAGTTGATACTCGTTAAATACTATCAGACTACAGCCTGTTTACTACCTGAATACTGTCTGACTACTGCCTGAATACTGCTTGAATCTTGCCTGAACACTGCCTGAACACAATCCAAGTACTACCTGAATGCTTGGTGGATACTCTTTGAATCTTATCTGAATTCTGCCTAAATGCTTTATGAATACTGCCTGCGTAATCCCTGCATGCTCCCTGAATGCTGACTATGTGTTACCTAATTACTGCGTGAATCCTGCCTGACTACTCCCTGTGTAACACCTTTATCATGTGTGAATACCAAAGCATATATGTAGTGTCTGAATGCTGCAGATGCACTCCACAAATACTTAATCAATGCTTAATTACCTCTTGAAAACTACCTGCCCTAATACAACCTCAATATTAGCTGCATACAACCTAACAACCGCCTGTATGCTGCCTGTGTACTGCCTTCATATTACCTGAATGCTGCCTGACTGCTGCCTGACTGATGCTTAGGTGCCTACCAGACCACTGCCTGAACACTGCCTGAATACTTTCCTGATGCTGCCTGCAAACTGCCTATGTACTGCCTATACTGTCTTTGTACGCCCTAAATACTCTCAAATTGCTCTCTAAACACTGTCTGGGTATTCCCTAAGTACTGCTGGAATACTGTCCAACTGTTGCCTGAATACTGCCTGAAGAGCTTCTGTGCACTATCTAAATACTGATTAAATAGTGTGTGAGTACAGTCCAAGCATGTGCTAATTGAATTCTACCTGAATACTCTTCAAATACTATCAGACTATAGCCGGTTCACTACCTGAATAATTCCTGACTGCTACCTGAATACTGCTTGAATATTGCCTGAGCACCGTCTGAACACAACCCGAATACTATCTGAATACTGACAGAACACTATGAATACTATCTGAATCCTGCCTCCTTCCTTTCTGAGTACGGACTACATAATCCCTGTATATTCCCTGAATACTGCCTAGATACTGCCTAAGTATCGTCTGAATACTGTCCAAACGCTCCCTGTATTACCTTTATACTGCCTAAATACCACCAAACACATGTAGTGTCTGAACATTGCGTAAAACTCCCTAATTACTGTCTGGGTGCGTAAGTACCTCCTGAAAATTGCCTCAATACTGCCCTAATACAACCCTGAAAGTAGGTGCATATTGCCTGGAAACTGTCTGCATGCTGCCTGTGTACTACCTGTGGACTGCCTGAATACGCTGTCTGAATGCTGCCTGGATACTACTTAGATTAGATGCTACCAGAATACTGTCTAAACGCCTGAATACTACCTGAATACTGCCTAAATACTTTCTATATACTCCCTGAATACCGTCTGAATACTGCCTGAATGCAGCCAGAGTATGTGCTGATTGAATATTCTCTGAATACTCCTTCAGTAGTGTTTGAATATAGCCTGTGTACTGCCTGAATATTTCCTGAATACTGCTTAGATATTGCCTCATTACTGCCTGAATACAGCCAGAATACTCCCTGAATACTTACTGAATACTCTATGAATTCTGCATGATTCCTTTCTGAATGCTGCCTCCATACTCACTACGTACAACCTGAATACTGCCTAGGTGCTGCCTAATTAGCACCTGCGTAATGTCTAAACACTCCCTGTATAAAACCTTTATACTAGATGAATACCAACGCACACACATGGTGTCTGAACATTACCTGAATATTTGCTAAATACTGTAAGAATGCTCCATTGCCTCCTGAAAACTGCCTGAATACTGTCCTAATCCAACCTCAATAGTAGTTCATACTGCCTGAAAACTGCACGTATATTACCTGTATATTGCCTGAATGCTACCTGAATGCTGTCTGAAAACTGCTTAGATGCCACAAGATTACTGCCTGACTGCTGCCTAAATACTTCCTGGATGCTGCTCATACACGGTTTGTATGTTGTCTACATACTTCCTTAGTAGTGTCTACTAGCAGTTCCCATCTAAATCCTCAGGGGACCTCCCCTGTGACTTGGGGACGCCCCAGGAGCAGCCGCTGATGGATCTCAACCACGAGAATCCAATCTGTTTACTGCCTGAATACTTCCCAAATATGAATACAGTCAGAATAGTATGTGAATATTTACTGACTACTCTAAGAATACTATCTGAAATCTGAATGATTTCTTTCTGAGCACTGCCTGCATACATCCTGCATACTCCCTGGCTACTGTCTATGTACTCCCGTGCTCCAACCCTGAGTACTACCTAAATACTCCCTGTATAATAGTCTCATGCTACATGAATACCAAAGCATATATGTAGTGTCTATATACTAACTAGATATTCCGTAAATACTGTGAGAATGCTTAATTGTCTCCTAAAAACTGTCTCAATACGGCCCTAATACAACATCAATGTTAGTTGCATACTGCCTGACACCTGTATGTATACTGTCTATATTTTGCCTTAATGCTGCCTGAATGCTACCTGAATACTGCTCAGGTGCTCTTAGAGAACTGGATGAACACTGCCTGAACACTAAGTTAATACTGCCTGCATACTTCCTACACACTGTCTATACTGTCTCCATACTTCCTAAATACTGTCTAATTACTCTCTGCATACTGTCTGGATACTCCCTAAGTACTACCTAAATACTGCCTGAATACCGTCTGAAGAGATCTGTGTCCTGCCCAAACACTGATTAAATAGTTCTTGATTACAATCTATGTACTGATTTCATACTGCCTGAAATGCTTGTTGAATAATCTCGGACTACAGCCTGTTTACTGTCTGAATACTGCCTGGGTACTGATTGAATACTGCTTGAATATTGCCCCAACACTGTGTGAATACAACCAGAACACTACCTGAATAGTTGCTGAACACCTTACGACTAAGTACTATCTGAACTCTGTCTGGTTGTTTTCTAAATACTGCCTGCGTACTCCCTGGATATTGCCTAGGTACTGCATAATTTCCGCCTAAATACTACCTAAATACTACCTAAATACTCCCTGTGTAATACCTTGATACGGCATGAATACCAAGGCATGCATATAGTGTCTGAACACTGACTGAATACTCCCTAAATACTGTCTGAATGCTTAATTATCTCCTGGAAACCGCCTCAATACTGCCCTAGTACAACCTCAATACTAGCTGCATACTCTACTGCCTAAAAGGTATCTGTGTACTGCCTGTAATTTGCCTGAGTGCTGCCTGAATACTGTCTGAATCCTGCTTGGGTACTACCAGAATACTGTCTGAACACTGCCTGAATATGTCTTGTTTGTTGCCTGCATACTGCCTGTACACTGCCTTTATACTGTCTGTATACGTCCTAAATACTGCCGACTTACTCTCTGAATACTGTCTGAATACTCTGTTAGTACTGGCTCAATACTGCCTGAATAATTGTGTGAATACTGTCTGAATACTTTCCATGCACAGTGTAAATAGGAGTTAACAAGGCATTGATTACAGTCTATGTACTGATTGAATACTACCTGAATACTTGTTGAATACTATCAGACTACAGCCTGAACACTGCCTGAATACTGACTGACTACTGCCTGAATATTGCTTGAATATTGCCTGAACAGCACCTGAGCGCAACTAGAACATTAACTAACTAGCTACTGAAAACTCTTTAAATACTAACTGAATTCTGGATCATTCCTTTCTGAAAAGTGCCTGCATAATACCTGCATACTCCCCAAATACTACCTAGATACTACCTAATTACTACCTGAATACCGCCTAAATACTACCTGTATAATACTTTGATACTGCGTGAACTGGGTGAATACCAAAGCATGTACTTAGTGTCTACATTTACTGACTGAATATTCCCTAAATACCGTGACAGTGCTTAATTGCTTCCTAAAAACTGCCTGAATACTGCCCTGATACAACCTCAATACTACCTGCATACTGCCTGACAACTGCCTGTATACTGCCTGTATGTTGCCTTAATGCTACCTGACTTTGTGAATACAACCAAAACACTACCTGAATACTTACTGAACACTTTATGACTACTATCTGAACTCTGTCCGGTTGTTTTCTAAAAACTGCCTACATACTCCCTGCATGTTGCCTAGATAAGTACAACCTGATTTCCGACTGATTACTGCCTAAATACTCCTTGTGTAATACCTTGATACGGCATGAATACCAAAGCATGTGTATATCGTCTGATCACTGCCTGAATACTCCCTAAATACTGTCTGAATACTTAATTACCTCCTGGAAAGCGCCTCAACACTGCCCTAGTACAACCTCAATACTAGTTGCATACTGCCTAAAAGGTAGCTGCATACTGCCTGTATTGCCTGAGTGCTGCCTAAATGTTGTGTGAATCCTGCTTGGGTACTACCAGAATACTGTCTGAACACTGCCTGAATACTTCTTGTTTGTTGCCTGCATACTGCCTGCACATTGCCTATATACTGTCTGCATACATCCTAAATACTGTCTACTTACTCTCTAAATACTGTGTAAATACTCCGTTAGTAATGCCTGACAACTGCCTGAATACTGCCTGAATATTGTGTGAATACTTTCTGAATACTTTCCATGTACAGTGTGAATACTGATTAAATAGGGCTTGGTTACAGTCTATGTAGTGATTAAATACTGCCTGAATACTGGGTGAATACTAATAGACTACACCCTGAATACTGCCTGAATACTGCCTGACTACTGCCTGGATATTGCTTGAATATTGCCTGAACAGCACCTGAGCGCAACTAGAACATTAACTGACTAGCTACTGAATACTCTATTAATACTAACTGAATTATGCATGATTCCTTTCTAAAAACTGCCTACATAGTCCCTGCATACTCCTTGAAGACTGCCGTGATACTGCCTAGATTGCCACCTGAATATCACCTTAATACTCCCTGTATAATACCCTTGTACGGCATGAACTAGGTGAATACCAATGAATATAATTAGGGTCTAAATACTGACTGAATATTCCCTAAATACTGTAAGAATGCTTGTTCGCCTCCTAAAAACTACCTGAATACTGCCCTAATACAACATAAATACTAGCTGCATACTGCCTGACAATTGTCTGTATGCTGCCTGTATATTGCCTGAATGCTGCCTGCATGCTGCTTGAATAATACTTAGGTGCTCCTAGAATATAGCCTGAACACTGCCTGAACACTTTCTTGATGCTGCCTGCATACTGCCTACACACTGCCTGTATACTGTCTGTGTCCTTCCTACATACTGTCTAATTACTCTCTGAATACTGTCTGGATACTCCCTAAGTAATGCCTAAATATTGCCTGAATACCGCCTGAAGAGATCTGTGTCCTGCCCAAACACTGATTAAATAGTGCTTGATTACAATTTATGTACTGATTGCATACTGCCTGAATGCTTGTTGGATATTATCCGACTACAGCCTGTTTACTGTCTGAACACTGCCTGAATACTGACTGAATACTGCTTGAATATTGCCCCAACACTATGTGAATACAACCAGATCACTACCTGAATACTTACTGAACACTTTATAACTACTATCTGAACTCTGCCCGGTTGCTTTCTAAATACTGCCTGTGTACTCCCTGAAAATTGCCTAGATACTACCTAATTTCCGCCTGAATACTGTTGAAATTCTCCTGTTGTAATACCTTGATACCACATTAAAACCAAGGCATGCATACAGTGCCTGAACACTGCCTGAACACTCCCTAACTACTGTCTGAATACTTAATTACTTCCTGGAAAGCGCCTCAACACTGCCCTAATACAACATCAATACTAACTGCATACTGCCAAAAAGGTATCTGCATATTGTCTGCATATTGTCTGAGTGCTGCCTAAATGCTGTCTGAATCCTGCGTGGGTACTACCAGAATACTGTCTGAACACTGCCTGAATACTTCCTGTTTGCTGCCTGCATACTGTCTGCAGACTGCCTATATACTTTCTGCATACGTCCTAAATACTGTCTACTTACTCTCTGAATACTGCCTCAAGAACTTGTTAGTGATGCCTGACTACTACCTGAATACTGCCTGAATACTGCGTGAATACTGTCTGAAAAATTTCCATGTACCGTGCAAATACTGATTAAATAGGGCTTGATTACTGTATATCTAATGATTGAATACTGCCTGAATACGTGTTGAATACTATCAGACTACAGCCTGAATACTGCCTAACTATCGCCTGACTACTGCCTGAATATTGCTTGAATATTTCCTAAACAGCACCTGAGCGCAACTAGAACGTTAACTAGCTAGCTAGTGAATACTCTACGAATAATAACTGAATTGTGCATGATTCCTTTCTGAAAACTGCCTTGAATACTTCATTAGTAATACCTGACTACTGCCTGAATATTGCCCGAATATTGCGTGAATGCTGTCTGAACACTTCTTATGTACTGTGTAAATACTGATTAAATAGGGCTTGATTGCAGTCTATGTACTGTACTGCTTGAATACTGCCTGAATGCCTGTTGAATACTATCAGACTAAGGTACAGCCTGAATACTGCCTAACTATCGCCTGACCACTGCCTGAATATTGCTTCAATATTGCCTGAACAGCATCTGAGCTCAACTAGAACAATAATTGACTAGCTATTGAACCCTCTATGAATACTAACTGAATTCTGGATGATTCCTTTCTGAAAACTGCCTGCATAATACCTGCATACTATCCGAATACTTCCTAGATACTGCCAGATTACCACGTGAATACTGCCTTAGTACTCTCTGTATAACACCCTTGTACTGCGTATGTGTATTGATTGCATACTGCCTGAATGCTTGTTGAATAATATCGGACTACAGGCCGGTTACTGGCTAAATACTGCCTGACTACTGATTGAATACTGTTTGAATATTGCCCCAACACTGCATGGATACAACCGGAAGACTACCTGAATACGTAGTGAATAGTTTATGACTACTATCTGAACTCTGTCCGGTTGCTTTCTAACCACTGCCTGTATAATACCTGAATATTGCCTAGATACTGCCTAATTTCCGCCTGAGTACTGCCTAAATACTCCTTGTGTAATACCTTGATACCGCACGAATACTAAAGCATGTATATAGTGTCTGACCACTGCCTACTGCCTGGATACCCCCTAAATACTGTCCAAATGCTTAATTACCTCCTGGTAATCACCTCAACACTGCCCAAATACAACCTCAATACTAGCTACATACTGCCTCAATGGTATCTTCATACTGCGTATATATATATTGCCTGAGTGCTGCCTGAATACTGTTTGGTTACTACCAGAATACTGTCTGAACACTGCCTATTTACTTCCTGTTTGCTGCCTGCATACTGTCTGCATACTGACTGTATACTGTCTGCATACATCCTAAATACTGTCTACTTACTCTCTAAATACTGTCTGAATACTCTGTTAGTACAGCCTGAATACTGCTAAATACTACCTGACTATTGCGTGAATACTGTCTGAATACTTTCCATGCACTGTGTAAATACTGATTAAATAGGGCTTGATTACAGTCTATGTAATGATTGAGTACTGCCTCAATACTTGTTGAATACTATCAGACAACAGCCTAAATATTGCCTGGATACTGCCTGACTACTGCTTGAATATTGCCTGAACAGCACCTGAGCGGAACTAGGACATTAACTGACTAGCTGCTGAACACTCTAAGAATAATAACTGAATTCTGTATGATTCCTTTCTGAACACTGCCTGCAAAATCCCTGCATACTCCTTCAATACTGTCTAGATACTGCCTAATTACCACCTGAATGCTGCCTAAATACTACCTGTGTAATACTTTGATACTGTGTGAATACCAAAGCATAGATAGTGTCTGAACACTGGCTGAATCCTTCCTTGATACTGTGTAAATGCTTAATTATCTCCTGGAAACTGCCTGAGCACATCTAATACAACCCTAATACTAGGTGCATACTGCCTGACAACTGCCTGTATACTGCCTGTATATTGCCTGAACGCTGTCTGAATGCTGTCTGAATATTTTTTAAATACTGCTTAGATGTTGCCACATTATTGCCTGAACACTGCCTGAATATTTTCTGAATGCTTCTTGCAAACAGGTTGTATACGGGCTGCATATTTCTTGATTAGTGTCTACTTACTCTGTGAATACTATCTTTATCTTTATACCATGTAAGCACTCCCTATATTGCCTGACCATTGTCTGAATATTGTTGTAATAGTGCCTCAATAGAGTTATATAATCCCTGAATACTGTCTGTATATTGCCTGAATACAGCCTACTGAATGCTGTCTAGATACTGCCTACTTCCCATCCGAATACTGCTTAAATACTCCCTATTTAGTACCTTCATACTACGTGAATACCAAAGGATATATATAGCGTCTGAATATTGATTGAATAATCCCCAAATACTGTCTGAATACTTAATTACCTGGTGAAAAAAATGCCCGAAAGCTGCCCTACTACAACCCCACCACTAGCTACATACTGCCTGAAAACTGCCTTTATACTGGCTGTATATTGCTTGAATGCTTCCTGAATGCTGTCTGAATACTGCTCAGGTGCTACCAGATTACTGTCTCAACACTGCCTGAATACTTCCTCGATGCTCCCTATGAACTGCTTGTATTGGCTGCATATTTCTTGATTAGTGTCTACTTACTCTGTGAATACTATCTTTATCTTTGTACTTCATAAATACACCCTAGACACTGCCCGAATGTTGCCTGAATATTGCTGCAATACTGCCTCAATAGAGTTGTGTACTCCCTGACTACCGTCTCAATATTGCCTGAATACAGCCTACTGAATACTGTCTCGATACTCCCTAGTTCTTGTCTGAATACTGCTCAAAGACTCCCTATAGCACCTTCATACTGCGTGAAAACCAAATGATATATATAGTTTCTGATTACTGTCTGAATACTCCCTAAATACTGTCTCAATGCTTAAGTGTCTCCTGAGAAACTTCTTGAATACCACCCTACTAGAACCTCATTACTACCTGCATACTACTTGAAAACTGCCTATATTGCCTGTTTATTGCCTGAATGCTGCCTGAATGCTGCCTGAATGCTGTCTGAATACTGTTTTGGTGCTACCAGACTACTGTCTGAACACTGCCTGAATACTTCCTAGATGTTGCCTGCATACTGCCTATACACTGCCAATATACTGTCTGTATACCTCCTAAATACTTTCTACTTACTCTGTGAATACTGTCTGATTAATCCCTAAGCAATGCCTGACTATTTCATGAATACTGCCTGGATAGTTTCTATGTACTGCCCAAATACTGATTAAATCGTGTTTGCCCGCAGCCTATGTACGGATTGAACACTACATGACTACTCGTTGAATATTATCAGACTGCAGGCTGTTTACTGTCTAAATATTGCCTGATTACTGCCTGAATACTGCTTGAATATTACCTGAACAGTATCTGAGCGCAACTAGAATATTAACTGAATACTCACTGAACACTTTATGAATACTGTCTGAATTCTCCGTAATTTCTTTCTGAAAACTGCCTGCATGATCCCTGCACACTCCCTGAAGACTTCCTAGATACTGCCTAATCACCATCTGAATACAGCCTAAATACTACCTGTATGATAGCTTTGTACTGTGTGAATACCAAAGCACACATATAGTGACTGAATATTGCCTGAACACTTCCTAAATACTGTCTGAATGCTTAAGTACCTCCTGGAAACTGCCTGAATACTGCCCCAATAGAACCTCAATACTAGCTACATACTGCCTGAGAATGCCTATGTGCTGCCTGTATATTGTCTGAACGCTGCCTGAATGCTGTCTGAATACTGTCTGAATACTACTTAGGTCCTACTAGATTACTGCCTGAACACTGCCTGAATAAGTTCTGGGTGATTCCTGGAAACTGCTACTATACTGGCTGCATATTTCCTGATTAGTGCCTAGTTACTCTTTTACTACTATTTTCATCTTTACACTCAGTAAGTATTTCCTATATACTACCTGAATATTGCCTGAATATTGCTATAATACTGCCTGGATGGAGTTATGCAGTCCCTGCATACCATCTGAATACTGACTGAATACAGCCTACTGAATACTGTCCAGATACTACCTACGTCCTGTCTGAATACTGCCAGAATACTCCTTAGATAGCACCTTCATACTTCATGAATACCAAAGGATATATATATATATATATAATGGCTGAATACGTACTGCATTCTCCCTAAATACTGTCTAAATAATTAATTACCTCCTAAACAATTGCCTGCATACTTCCCAAATACAACCCCACTACTAGCTGCATACTACCTGAAAACTGCCTGTATATTGCCTGTGTATTGTCTGAATTCTGCCTGAATGCTGTCTGAATACTGCTCAGGTGCTACTAGACTACTGCTTGAACACTACCTGAATATTTCCTCTATGCTGCCTGCATACTGCCTACACACTGCCTGCATATTGTCTGTGTACTTCCCCAATATTGTCTACTTAGTCTCTAAATACTGTCTGGATTCTTCCTAACTAATACCTGAATATTGTGTTAATACTGGCTGAAGAGTTTCTGTGTCATGTCCGAATACTGATCAAATATTGCTTGATTACAGTCCATGTGCCGATTGAATACTGCCTGAATATTTGTTCAGTCTACAGCCTATTTACTGCCTGAATACTGTCTGACTACTTCCTGAATATTGCTTAAATATTACCTGAACAGTACCTGAGCGCAGCTAAAATATTAACTGAACACTTACTTAACACTCTATGAATACTATCTAAATTCTGCATGATTCCGTTCTAAAAACGGCCTGCATAATCCCTGCATACTCCCTGAATACTGCCTAGATACTGCCTAGTTACCACCAAAATACTGCCTAAATACCACCTGTGTAATACCTTCATACTGCGTGAATACCAAAGCCCACATCATACAGTGTCTGAATACTACCCAAATAATACTTCATAAATACTGTCTGAATGCTTGAGTACCTCCTGGAAAACTACCTGAATACTGCCCTAATATAACCTCAATACTAGGTGTATACTGCCTGAACACTGCTTGTATATTACTCTATCTGTATGTTGCCCGAATGCTGCCTGAAAACTGCCTGTGTGCATGCCTGTGTGTTGCTTGATTGCTGTCTGAATCCTGTCTAAATGCTGCTCAGGTGCTAGCAGAGTACTGTCTGAACACTGCCTGGGTACTTCCTGTTTGCTGCCAGCATACCACACACATGCAGTGCATGCACACGGTCTGCACACTTCCTAAATACTGTCTAATTATTCGGTAAACAATGTCCAGATGCTCCCCAAGTACCACCTGAACATTGCCTGAATGCTGCCTGAAGAGTTTCTGTGTGCTGCCAAAATGCTGATTGAACAGTGCTTGATCACAGTCCATGTGCTGATTGAATGCTGTACGAACAGCAACACAATCACCCCCTTTTTGCACAGTGCAAATGGATGCCGCGAGATGTTGTCTCCCTCTGGAGAGAGAAGTGTCTCGGCAACACTTCCGACTAAAAACCCATCTTCGCCAGCAGACTGCAGTCTGTTCTCGTGACTTCATGCTTTCCTCGCAGAAGACCCGTGCAGAGAGTGTGCAACGAATCTGTGGTCTGTCCACAATTTGTCACCTAAAATCTGGCACCAGACACCTTGAAGCAGATCCAGAATTCTGCACCAATGTTTTCTGTGCAGAAACCTGTGCAGAAAATGCA
>Ga0115006_10001065_pt1 | contig 16479 bp, 18 predicted proteins | sample ArcOceMetagenome_3_FD_88943 | JGI IMG/M metagenome (GOLD analysis project Ga0115006, IMG submission 88943) | Marine eukaryotic phytoplankton communities from Arctic Ocean - Arctic Ocean- Svalbard ARC20M Metagenome | ecosystem: Environmental > Aquatic > Marine > Oceanic | place: Arctic Ocean...
AAGGTTTATTCAAAGCTAACGCAGTGAACTGAGAGGTGGACTCCGAGGAGGAGGAGGAGGAGGAGGAGGAGGAGGAAGGTTTATTCAAGGCTAACGCAGTGAACAGGAGGAAGGTTTATTCAAAGCTAACACAGAGAACGAGGAGGACCCCAAGCGCGACCGCGCTACCCCGGCGTAGAAAGTAGAGACCACCGTACTACGACCCGAAGGGAGGAGTAGGAGGAGGGTGGGTGGTGGGGGGGAGGAGGTGGTGGAGGAGGAGGAAGGTAGGAGGAGGAGGAGAAAATCTTATTCAGGGGCTAACGCCGTGAACGAGGAGGATCCCGAGCGCGACCGCGCTACCCAGGTGCAGAAGACTTGTTGCGCCGTCCAAACAAAACGCCCAATACTTACATGACACATCAAGTCACGGGGGCCTGTGCAACAAGCACCTTTTAATTTTGCCGTGCAGGCATCAAGCGCTCCCTCCCGCTCCCTCCGCGCCATGCTCTCCCTCCCCCTCCCTCCCTTTCCCCCCCACCCCCTCGCCCTTGTCGGCGGTGATGCGGCCTAGCCTACTGCACACAACCTCGAGCAGGTCCAAACTAGGATTCGCGTGACCGGGGCTGCGGCCTGGACACCCCCGCTATGCACATTGCGTCCTAATAAAGCCCTCTCTGTCCCTTCCCCCTCCCCTCCTCCCTCTCTCCTCCCTCCTCACTCCTTTCTTCTCTCCCTTGCCCCCTCCTGCACGGAGCTCAGCGCACCAGCGCACAAGCACACCCTAACATACACTCACCCATCATAACACGTACAAACTAGCACACACACACACACGCAAGCACACCCCAGCACGCTAAAAATAAGAAACAGGCGCTCCAGCATGTGCAAAGGTATACCTAGTGACTAGTGACTAGTGCTCTTTCCTAGTAGTGTCAACTACTTGAAACTTCGGGGGCGTTGTCGCCTGTGCTGCGCGGGCAGGCTGGCGAAAGTTACAGCTTCTCCCGCGACCACAAACGGTTTGCAACCAGAACACTGTCGGCTGTCAATCGGCATTCAAGCAAAGAGCATGCGAGCTCTTGGCTTAAATGCACGGCGACAGAGAAATAAGCCAAGAGCCTGCGGGGGCCGTCACTGCTTCTCGGCGGAAGTCGGGTTCGATGCAAACGGGGGAGAGGCAAAGTTTTCTGCGTTGTGCTTCTCTAACAGCTCCGCCATCCGCGCTGCGCCGCCCTCAATCGCATTGCGCCCCTCGTCGCGCCTCTCGTTGCTGGCATGCCATCGCGGGCGCCAAGGGGCCGTTGGGGTCAGCGAGGCAGCAGAATGCACGCGTGATTGAGAAAGCCCAGCGAGCGTCCGCGCGGCACGTCCCCGTCCGAGCACGCAGCATAGCACAGGCGGCGAGTGCGGGGGGGCTCTGTACACGGGGGGGTGCGGGGGCAACGCACAATCGAACAGCTTCGCGGCGGAGCCGGAGAGACTCCGCCAGCGCGCGCTCCATAAAACGGGCCTGGACCTCGCCGTCAACCGCATCGTCCTGCGACGGCGGGTTGTTGGGGGCATCCTGTCCCGGGTTGTTGGGGGCATCCTGTCCCGTGCCCAGCGGGTTCAGCGTCTCCGTCTCCCCGTTGCCCTGCCGCTCCTGCGCCTCACTGTCCTCGACCGCCATGGGATTTGGGGACGTGCTGGAGAACAGCCGTTGCAGTTGGGAACGTGACAACTCCTGGGCGACGCTGGTTCGGGCGGGCAGTGCCGGGCACGCAAGATGGCGGAGCACCGCGTGCTGCAGGAGATGACCAAGGACATGGGCCGGCAGCTCCGCGATATGGACGCTGCTCGCGCGCCCGAGCGGCTGCGGAGCGCCGACGGGCAGCGGCCCGCCCAGGGCAAGAAAGGGCCGCCGCGCCCGAAGAAGTACGGCCCACGCGAGCGTTGGTGACTGCTCGCGTCGCTGGCTTCGGCAGCCTGCGTCTGCGGCAGCCTGCGCGCATCGCCTCCGCAGGCGGGCGTGCTCTCAGCACTAGCACATCACTGCCCTGCTCCTGGCCCATCCTCACGCGTTTGCCCTCGTCTGCTGAGCAGCAAGGGCGCCCCAGACCGCTTCCTTGAAGAGTTCCTCAGCTTTACCGCGCGCGTCAGTAAACTGGAATCCTGGCAGGTGCGTGACGCGGGTGCCGCTACGTGAGGGTTCGGGTTGTCACCAAACTTAGATACGTCTGGTGCTGTTCATAATCCCTTGCGCCTCTCCCTGCAGGACGAATTGGAACGCAAACCGAAGAAGGGCGCAAGCGGCGGCATCAGCAGTGTCACAGGTGTGACGCCTGACATTAAGCTTGATGCGTTCAAGCGCGAGGGCAGTGGCAAGTCATCATCTTCGAAGAAGGTCAGGATGCCGCCTCCTCGAACGACGCGTGTGAAGACTGCAAGCAACCCGTCATTCGCCCCGGTATCACCACATCGGCCCAAACTCCTCTGCTGCGTGGCGGATGATGCCTGCTGCAGGTCTGTACTACTTGACACAAACAACCCTGACCGACAAACTGGCGCAGGCATTCGTGTCGGACGTGCCGCCCAGACTGCAGAATCTTTTCCAGGTGCCAAGCGTCGAGTACAAAAAGACGGGCAGCGCGGAGCGAGATCAGCTGGCGCTTCAGATCTATGCGCCTAATTGGCGGCCCAAGCCAAAAGTGCGCAAAGGCAAGCAGATGCGTGGCGCGACAGCGAAGTCTGCCCCAGACAATTTGATGATGGCGTCCCAACTGTGGGAGCATAGTAACGAGGGCGTAGGTTTGGGGCTCGAGTACGATGAGAGCATCTTAACAGACGCAGCCTACATCTTTCCTCTCGACGAGGTTGAGCCAATAGTAATTTCGCGGCCAGGATCACGGAGCGGGTGGGAGAAGGGGTTACCTGGGGAGAGGAGTAATTCGTCCGAAAACCTGCACAGCGTGGGAAAAGTACGCAAAAGCAAGAAGAAAAAGAAGAGCACGTCACCTAATAATTCCCTCGAAGAGCTTCCGCGACCGCAGTCAGCGCTGCCTGTGTCAACACAGCGCGAGCTCGAGATAGCATTATCACCCCCGAGAGAGCTCACAGAAGAAGAACGGGAAATCTTCAAGGCCCTCCCCCGCCCTACTTCCGCGATGGAACCCGGAAAATTGTCCAGCTACCAGAAATCTACTCCACAAAGGCCTGTGTCGCGAGCGCGTAGCGCGGAGAATTTTGCGTACCCAAGTTCACCTTCTGACATCGAGGCCAAAGGCGACTATCTGACTTCGGAGAGGAGCAACAGCAGCAGGCGGAGACTGGGCGAGAATGCGGCGCACATGAGGTTAAAGCCCAAGTTGGTAACAAAAGAAATGTCAGAACAAAGTTCCTCGATCAGCACCCAAGTCAAAGCTCTCGGGTGTCCCGAATGTTTCAATGCGTTTGGTGGAGTCTGTCACGTGCACTTGCAGACGTCATGGAAGGGCTCCATGAAGCAGGCGGTGCTGGAGGAAGAAGAAACGCGCGCACGACAGGCATTCGCCCCGCAAACAAAGCTGCGGGTGAAACTGTTTATATCGGCGCACCAGGAACATCGCGGTGATGAGACATTTCTGTCGATCGAGCCTGATGAGACAGTTGGCTCGGTCAAGGATCGAATTTGCAAGGCACACGGCACGCCCACGATGTTCCAGCGGTTTATCTTCCGCGGACACTCTCTTGATGACGACTCCGCGACCATGACGCAGTGCGGCATCGACAATTCGTGTGTGCTCTTTGTTGTCTTGCAGCCACCTTTGGCCGGTTCGCAAGTTCCCTCAGGCGGATGCGAATACTGCACCCTGTCGCTTGGTGGTGTCTGCACGCGCCATCTGCGCGACAAACGTGGAGATATATACCCAAGAGAGCTACGTGAATCATTCCAGGTTGACAATCACATCGGCACTGGACGCGCAGACAGGCACCTTGAAGAAAAACAAGAGCCGACAGATGAAAGCAGGCTCAGAAACGGAAAGATGATTCTACAACTCTTTCGAGTGGAAATGCTGAAGAGATTCAATAGCGTATTCGATGCCTGGATCTACTTTGATATGGACGGGGATGGGAGCATTACGATGAAGGAATTTGTTGCGTTGTGTCGCCCACTGAAACTACCCAAGGAGGTTCCCATTGAGCTTGTCTTCAAAGAAATCGATGCCAAGGAGGAGCTTATGAAGCTCTTCCCCTTTACCTTTGTGCGTGCCGTCATCTGGCACAACTCGCAATACAATCTCAAGATCAAGTCGGAAATCTACCGAGGTGTGGATGCCGCACGGGTCAATCGCCGGTAAGTCCCTTGTGCGTCGCAAATCGTGCTACTCGCTGCGTTCTGCTGCTGAGGACTAATTTCCAATGCTGCAAACCCTGTACTTCGACACCCAACGCTTTTCAAAAGAGTCTTTGTCGCATTAGATTTCGGGGCCTAAATCCTGATTCATAAACCATACAGGGAAATTTTCCGCCTTGCGCAAGAGCGGAGCTCTCAGCCCACGCCCATCTTTGTGGGGATTAATGATGTCGTGGGGATTAATGATGTCGAAAACTCCGCGTCGCCTTCGAGGTCTGTTGGCCACGGCACAGCGCCATCAGTTTCGGCTGCTTCAATATCGTCGTCACGTCCGGTTTCGGCTACAGTATCTTCCTCCCGCGGCTGTCCTCAATGTGAAAAGGCAATCAACGGTAAAGTGCCATGTTTCCTCGAGTCTTCCAAAGGGTACTATTGGGAATATAATTTATCCCTGACAGTAACCTTTTGAAGACGTATGTCGAGCCAACAGCCTCACTGAGGAAGACAAGTGCCCATAGAAACGCGCGTTTGCTGTAGGCATTTGATCTTGTTCCCTGCAGTCGCAGGTGATGTGATGGCAGTTGATCATGATGCCTACGCCAAAATACGTTCCATCACAGAACTCCTACGTAGGCGTGCTCGTAACGCGCGCACACACACACCCACTTGCACACTTGTGCGGACCCAGGCATTTGCCATCGATGCCTGCCTGTATACAAGAACGGTGTGGCCATGAAGCCAGACACTAATTCTGAGCACAACTACATTGAGGTATCACCCTCGGTTGCGTGCTGCTCTGCTCCACGATGTGGCGCTTTCATCCTGCGTCCCTTGCCTAATAGTCTGAAAGCCCGCTGGTTCGTAATATGCGCGCAAATTTGAAGAATTACTCTCGCAGTCTGCTGACAATTAAGTTGGGTCTAGGCTCTTCACATTGCGGACGAGTCAAAATACATGGCCCTGAACAAAGCAACCCCTTGGGCATTCTTTGAGCTCGATGGCATAGAGTGCGGTAAGGGCAGCGTTGTCTCGGTAATGTTTGAAAATGACAAGTGGCACAGAGGCTATTTGGACGCCTACAACCCCAGGACCAGCAAAGTTCGCATTTTGTTCCCAGATCCCAGAATAGGTAATGCCTGAAGTGCTTTCCCTTTCTCGCAACACTAATCCTATCTGCTGATCTTGCTGCAGATTTTCTTGGGGCTGCAGTTGTTTGACACTGATGCATGCTTACACGCATTTTTATGAGGATCAGGTTCAGTGCACGCACCCATTACGTCACTGCTGATTAAAGTGGGCGATCCGGAGCAACCAGGCGAAGCAACAAGCCTTTGTGAAGGCTCAAGGCAAAATGGCCGAATTGAGAGACATGAAACCCACAACAATGCTGCTGGTAAGGACACTGTCATTCCTTGCTCCCCAACCTTGGAGGTACGAATACCACGGCCACAAGCGGAATGCCCAAGCAGCAGTGATATTGGAACCGCCTCAGAGCAGCTGACAGAGGACCAGCAAGACCAGAGCAATGCTAAAGAACCGAAACCCCAAAAGAAGCTTCAGCTTCAAGGAGAGCAACATGTAGCTTTTTCCCCGCCGTTTGATGCAAGCCCCCCTTCACAGCCACCATCACCGGGGCCACCGGCTGAGCGACAGGAGGATGACAGTTTCCCTGAATGACAGTAGTGGAAGGTGCAGGAAAAAGAGAATCGAGAAGCACGCAACAATTTGCGCCAAGCACATCGTTGCTCGAGCGATTCATACTTCGATTTTATTTTATTGCATTGATAAGCTATCCAACAGTTCTGTACATCTCATAGGCGCGCATTCTTCAAATTCATGTAGTATAAAACAAAGAAATCGATGAAAATTGAAACTAGTCCCCGGAGTTGTGCTTGCCGATTGAACCATGCATTGCACCTTGGCTTGCATGATGCAGCTTCCTGTCAGAAGCACAGGCATTGCAAGTCAGATCCGGGTGCGGGGGTGTGTCACCTCGTGAACTTTCGTCCGTCTCGCTTTCTCTCTGTGCATGTTTGAATGTGTGCGTGAATGTGTGTGGGAGAGGTGGGTTGTTAGTATGCACCTTCGCTTAAGGTAGCCCACCACTTCCAAAACGATTTCCAAACCGCTCGACATGTCTTCATCTGTCATCTGCGCAGTTTCGACGGATATCAGTGCTTGACTTTCGTGTTGCGGACCTGGGCACACATCAGTCGCAAAACATCGATGGCTAGACACTGTAAACCCACTGCGCTGTGAATCACACAGTGCGTGCATATCAACTCAACAACACCATCGCACCTTCTGCTTGGCCTTTCGTGAGCTCGTAGCCTGATTTCTATTCGTGTGACTGACGTGCTGAAGTGCCTTGCTCAAATTCAGGCGCACAGGCGCAACAGTCATGGGTGGGTAGTCGGGAGTTTCATCTTGAGCTACAAAACCTTGCACGTCCATCAGTGTTCCCACCGGTGCGTCTGGAAGCTCCATGTCTTCCGAGACTCGTATCACAAAATCGAGCCTGCCAACAGAAACATCACATCAGCACGTGAGGAGAACCAGAATAGCAGAATATTCATGAAGCTGTGTCATGGCGGAGGGCAAGAAAACAATCGCACTCTCACCTAGACCAGGGGCTGGGTTTTGAAGCCAGCAGTTGCCGTACGGGAGGCTCTAGGAAGGTATCCTTCCGCAGCGAATGCGTTTCCCAACCATCAAAGCAGTCCTCCGGAAAGTCAATGGCCACTATGCCATTATGTTTGTGCGCGCCGTCAACAAACTTGCAGAAAATCGTGTTTTCTGGAAGTTTGCGCATCAGCAGTTCAATGCCATCAGATGGGAAGATCTGCGTGGCATCCCAGTACTTTGCCTCCCTGTGCAAAAGTGTGCCCTTCGGCAATTTCTCGATTTTGCGCATGTGCACCGGCACTATTTCTAACGGCTCGACAGTGCCCAATGGACCTGCAGGGGTAAATGGGAAAAATGTCAGAGCAACCGCACGTGGGACCCGACTGCGGGGCAGTCAAGAAATATAGATCACGATCCCCACTGGAATATTGAGGAAACTGTCATGTGAAAAATCGTGCATGTGCCCCGCGCAGGCATGTGCCGATGGGAGCATGCATGGATGTATTTGCCAGCGAGTGTCTCAATGCTCTCACCACCGGCATTGTCCTCAGGGCGACGGAAGAAGATGGTCCAGTCAGTTTTCAGCCCCATGCGGCGAGAATAGTGCTCACAGGACCTCGCCCACATGATGAATTGACCTCTGCTTTTGCCATCCTTGGTAATTTTTTTATGCACTTGCTTTGATATGACAAACTTGAAGAAGTCGAATACTTGAAGCGCATGCGACATGTATACCACGTCCGCCTGCGAATTAGACCAGTCAGACCAGTGCTCAGCACTATAACTGACCATGGAGTGCAAACAAAAACAATGACATATTTCAAGCAGACTTACGATAATTTTTCGTCGATCTCTCTTCGCTTCGATGGACAAGAGGTGCGGTGTGCGCCATGCCATCATGGTCAGCATGGTCTGCTGAAAACTGACACCAGAAGAAAATCTGTCAGGCTTCTTTTTTCCGAATATGACAACTTTGAAGAACTTCCACAAAGACAGTTGTCTGCGACTGCGTCCCGCGAGCAGCTTGGCTTGGGACTGGTTTTCGATGGCCACCAGATTTAATTCTGATCGGATCAGCCGCTCAAATACCTTTTCCTGTCCAAAACAATGTTAGCACACCCTATAAATAGGAGGTTTGGGAGAAAACTGACGGGCTAAGAGCAAGCGCAAAAGTAGTCCAGGGACACACCTTACTACCGTAAACCAATGATCCCTGGACTTGGTCATCAGGCATAAAGTATGAGTCGCCGGACTTGACAAAATCACCAGCTTGGAGGTCGTTGATGCCAAACTTGTCCCATTCTTGCTGCGTGAACTCAGTCTTGTGCAACATTGCTTCAGCCAGTTCGACGTTCTTCAAATTGCGGCCGTCGGTGGGCTTATCCTTGCCTATTTCAAGCCACCTTAATCCTAGTACCGGCTTAGCTCGGAAGCCAAGCGGCTGAGGCAGGTGCTGCATAATTGCGTGAATGCAGGTCAACGGAATTTTACCCGTCCCTGCATCATACCTTTCAAACACTGCTGCGCACTGTTGAATCTGGTTGCGGGAGGCGCCATTGCTCCAGTTGGCTGTGTCATGATGGTCCACCGAGCTCATTATCATGCTGAGATTGTCCAGGATCAAACCGACGAGCAGATTTAGAATCATGAGCTCGCACATCGTTTTGATGAAGATGAAGAAGAATGGCGTAAAAGTGCTATAGCCGCAATCACCAAACGTGTACCCATCGAACTTCGGTGTACAGAATGGAGGCTGTACGCTGCAGTCTGCCATGAGGTCCTGCCACTCTTCGCCAACAAGAATTTGGTATATTACCTTCATGGCCTCCAAAAAAGTACGGAAGTTTGCAGCAGGACCCAGCTTCGCTTGAAATCGGGTTTCGCTGTAGAGCGCCACACCGAGTGCCGCGCTGCTATACATGACAAGAACCAGCAGTCCTGACACATTGATCAGCTGCGGTAGACTAACAAGAAGCGTATCGAACACAATGCGGATAGGGCGGATGAAGAGCATCAAACGCAATAAACGTAACATTCGAAGCCCCTTGGCAACTTGGCCGGCTGCCCCAACACCCCCTATCAAACTGAATGTCAAACCCAGAGCGATAATAGCATCAAAGAGATTCCACTTTCTGCTGACGAAGTACCGTGGTCCATCTGCGAGAAAGCGCAACAGCACTTCCGCAACCAGTTCGCCATAGAAGATGTTATTCTGATTTTCAATCATCCCTGCATACTGAGCTGATGCGTCTGCATGGTCTGTAAGCATGAAGACGGCATTGACGGCGATGCACGCAGCAGAGAAGATCTGAAAGTAACGCGAATCCAGTATGCGCCGCAAGATAGTGCTGGCCGGATTATCGAGCGGCTTGACGCTGCTTTTGTTCTTGCTGATGTCCCGTAGATAACTCATGATTTCACTGTATCGGAGATCAGCCTCGGTCCTGCCCTGATTCACGTTGATACCATCCACAGTAAAGGCCACGACGATGTTCACGACGAACAACCCACCTAGGATGAGGAAAATAACAAAGAACAAAGAATATTCGATACTGAAATTCGTCTGCGGGCTCTGGTCTACAGCCGTGACATCCATTGCCGCGTACATGACTGAAACATACTTGAGTGTCCCAATCCTGTATATCGTCTCAAGAGAGCTTGAAAAGTCGTCAAAATGAAAGGCCGGATTGGACCAAGCTCTGGGGACCACGTAGGATGCATCGCCCGCCTCCAGTACGTGCGATCCAGAGCACAAGGCTTTCCCGCCAGGGTACTCAGCACCAGGAGTATTGCACGAATAGAAGCGTCCACCAAACAAGGACATGCCGAGCAGGGCGAAGACAGAGTATGTGACCGATGTATACAACATGACATAGCCGATCGGCTGCAATGTGCCAATGAAAGCATTTATCAAGACCTTCAATCCTTCGTTTCTCTTGATCAACTGCCCAGAAATCAGCCAGTTCAGATCTACAAGAAAAAGATTGAATCAAGGGTGGAATGTGACTTTGCTGGATTTAAGGTCGTACGTGCATAATGGACGCACGCAAAGATTGCTTAGTTCTAGCTTTGCGAACTAGAACAGAGGCACACAACGAGTACCCGGAGCGGCGACAAAATGCGAGCGCTGCGGAGGACTTTGCCGGCACTAGCCACTGGAATAATTCCCGAAATGTCGACAAGGGCAAAAATGAGAATGCAGAAATCCATACGGTTCCAGCCCGACGTAAGATAAGCATGACGTGTGTTGAGGAAGCCTCGCGACATGACTCGGACGACAAACTCAACAAGGAAGCATATTGTAAATGCGTAGTTCAAGGCGTTAGATACATCATAGGGTATTATAGCCTTAGCTCCAGGAACATCAGGATATTGTGGCGAAAGCACGATGAAGATGCAGCTGGCGACGACAATAAACATAATAAAGGCATCAAAAAGAGGGTGCTGATCGAGATAGATACATATTTGCCGAAGGCCGAACGATTTGGTGAAGCCGCAAAGAACAGGTTCTGTAAAATCCAAATGAAGGTTGGCATTGTTGTTAACCGCGCGCCGCTGTCGTTCGCCCGGAGAATCGATCCTGTCAAACTTATCTTGCACGATGTTGATGAGCATCTTCGTACGCGCAGTCCGTTTGTGAAGCGGAATATTCCTAAGCTCCGGAAACATGTCTTCGTCTTGTTGGTGTTCGTCTTGTTGGTCACCAGAATCTGATCCCAGTCTTGGGCTCGTGGGACTTCTTGATTGGGGCCGTTCGAGGTTGCGCATTGATTTCCTGAACTGATTAAGTCCACGGCTAACGGCATCCAGCGAATGAATTTGTTTTTGAGTTCTGTTCTTCCAATTGATGAAATCCCTGTGACTTGTTCGCAGCATGTTTGACAAGAAGCTTTGATAACCGGGCTTTTCAATATTTCGCATGGTTCGCAACACTTGAATGTGCGTAACTATTGCCGAGACGAAGAGATTGCCAATCACGAAGAGCGAAAATATGAGCCAAATTACAATAAAGGTCGCATTTATGAAAGACCAAAGATGGTTTTCCCCGGCAGACATTGCGTCATATAGAATACCCGTCCAAGAATCCGCCGTGAAGATCTGAAATGATGTGAGCACAGCCGAAAATAGCGATGAAAAATTGGAACGGCCTGTCATTCTGTTACCGAGCAGGTACCTCCCGCAGACGGCCGTGCAGAAGTTGCACAGAAGCAGAAAGACGGAAATGTCGAGAATTGAGCGCAAGCTATAAATCGTCTCCGAGAGCATGTGATAGAGCGTCGGCAGCATTGCCATGAGCATGTACATGCGCAAGGAGACAAGAGACTTCAATATCTTTCCTATCTGCTGAATTGCCACCCAGTCCATTCTGGGGTCACTTCTTAATGAGCTAGGCAGCATCTTTGGGTGTGCAAGTGTGAAACCAACAATACTGCAGATCAGAACCAACGACCAGAGAATGTTGGCAGGTTCTTGAACAAATTTGCGCAGTGAAAACCCGACTGCCGCAAATTTTAGAGAGGCTTCGACCACAAAGAACAAATTGCAAGCCAGGTCAAGATACCAGAGAGCTAATTCGTTTCCAAAAAGATCTGTCAACAGTTTTCTCGACTGCTTCATGCTGTGCCCATCCACAGCCAACACTGCCACTTGCAAGATTATTGTTGCATAGGTCAAGAAACGAAAAATGCGCAACTGCATGAACCATTCCAGGCGCTCGTGACGTGAGGCAATGGGCCTTGGCGGGATCATACCGACACGAATCACATTTGCGCGCTGCTCTGCTGCGGCAGCCCCGTATGCCTTGGCTATGACCGCTAGGAAAAGGCCAAGCTCCATAAAAGTGCAAAAGGCGCTGACCAGTATCCCAAAGTAGGCCGCAGTCAGCAATTTTTCATGTGGCTGCGTTTCGAGAGCCCTAGTGAGCACCTCGTACTGCGAATCGGGGATCGAAATCTGCAGGACCACCACGAAGGCGCCCCCAACATGATCGAAGTGCATAAAGCCATTCCCGGGATTGCCCGTATCGTGACATTCCGTTGTCACTGCCTTGGCACCGTCTATCCGGAATCGATCCAACTGGCATGTATGATACCTTCCCTCCGTGTCCACTGGATATTTGCCCTTATAAGTAGCGTCTCGATAGCCCATGGTCTTATCGGCGACATCCCAGTACTTGCAGCTCCTGTCAAGGGGAAATCCACTGCAGCATTCCCATACGCGTTAGAATCAATCGTTTCGCTGGCTGCTGCTGTGCACAGAAAGAGCTGATCAAACTGCGGGCGCAGAGATGCGAGAAGCGTCAGCAGCACGAAGGCACGCTGAGAATCAATCAAGGATCGGAGGCAAAAGCGCACCTAGAAGGCTTAAACGGGCTGTCGCCAGCTTCGATGACCCATGCCTGACGCACAAAGTCTTTGTTGGAGCAGGTGTTGTTCCAAGAAGTGCTAAAATCGGAGGCGCAGGACGGAACTGCATGATCGACCAGTATGCATGTCCGCCTGAAGGACTTTTGATATAACGCCATTCCAAAAATGGAGAAAACCAAAAAATAGAATAGGCAGATAAGGAATACGGTGATGAGTTGACCGCTGCATTTGTCCAAGGTCAAAAGAATGACATTGAAGTCCTTCAGCAGTTTCGTCAAGTACGTAAGTTTGAAGACCCTCAATAGCCGAAAGGGTCGCATTGTGGGTACCAGGAATCCCATCACTCGGCCATAAAAGGATCCAATCACTTCCAAAATACACACCAAGAACACCGCAAGGTCGATCTTGTGGAAAACCGAGATCCTTAGCCAGGTGCCCGGGCTTCCTTGCAGCCCCAGGGCTATGATTCCTGTGACGACTTCCACGGACAAAATCAAGACAGACAAGAAATTGAACGCTAGCGCAGCCCATTCGCCCACGCTTGTCTTGGCGCTGACGGCAACTCTGTTCATCTCCGGGCTGGCAGCGACGAAGATGATGTTTGCAAACCACACGAAGTGAAAGACGGCCTGAGTGTAGCGTGACGTGTAGACGTCGAAGCAAATGTTGCGGACCACACTATTCCGTGTGAAGCCTCCGCACAGCAAGGGCAATGACACCTTGCAACACTTCTGTAGACTCTGGATTTGGGAGCCCGTCTTCTCCGAAGGTGATTTTGGGCGTTGTGCCTCTTGTTCCAATGATTCCTCTGCTTCCCTTTCGTCGTCGTATCCATCACCGCCTCCCCCCATGCCACCGGCGCCGTCAGCCCCAGACGGTGCTTCGCCGGCAGGCTTGGAGCAATTTCCGTCTTGCCAACCCAAATTCATGACTTCATCTGCGACCAGCGTGTTGGCAGTGCTTGGCTTGCTTGCCACTGATTGTTCTTCCGCCAGATCATCCGGCTCGTCTTCTGCCGCCAAGACATCCTGCTCGCCACCCTCTGAGCCGCTTTCCTCCCATGGTGCATCTGGCATGTCCAGATCCCCCACCACGATGCGCCGCACTGTATTAGCGGCCTGCTTCGCTAACATGTATTTTTGAGTCTCCGTTTCGATCTTGTCCGGAACTGCGCCGGGCAGGACATCGCTCCACGTGAATCCGTCCTCGCCCGCTTTGACACCATTCAGGCGGTCGTCCAACACGCTCAACCGGCCCATACGCCCCTCCAGGTCGACAATTTTCTCATGCACCTGAGTCGATTGATCTTCCTTCCACTTTTTGATCTCGGCACGCGACTGCCGGAGCGACTGCTCCTCTGTGAGCGTTTTCGAGAAGCTCAGCGGCACGACAATGCCCAGCGACCCCGGCGCGTTGGCAGACGGCACCTGTGGACGAACCGAAGTCAGTCGCGAAGGCACCACACAAATCCTCCAAAATCTCGAATTATGCTGGTTGGTGCGCGTGAATCGTCGGGCTGCCAGAACAACCTTGCAATGCCCGCAGACGATGTGCGCAGACATCGCAGACACCGGTCCGCGCACAACGTCAAGCGTGCCCGCGCACGTCCACGGGCGCTCCGCTGGGACACGCCGTTTTTGCCCGCGGCACACCGCCTCCATCCTGGCATCGCATCACGCAGGTTGCTTGTACAGGGCAAGACTGACCCGCTGGAAGCCCGAAGGCAGCCGTGAGAAGGATTCCTTGTCGGGGTGGGAAGGAACCCGCGTGATAGCCGCCACGGCCCGAAGCTTTGCCCAACCCGCTGCATAAACCGGCGTGGCACGTCAGCAGCGCAGGCGGCGCTCGCTTCTGAAGCGCAAAGCAGGCACACAGGAGCGCATGGGCAGGATACCGGAGCCACCCTGAGCGAAGGCGGCGCTCTTGGACGAGGTGCGTGTGATGGAAGAGGCAACACGCAGAAACGTGGCCTTGGCGCTCGACTTGCTGCCGCCAGACGCCGCCCGGGTGATGGAGGGGACCCGGGTGGCGCCCCCCGAGGCAGCACGGTCAAACGTGACCGAGGCGCCGGAGCCCGCGCGCCGGAAGCCGTCCGACGGCGCGCGCCGGATACCGCCCGAGGGGGCCCGCTGGATGCCGGCACCGTCCGCCATCGCGGCCCCTCAAGATCGAATGATCGCGAGGGGGCGGGCAGGGCACGGGCAGAGGTGTGCCCACTCTTCACTCGCCGCACTCGCCGCGTCCCTTAGCATGCGCGCCGCCCCGCGATGCCTCCAACCCACCGTCGGCGACCGCCACGCCGCAGCGCAGGCAGGAGCCGTCGCGCGCACACGGCTGCACGCGGGCGCTCGCCCTGCCCTTCATCATCTCTCACACACCCGCTCAGCAGGCGTTCAACTGTCTGCTGCAGTTCGTGACGAGGAGGAGGACGCTGCAAAAAGCAGGGCGCCTCCGCACCGCGTGCGTGCGGCGCGTGCGGCGCGTGCGGCGCGCGCGGCGCGATGGGGGCCTACCTGTCCCAGCCAAACACGGAGAAGCACTCCGAGGACGGAGAAGGCCCGGGGAGCCTGCGGTATGGCGTCTCCGAGATGCAGGGCTGGCGGATGCACATGGAGGTGCGTGCTGTGGGTGTCTGCCGCGCCGCGTCTGCTACGGCACTGGCGCGCGCGTCTGCTGCGGCTCTGCGCAGGAGCCGTGTGCCGCGCGCGCACCCCGCCCACTCCACGCATGTGCGCGGCAGGATGCTCACATCACCAAGCCCGAGTTGAGCAAGGGCTGCGGCGTCGGCATGTTTGCAGTGTTTGACGGGTGAGTGCCGATGGACAGAGGCTTTTGCGCGGCGCGGTGCAGCGAGCAGCGTGGGTCTGCGTGCGGGCACGCTCGCGTGCACATGCTGAGACGCCCGTCTTACGCGTGCGTGTGGCGTGTTGAGTCGCGAGTGCACGCACACGCACGACACGCACGCACACGCACACCAGGCACGGGGGCCAGGAAGTGGCCAAATTCGCGTCCAAGCACATGCCCGCCGAGTTTGAGAAGATTGTTGCGGAAAAGAAGGGCGACCTCGAGGCCGCGTTGCCGCTTGTGCGAGCCCCCGCGCACGCCTTGCCTGGCGCCATTCAGCTCCCGCACATTTCGCGCCACTCATCGCACGCGTTGCACACCCTGCGCGTCACTCGCGTTCATGCCTTTTTGGTGTAAGCACATGCACGTGTGTGCGTGTGTGCATGTGCACACACGCACACGCGCATACGCATACACACGCATACACCGTGGCAAGCGCATACACACTCATGCACACACAAGCACAGACGCAGATGCACACACAAGCTTTTATCAATGCACACAGGCATACGTCTCCTCTGAGACCCTAAGCCCCACACCCACATTCCACCTCCCACACCCTAAACAGGCGCCAATTTCTAAACCCCTGACCACCCTCCACCCTACACCCTCCACCCTATGCCACAAACCCTATTACCATCAACATCTATTTCGCGTTCTTCGAAACCCCACACCGCACACCCTGCCCCGCACACCCTACCCCGCACACCCTACACCCTACCCCGCACACCCTACACACGTCCCGCCCACCCCACACCCTGCCCCGCACACCCCACACCCTGCCCCGCACACACTACGCCGCGCAGCCTACACCCTACCCCGTACACCCTACACCCCTCGCCCTACACCCTACACTCAACACAGGCGTCCCGCTACGTCTGAAAACCCATACGCCCTACACCCCCCACCTTACACACTCCACCCTCCACCCTACGCCCTAAACCCTACACCCTACTCCCTACGCCCTACACCTTACACCCTACACCCTACACGCTAAACAGGCGTTCCACCACATTGACAAAATGCTGCGGGAGGAGGGGCATGCCGCGGAAATCCGTTCTCTTAGCCGCAACTCTGGCACTGATACATCGTCCGCGGCGGGTGGTGCTGCTGGGGGCCCGGGGGGGCGCAATAATGCTGCTATGGTGTGTGTGTGTGTGTGTGTGTGTGTGTGTGTGTGTGTGCTCATAGACGAAACTCAGAAAGAGGCAAATTTTGGAGAAATTAAGTCTACACACACACACACACACACACACACACACACACACACACACACACACACACACACACACACACACACACACCCCAAATGTACACACACACACATATGCGCGACTCGCAAAAAACCAC
>Ga0115006_10001066_pt1 | contig 16477 bp, 16 predicted proteins | sample ArcOceMetagenome_3_FD_88943 | JGI IMG/M metagenome (GOLD analysis project Ga0115006, IMG submission 88943) | Marine eukaryotic phytoplankton communities from Arctic Ocean - Arctic Ocean- Svalbard ARC20M Metagenome | ecosystem: Environmental > Aquatic > Marine > Oceanic | place: Arctic Ocean...
CAACTAATTTGAAGGTATTATTTACATTTTCAAAAAACAGCAACACAACTGTTAAAATCAATATAGTTTTAAAAGCACTAAAAAGCGCCCCACCTATTTTATTAAAAAGTCCTAAGGCTAGAATATCAATAAATTTACTAAGAAGCTTACCTACAAAATACATTAGGATTAATACACATAAAAAAGTAACCGCAAATGCCAATAAAGGAATATCTATCTTAAATTTATCAAATAATAGTTCAGATGTAATATGAGAAAACTTAACGCCAGACCAAACTCCAAGTATTAAACCAACCAAAGTTGCTATACTTAAGATTAAACCTTTTGTAAATCCTTTATACATTCCAAATAATAAAGGAATTAAAACTGCTAAATCAAAATAATTAATTTCCACTTTGTACAAATAATTTTATTACTGTTCCAATTTAATCATTGGTTACACTTTTTATTAATCATGTTAACAATATAGCAATGATATGACATATTTATTGTCTTTTCCAAAAGACTTTATATTAAATAAAAAGTCCATCAAAAAAATCATCTTATAATGATTTCCAAACTCTATAAATAGGTTGATTAAATTACTGAATTTTAAAAATTAAAGAATGAACTTTATTATTAGTTATCAAAAAAAGTCTAGTTAAAAATTATATTTAGAATACGATGTTAATAATTACTACATATAAATTTTAATAATATTAACTTTGATGATATGGTACATTCAAAATTTTATTCTGCTCTATTCTTTTTAATGTTTATATCGTTTATTGGTAAAGCAAATAACGATTCCCTTTTTACATTTTGGAATATTAAGGAAAGTAATAAAGGAAAGATGTATATTTACTGGGGGTATAATAGAGCTGCATATTCAACTTCTGACATCAAATTTAAAGGTAGAGATTTTGATTTCGAACTTACTGATGTTAAAGCTAAAGACAGACAAACTAAGTTTAATTGGAATTTATACTTCAATCCTAAAAACTTAACTATACCACAAACTAATTTCAAATTCGGTTACTTTTTTAGCAATAAATATAGTTTTTCAATTGGTGTTGATCACATGAAATATGTATTAGATAATTCTCAAACAGGAACGATAACAGGAACAATAACAAATACAGGAACGATACATGATGGAGTATATTTTCAGGATCAAAAAAAACTAGACAAATCTTTTATTGCTTACGAACATTCTGATGGTTTAAATTACTTAAACATAGAATTTAATAGATTTGATGGTTTATTTAAAACACAAAAATGGTTTCATATACAATCTGTCCTAGGAGTTGGAGCTGCAGCTTTAATGCCAAAAACAAGAGCCATTTTAATGGGTAGGGGACATCATGATGAATTCCATCTAGCCGGTATTGGAGTTAATATAAAAACGGGATTGAACCTAAGTATTGGTAAATATTTCTTTATTCAAACAGAAGGAAAATTAGGCTATATAAATATGCCCGATATTAGACCAACAGAATTTAGCGACGAAAAAGCTAGTCAACAATTTACATTTGCTGAATATACAATTTTAGTAGGAGTGAACGTGAAAATAAAATAAAGCCTTTATCGACTTAATATTATCTAATTGGACAGTTGGATCCTCTCATTTAAGAAGTAAATTGTATTCGTAAGATGATTTAGTAGTTTTTTTTAATAGGATTTTCTAAAAACAGGAACTCTTCTAAAAGAAGTAATGGTTAATATAGGGCTATTAAACTTTATATTTTAAAAAATTACACATCTTTAAACTTAAGTTCATAAATGCAATTTTTGGATTCGCATTTCTAACAATCCCAATATGTGTATGTTCGAAAACTTCTATCAATTCAAGAATGTTCCCCCCATGAATAAATTGTGCAAACTTCTTGTTAAATATGGATTCTTTTTGATGAAGTCTATTTAAATCTTTAGAAGCGTAATTGTATATAATACATTCTCTAAAAATTCTCATCCCGTACTCCAAAAACTTTTTTTGTTTTTCTCTCCCAAAATCTTTTTTTGCAATATCGTCTACTAGCTTGTTTAATTTCAGAAAATCAACAGCATAACACAACCTCATCCAAGTTTGGAAAATCTCAATAAAGTATTCATCTCCATCAGGATTTCTAAGTGATTTAATTGCGTCATAAAAACTTCCATCAGACATTTTTGAAAGCGAATTAGCTAAATCAACTGGAATACCTTCTTTGACTAATAAACCTTGTTCAATATCTTTACCTGATAAATCACCTACTTTTATAAGTTGCACTCTTGAAATTATTGTTGCTAAAAGATCATCAGTATTGTGCCCAACCAATAAAAATAATGAGTTAGGGTTTGGCTCTTCTAATATTTTCAAGATCTTATTAGAGCAATCAATATTCATCTTTTCTGGCCACCAAATGATGTTAACCTTAAATTTTGCTTCGAAGTTTTTAAGCGAAAAAGATTTAATTATATCTAAACTATCGAGTTGATTTATAATAGTTTGCTTATTTTCAATTCCTATAAAATCTCCCCATGCAGAGAGATTGAAATATTCATTTTCCTTTAAAAAATCAATCCAAGCCTTCGTATGTTTTTTACTACTTGGTTTTTCTTTCACATAGGAAGATACAGCAGTAGGAAAAAAGAAATTAAGATCAGGATGCTGAAAGTTTTTATATTTCACACAACTACTACATTTTCCACACGAATCATTTGTAAGGGGTAATAAGCAGTTTACGAATTGTGCATATGCCAATGCTATTTGAAAATTACCTCCACCTTCTTTGCCCACAAACATTTGAGCATGACTAATCCTTCCATTACTTACGCTAGTAATTAAATGGTCTTTTAACTTGTTATGTCCTACAATATCTTTAAAAAGCATCTTAATCAAAGATAATATTCAGTTTGTGTATATATTATAAAGTTGAACCTTTTTTTTCATGTTATCATAAACATTCGTTAAATTTGATTGTGCTCCAAGTGAGTAATCAATTCTAAAACCAAATTACGACATTATGAAAACGGTAAACGATTATAACTTCTCAGGAAAAAAAGCAATAGTACGTGTTGATTTTAACGTTCCATTAGATAGAGATTTAAATATAACAGATGAAACAAGAATTAGAGCTGCTGTTCCTACGATTAAAACAATTTTAGCCGGTGGAGGAAGTGCAATTTTAATGTCTCATCTTGGTCGTCCTAAAAATGGTCCTGAAGAAAAATCATCTCTAAAGCACATACTTTCAAGAGTTTCAGAAAATATTGGTGTTGAAGTGAAATTTGTTTCTGATTGTATTGGAACTGATGTAGATGCTGCTGTTGCTGATTTAAAGCCTGGAGAAGTTTTATTACTTGAGAACCTTCGTTTTTATAAAGAGGAAACTGCTGGAGACAAGGTTTTTAGTGAAAAATTAGCAAGTATTGCTGATTGTTACGTAAATGATGCTTTTGGAACTGCACACAGAGCTCATGCCTCAACTACTATTATTGCTGATTATTTTCCAAATGATAAAATGTTTGGTTTGTTATTAGCAAATGAATTAGAAAGTATTGATAAAGCTATAAAAAGTGGGAAATCACCTTTGACAGCAATTATGGGAGGATCTAAAGTTTCTTCTAAGATTCAAATAATCACTCAACTTTTAGACAAAGTCGATAACTTAATTATTGGTGGAGGAATGGGTTATACATTCTCAAAAGCAAAAGGAGGGAAAATTGGTAACTCAATTGTTGAAAATGATTTTTTAGATACTGCACTTGAAATTCTAAAAGCTGCAAAAGAAAAAGGAGTAAATGTTTATTTACCTGTTGATTCTGTTATAGCTGACGATTTCTCTAACGATGCAAATACTCAAATAGCTACAGCAGGTAAAATTCCTGACGGTTGGGAAGGTTTAGATTGCGGTCCAGAATCAAGAGATATCTTCGGAAAAGTAATCGAAGCTTCAGGAACAGTTTTATGGAATGGCCCAGTTGGTGTTTTTGAATTAGATAAATTCAGTAATGGAACTAAGGAAATCGCAAATTCTATAGTTAAAGCAACGGAAAAGGGAGCATTCACCTTAGTTGGTGGTGGTGATTCAGTTGCTGCGATTAACAAATATAATTTAGCCGATAAGGTTTCTTACATCTCAACAGGTGGTGGTGCTTTAATGGAATTATTAGAAGGGAAAGTTCTTCCGGGAGTTCATGCTATTTTAAAATAAAATTAGTTTAAATATATAAAAAAAGGGAGTGTCTTGTAAGACACTCCCTTTTTTTGCTTTTATCTTTTAATAAAACGTTGATTATAATAATAACAAGCCAGTAAGCTATCTTTGCACTATACTCCAGTGATAATATCACTAAACTCAACTTCTCCTGTCTCTACTTTATATGTAGCTCCTACAATTCCAATCTCAGCATTGGCCAACATATCTTTTAACACAGGGCTTTCTTTTTTTATTCTTTCAATTGTATTTAAAACATTAACCTCAGCAACCCTATTAACAAAATTAATATTTTTAGAATTTCGTTCTCCCTTAACGTCTGTTACACTATCAACTGCTGGTTTTATATTATCCAACATTCCTGTTAAATTACCAAGCTCCACATTATCACAAGCACCTTTAATAGCACCACAACTTGTGTGACCTAAAACAACTATCAACTTAGATCCTGCCACTTTACAAGAAAACTCCATACTTCCAAGTATATCTCTGTTTACAAAGTTACCTGCGATTCTGATACTAAAAACATCTCCTATACCTTGATCGAATACTAATTCAGAAGAAACTCTAGAATCGATACAGCTTAATATTGCTGCATAAGGAAACTGACTTCCACTTGTATCTTTAACTTGACCTAATAAGTCTCTGGAAGCAGTTTTATTACTAAGGAATCTTTCATTCCCCGATTTCAATTGTAACAATGCATCATTTGGAGTCATTTCAGATTGAGATTGTTTAGTTTGCGTCTTCATAGTAAATGTTTTTAATTGCTTTATATAAGTATAAACCAATATTATAAAAAGTACATTAAAATAAGATTAGAATTCTAAATAGATTCTTTCTTAAAATATACCTTAATTTTTGTTCCCACTCCTAATTCAGAATCTATTTCTATTTTACCACAATGTAACTTTATAATAATTGAAATAAGTGAGAATCCTATTCCAGAACCATTAATTGCTAAAGCATTTCCTCCTCTATAAAATGGGATAGTAATTTTATCTAAGTCTTCATTGGAGATACCAATTCCCTTATCTTCAATATGAAACACATTCATTTCACCCTTTTCAATTAAGCTAACCTTTACTATGTTGTTCTTAGAAAACTTGCAAGCATTATCAAATAAATTAATCAATACAGTTTTTAGTAAGTTTTTATTCCCTAAAATCATTAGCTCATTATGAGGATTGTCTATTATAATTTCATTCCCTGGATTAATAAAATCAAAACTATTTTTCACATCAAAAACAAAATCTTTCAAATTAAGTTTATCATACCTAATATCATCATCCTGAGTTAAAACTTTAGATAATTGTAATAAATTATTCACCGTATTATCCAAACGCTCCGATTCTAAAAGAACTATTTTTAAAGACTTTATATAATCATCACTAGTTCTATCCTTATTGAGAACAACTTCAGCTTCACCCATAATGGCAGTTAATGGATTTTTAATTTCGTGAGCAGCATTGCTAATAAACGATTTTTGAGCCTCAAAAGCAGCTTCTAACCTATCTAAAAGCCTATTAAAAGCAGTAGCCATTTGTCCGATCTCATCATTAGGATTAAACACACCTAAGCGTTCGTGAAGATTATAAGCACCAATTCTATTTGCATTTTCAATCTTCTCAAATAGTGGTAAAAGTTCTCTTTTTGTAGAAACAAAACTCACCAAAAAAATAAAAGGAATTCCAATTGCAACAAGCAATAAAATAACTTGTTTTAAAAATAATAAGTTTTTTAATCCTACAATGTCCTTAGCCGTTACTATAATAAGATATCTTCTTCCTTTGACATTAAAAACCCTACATCTTCCTTCCCTATTATTAAAATCATATTTAATAGCACCTACAGTTTCGTAGTTTTCGATCAAATCTTCAGGATACGGATATTTAAATTTCAATTCTACGCCCTCCCTTATCTCGACAACCTCTTCGGTTTCCTCAGGAAGTGTGTGTAAAAACTGTTCTGTAATTTTTTCCAATTCATTTGCACTAAAAGATTCCTTCTCTAGGAAAATCTTTTCCGTTACAACAACTCTTTTCTCTAAATGATCTTGAAAATCTTCACTTCTATGGTTTTCAGAAAACAAATAAACAGTATATCCAAATACGATAAATACTGAGCTGGTAATAAGTGAAAAAACTAAAGAAAGTCGAGTTCTAATTTTCATTCTTCGTCTTTTATAATATATCCCATTCCAATTACTGTTTTAATAATTTTAGGTGTCCCTTTTATTTCAATCTTTTTTCTCAAATAATTAATATAAACGTCTATTACGTTTGTTCCCATATCAAAATCGACTTCCCAAACGTTTTCCAAAATATCTATTCGAGATACAACACGATTCTTATTTTTTAATAAATATTCTAAAAGATTAAATTCTTTAGCGGTAAGTGCTACCAAAACACTATCACGCTTTACTTCTTTTGAATGGGTATTTATTTCTAGAGTACTATGCGACAATAAGTGACCTCCTAATTTATTACCTGGATTTTTTCGCCTTATTTGCGTATTAATTCTGGCAAGTAGCTCCTTAAACTTGAATGGTTTAGCTAAATAATCATCTGCTCCAGTTTCTAATCCCGTTACAATATCATCCGTTGTTGCTAATGCGGTTAGCATTATAATTGGCGTTTCAATATACAACTCATTTTTTAACTTCGAGCAAACTTCAATACCATTCATTCCTGGCATTATTACATCTAAAATAATAATACTAAAATCATCTTGTGAAGCTAATTTCAAACCTACACTTCCGTCAAAAGCTTGAGTAACTCTAAAGCCATGTTCTTCTAATCCTCTTTTTATAAAGGAAGAAACGTGCTGCTCATCTTCAATTAGTAATACTCTCATAATTTATTTAACACAAAAATATAAAGAAATTTTTAAGTGATTCTACAATTAAAGTATAGAAGGAATATAGCTAATGTGAAATCATACAAAAAAGTATGGTTTTTAAGATGATCTCGATTAATTATAGTAAATTTGAGATTCAATTTTATTATTATGAACAATCCGAAAGCAAAAGAGCAAATACTTAAAGTAATTAGCGACATTGAAAAAGGGGCTGAAGCTGAAGCTGTGGCAACTAAAATTATGGAAATCAGAAAAATTGCTTTGGCAGAAGAAGATCCATTGCTAGTTAAAACTTTCAGGATTATTGCTGATAAAATTAAAGAAGACGAATCTTTAGATTTTGATATAGAAATTGAAGTTCCTAAAGAAGAAGTTGTTGAAGGCGAAGAGGAAGAGGAAGAAGAATATGAGGCTCCAGATAATCATTTAACATATTTATTATCATTAATGGCTGATTCTGACAACAAATATAACAGAGATGAAATTAAATTATATAGAACCGCTATTTGGGACGATATATATTAATATTAGATATACAATATTTAAAAAAGGCTGTTTCGATTGAAACAGCCTTTTTTTATGTCAAAAAATGTACCCTATTCCATAAATTAGAAAAGTAGCTTTATTTAATAATTTTATTCAAAATCTAACTAATCCCAAAAATCATCAAGGTCTCTTCTGTTTTTCTTAGTTGGTCGACCAAGCATTCCTTTTTGTCTTAAATCGTTGTTCTCTTTTTGAATCTGCTTTAACAACTTCAAGTCGTCCTCATCAGTAGTTTCAATCATTAAATCTACAACAAGCTTAGCGCCTACCCTGCTTTTAGGAATATCTCTAACTTTATACCTTCTCCAAATTGGATTTGATTTTATAGCAAATGTATTGTCGATCTTAATTTCCTTTGAAGACTTCTTTACAACAACTCCATTAATCTGGACATTTCCAGCTTCAACGTTTTTAGCAGACAAGGATCTTGTTTTAAAAAGACGGATGCACCACAAATATTTATCTATTCTCATTACATTCCAAAATAAAATTTATTACTCAAATAAGGGAGCTCCATTTTCATCCGTAGTTAATATATAACTCATCAAATCAAATAGAGGGTGCATTGCTGTAAAAACTTCAACTGCTTTTTTATAAAAATCTTTTGATTTAACTTCTTCATCTGTAAAATCATGCTTAAGCACATACTGCTTGTACCTTAACAAATCTATAGACGAATGATTTTTGTCAAATCCTTTTGGAGCAGTCTTTAACTGCTCACCAATTAACTCACCAAATACCTTCTTAAATCTAACAGAATCTAAGATCTTTCTAAACTCACTTTCTTCTGATTGAATACCTTTTCTCAGCTTAAATAAATCCTCCTTGTTTGGTCCCCAAAAACCACCAGCTACGAAAGAATTTCCAGGTTCTATATGAAAGTAAAATCCTCCCCTCAATAAATTACTAGCTCTTTTAAATGATCCACTCCAATTATTTTTATAAGGAGCCTTGTTTTTTGAAAACCTTACATCTCTATATATTCTGTGTAATGCCTTTTTACCACTTGCAGTTTCTATTTTATCAAATTTTTTAAGTTCCTCCAATAAAGTATCAGCAAAAGAAATAATCTTTTCATGTTCTTCAATATACAATGATTTGTTTGCGTTAAACCATTCTCTATTGTTGTTTTTTACTAACTTCCTTAAAAAATTAATGCTTGATTCTTCTATATTAGTCCTCATCTGATTATTTCATTTTGTGGTATTGTTTGCTCACCAACCCAATTGGAAATTAAAAGCTTATCCACTTGCGATTTATCAGTATAATTACCAAGTACAACCATCATTTTAGTTAATGCAGCTTCGGAAGAAATATCGTTTCCAGATAACACCCCAATTTGTTTTAAAACATTACTAGCTTCATATTTCCCTAACTCCACTGAGCCAACATTACATTGCGATACAGCAATGATTTTCACACCATCATTTACAGCGGTACTTAAGGCTTTAATACTCTTTTTGGTAAGATTAACTGTTCCTGTTCCAAAAGCTTCTAAAATAACGCCTTTAACCCCATTTGATGTAACAATGCTTTCTATATAATTATCACTAATTCCTGGGAAGAGTTTTAAAATCACTACCGCCTCTTCAACTTTATCTAAAGCTGTAAAAACAGAATTACGTGAATTATTAATTAGATCATCTTCATATTTTATACTAACGCCTGCGGTTGCTAAAACGGAATAATTGGGAGATGAGAAAGCGTTAAAATTTTCGGCATTGTTCTTTGTACTCCTAACTCCCCTGTATAGTTTATTATCGAAAAAAATTGCTACTTCTGGCACTCGAGGTAATAAATTTTTCTGCGCAATAGCAATTTCAATTGCAGTAACTAAATTTTCATGAGCATCGCTTCTTGGCTTACTTATTGGTAATTGAGAACCTGTGAAAATTACTGGCTTATTTAAACCTTGGAGTAAAAATCCCAAAGCACTAGCGGAATAAGCCATCGTATCGGTTCCGTGGAGAATTACAAAACCATTAAACGAGTCGTAATTATCCTTAATAATCGTTTTTATTTCTAACCACTCATCTAAGCCAATATGGGCAGAATCCATAGGTTCTTTAAAAGAAACTACAGATATATCAGCTTTTAAAGACTTTAATTTAGGTACAAATTCTAAGACACTTTCAATAGAAAAAGGCAAGAAAGATCCAGACTCATGACCCTCAATCATACCAATTGTACCACCCGTATAAATTAATAATATTTTAGTCTTCTTATTTGTACCAGCTTGCATACTTGATATAATTATTAGAAATTCTATTAATCTCTCCTTCAGATAATCGAGGGTCGACATCTTTAATCTTTTTTGCAGGAATTCCTGCATAAACACTGTTTGCCTCAACAACTGTTTTTGTTGTTAAAACTGCCCCCGCAGCAATAATAGAGTTCTCTCCAATCACACAATCATCCATGATTATTGCACCCATACCAATAAGGACATTGTCTTTTATGGTACATCCATGAACCATGGCTTGATGACCAATAGAAACATTATTTCCAATATTTGTTGGTGATTTCTCAAAGGTACCATGTATAATCGCTCCATCTTGAACGTTTACTTTGTTTCCCATTTTAATGTAATTCACATCTCCTCTTACAACTGCATTGAACCAAAAACTACATTGATTTCCACAAATAACTTCTCCAATTATAGTAGCGTTTTCCGCTAAATAATTGTCTTTACCAAACCTAGGCGTAAAGCCTCTAACTGTTTTTATTAATGCCATATGCTAACGCTTAACTGCTTTTATGGTTGATATAATTTCCTCTTTCCTTAAAATTCTAAAAAAATACACCCCACTAGATAAAGTATATAGATCGAACTTAATTGTTTGATCATGGAAATTAGACGCTTTGAAAACTACTCTCCCTCTAATATCAAAAATTTCAACCTTCATGTCGGAGAAAGAAGTTCCCAAGTTTATCCAAACATCTTTTGTAAATAAACTTGGCGATATTGTTAAACTTGGTAAACTAGGAATTATTTTAAATACATCTTTAATCTCTGGAGGTACAATACAACCCCACGAAGTGTCACTTTTAGTATTTACAATAAAACTTAAAAAATCAAATATAGTATCCGATCCGAAAACAGAACTCGCTCTAAAAGTGATAATATTACCACCTTGCTGTTTATCGTTTCCTAAATAATTTAAGGATAAAGTATCAAAAGCTTCTTTTCCCGTTGAATGAGATTTTTCTATACCATTAAAATATAAACTTTGTTGATACCCTCCTTTAACTTCTAAAAACACTGAATCTGCAAAAATATTCTCATAACTAACTGTAAATTCCTCACTACCTAAATTATTGAAATCATAAACTCCTAAAACAGTATTGGAAATTGAGGTGAAATTTCCTCTTTCATTCTCGTCATCATCAACAAAAACAGGGAAATCAAACACAGAATGTCCTATTTGAACACCATCTCTAAATTCTGAGATTTCGTAGGCGAAAATATAAATTCCCCAGGTTGGATTTTCCCAACTAAAAAAACCTGTCTTTTCATCTAAACTTACATCAGATGGCTTATTATAACCTGATACGGGGAATCCATTTAATGATTTTGGTTCGATAAACTTAAAACTCAAGCTATCTCCTTCTTCATCATAATGCGTAAGATTCATTCTGAGAGGATCTCCTGTTTTCACCCACATGTAAGGGTCATACAAAGTTTTTGCTGACGTATTAATACAATAACTTAAAGTATCCTTAACAGGAATAATTGCATCAAAATATAAAACACTTGTTCCTGATTTACCACTCGTCATATTATTAACATCAAACATTCTATATATATCTTGAAATATCACTTGATAATTACCTTCATTAATATAAGTATGCATTGCTTCATAAACGTTTTTACGAACACCTGGATATATATTATCCCCACTCCCATTTGTTCGTGAAAACCATTCTTCTTCGCCATCTCCCCATTTAATCAGAACAGAAGCTCTATCAGAGGCATTTATAGAATGATCAGTATAAGTAATGATTTCTACATGGTAAGTAAAACCACTAACATGCTTGTAATTTATATATCCTCCGAAATAATGATCAGCAAATACGCAAAATGGCATAAGAAGAAATAGTGCGAAAACCTTGTTCATTTTATCCTAACGATCTTTAACTTTTGTAAGTATCATAGTTCAAAAATACTACCTTTATGGGACATTTAATTTTTTACGGATGAAAAAGATATATCACTTAGGAACTTGTTCTACTAATATTAGGATTTTAAAAGGTTTAAACCTTGATGGAGTTGAGTTACACGATATTAAAAAAGCAACAATAACTCCCAGACAAGTTGATGAAATGAAAGCTTTAGCAGGATCATACGAAGCATTATTTTCAAGGAAAGCAATGAAATATCGTTCGATGGGATTAAATGAAATGAAGCTTACTGAAGAAGATTATAAAAACTATATTGTCGAAGAATACACATTTTTAAAACGTCCTGTAGCCATAATTAATAATAAAATTTTTATTGGTAACTCTAAAGCAGTTGTAGAGTCTCTAACAGAAGAGCTCTAATTACTTCCTGCAATATAACCTGTTGTCCATGCTGCTTGAAAGTTAAAACCTCCGGTTACACCATCAATATTTAAAACTTCTCCTGCAAAGTATAAATTAGGAACTACTTTACTTTCCATAGTTTTCATATTAATATCTTTCAACGAAACACCTCCGCAAGTAACAAACTCTTCCTTGAAAGTCGTTTTTCCATTAACCTTATAAATAGCGTTTACTATATTATTAATTAATATATTCTTTTCTTTTTTACTAACCTCTCCTGCAACTGTATTTTCATCTATTTCAGAGGCTTCTAGTAGGTACTTCCAAAGACTATTTGGTAATTCAAAAGGAATAACATTAATAACCTTCTTCTTACCGTAATTATAAAATGATCTATTAAGAAGTACTCTTACTTCATCTTCATTTGAATTCCCAATCCAGTTAACTTGAATACTGAAACTGTAATTTTTTTCAGATAAGCTTCTAGCTTCCCAAGCTGACGTTTTTAGTATCGCAGGACCACTCATTCCCCAATGCGTAACCAAAAGAGGTCCGTTTTGAGGTGACTTAGCTCCTTGAACTCGAACTATAGCATTTTTAGAAACAACACCTTGCAATCCAATAATTTTCTCATCGGGCATATTAAAGGTGAAAAGTGAAGGTATTGGAGGAATAATTTCATGACCCAATGCTTTTAACCAATTTAATCCACTAGCTTTTGGAGAACCCCCAGTCGCAACAATTACCTTATCAAAGGCATAATCAAATTCATCTATCTTTAATTTAATTTTATCACCGTCTGGTTTCAATTCATTAACAGCTGTTTTTCTTTTAATAACAACTCCTAAACGATGGGCTTCATCTAATAAACAATTAATAATTGTGATAGATTTGTTTGTTTCTGGAAACATACGATTATCCGCCTCAGTGATCAAGTTCACGCCCCTATCCTTAAACCAAGCAATTGTATGATTTGTATTAAAAATATTAAATGATTTTTTAAGTTGCTTTCCTCCTCTTGGATAAGATTTAACTAAATCTCCTACTTTAAAACAACTATGGGTTACGTTGCACCTTCCCCCTCCAGAAATTTTCACTTTTCGCAAGATGCTATCTGACTTTTCATAAATAGTAACCTCTGATTTAGGATTATTTTCTTTTGCTGATAATGCTGCAAAAAAACCTGCTGCCCCACCTCCAATAATTGCTGTTTTCATAATACAAATATATGGTTTTTAGATAAAAATTTATTTCTCGGTAATTTCAACACAGTAATCATACTTATTTAGGCTACGCTATTGTTGCTGTATTTTACAATATCTCTAGGATACAAAAAACATACGATAATATAGAGCAATAAAGCCCATTTTAGAGTAACCAAAATTAACTGATAAAAACATGAGGTGACAACGTAAATTTCAAAGCCTCTCTTAACTATTAAGTACTTATTTAAAACAAAAATGGCTACCATATTGGTAGCCATTTTAAAATAATATTATATTTATAATTAAACAGGTTGTCCATCATTCATAATGATGTTTTGACGGCGAATAGACTCTTTGTGAATCAATTTTAAATAACTCGTTAAAAACGATTCATCTAACCCCATAGCTTTACCTAATGCTAATCTTTTATTTACAATTTCTTCCCATCTTCCAACTTGTAAAATAGTAACACTATTTTCCGCCTTAAAAGATCCTATATCATCAGCAACTTTCATTCTTGATGCAATTTTTTGAAAAATTTCATCATCTAACTCATCGATATCCATTCTCAAAGAATCTAATTTGTTAGTATCTCCATTTTCAGCCTGTTCAGAACGAAAAGTTAATCCATCTAATAATTCTGTTAATCCAGCTGGAGTAACTTGCTGTGCAGCATCACTCCATGCAACAGAAGGTGTCATATGAGCTTCAATCATTAAACCTTCCATATTTAGGTCTAAAGCTTTCTGACAGATGTAAGGTAATAACTCTCTATTTCCTGCAATGTGAGAAGGATCGTTAACGATATCCAAATTAGGGAACTTTCTCATCATTTCAATCGCCATATCCCACATAGGTAAGTTACGGAAAGGAGTTTTTTCATATGTTGAAAAACCTCTATGTATAGCAGCTAATCTAGTAATTCCTGCAGAATAAATTCTTTCTAATCCACCTTGCCATAAACCTAAATCTGGATTAATTGGATTTTTAACCATTACTGGAATATCAGTACCCTTTAAAGCATCCGCAACTTCCTGTACAGAGAATGGATTAACTGTTGTTCTTGCTCCTACCCATAAAATATCAATACCTGCTTTTAAACAAGCTTCAACATGAGCTCCATTAGCAACCTCAGTAGCTGTTAATAAGCCAGTCTCCTCTTTTGCTGCATTTAGCCAAGCCAATCCTTTTTCCCCAATACCCTCAAAACTTCCTGGTCTGGTTCTTGGTTTCCAAATTCCTGCTCTTAAAACTTTTACTCTAGGATCTTTACAAATATCTTTAGCAGTTGTTATAACTTGTGCTTCAGTTTCAGCACTACACGGTCCGCTTATAATTAGAGGTTGGTCTAATCCTAAATTCCAATCTTTAATTCTTTTTATGTTTTCTAAACTCATCTCCTAAATTGTTTTAAATATCCAAATGCATTATTTGGGGATGCAAATATACTTTCACTTATCTTACTTTCCAAATAAAATTTGCTAATTGATCTTTTTGTTAAAACTTTACAAAATTTTATTCTTTAATTAGTATTAAAAAGAAATGTAAACCCGTAAAACAAACAATTCACAGACAATTGTTCTTTGTCTGACTGAAATTCCAAATAAGATTTTTTTTTGAATAAAGTGACCTAAGTTAATCCTTTGCAATCCAAGCCTTTGAATTATGAGAAAGTTTTGCTTTTGCTAGTGCTTTCAATGCTTTTATTCTTGTAGCAAATGATCCGTAAGCTACTCTAATTAATCCAGAATTAGATTTCCCTGCCAAAACTGCTGGGTAACCTTTTGCTTTTAATTTACTAACCATTTTATTCGCATTGCTTTCAACCCCAAAACAACCAGCAATTACATGATATTTGTAAGATAGATCCTTAGATACGATCTTATCAACTTTAGTTAAAAGTTCCTCAGATGGAATTTCGAATAGTTTTTCTCTAGCTTCCTTTTCAAGCTTTAATGCATTTACTACTTCAATATTTACATCGTCACCGATCTGACCTGTATTTTCTAAAAGTTTATGCTCTTCTTTGTTGAAAAACTTTTTAGCATTAACAAGTTCCAAAGGTTTTTTCGTCTCAAAATTTGGCTGACCAACTATTACATCGCTCTGTTCAACTGTATTGCTTTTCATACTAACAATATTCATCTGAGTACCTCTATTGTTAGCCTCTCCACTTAAAAGCAAGCCAGTCCCCAGAAAACCAAGGCAAACTACAGCAACAGTTCCAAGTGCCAATTTATAAATACCTGGTTGAGCTTTTTTATCCGCTAACCGTCTTTCTATTGTTTTTGAAAAGCCAACTCGCTCAACTGGTATTGCATGTACATTAGTTAAACCAAAAGAAGTGTCTAAAAAATTGGTTTCATTAAATTGTTCAAAAACTAAATTACCTTCTTTGTTTAAGATAAAAGATCCTAAGTTTTCAAATTCTAAATAATGTTTTGTTGCCAACTCTTTTCTCCAAAATTCCACCCGAATCTCAATACTTTCTAATGCTTCTTTATAAGTAATTCCTAATTTTTCACTTATAGACTTTGCTAGAAGTCCATCGTTATTAGATAGTTTTGAATTGAATGAAATGTGCTTTCCTGGTGGAAGTAAAATATTCTTAGAAGGTTCATTTATTGCCGAACGATAACTAGATACAAAACCACCAAAATTGGGAATAACCACACAGTCCTCCTCGAGTAATAATTCTTTAGCGATCTTTTCTACTTTTATGTTCATAAGCTTCTAAGCTCTGCTAAGGTAATAATTATGATTCGTTATAAAAAGATGATAGCTACTAATATTTAAATCGGTAAATTATTAACTTAAATTACGGTTGGAAAAGATATAAATGATAATTCCGAAAATAAGCAGTTAAGCTTTGAATAATTGAATGCTATGACTTGTTAGAGTTTTTCTCTAATAAAATTTCTTTTGCCATCTTCATTGGAACAGAAATATATTTTTTCTCAATATAAACTAACATTTTGTCTAAAATTACTTTGCTAGCTTCTTCCATTTCTTCCATCTCCTTTGCAAAAACCTGAGTTATTGCAAACTCTTTAATTTCCTTTATTTTTTGAGGAACCTTACGCATTACTATTTCTACTTGACGCTCTTTAAAGGCCTGTTTAAAGGAAATTAATTGTTCTTCGATAAGTGCATTACAAACTGTAA
>Ga0115006_10001067_pt1 | contig 16474 bp, 15 predicted proteins | sample ArcOceMetagenome_3_FD_88943 | JGI IMG/M metagenome (GOLD analysis project Ga0115006, IMG submission 88943) | Marine eukaryotic phytoplankton communities from Arctic Ocean - Arctic Ocean- Svalbard ARC20M Metagenome | ecosystem: Environmental > Aquatic > Marine > Oceanic | place: Arctic Ocean...
AAAGTTATCAGAAGAATTGAGTATAGGTAATAAAGACTATAAAGGTTCTTGGGTGGAGCGTTATATTAACTTTTCTTTAGGTACTTTTATCCCTTTTATTGTACTACTTATTTTTATAAATACCGTTGCGACTAAATTTTTTGAAATTAGCTTATTTGGTTTTTAGTGAGTGTAGGTAAAATATAAGACTTTAATCTATTCAAACAGTTAATAAGTAGTATTTTTTATTAACTGTTTTTTCTTTTTTCCTAGGTAAATTTCTCATGATAGAACATATCACAAGCCAAAATTTTGGTGACGCGCAACGTCTTTTTCATGGCCGTGGTCATGCTTATCCAGAGTTACAGCATGTTAATGTTGACTGGTTACCCCCTGTGGTATTGATCACACTGTATCAAGCTGTTAATAATAAATGGTTACATGAACAGGCGATGCAATTAAAACAACGAGTGCCAGGCTGTACTTCTGTTCAGGTACAGCATAGGTATCAAAAGTCTGTACCCACGGAGTTATTAGTTGGTGACCCGGTAGCTAAAACGGTAGTGAGTGAGCGGGGACTTAATTATCATATTGAATTTGGTCAGGCTCAAAATACTGGTTTATTCTTAGATATGGCCAATGGTAGGGCATGGTTAAAACAACATGCCAAAAATAAGAACATATTAAATCTGTTTGCTTATACCTGCGCCTTCTCGCTAAATGCTATTGCTGGTGGAGCTACTAAAGTAGTGAATATTGATTTAAGTAAAGCATCGCTTAGCAAAGGTAGGGAAAATCATCAGCTTAACCATCTTGCCAAAAAACAAGGTAAACAGATAGTTTTTGAAGGTGTTGATATTTTTAAATCTAACAGCCGGATTAAAAAATATGGTCCTTATGATATTTTGGTGTGTGATCCGCCATCCTTTCAAAAAGGTAGTGTAAATATTAGCCGAGATTACGCTAAGATTATTCGCCGTATTCCACAGTGGATGAATAGCGGTGCTAAACTTATGTTGTGTTTAAATTCCCCTGATCTTGACGAAACGTTTTTAAAAACAGAAGTCATCAGAGAATGCCCAGATTGTCATTTTGAAAAGCGTATTGAAAACCCCTCAGTATTTAAGGAAGCTTATCCTGGTAAAGGCCTAAAAGTGCTTATTTTTACTTATAAGCCTTAGTAATTTACTAAGGCGTTTTTATTCGCCAAAATCTCGCAAACCTTGGAATTCCAGCTTGCGTTAAGCCGTTATATTTAAAACTAATTAAGGTACCTATAGCTGGTGGTTTGCTACGTAATACATCACTTAACCCAGAGCCAATTTTAAAGGTAACTCCTGATGATGTTTTTACAATTAAAGCGCCAACTTTACCTTGGTATTTACCTTTACCCTCACTAAAGCCAATAATAGTTGCTTCAGTATCTTGATATCTTTTTAATTTCATTACCGCAGGGTTACGACCTATTGTATAAAAAGCATTAGCATGGTGAAGCATTAATCCTTCTCCACCTTTATTAATAACTGCCGACAAGGTATTTTCTAACGCGACGATTGTGGTTATTTGTTGTTGTTTAATGAAGCTTAAATAAGGAGATGGGCTTGCTACTACTAGCTGCTTTATACGTTCAAATCGCTGAGTAAAAGTTTTGGCACTATTTGTCAAATCAAAAACTTTAAAAGAGACCTGACGCCAACAACTAGAAGTTTCTATCTCATCAGGTTTATGTCTAGTGACACAAGACAGTAAGGGCTGAAATTGACCTCTTGCCATCCATAATTCTCCATCCATGGGATTAGCAGGCCAGTGGCGTGTAAACCATTCAGGGCTAAAAATACGCTTTCCTTGGCGAGTAAATAATTGATTACCATCCCAATAACCGCGTACACCGTCTAATTTTTCTGAAACTAAATAATTAGTTATATCTTCTACTGGGCTATAGCTCACACCATGCTGAAGTTGAGGCTTGGTTTGTTTGTTAACTACGTAATTTAGTTTCGTTAAGGTTTGTTGTGAGTTGCTATTAAAGGCTCTTTGCGAAGCTTTGTTAGTGTGATAATTAGTGTTGCTACCAATTCCCTCGTTACTTAATACCATTGATAATATTAAACACAGTATAATTTTCATCGCTAAAACATCCTTGTTTTTATTTATTACTGGTAAAACCTAAAGTCTAGACTATATTTTTATGACGGGGACAGACGGGGACAATAACTACTTAGTTCGTCTTTTAATATTGATATTTTCAAAATGTTTTTATATAAATTATTTTAAGTAATTTTTTTTATACTTAATAATATTTTTATGTCTGCAGATTTATTAGCAAGGATTGCTATGACTAGATTTTATTTAATACTGTTATCATATTTTAGTGTCACAGTAATATTTGTTCTGACAAGCTTTTTAAGTTTTAATGTTGAAGCTAAACCAAGATGTAAATCCTTATTATTAAAGCTTCACAATATACAAGCACTCCAGCGCAAAGGTTATACGCTAAAACAAGGACAAGCGTTAATTCGAAAAGAGAATAAAGCCAGAGGCAAATGGTGGCAATGTGAGCGAAAGATCTCACCACCTCAAACGAATAAAAAGCGACCTAAAAAAAATAAAAAGTCCTATAAGAACAAATATAAGAGTCATATAGGAAAAGCAAGTTTGTACAATGTCAGACTAAAGAGCTTCAATCAACACAGGGCTATTGTCATTAAGGCTAAATATCAAGGAGATAAAAGAAAAGCATGGCAACGATTTTATGAAAAGCCAGCACAGTGCCAACAGCCTAAAACATTACAAGTATTTGCTTATTGCAGTGACAATAAATTACAACAACAAGCAATATTTGAGCGAGATTTTATTCGTTAAGTTCAAGAGTGACTTCAGCTTGATAACTATTTTTACTCTGACGATACTGATTAACCATAATATCAATGCTTGCCTGTTCATAAGCTCTTAAACCACTTAACAACATATGTTTTTTACCCTGACCGATAATTATACCGTTTGATAATAAATCAAATTCAAGCCACGCATCCCCGCGTTTACCTTCCGTTGTTAAGCTTGTTTTAGTTAGTTGTAAGGTGACCGATTCTGCCGTTAAAGTTTGCAAATCAATAGACATAGATTGATACATAATCATAGGCCGTGCAGGATTAATCATTACCTTATTTTCTAACATCAATTTAACCAAAATATCAGGAAAAGTGAGACCAGAAAAGTCAACATAAGCCTGTGTAAGAGTATCAATCATTTTAGCGTTATGAGTTTTTTCACCTGTAGTACATACACTTAAACAGGTTTTACCTTTTTCATCTTTAATCTCAGCATGTTTATTAATTTCTTGAGGAAAGGTTAAAGTATTATTTTCAGAAACCATACCTGAGAAGTTAAATGTCATTTGTTTGTGTAGCCCTGATTTAGCAATGATTACCGAAAAAAGTAAATCACCTGGCACACAAAAACGTTTGGCATCAATATCATGAAGTGGATTGAAATCATTAGCCACTTGTTTGGCAAACTCGCTTCCTTGTTGGCGTGTAAAGCTTATTTTATCGTTATCAATAGGACTATAGTTTTCAATAAACATTTGTTTAGTAGGCATCCGTACAACTTTATTATTAGAGTAATATTATTCGAGACTATATTTTACCAGTAGTTGCGGGCTAAATCGAAAAAAAAATCATTATATAGTACAAAGCAGACCACTAGGCTATTTCATAGCTTCCTGTTTCACTAAGTCTTCTTTTTTTATTTTATTAAGGTTACGTATTATGTATTCTCTTTTACAGGCTAAGCTTTTATTTTCTAAAGCTTCTAGGTAGGCCAAATAAACAGGTCGTCTAGCTCGGGTATATTTTGCGCCAAGTTTACTGGTATTATGTTCTTTTATGCGTCGCTCAATATCAGTAGTAACACCTGCATATAAACTATTGTCGTTACAGCGGACTAAATAAACCCACCAGGTGTTTTTTTTATTTTTTATTGTCATGGTTGGTCGATAATGTTGATGCGAATTTTAATTCATGGTAAATAAAAGTGCTATATATATCAAATAGTGTCAGCCTAGCTGATTGGGAAATAGAGCTGCATGCTATTCGAGCGATGGGTAATGGCGGTCAACGAGTAAATAAAGTAGCAACTGCCATTCATTTACGTTTTGATATTAACCGATCTTCTTTACCTGACATATACAAGCAAAGATTACTGGCTTCTAAAGATAGTCGAATTAGCAAAGAAGATATTATTATTATTAAAGCGCAGGGCTTTAGAACTCAAGAAATGAATAAAGAAGATGCATTGTCTCGCTTAAAAAACTTGATTCTATCAGTTATGATAGTGCAGAAAAATAGACGACCTACAAAACCTACTAAAGGCTCGGTGCAGAGGCGATTAGTCGGCAAAGCTAATCGAAAAAACCTCAAGGAATCACGAAAAAAAATTCAATTTTAATTAGTAACGCTCTCCTAATTTTGATATGTGTCTGGAGCATAACTTAAAGGTAAGCAAAGCAACTAGATTAACGACTTAAACGGCTAGATAAGCTGTACAAAGATAAATAGAGAGCAACCATGACGATAAGTAATATCGGTGCATTAGCAAAGCTAACTGCGCAACTTGATAGTAATAATTTAGTACAATACCAATTACCACTGCTTAGCCTTGAATCTGGAGATGATCAACAATCAATTGATTTAAACCCGTTGATTGGTCGGCATATTAGCTTACATTTTAATGGTAAAATTGCCTGTAAAAAATGTGGGAAGCGAACTAAAAAAAGCTACTCTCAAGGTTTTTGTTATCCTTGTATGAGCAAACTTGCTCAATGTGATTTATGTATCATGAAGCCAGAAACATGTCATTTTCATTTAGGAACATGTCGTGAACCTGAGTGGGGAGAAAAACACTGCATGGTTGACCATTATGTATATCTTGCCAATAGTTCAGGCTTAAAGGTAGGTATAACACGCCATACACAGTTACCAACACGCTGGATTGATCAAGGTGCTTGTCAGGCTTTACCTATCTTTAAAGTGAGTACTCGCTTGCAATCAGGGTTAGTTGAAACTGCATTAGGTGAATTTATTAGCGATAAAACTAATTGGCGTGCCATGTTAAAAGGTAAGCCTGAAGAGTTAGACTTAAAAGCTAAAGCGAAAGAGCTTTCGCCCCTAATAAATAAACGTTTAGATGAGATTAAACTCAAATTTGGTGATAATGCTGTCCAAACCTTAAATGAGCAAGTACAAGAAATTAACTACCCGGTGAATCAATATTTAACAAAGATTAGTTCCTTCAATTTTGATAAAACTGATACTGTATCTGGTATGTTATTAGGTATTAAAGGTCAATACCTAATTTTTGAAACAGGGGTTATCAATATGAGAAAATTTAGCTCTTATCAAATAAGTATTGACTATTAGTGGCTCGAACTCGAATATAGCTATAGTAAGTTTTTGTTATACTGTGTAGCAAGGAAAGTTGCTCAAGCGTTTTATTGTGTTCCTTGATTAAGGGAACAGTAAGCTAGTGAGTTAAAGTAGTAAAGTAGTAAGGTAGTAAATTAAAATGAATGCTGATGATTACGTAAAACAAGCTGGTGATATTTTTGTATTATCTGAATCTTTTATGCGTATAAGAGAATTAATCGATGATGAAACATCAACAATTGATGATATTTCAGCGGTTATTTTACTTGACCCTACTTTGACAGGTATTATATTAAAGTTGGCTAATAGTGCGTTTTTTAACTACCCGGGTAAAATAGATACTATCTCGAAAGCAGTGTTGGTTTTAGGAATTACCGAAGTTTATAATTTAGTCATTGCTTATTTCACTTCCGAAGCAGTTAAGGGTATCAATGCTAATAAAGAATACTTGGATAACTTCTGGCTGAAAAGTGTTGATTGTGCTTTGTTAATGAAATTTATAGGTACTCATTTAGGTATTGCTCATGCTGAGCGTTTGTTTATTTTTGGCTTACTACATAATTTAGGAGAACTCATTGTTCACCAAGTTGATAGTGATAAACAAAAAGCCTGTGATAGTAAAGATATCAATGTGCTGCCTTGGGTCAAACAACAAAAGGTTTTAGGTTTTAGTTATGGTCAGTGCTCAGCATCTTTATTGAAACGTTGGCAATTACCTTACAGTGTCTTTTCGCCTATTGGTGATCAAGACGCTGATGATATAAGCCAACACCACCCTGAAACGCAATTACTCTATATTGTTAAGCGTGTGATGTCTAAAAATCATACCTTCATTGATTCTGATTTAGATTACACTGACTTAATTTCTACAGAGCAACTGGAGTTACTTTATCTTGAAACAGATGTGTTAGACAATGCAGTAAATTACTGTAATTTAGAGCGTTTAGGTTTACTGGCTATTTTAAATCCTAATGCCGAAATCCCTCTCTAATCTCTCTCTATGTTGTGACATTTACTTTTTTAACAAACTTTGATTTTTTGTTAAAAATTGAATTAGGATTTGTTTAGACAGTAAAATAATTGAACGAAAGTAACCAATAAGTATAAAACATAAAGTATTGACCCTTAACGACTATTAGCTTTATCTAAATGCTTGTTCAACTATTTTTTCTTGGTAACTTATTTTTTCAGGGGTTATATCTAGAAATACTGAGTATATTATTGGGATCTAAACTTTTTTTGAGTAAGTCAACGGTTTGCCAAAAATTACTATTTCTGTCTAAAAGCCATTGTTGCTGGTCTATATTAATACGGTAAGGGACAAAACCGCGTTTTAATCCTTCTTTGGTTAGTGCCTCTAGGCACTGGTGAGCATCGTAAATTGCTTGAGGGTTGGTAGTGTCAAAAATAATAGGTATAGTGCTATCAATGCAGTCATGCTTTAAATTAGTTAAAGTAATAAAAGGCTCTATATTATATTTTGGGCAGGTGGTTCTAATAAAGCTTACAAATTCTCGAATAACCTCTACTTTCATGCCAATTAATGGCGCATACCAGAGCAAACCACAGCCATCAGAGCTTGGCGAAAGAGAATTGTTAGAAGATTTTTTGGTATCTTGATGCCGCCAGTAAGCTAATTTTAATGCCACTTTATTCGGTATACCTAACATTATGTTGCTGCCTAGAGTAAATGCAGTTAGTTGTTTCGATAGCTTAGATAACATATTGATATTATTAATAAGCCAATCAGGTAAGTAAGCTATTATTTTATTAGCGGCGATTATAGTGAAACTATCAGAAAAAATTTGTCGGCAATCTAGTGTGCAAAATCGCTTACTAATTTCTTTTTTAACAACTTTAACAACACCTTCACTACCATAAATACTACCAACAATAGTCCAACAAGGGATATTCAAACTGGTTGATAGTACTTTAATTGTATCTTCTGACATGACTTTATGGGTATTTTTATCTGGATTTTGACTTAGCATTGATAATAATCGACGTTGATCCATTATATTAATAGCGCCAACAATACCTTCATAATCTTGTAATATATTTCTAACTATGGGGATGACTTTATCTAAGTTCTTATCACTTTTTAATTGAATAAAAAACGACGAAAATCCAGGTTTCCTTATAGCTAATCTTAGCGTTAGTTGGCTGACAATACCTAAGTTTGATTGCGTAAAAAGTCCTTCTAGATACGGTCCTAAACCCCACTTGTAAGTTTTATTAACTAGTTTTTCAGTACTTTCATCTAATTCATCAATCGCTGAATGATAAGCCGTACCATTAGCCCAGTAGCCTTGAACAGAGGTTACTGCACCAAAATGGTCAGTGTGTGGTGTTATTCCATACCCTCGTTCTAATGCATTCGCCACTATCGAACACTCTGGGCCAGCGCCAGTCACAGGTACCATATAAGGGTAATTATGATTTGTTAAAAAATCGCTTAATTGCTGCTGAGTCACTCCTGGTTCAATAGTGACTAAACCAAGTTCAGGATCGAAGTCTTTAATGGCATTTAATTGCCCCAAATCCAACAACACAATATTCTGTCCAGTACCACTGGGTTGGCTACTTCCATAACCCCAATTTTTTCCAGTACTGATAGGGTAAAGTGTGAAAGATAGCTCTTCATTACTAGCACACTGATTTGCAAGATCAATCAACGCCTTAATTTCGTGTGTGTGTGTTACCTTTACCATCGCAAGATAACTTCGCTCTTTGTGTGGAAAATTTTCTAGACCTTCTGTACCTCTGATCGCAGATTTTAATTGCTTACAGTCAAAAGTTAAAGTTGAATTTATCGATAACACATTAGTAATTAGTTCAAAAATGTTTTGTGACATAAATACCAAAAAGAGCTTGTTGAGTGTTAAAAGATATTGGGTGCTTGTTTCGTTGAGGTTTGAGTTTTTATATGTATTAACTATTTTAACTATTTTAATTGCTTTAATTGCAAACACACTTCTCGCTCAATATTTTGATACAGGGCACCAAACCCTGGAGTTAAATTTTTCATAAAAATATCAGCATTAATATAATAAGGCGCTCGTAAACCATGGTATTTAACAGGAGTACCAAGTTGCTTAAAAGTAATTCCTATAAATTTCATACTTCGCGCCAGTCTTGGTTCCATCATCACATAAACATGCTTAATACCTATATTCATACCCATTGTTGCTGCAGCCATATACAAACCAATAGCAATAAAAGGGAAGCAGCGAAGTTCTTTTTGTGAATAATTCCGTTCATTGATTACCCCTGTTTCAGAGCCTTTAAATTTATCTATTTTACGACGCCGAAAACCTGGTTTAACCGCAAGTCTAGAGATTTCAGCTATTTCAGAACGATCAAAGCAATGTGGACTGAGGGCAGTATCGGTAATTGAATCAAGGCAAAATTTCTCAATAGGCAATAATTCATTGTCGTTATGCGAGGTTACAAGGCGAATGCAGCTGGTGAATGTTTTTGTTGGTATGTGTTGAATTAAAGAAAATATAGACTGCTCATCAAATTCATCAGTTTCTTGACCATTTTCTCTAACCTCTTCTAAAGCCAGTTCTTCACAGTAGACTTTATGTCTTATTTTAAAGACTTCCTCCCTCAACGACTGGTTAACAGCAATATGAGGTTGAAGAAACTCATGGAAGTGCGCAGAAATATTATTTGCCTCTCTACTGATTTTTGCAGAAGCTATTTTTTTTGTGATATCACCAATAATAGGGGTTTCTAACAAGCGCTTATTCCAGTTCATTTATATTCCAATATGAAATTGTAATTAACGTGGCTAGCACTAGTATAGACCTTAAACTAAGTTTATCTAAAATTAATTAAAAAAATTAAGACTATAATCAATACGCTTAATTTTTAAATTCAAGAGTGATATTTTGAAGAAGATATTAAACGTATACTAATTTAAATGAGTATTTCTGCTAGGTCTGGCTGGCTCAGGAAGTCTTTAGGGCTAGCAGATGCACCATAAGCTCCAGATTGAAACACCACTACATAATCATCAATATTAGCATTTGGTAACATCACTTTATCAGCAATAATATCCAATGGGGTACACAAAGGGCCAACGATATTAACCAGCTCTAAATCGTTATTGTGTAACTTATTACCAATGAGTACGGGATAATTTTTACGTATTACTTGTCCAAAATTGCCAGAATTAGCTAGATGATGGTGCAAGCCACCATCACAAACTAAATAAGTTGTACCACGGGATATTTTTTTATCAATAACCCTACTCACATAAACTCCAGCCTCAGCAACTAAATAACGACCCAACTCTAAAATTACTTTTGTAGAGGTAACAAGGTGTTCATATTCAGCTAATAGCACCTCTAAATTTTGAGCTATACTTCTAACATCTAATGATTGTTGATTAGCAAAATAAGGAATACCAAAGCCACCACCTATATTGAGGTAATCAATACTTATTTTCGTTATTTTTTTAGTAGAATTAGCTAGTTTTTGGGCAAGGGCAAAGGTCTTTTGTTGCGATATAATAATTTCATCTGCACTTAGATTTTGTGAACCTGAGTAAATATGAAAACCACGTAAATTGATAAGATCAAGCGGGAATTTTTTTAATATTTGAATAATTTGTTCTTCATCAATTCCAAAAGGCTTTGAGCCTCCCGACATTTTCATACCGGATAGCTTAAGTTCAAATGATGGATTAACTCGAATAGCAATATTCGCTCTAATATTTAACTCTTTTGCGGCATCAGCTACCTTAGTGATTTCACCGATTGATTCAACATGCAGTAAAACACCAACTATAATTGCGGCTTTAATATCATCTATGGTCTTTCCTGGCCCAGCAAAACTAATATTATTAGCAGATATACCTGTTTGCAATGCTAACAGCATTTCTTTTTTTGAAGCCACATCAAACCCATTAACTTGCTCAGAGAGCAAGTGTACAAGGCATGGTAAAGGGTTCGCTTTGATGGCGTAACTGAGAGATATTTTTTCTGGTAATAAATACTTTAAGTGAGTCAACTTATTCGTAATAAGTTGACGATCGTAGGCGTAGAAAGGAGTACTTCCGACTAACTGAGTTAATTGATTAAGAGATAGCTTTCCAACTAATAATTCATTACTTGCTGGTAAAGACTCTCTCAATGAGGTGGCTGAAACGTCAGTCGTTTTATTCATATTATAAGCCTATTTTCCTATTAATATACCTTTAAACTATATAGATTAATTACCATAACGCTGCTGGAGTAATACCATGTCGACTTTACCATTTGCATTACGTGGTAGTTCATTTAAAAAAATAACCTGCTTAGGCAGCATATAATTGGCTAAGCTATGTTGGCAATATTTAATAATACGTTGACTAGTCATAGTTTGGCTAGTTTTCGTTAGGACAATAATAGCTATAATGACTAGACCAATATCGTTACAAGGTGAGGTGACTATAGCAGCTTCTTGCACATTTTTTATTTGTAATAATACAGATTCTATTTCATGAGGACTAACTCGATAACCTGACGTTTTAATCATGGCATCTTTTCGAGCGACAAAATACAAGAATCCTTCATCGTCATATTTTACATAATCACCTGAATAAACAGCCAGTGGAGTATTATAAATATTGTTTGCTTGTTTTGGTACAGGTTTGTATCGTTTTTTGGTAGCAGTATCATTTTGCCAATAACCCAAAGTAACGAGAGGGCCAACATGCACTAATTCACCAATTTCATTAGCATTACAATCGTTACCATCTTCGTCAACAACGAGTAACTCTGTGAACGGAATGGCTTGACCTATTGACCCTACTCTCTTTTCAAGTTCTGATGGTTTTAGATAACTTGAACGAAAAGCCTCAGTTAGACCATACATCAAAAAAGGTTTTGCCAAGGGAATTTTTTTCCTTAACTGAGCTAACGTCTCTGCTGGCAAAAATCCTCCCGAGTTAGTGAAATATCGTATTGATTTAGAACTATCAGTGGGCCAGTTAACTTTATTTAATTGTACCCATAGTGCAGGAACTGCAGCTATACCAGTGATCTGATAATCAGTAATTGCCTTAACAACATCATTAGCTAATAAATAATCAAGTAATACACACTGAGCTCCCACATAAAAACTGCTAGTAAGTTGGTTTAATCCATAATCAAAACTCAGTGGTAATATCGCTAAAACTTTATCTTGGGCTGAAAGCTTCAGGTATTGACTAACAGCTTTAGCGCCAAGCACAATATTATGATGGCTTAGCATAATACCTTTAGGCTGACCTGTACTACCGGACGTATATAAAATAGCAGCAAGTTGATTACTGTGTTCAGGACCTTGCAATACCTTTTTTTTCAGTACTTTACCTGATTTAAATTTTTGCCAAGTTACCAACTTCTTGGGTGACGATATGTGAATATCGGAAAGTGAATGCTTATCACCATCGATGACAACAATGATTTCTAAATTAACTAATTTTGGTAAGAAGGGTAGTAGAGGAATTAACCTAGTTTTATTAATTAACAACACTTTTAACTGACAGTGTTCGGCGATATAGAAAGCTTGTTGAGCTTTTAATACTGGGTTGATAGGGACAAAAACAGCACCAACCACAGAACAAGCGAACATCGCTTGTACGTTCTCCTTATTCTTGGCTAAATAAAGGCCAATTCGGTCTCCTGGCCTAACGCATAATGCCTTATAGCTGGCAGCTACTGCATTGACTTCATCATTAAGTTGCTGATAACTAAATTGATGATTTTTAATTCGCAATGCTGTTTTATGTGGAGAGGTATCAGCTTGATCACTTATTAATTCATGAACAAAGGTGGTCATTTTTCATCCAAAAGACATATTTTAAGATACATAGCGTTTACTAACTAAGTTATTATGGCGTGTTAAGTACCTGATAAGCAAGTAAAGCTAAATTTTGCTTGATTAAAAACTTTATTACAAAAGTACTATTGTTAAAAATACAGCTTTTAGAGTTGCAACATTAAATTTTAATTTAGTTATATAAAGATTTAAAAAAATCAGAGGTTAAAAGGTTTTTGGTTACCTTGTTAGTAACAGTATGTTAATAATAGTATTGAATTTTTTAAGCTAAAAAAGATTGAGTCCCTTTGCAAGTCTGAATGAATTTTTTGTGTATTATAATGCTTTTAATAAGTTAAAGGTTTACATTAAAGGTAGCTAATAAATTAAGGATTGTTTTACTAGGAAAGTTTATGTTTAAAAAAATAAAGTTACTGAGTCTTTTTATGTTCATGTGTGCCTCTTCAGCGAGCGCTAATTTTGTCGATATAGTCGCTAAAATTAGACCCTCAGTCGTTGGTGTTGGTGTGCATACCCCCACAACCCAGCCTCAAAATATACTCCGCGGTACTGGCTTTGTAATAGGTAATGGGCAGTATATCGTTACTAATGCCCATGTTCTTCCTACAATACTCGATGATCAATTATTACAAAAAATAGCTGTTTTTATAGGCTCAGGTAAAAATGCTAAAGTCAGAGAGGCAGAAATTATTATTACTTCAACGCTTTATGATTTGGCCATATTAAAAATTTCAGGTAGTGCATTACCAGCTCTTACCTTGGCAAGTCAGGCATTATACCCAGATGGTAGTGGCATTGCTTTTACAGGTTTCCCTATAGGTGGTGTGTTAGGGTTATATCCAGTTACTCATAGAGGTATTATTGCTAGTATTACGCCTTCGGTAGTACCAGTAGCGTCAGCAGAAAAAATCAATTTAACTATGCTTAAACGTATGAAAAACCCTTATTTGGTGTACCAACTTGATGCAACGGCATACCCAGGTAACAGTGGAAGTGCTATGTATGATATGACCACAGGCAAAGTTGTGGGTATTATTAATAAAGTATTTGTACAATCGACAAAAGAGGCGGTTATTAGTAACCCAAGTGGTATAACATATGCGATACCTATTAGATATTTATACCAAGTGTTACAAGAAAACAACATTGATATAAAGACATAACTAATACTAGTACTAATACTGATAGTTTCTAGATTGGAATGATGTGAATAGTGGTAATTCGCTCAAAAAACATATAACAGCTACATCTAATTAATCAGTGACTAGAGATAAATTTACTGTTGTTTGTTGTGGATACAGGCTAGACAAAGGAACTAACTCAATACCATGCTCTTTGAGAGTAGGAATTAGTTTCATTAACGCAGCCACTGTCTCAGGGTGAGGGTGAGCAATGCCAATCGCATTGTGGTGCTTTTTTGAAACACTCATAAGTTGATTAAACTGCTTTTTTATATAGGTTTTAGTGAGTTTATTATCTAAAAAAACATGTCGTGTTTTAACAGGTACGCCATAATCAAGAGCAGCCTGTTTCGCTTGTGAATTAGGGCTGGTTTTACTATCTAAAAACAGTAGATTATTTTTTTGTAAAAAATCCATAGTCCATGACATCGGTTTATATAGCTCGGTTAAGTAGCTACCCATATGGTTATTTATACCAATGGCAAAAGGAAATTCGGCAAAGGATTTAGCTAAGCTTTGTTTGAAGGCTTGTTCATTCATACTGCTAGTGAGTGCACCGGGGCCGAGTCGGTTTCTATGTTGAGACTCCATTGGGATATGAATTAATACATCATGATTATTGTTATTGGCTTGTACAGCTAATGATTTTGCATAGGTAGTTTGAGGTAAAAAAGCATAGGTAACATTACCTGGTAACGTTAATGCTTCCTGGTCTGAGTGACGATAACCCATGTCGTCAATGACGATAGCAACTTGTGAGGCGAGGGCGGAACTTGGAGTAGTGAAAAAAACAATGAGGATGAAAGTTGTAATAGGTAAATAGATTAGGTAACGGACAGGGCTGAATAAGGAAATATGCACAGTTGTAATGTTGTCTCTTTCAGGGAAGTTAAACAAGTATTTTTCAAATCAGCGTATGTAAATATTTAGTCTTGAGAAGATAACATTATTAACAGGCTGAAATATAGTACTAATATAATTTTTGTTAATGATATCTCATCGACACCAAAGTTTTGGGTTAAGGGCTTTACCTTGGTGCCGTATTTCAAAATATAAACCTGAACTTATTTGCCCGCCACTTTGACCTACTAAGGCTATAGGCTCTCCTGTTTCTACTCTATCACCAACAGCTTTTAACAAGGTTTGATTATGAGCATACAGGCTCATAAAACCGTTACCATGGTCAATAACCGTTAATAAACCATAGCCTTTTAACCAATCTGAAAACAATACTGTACCATTGTGAATGGTATTTACTTGTCGACTAATAGGTGCTGAAATTAATACGCCTTTCCACGTCAGATAACCTTGTTTTTTTGATCCAAAGCGGTGTAGCATTTTTCCTTTAACAGGCCAAGAAAGCCTATTTTTTAATTTACTTAAACCAGTTAAATCAATCTCAGCCTTGATAATTGCTGCGAGCTTATTCAAAGCTTCATTTAAATTATTTTCTTCAGCCTTGAGCTTATTTAACCGTTGCTGACTAGACAGTAACTGCTGACTCAACTTTTGAAGGGTTTTGCTACGTTGTTGTTTATTAGTATTGAGGGTTTGACTTTCAGTTATTTGTTGGTTTTTTAGGGTATCTAAGGTTTCAATTTTTGCCTGATACTCTGTACTTACTTCAAGTAACTGTGCGATCGTATGATTAAAATTATTGATTTCCTTTATTCTTGCTTTGTTTAAATACTGATAATAGCTGAGTGTACGTTGTATTTCTTCAGTTTTATCTTGATTTAACAATAATTTAAGGTAATCGTGCTGGCCTGTGGTGTAAGCTGATCTAAGTTGATTAGCAAGTAACAGTTCTTGCTGTTTTTTTGCTTGAGTTAAGCGATCTTTTTTAGACTTTAAGGTTACTATTTCTGCTTGAGTAATAACTAATTCACTTTCTATGTTATTAATCTTTTTAGCAACGTTAGCAATAGCTAAATCATCATCTTTTAATTGTAGCTCGATAGAACTACGCTGTTTGTTGGTATCGTAAATATTTGATTCTTGCTTAGCAATTTCATATTGAATATTATCAAGTTTTTCACGGTTTTGTTGTTCGACACTTTGATTTGTATCATTTTCTTGAGCCACTATGACAACAGAAAACAGCAAGCTTATAATCAATAGGCTTGCGGTTAAATGTTGCTTGTAGAACAGGTTAATAGCTAAGGTAGGGATAAAAAAGTCTCAACATTAATAAATATCATTATTACCAATATATCACTTAGTTTATTGGTTTAATATTAACACGTCTATACTGCAGAGCTTACTCATCGGTTAATTTCATTAATACAGAGCCAGTCATATTGGCGGGCTGTTCAATACCCATTAAATGTAATAGGCTAGGAGAAATATCACTCAATGTACCCGATTTAGCAGGTTCAGCCTTTCTCCCTACGTAAATCAGAGGAACTGGTTCACAGGTATGTGCAGTATGTGCTTGCCCTGAAATAGGATCTTCCATCTGTTCAGCGTTACCATGATCTGCGGTAATAAAACATTCACCATCGTGTGCTTTTAACGCTTTAACAACTCGGCCAATACAGCTATCAACAGCCTCACAGGCTTTTACAGCGGCACTAAAACTACCAGTGTGACCAACCATGTCACCATTAGGGTAGTTACACACAATAAAGTCGTATTTACCACTTTCAATAGCTGCTACGAGTTTGTCGGTAAGCAAACTAGAATTCATTTCAGGTTGTAAGTCATAGGTAGCGACATCTGGAGAAGGAATTAAAATACGCTCTTCACCTGTAAAAGTATCTTCTTTTCCGCCACTAAAGAAAAAAGTAACGTGCGCATATTTTTCCGTTTCAGAAATACGCAATTGTGTTTTGTTATGTTTTGCTAGCCATTCACCCATAACATTATCTAAAGTTGCTGGAGCAAAAGCTGTTGGTGCTTCAATATCTGCAGAGTATTGGGTTAACATAACAAACTCACTGATTGCTGGTATGCTTTTCCTCTCAAAACCATCAAAATTATCTTCGGTAAAACATCGGCTAAACTGACGTGCACGATCTGCTCTAAAGTTCATAAAAATTAGTGCGTCACCATCATCTACTTTAATTACCTCACCTG
>Ga0115006_10001068_pt1 | contig 16469 bp, 19 predicted proteins | sample ArcOceMetagenome_3_FD_88943 | JGI IMG/M metagenome (GOLD analysis project Ga0115006, IMG submission 88943) | Marine eukaryotic phytoplankton communities from Arctic Ocean - Arctic Ocean- Svalbard ARC20M Metagenome | ecosystem: Environmental > Aquatic > Marine > Oceanic | place: Arctic Ocean...
CCCCCCCAGGATGGTTTTCCCGACAAAATCCCAACACATGCCGGTTCCAGCCTTTTAATCTAAATTATGTTAGTTGAATAACCCTAACCCTTAGTTAAATAACCCTAACAGTTAAATAACCATAACCCCAAACATTTGTTCTTTTCTAAAGTTTGAATTTATATACTGCATCGTACAACTTTGCCTTGCTGCCTTCCTCCTTCAATTCCACTTCTAGTTCACTTCTGTCCCTCTTCTCTCCGCCTCCGTCTCCAATCACTTGCACCTTCAAAACCCTGCTCCCTTTCCCGATGACTTTTGTCTGAAAGAATACCTTCACCATTTCCTTGGTGATGGTTCTGAGCTTTACCACTTCGTCTCTGTGTATGTCGAAGTTTTTCCTGTAGCAGGTGATCTCGCTGAACAGGTGGTTCGTGTGTTCGCTCAATGTGGTCCATGCCTGGAGTTTATTCTTGGCGAGGCCAACAATGTTTTCGAGGAATACTTCTTTTTTCATGGGATCGAGGGCATCCTCAACGAACCTGCGACCGGCGAAACAAATGGGGGAAATGGTTAGGCGAGGAGGTAACGGGGTAATGAAGTGTTGGATTGACTTTAGCGCTCCTAGACATATGTAGTCTCGCCTCGCTCCTTGCCCCATCGATCATCGCGCATAATGCAGCTCGATACGCCCGCTGCCTTTGCTTCGCCTCACCTATCCAGGAAGGTATCTATCCTCAAGCTGCACTGCTCCGCCGTCTTGACGGAGCTCACGATTCTGAGAACGAAACCAATGATTCCGCCGGTCCACCTTTCGCTGCAGCTCACGCTGTACCCGAACTGCTCCTTCGTCCGCACATTGTCGAAGAATGGCTCGTCAATGAGCTGAACTAGCAGGGCTGTCAAAACCAGGTCGTCAATGTTATCGCTGCCAATCTGGTAGTAGTGTTCCACTGCCGTATTCTTGTCGCACTCATTTTTGCTCGAAACGAGGATGTGGCCGACCTTCCCAGCCTCCAGCTTGGCGATCCTATCCACGGGCATTGACTTGATCGGAAGACCTCCGCCCCCTCCTCTCGAATTTCCCTTCTTGCCTTTGAGCAGGCACACTAGCATGTGCCCGCACTTCTTGACGTCGTCAACGTTTGTGTTGCCATGGAAAAAGGCAAGAACTGCGATGTTCTTCAGTAGCTTTCCGGCAACTTCCATGAACTTCACCACCGTCATACCCTCAAGCTCCTTCTTCTTGTCTAATTCTGAAGGTCTTCCGGGCATCAAGTGCCTGATTCTTAGCTCTGTCGCAAAGCTGCTCGCTCCCATATGGCTGTTATCGTATCTTCTTCCCAAGACCTCAAGAATTACTTCAAACCTCCCGTCTCCGACAAAACTCGGCAGCTCCTCCCCTCCATCCCTGAACGCAAGGAACATCCCAATAAGAAACTCGGTAAGCCTGCGAGGAGGGAGGGTGTGCGTAAGGGGGGTTAAATTGTATCATATGGAGGAACATGATGCGCCTTGTTGCCTTTCGCTCCGCCTCACCTTGGCAGCTTATCATCGAAGCCGTGAACCCTGAACGAAAAGTACCCGTCGTGCCCATTGGATGAAATGCAACAATCGAGCTCGCATAGGCTGGCCATGTAAACTGTCTCGACTGTGGAGTCCCCGAGGAGCATGGACATGATGTCGGCTACAACGCATTCGAGGGGAGAATTTCTGTTGATAGATGCCATGACCCTCAGTCTGAGCTCCGCGTTGGGTCGGTTGAAGAGCCTATCCTGGAGGTGGTAGATCCTGCATGAACTTTGGTCAAAGGCTAGCTTTGGCATCCTTCCCTCTTCCGTGGGGGGGGGGATGGGGGGGAAGACCACATCGTACTCGGCCATGTCGTCGTCTCCGCCGTCTCCGAACCTGCAATGAGGGAAGGCGATTGGGGCAGGCGAGGAGCACAGCGACGAGCATGTGGTTAAGTATTTTTAATAAGATCTTCCGGCTCTCTTCAACCGCTTTTGCCCGTCGCTTCGCTCCCTCACTCCGCCTCACCTGAGCCCGTCCTCTCCAAGCCCCCCGGCCTCTAACAGCGTGACGATTTTGACCTTGAACTTGCCCCCTTCAACTGCGAAGGAGTCGTCGTTCTTCAACTGTGTGAAGAAGGCGGGGTTGTTATCAACATTGTACCAGGCCTTATCCTCGTCCTCGTAGCTGACGAGAAGTTTGTTCTTCGTTGAATCGAACTTCATGATGGATCCGGAGTAGAAGGTCTTGGCCTTGGTCTTGAGGTCTGCAACTTTGACAATGGAGCCTACCATGGGGTGGGCAGCGTCGTCGGAGGGTAAGGATTTCATCGAGAAGCTCTCAGGAAGGTAAGGGTTAGGTTCGGGAAGGTGCAGGTCGGAGGTTTGGTTTGGCGAGTCGAACCTGCAAGGAGCGAAGCGAAGAACGGGGCGAGGAGCGAAGCGACGAGCAAGAGGTGTGCGAGCGAAGCGAGGAGGAGATCTGTTAGCATCATGGAACTAGCTGTCGCTTCGCTCCAGCCGTCCTTCCCTCCCGCCGCCCTTCCCTCCAGCCCGTCCTTCGCTCCTCCCTCACCTTCCAACAGTTTCCGGTTCGAGTTTGGACCTCCAGAATCTAGTTCCAAAGATGGGTTCGACAATCTGGTCAGCGATGTTGAGGTACGGTGGTAATTTGGGTGGTGGTGTCGGTGGCTTTAAGGTCTTTTCCCCTTCCTCCTCCTCCTCCTCCTCTCCTCCCTCCCCCCCCTCCCCTTCGTATTCTGAATGCCTCCCGAAAACGCTGGACATAATGTCGATCCTCATGTTATCGCATTTAAGGTATTTGTTAATGATCTCCATAACCTCCCCGCCGTCGAATTCGAACTTGAGCGTACTCCCATCGAGCAAATGCTCCGGTGGTAGGGCGTGGCACGGGGAGAGCTCATCGGCCAAGTCCTCCACGAGCTCGCTAGGCTGCTCGTCCTCCTGGAACCTGAATTTGAACTCACCGACAACCTTGAGCTCCTCAAATATGTAACCCGGGAACTTACTACCGTCCGCCCCCCCTATATTCTTCATCATTTGTATGTAGCTGTAAACCAACTCAACAATATCCTCCCACTTCTCCACCCCCTCCTCCGTCATCCCTACAGTGACGGAGAAGAGCGCGTGGCTGCTCGCCATCGTGAACCCATCGTGTCCGATCCCCGCGAATATCGTGCTAGCCCACCCCCTCCTCTTGAGAGCTGATAGGACGCTGCCAGAGCCCTCGTGACCGAGGAGGTGACCGATGTAGTCGGTGGGGTCGCTGCGCCAGTTGGTGAACTGGGGGGGGAGCTGCCAGGTAAGGCTTAGGTTGTGCCTGTTCTTTACTGGTACAACCCTGTAGACTGAGGATAGAGCCTCGGGGGCAAAGGGCATGCCAAACTTGGAAAGGGGTGAGATTACCTTGAATTCTTCGGGAAGATGTTTAAAAGGTAGGGTGGGGGGGACGCGGGGTTCGGAGGGAACGGCGGAGAACATTTCAACGACCCTCTCCTGGAGCCTGTCCAGGGAGAAACCTCCAATCAGGACGAGCCTGAGACGATTGTGAAGTGAGGGAGCGGAGCGTTAGAGAACAAATAAACAGCCCGTCTGCAAGTCGCCGCATCGCCATTGTGGTGCGTTTCGCTTCGCTCCACCTGCTGTCATCCGCACGCCGTCCTCCTCACCTCATGTTCTTGGCGTAGTAGTACTGGTCATAGAACTTCCTAAGCTCCTCATGGACATCGATGTTGTTAGCCGCGGGTGTAGTCTGCAGTGATTTCTTGTTTCCCCACCCGAATGACGAGAACGGATGTAGCGTGTGTGGTTTTGCAGTGTGTGAGAAGATCTGCTCTAACCTAACATCATCGCTAGCAAAGTTAAGCTGAAACTCGCTCTCCACCGCCTCGAGTTCCCTCTCCGTTCCATCCTTTTTCATGAGCGGTGCGATGAAGAACTGGGAGAATATGTCTAGGGCCTGGAAGAACCTCTCCTGCTGGACGTCAAAGTGGAAGACTGTGTGCTCCATCTCAGTGTAGGCGTTGTCGTAACCACCCCACTTGCTGAGAGTTACGGTGCAAGCAAGGCAGGTCGGTCGATCGCTCGTAGAGTTAGTCGTAAATCTATCCGTTCGGTCGATCTTGTGATATATTTTGCCCGTGGCCTCACCTCAGCGTTGAGTCGTAGTAGTTCTCCTCAGGGTACTTCTCCGTTCCCATGAACAGCATGTGCTCGAGGAAATGGCTGAGACCCTGGAGGTAGGGGGGGTCAAAGTACGATCCCACCCCCACGCACATGGCAGCTGCAGCCTTCCTCTCCCCACCCTGCTCCTCCTCTCCTTCATAATCATCATCTTCATCATCATCTTCGTCATCATCGTCGTCATCGTCACCTTCGCTTTCGTCGCCCTCTTCATCATTTCCCTTTCCATCATCTTTGTCGTCCTCTTCTTCTATATCGTCCTCTCCTCCTTCACCTTTTAACTCCTTATCTTCCTCATCCATGAAATCGTCCTCTTCTCTACTTCCAGTTATACCAATATCAATATTCTTTCTCATCTGCTTGACGTCACTATTTAGGTATTATGGGGTTGTGAAAAGTGAAAGGTTTAGATTATGGTAATAGGGTTATAATTGAGTATATATAATAAGGGTTTACGTCTAAAGTTGTGTAAATCCTCACCTTATTAACACAACTTGTAAACCATTTGGTAATACGATCTGTCTATAATTATTAGGATCATTTGGACTTTTTAAAGCTTCAGGTAGGATCTTAATCATTGAATATTAAGAATTTATTATGAGAAATGGAGAGGGAGAGTGGTATAAAGTGAATTATTACCTATAACTTCCTATAACATTCATCTAACGTATTATTAACCATACCACCCCTTCCATCATATCCACACCAAACACTACCACAATCAATGCTACTATATATAATATATTGATAGAAAACAAGACCATCTCCATCTTTCTCCCTTGTTTTCATCCCTTCTCCTTCCTCCCCAATGATAATGTCCGACTATAATTTACCACACCTTAATGATTCGGGTAGTGATAGTGATAACGAGGGTGATTCCTTCACGACAGGTTGGGCATCCGCAGTTAAGGTCCCAGTAAAGAAGTCCACACCTACGAAACCCACCAAGAAGAGTGCTTCAGACGAAGAAAACGATCTTCCTCCGCTCCTAGATGAGTCAGGCGGTGATTCATGCGACGATGATCAGCCCACGAAGAAACAGAAGGTATCAGCGGCAACGAAGAAATCAGTCTTGAGGAAGAAGGCTGAATCTGACGCCGACCCTGAAGACCTACCTACCCTCCTTAGCGAGGATTCGGACGACGATGTGGGGGCGCTTTTCCAACAAAACGCGGTTAAGAAGGGCGATGACGAGGAGGACGATGTTCCCCTCATGTTTGATTCAGACGGGGAGGGGGGGGAAGAATCAGATAATGGATCACCACCCCCTATCGTGAAGGTGAGGAAGGAGATTGAGGGAGTTTCCGAGCCACGTATCGTCGCCGGGTCGTATTGATCTCTATGATAGACTAACCCCACCCCCCTCTCGTCGCTTCGCTCCTCTCCCTAATAAGGAACCCGCCCTCGATGACAAGGTAGTATTCGATATCGAGTGGTCTGGCTCAGGTTCCGAAGCCTTCCTTCTTAAAATGTACCTGTTCAGGATAAACAAGACCGCGAAGATGAAGAAGCTATTCCAGAAGTTCACTGAGAAGTTCAACCGTCCGTCGTCCGATTTTTCCTTCCGTCTCTCCGGTGAGCCCATCGGGGATAACGACACCCCGTTGAGTATACCGCAGATAAAATTCGAGGGAACGAACAACGTTAACGCGATGTTGACTGATGCGGCGGTCAAGGCATTGGAAGATGACGGTGCAGAAAGCGACTCAAGGTGGGACAGATTGGATGAGAAGATGTAGAAATCAAGGAACGGCTGAAGCACCCTAACCCCACCCTACTTTTCCTCGTTTGGATACCCAGCTCTGAATTCCCAACCCTCCTCGGTAGAGAATCCGAGGACGTTTCAAATGACGATAATGACCGAAAGCCCACCGCAACCTCAGCACGTCCCCAAATGGTTGACTCTGACGGTGATGGGTCTGCCTCCGACAACAATGATGATGAAGATGACGATGACAACGACGACGACGACGACGACGACGACGACGACGACGACGACGAGAGTTGCGCAAGCTCCAACTTACCTTCGCTTGCTAGGTGAGGATGGAGACGGGGATTTAGACTGGCAGACATACCGCACACACCACTGTAACTAACTACCCCTTCCCGTTTGCCTCTCCGCCCTTCCGCTCAACCTCAGTGATGACATGTCAGACGAATCTTCTGAGGATGATGAAATAGGTTTTGGGGGTGTCAACGACGGGCCTACGTTTGATTACCAGGGCGGTGGGTACCGCGGTAACTCCAAACTGCCCGATTGTGTGGCTAAGAGGGAGAGAGCGGAGGCTGAGAGGGCAGAGAAAATGAGGAGGGAGGAGGAGAAGGATGAGAAGAAGAGGAAGCTCGAGAAGAGGAAGCTCGAGGAGAGGAAGCTCGAGGAGAAGAAGCGGGCGAGGGTGGTGAAGAAGGAGAGGAAGATGATCAAGAGGGAGGAGGAGGAGGAGAGGAAGCTGGTGCTTAAGAGGGAAGAGAAGGAGAAAGAGAAGGAAAGGAAAAGGAAGGTAAAATGGGACGAGGAGCGAAGCGACGTGTTATGAACGGCAGTATTTGCCCTGAAGCCCCCACACGCTCGCACTTCCGTCCAAAATGCACCCCCTCCCCAACTAGCCAGTTACTTGCAATAATAATCATTACACATCCTAACCACTTTCTCCGTCGTATCTCTTCGCTCATCGCAGGAGGCGGCGGAGAAGCAGGAAAGGTTCCTCGCAGCTATCGCAGAAAAGGAGGCTGGAGAGGAGGCAAAGGCCGCTGAGGAAGCTAGGAGGAATGAGAAGGAGAAAGCTGAAAAGATTGAGGCTGATCGGCTCGCCCGCGTGGAGGAGGAACGAAAACTCGCAGAAGCTACAAAGGCTGAAAATTTGGCCAAGCTCAAAATTAGGGAGAGCGCGCGGAGGAAACCGAAGAAGGCCGGCCTTGCGGAGGAGTTCATGTCTACGGCGCTTTCGGATCACGAGAACAAGAAGAAGAAGGTGATGAGGAAGAAGCAGCAGGACCTTACTAAGAGCGAAGCGGAGGCGAAGAAGAGTGAGGAGGAAGAAGTTCTGAAACAGCGCCTTAGAAAAGAGAAGATCGAAAGGGAGGCTGAGGAAGCTGCCGCCAAGCTTGCAAGTGAACAAGAGGCAAAGAGGGAGGCCAAGAGGAAGGAAGATGTGGAGAAGGCAAATTCTGCTAATTCATGGGGGGTCGGACGTCGCGAGGACTCGGACGATGGCAGCCGTGCGAGTGATGCCAGGCGTAGGGATCGGATATTAGAGGATGCCAAGAGGCGGGAGGCATCTGTTTACTTAGCCTTGCAAACGCGGCAGCGATCCTCGACAACCGATAACGCAGTTAGGGGGGGTCCCGTGTCAACGGAGGACTGCTTCCTGAGATATGTAACGAGGAACCAGTCGACCGCGTTCACCTTTTTCTGCGACAATCGTACGGAGCAAACTTGCAAGTTGGAAGTGAGATTGAGCTAGGAGCGGAGGACAGCTGGAGCGAAGCGACCCAAAAATGTCGCAAAAGCATTATACCGCCTTCCTACGTAACTAACAAACTACTGCTCGTCGCTTCGCTCCTCGCCATCGCAGTTCGTATTTGCTGACAAGGCCAACGGGTTCGGGAGCTGTGAACAGAATATTGTCCCTCTCTCCAACTGCTACCCCGCCATGAGCAGCCCGGATGAAGAAGAAGGTGAGGTAAAGCGAGGAGCGAAGCGACCAGCTAACAAAACCACCTCTAGCGACGAAAACCACATACACTCCTACTTCCTTACAACCCCCCCAACCCTAACCCCCCCTCCGTAACCAACACAATAATTCTCGCCCATCATTCCAACCCTTTTTACGATTCGCTTCGCTCGTCACAGCCCTGGTAGAGTTCCGCAGCCTCTGCCTTACTGCGAACCCTCCCGAAACTGAAATGACTATCGCCCCGACCATCATTTTCCTGTACAACTACGAGAGCAAGAAGCTCTCCGGCCCTTACGTCGCCTTCTCTGGACCTCAACTTTACGACGACGATGATTCACGACAGACAGACTTCGAGGTCGATCGTTACCCGTGCCAGATTAGGGTCAGGGGAATTTTCACCCGTGACATTGGTGGAATAGCGCGGGACATTGGGGGGGGGAGCAAAGTGGTCGACTCGGCTGACATCAACAAGGGCCCCGTCGCCTCCTGTGATCTAACCGCACAGTACGTCATTTGGCTCATGGGAGCGAACCCGCAATTCTTTGAGTCGAACGACGCAGCATACGACGGCACGTCCTCCCCTGTGCATTCCCCTGCGCGCTCCCCTGTACACTCGCCTGCGCAATCACCTGAAGGCCAAACTTCCCCCGGCTTTCAAGCCGTTTCCAGCGTCATGCCCAAAAACGATCGGGTGAGGGGGGGCGATGAGCGGAGAGACGAGCTCGCAGCGTTAAAAATTGGCGGCGAAGACCACATGTGCTGGTACTTCTTTTCAAGATGTGCCCTTCCCCTAACCGTTGTCTAAATTCTCACCCTTCATCCTACCCTTTTTTGCGATTCGCTTCGCTCGTCGCAGTTCTTCTCGAGGATTCCAAGCTCCGTCTATGATTTACTCGACCGCAACGCCTTCTTTCATCTCACCAAGGACTGCAGGACAATCGTCCTCAACTCCGTGAACAACCTCACAACCAAGTCGAGCAAATCATTCTTCGCCCTTGCATCGTCTACTCTTGCACACCTAACCCTGGCAATCCGGTCCCCCCTAAATGAAATCCACGAGGATTTCGAACTTTACTTAGATACACTGTGCAAGCTAGCTGGTTTTTGTGACGACATAGTGGGGAACGAGCTCATAAGTGGAAGATTTATCATCGAGCGTCTATACAAGTTCCACTTCCCCAACGATGAGCAAGACGGACGTGTTGTGGAACAGGGTTACAAAATCGCCTTACTGTCCAGGAGGAAGTACGTTAGGAAATTGAACTTAGCTCGAAGTTCGCTCTACGAGGATTCCCTGACAAAGCTAAGACAATGCGCCAACAATAGAGGTGAGATCAGACGAGGAGCGAATCGACGAGCTAACGACGCAATCACAAGCGGCAAAAACCCCACGCGCTCGTATTTCAGTACAAGATACAACTTCACCATAACTACCGCTGTAATTCTCACCCATCATCCCAACCCCTTCCGCGATTCGCTTCGCTCATCGCAGCTCACGAGTCCGAATTCCGAATCAATGTTGACGATGAGATCATAGAGTGTGCCTTGGTTATATTCGCCATCGAGATCACCGCCTTCATGCGCAAACTGGGCAAGGACCCGTACCTCCCCATACCCCGCTCCATCCAAACCAAGCTGACTAACTTTCGTCGAAAGGCTGCGTACAAAAAGCTAGTGCCCTACATTCGCAACGTCGATGAACTCTGGGGTGTCGAGGTTGACGGTGTCGAGCTTGACTGGATGCGCGGTTTTGAGACTGATGATGTTCCAATCACGGAAGGGGAGGGTCCTGAGGAGTATAGAGCAATCTCAGGTGAGGTAGAGCGAGGAGCGAAGGACGGCAGGAGTGAAGCGACGACCGTATACTACTGCAGCAAAACAACTAACAACATTTTACTCGTCGCTTCGCTCCTCGCCCAGCAATCATGCAGGATGATGAATCAATCATGTCGTTCCACTCTATGGGGGCGACTGGGTGCATCTTCCATGTCATAGATAAGCGTCCCCTCGTCTACATCCTCGGACGCGGCCAACCTGCTTGCCAGCTCATCCTTTCTGACGGGAAGAAGGCCGTGATCGCACTGCTGCCAAGCGGACTAAAGAGCTATCCTCATCTCAACTCCTACATCGACGTGAGGGTGTGGAGAGCGGATCGCCAAAAGCGTTGTATCTTCAACGGGCACCACCATGTCCTGGCCCAAACAGTCGAGATCCTTCACTGCACTTCCTTCGAGCCTCGGTACGGGGTCAAGGGCATGGTGTTCAGCGAGAGGTGTGCAGAACCTCCAGTCCTTGTTTACACGTTCCAGCCTCCTGGCGCGGTTGCTGAGGACGTCGACCGTGCTCTTGATGTGGAATCGTGGGAGCAAGGCATCAGGGGATCTTTTGTGCCCGACATGGACAAGATCCTAAACTCGGTCGACGATGAGGAGGATGATGATGATGGAAGCAACGATACCGAGGATTTCGAAGAATACGATTCTTTGGAACCTCCGGAGCAACCTGTGAAGCCGCTGATTGAACGAGCTCGCTCCATCAGCGTCCCTGTCCCCGCCCCGAGGAAAAGCAGCCCCCTCGACAATGTCGATTACCAAGGTTGGCCAGGATTTGTCTACCACTGTACTCCTGCTACTAAGAAGGAGTGCTTGCGCGAGATGCTTTTTGGGGGTAACTCTGCTCAGAACTACAGAGATCTCGACGTTGGGTCCATTCTCTATCTCTACAACATCACGGGGAAAGAGTTGACAGGTCCTTTCATCGCCACGACAGGTGTGGGGAACCACTTTCCGCAGGCCTGGGGAGGCAGGTACAAGTACCAGTGCAGGATTAAGGAGATCGTTGGATTTGCTCCAGTGACGAGGATCTGCTCGCTACCCACAATCAGGGCGATCCACTCAGGAAAGTGGGGGCGACTCACTGAGGATCAACAAAAAAGGATGACTGAGTTTTTCGTTGGCGCTCCTGCTTCTGGCGCTCCATTTGACGCTGCCGCAGCAAGAGCAAAATTAGAAAGGGAAGAGCAGCAACGCGTCGACGAAATCAACCAGACGAGAAACCAGGGTTACGTTGTAGCTTTGACTCAATACCGCCTTGATCTCGAAAATTTCGGGAAGCGAATGACTGAGAGGGAGGAGGCAATCGCGAAGAGGAAAGATGAGGCAGCCTTGGCTTTGAGGGAAAGAGCGGTGGCCAAAGAGCTGATGAGGATGAGGGTCCAAAATTATCTCACTCATTTCGACCAGATCGGTAGCACGCTTTCCCTGGAATCTTCTGTCCGTGCTAAGGAGGCCGATAGTCCCCCTCACGTCAAATTTACGGACGAGCCAGGCGGCTTTTGCTCAAGAGGCGACGGGATCGATTTCTCTGCCATTACAGAGCTCTGTGGGCACGACTTGGAGGTTTCGACCAAGAAGGGCGTCCTCGGTGCCAAGGGTTTCGTCACCCTCCATGTTTTGTCATCCATCAGGGTCCTTTTGAGGGAGCTCCTTAAGGATGCCGGCGACCCCCTGGACCTCAAGGATGCCCTCGACGCAATCTTCGATACGCTCAATGATTCTGCTGTCAGTACTTTCGGCAGGCGAACTATTGTTGGATGTGTGATAAGCTATGGAGCCTTTGATTTCGTGGAAGGCAAAGACGCGCAAGCCTTTTTCGAAAAGCTTGCCGCGTTTATGACAATTGAGCAGGATGAGGTGCGAAAGCCCCAGGGGGCTGAATGGAGGTGGAGGGCTCTTTGTAAGGGGTTGGAAAAACTTAGGTTCGCTTCACGCGATCGCAATTTACCTCGGGTAAGTGTCGAAGCCCCTACCATTGATTTTGAGGAGGATAACTTTGAGATCAACCAGGATCTTCAGTGCCCAATCACCCAAGAACTTTTCAGGGATCCAGTCACCATTCAAGGAGCTGACTTTGCTGTCGAGCCAACGTCGCCTGAAGGCAGGGACGAGAAGAATGCCTCCTTGGCTGACGAGGACTCGGATGATGGTATGGCCGAGCTTTTGGGTTTGAGTGACGAGATTGATACGCGAAAGACGGTTTCCGACGAAATCAAGCCCGTCGAAGTCATTTACCCTTCCTGTGTGCCTGACGAGATTCTTGGGAATGCGAGAGAAATGGCTAAAACTTTCGTGGAGGAGCACCCTGTGACGGCACACTACCGCAATGAGGATTTCAAGAGATTGAAGACAAAACTGGTTAGGAGCCTTCTCATGGGAGACTTCAAAGGGGGGGAGTTTGAACCAGGGAGGCCCTTTGCGAGAGATAATCCATCTCGAGCGAAAGCACTCGGGACCCTCGTGAAGGAGATGCTGAACCAGTACATTTTCGCGGCTGACAAGAAACTCAGGCAACTGGGTGAGGATGTCTTAACAGACAAGGTCATCCCCTTCCTCGGCGATCATGACACGCAGGCGGCCTTTGAAGCTCTAGCAAAGGCCCCTGGGAAGTGGTCTCCCAAACTTAAGCACGACGCGAACGCCGCTAAGAGGCTTGCGACTGAATTCAAGGATGCGGTCAAGTCGTGCAGCCAACAAGTAGCTAGATTTGCAAGCTTTATGGCACGCCAGGTTGAAGGTTTCCACGTTGAGGCTACGGACTCGAGCCTTGGAATGCTCAAGACTGAAGACAAGGAGAAGAGAGTCGTTTACATCACCATCGGCAACGACGATCTCGCGATGCAATTCGAAAGGGAGGAAAAACCTAAGGTCGAACTCTTTGAGGAACATTATGAGATGTTGGTCCAGGCGTACTGCACGACGCAGAGCAACAGTAAGCTGTTCTACGACAACACCAACAGCAAGATTCTATGTCGACTGTTTACCCTCACTGCAAGGTACAACCTCTTCGGAGAGATGAAGGGTGGTTACCAGGCGAGCGTGACAGCCGAGACAATGAGCGTTTTGGATAAGACCTTCGGTGTGACCCATGAGTGCTTCGCGTCACCCTTCAACCGACAGATGGGTTCCTTCAATTCCCTCTTTTTCGAGACTGATATGTTCTTCGGAAGTTATGGTTCCTTCTACGACTTCCACCCAAGATCGGGAAGTTACGAAGTCAACCCACCATTCGATCCTGATACCATCGTCAAGATGTTTCAGCACGTGGAAAGCTTGCTGACGGAATCGAACGACGACCCCCTTTCCTTCGTCATCGTCATCCCTGCCCTAGGGGAAGCTGAAAGGGCGTGCGATCGCATGGGCGTGTATATTTCGAGAATAGAGAAAATTGTGGAGGCCAAATTCTACAAAGGAATGCAACATACGAACAATAAACGGTTTGGCGGAACTGCTTCGCTTGAAAATGAGTTCATTGGGTGGCAGGCTAACCATCAGACCATGGTGATCGTGGCACAGAACAGACCAGCTCAGATGAAGTGGCCCGCAACAGACGAAAACATAAAGGAACTGAGGGACGCCTTCCTAACCTTTCCTGACACAGTCTTCTTGAAGGAGAGCAAGACACGCGCTGGCAACGGAGTATTGAGGGATGGCCGTACTCTGAACTTTCCCACGGTGGGTGGGGCGGGAGGTGCTGCAAGTTTAGGTCGTGGAGGGCTGATTGGGCAAATCGATGTCGGCATCAATAAGGAGGATGAGAAGAAAATCAGGAAAAAGCTAACTGAATATTGCAGGAAAGAAGTCGGTAAAGAGCTCTATGCCGAGACGGCACAGTCCATCATGTCTACCAGCATCGAATTACCACCTTTCTGGGGCGTAAAAAATAGTAGTCCATCAACGCGGGTGCCAATAGATTGGTTTTCGGATCGCTCTGAGGGCGATGATCTCACCTTCGTGAATTGCCTGAAGAAAAGCGGAGATGTCATTAATTTGATTGCAGGATTAAAATCCCAGGCAAAGGCCAAGCCTGCTGGTGATACCGGCAAAGGGCCCAACCTGGCAGCGATTGTTGAGGAGGAGGAAGCTATGCGTAAGCGTAAAAACGCGACGCGAGGACAGCGTGGAGCGTACGCATCTGCGGCTCTGAGGGCGGACGTGGCCCCCTTTGAGTCTCAGAAGAGTAAATCTCAGAGCCAACTAAAGGCTGCGGCGGCGCCCTTAAAGTACAAGCCCCCACCGCCCCTGCTGGTGCCATCGCAAGTTTCGCAACGCCCTCAAGCACCGCTACCCGTAGACACATCTGTTGATGATGTTACGAACAACTTGACTTGTTGAAACTGCTTTGAGGGGGGGGGACAATGAGTAATCGAACAAAATAAATAACGAACATAAAAGAACAAAAGAAGAAGTCACACCTTTTTCATCACAACCTTGGTTAGGGTTACTTCTCCCCTCCTCCTAATCTTCCCCCTACTTTAAGCTCTTTGGGTTGGACAAAGCGTTGAAAAGGAAGTCGTACTCCAGCGCCATCATGAAGGACATTTGTCCGCTGTCGGCAGCTCCCCCATGACCTCCCTCCATGTTCTCGTAGTAATAAACCTTATCCCCGACCCCCATACTCTTCATCTTCGCAACCATTTTCCTCGCGTGTGCGGGATGTACCCTGTCGTCCCTCGTCGACGTGGTGAATAGCGTCGGTGGGTATTTCTTAGATCCGTCGATAAGGTGGTAGGGGCTGATGTCCTTGATCCATCCCTCCCACTCCTCCTCTACGTCGGGGTTGCCGTACTCCGCCATCCAGCTCGCTCCCGCCAGAAGGGTGTGGTACCTCTTCATGTCAAGCAGCGGTACGGCGCAGTGTATAGCTCCCCAAAGGTCCGGCCTCTGCACGAGCATCATCCCGACGCGCAGTCCCCCGTTGCTCCCCCCCGAGCAAGCCAGGGTGTCCTTCCTGCATACACCCTCCCCCTGTAGGTGTTCCGCGACGGCGATAAAGTCGTCGTATGCGTTCTGTCTCTTCCCCTTTAGGGCGCTCTGGTGCCAGCTGGGTCCGTACTCCCCCCCTCCCCTGATGTTGGCCTGCACGTAACACCCACCCCTCTCGATCCAGGTCTTGCCGACCGTCGCGGAGTAGCGGGGTGTGAGGCTCACCTCGAACCCCCCGTACCCGTATAGTAGCGTTGGAGTGTCTCCGTTGACTTTCATCCCCTTTGGTGTAACAATGAAGTACGGGACCTTGGTCCCGTCCCTGCTAGTCGCGAAATCCTGTTTTACCTCGACGCCGGACTTGTCGTAGAGGTCGGGGAGGCTCGCGATGTCCTTCTCGATGTAATCCTCTCCCATTTTCTTGTCAGCGCTACCCAGAGATAAGGTGGAAGGTTTAGTGTACCCCGATGTAGTGCACCAAACCTTGTCGCTCTCGTCCCCGTCGACGGGGTAGATGCTGATTGCGTTGCAGGTCCCCTTTCCCTTGTCCTGGTTCGTGATGACCCAACTCCCGTTCTTCCACTCCTTAAAAACGACCTTGCTCTTAACGTCCACCATTGTGCTGAGGACTGCGATGAGCGAAGCGAAGCGAAGAGCGGGGCGAGGAGTGAAGCGAAGAGCGGAAATATGTTAGTTATAGTGGTGGTCGGTATGATGCTGTCAATTTCGCTCCAGTCGTCTCTCCTCGTCCCACTCACCTACTTTACTCTTGGTGTAAGAATGTCCCCCAAGGCTAATATTCTCAGTGGGTTCGAAGAGCACCTTCCATTCCTCCTTCCCCTCCTCGACGAATCCCTTAGCATCGGTGGTGATGAGGCTCCCCTTCTTGAATACCCTCCCCCCCCTCTCCCACTCGCTCCTCAACTCAACAACTACGAGCCTCCCAAAGAAGCTGACGTCAGCGTCATCCTGAACTTCAAGTTTCCTCGGTTCCCCGTCCCCGTGCACGTCTTTAACCACGTATTCCCCAGTGTAGAAAGTCCTGCTCCTCTGCCAGCAGCACCACATGTTCCCCCCCCTCTTCCTCTGATCGTCAATATACCCGCTGACCGCAACGTCGCTCTTCTCCCCTTCGTACACGACCTCGCTCTCCTTAATGTCCGTTCCCCTCTTCCAAACCCTAACTGTCCTAGGGTACCCGCTGTCAGTCTCGTCCCCCTCCTCGACCCCGCAAGCCCCCACAATGACAGTGTCCCTATCGAGGTACGTGACCCTTGTTTTCCCCTCCTTGACAACGAACGGTTCTTCTTCAGCGGGCACGAATTTATTCTTCCTTAGATCGTACTCTCTGACGACTACCGCGTCGCTACCTCCTGGGCTAAGCATGAGCATGGCCCTTTCAACGTCCCCCCCGTTACCTTCGTCCCTGCTCAGAGGTAGGTACCTGCTACCCTTCCAAACCCAGCTCTCCTTCTCCTCCTTGTTAACCTCGTCCAGGTCAATGACAGTCTCCCAGTCACCAGAACCACCAAGGGATACATAGCTAGTGTAAGGCTGACGCCTCCAGATTCCACGAGGGTTAGCGTCATCCTGCCAGTAGTTGTAAACGTTTTCTTTCCCGACCAAATACGCGTACTTAATCTTGCTTTTAGAGTCCAGTATATCCTTCACTTGTCCCTTGGTAATGCTGTCGTTGGGGTCTCCCAGGAGGGTTAAGGTACGGTTGTTTTGGGTTGTGGCGAAGTTTAGGGAGGACGGGGAGAGGACATCCTCGAGGTAGGAGAAGGGATCTCGGGAGGATAGACGGGTACGGAGACCACGGACTGGGGAAGGGGGGG
>Ga0115006_10001069_pt1 | contig 16463 bp, 36 predicted proteins | sample ArcOceMetagenome_3_FD_88943 | JGI IMG/M metagenome (GOLD analysis project Ga0115006, IMG submission 88943) | Marine eukaryotic phytoplankton communities from Arctic Ocean - Arctic Ocean- Svalbard ARC20M Metagenome | ecosystem: Environmental > Aquatic > Marine > Oceanic | place: Arctic Ocean...
GTTTCTTATTTTCTTTAACATATACTATAGTAGTATTGAGATCTATTACTTATCCATATAGTAGAATATTCTATTCATTACTACGTATCCTATTATCAGTACAGTTATCATTTTAATAAACATCATATAGTATAAGTACGTATATAATATCTATAGTACTTTATTTCTCTATAGTATTTTCTTCTATAGTATCTATATCATTATTACTATTAGTTAGGTCCCCCGCATTAGGATTTTTCATCATATCCCTATAGAACACCATAACATAAAGTACACGTATTAGTGCCCATGGTATTTGTAATAGGTAAGTTAGAATATTGTTCTTATAACTTCTAAGTACAATTACAATCTTTGTACCTTTACTAACTGTTGTCCCCCCGTGAAATGAATGAGGATGTCTCGAGTTATAATGTATGTAGTGACCTGGTTTATAATCTTGTGGTTTATGTTCTAACCCTGCAATGGGAAAGTTAGTAGAACCCCCTTCAAAATCTGTAGTCAAATAGATAAGTGTGGTATCTGAATGACCATCGTAATGTGGTATCATCTCCTTACGATCATCCTTATATTTTATGATGAACCTATCACCATTATAAGTAAGTCCTAACCTATTCTCTAATTCCTTAATCCTTCTATCAATTATATCTTTACCCCCACAATGGTGCAAATTATTATAATCAATCTCATATACAGATAGGTTCTCATCACCAAAGTCACCAGTGATACCAAACCTACCATCCTGTAGTGATATATCCCTAAGAATATCATTACACTCCTGATCAGTGAAAAGGTTACCTACCTTATATTTGAATTTAAATGGATTCATTTCTTAGTTATACCCCCGCTTTTAGGATTTCTGTATCAACTTCCTCACCTTCATTAAGTAGTCGGTGTACCATAGTCACACTCAGGTCACTATCATTATCTAACATCTCTATGTATAATGGATTCTTTTTGTAAATGTAGATTAACCTACCTATCACGGTTGCCGATAATTTATACTTGTTACTTAGATAATCTCTCTTTCTATGATATCCTTTTGGTTTTACCCCGCAATTCTTCCAATGTATAATAATCTCTTTATAGGTGAACACTTCGATCCTTCCCCCCAAATCTTCCCTATCATTTATATCCACCCGATTGACTACATTCTTTCCACGAAAATTATCCGTTTGGGAGTGACAGTTTGCACATACCACCTGAAGATTATTATCCTCATTATTGTTTCTTTTACCATCTATGTGATGAAGTTCTAAGGGTATCTCTTTACCCATCCACTCACTTAATCCACATACCTCACACGTATGGTCCTGTTTTATGAAATGATACTTCCTCATGGTATCCCAAGAATGTAAATGTCCTTCACCCTTTCTATTTTCATAGTTGGATAAGAACGTTTGAGTACCCTTATCAATCTTATCCTTATCGTTATTTATACTACTCATGTTTAGATGGTCGTAAACCCCCCGCAGACGAGCTCTCTTTGTTTTAATAGATTTCTTTATCCTACTCTCCACACTGAACACTCTCGAGTTTCTACACGATAAAGAACAAAAATTTAAAAGACCCTTCTTTGGTGTGAATACACCCCCACATTTCTTACATGATTTTGACAACTTACTTTGGTTTTATTTATATTGTTATTAGTTAATACCCCCCCGAATCCGAGAATTCCTTAGAACCTGATATCTGATATGCTTTCCATAGATGGTCCACCGCCTTAGTAATATGTTTACTCAGTTCCGTCTCCACTTCAGCCACTGGATGTTGTTGTAGGTGCGTATCAATGGAGTGCATCATGACGTGTAATCTATCCGTCATTTCATGATAGTGGAATTCATCTAACTCGATACTATCAGAAACTTTCTTATATAGTGGTGCTAATTTTTTGTATTTCTTACTCATATTTTAGTGAGGTTTTTATTTATTGTGTTGTAAAGTAATTGGTTTACTGTTATTGTACATTAGTTGTAGAAAGAATTTTAAACCTTTAAGTGATGTACCATCCGCATTTCCAACGGCACCCATAAGATCATTACTTACAACGGACTGTACAAAACCACCTCCTTTATATCCTACTTCCCATTTGGTACATAAGATTGACGTTCCTATATTTATGATATGGTCTTTTGATTGTTCATCAAGAGATGATAATCCTGTGTAGTGTGAGTTCACATTAAAAGAGTCTTCTACTAATTTTCTTACTACTTCAATTTGTTCTGGTGTGTCCATTTCTATTTTAATGTATTGCCACTATAGTATCACTTAGTGGGTATATTTCCGATTAACTGCCGTTATAGTAGCACTTAGTTATAATACTCCTCATATGGAATTACATCTCTTTGTTATGTTGGTGTATATTCTAATATGGAAACCTGTACATCCTTTATATCAAGTTTCTTTATTAGTTTATTAAGATTCTTTGTCTTTACTTCATTGTTATTCCCTGTGAAGAACCAATGTTTCTTATATAGTTTTATCTGACTCTCACCTGAACTTGGGTTTCTCTCCCACAATTCAGTCTTAGTGGTTGTTATCCTAACTTCATTAACCATTAGTTTATCCCACCCCGATTGTTCTGCAATCAAACCTAAGGTAGTGAGGTAGGTTTCTGTTGATGTATTCTTAGTTATATTTTCCCCCTTGTATATTAACTGTAGTTTTGTTCTCGATTTCCTATGGTTATCGATCATTCCTTTCTTATCGTTCTTCAGTATATCCTTATCCGCATTAATCGCAACTTCAATATCTACTTCTTCAACCCCCGGCAGATTACGTACCAACTTATCAATCCTACTATCCAATATCTCAGGTTCTGTTATATAGAACCATTCCGTTTTTTTCTTTTTCTTATTGTAGGTCTTCTTTATCCTGTAGTCTGTGAAACAGGTGTGTAGTATTGCCTCAGTCCTTCTCATATTTTCTGTTTTAAATATCCTGACTAACTGAACATCATGGGGATAATGAGTGGGACTTAATTCTTTTTCTCTTGCCATAAGTTTGGTCGATACCCCTATCTTATGGTAATCGTCCACAAACCTATTTAAATGATCTATTATTCTTCCAACATAAACGTACTCTATTGGTTTTTTTACTTCCATTCCTCCTCATTTTTAATTGTTATTGATTCTTATATTAAATTAATTACCATACGTACTAAATGTATCGTAGTATATACAATACAAAATAACAAATACATTATTATTAACCCCCACTTAATTCTAAATTTCATTCCATTTTTGGTTAATAATCCTATTACTTAGTTCTTTTCAATACTGTTAAACCATTATTATGGGTAAACCTCTCATGTATTGACCATTCACTATTACTTTTTAAAAACTCTTCCACCGCATCCCACAATCCTTTAGTTTGGTCTACCTCACCTACGAATGTATTCTTTAAACTTAGAGATTCTCCATGATGAGCAAAACTTGTGGTATCATGTAGTATAATGTATTTAGAAACCATACCCGAATGTAAATTTAACTCGGAAAGTAATTGGTTGTAAGTGTGCCATGTGTCTATAAAGAGTAGGTCTGTTGGGTCTATGATAACCTTTAGACTATCACCCACCTTAAACTCGTAAGGTATATTATACTCTTTAGAGAACTCTTCTATATGTTGTAATGTACCACCATATTCTGAAGGGTGGACTATATCATATGACACAACCCCGTTAGATGGTTTACCATAGAGAAGTGCGTATGTACTTATTACCCCTCTTACTCCCATCTCAGTTACGTGTTGGGATTTGCTCGAATATAACCTTAAGGTTTCTAAGTGTTGGTTTATATCCGAAGGATTGGTCTTTAAAATATTAAATTTGTGTTCTAATTTTTCCATAGTGTTAGTCTTTAAAATATAAATATAATATGTTCTAAATTTTCCATTTTTGATTAAAAAAGTCGTAATTCTTCTTTACTGATACATCATCCCCCTCGAAATCAATCGTGTCTTCCTCCGTTTCATAAACAGCATCCACAGGACATTCAGGTAGACATGCACCACATAAGATACATTCCTCAGGGTTTATATAGAGTTGTTTCCCCTTAAGTTCTTCTTTGGTTAAACCAATAACTTCCGATCCACCACCGGTAATATCAATTGGACCATGGATACAATCCACAGGACACGCATCAACACAAGCAGTGTCACATACACCATCACACGCCTTCCCAATTATATAACTCATAATCTATTACTCATAGTTTATTTATTTCTTCGTTTAACTTTCTCATACGTCTAATCTATATTACCTAAGATGAATGATATCATTTTCTTTTTAATGTCGATTGATGTCTTCCTGTTATAATGCTTCTCAATCCTCACTAAGTCTTTCGCCAAATCTTCTAAAAATGGTTTTTCGGGTGTTCTTTCAAGTTCTTCGTGTTCCGAATATCTTCCTGTTGTTTTCATTGTCTTATCTTATATTATATACTACCACTCATACGTAATTGGTCCGCGTATATCTTTTCGGGGATAGGGTACTTACAATCTATCTTATGAAAGATATAGTCACCCTTTAACATACCTTCTTGAAACCTATTCATACCTTTTTCCATATGTTTAGTAAAGTATTCTGCCTTTTCATTATCAGGAAATATAAACATACTTACCCATTCAGTGAAAGATGAGTCATCCATCATTCTAAACCCATTCCATTTAGTTTCAATAACAATGTTATGTTTATCGATTATAGGTGGAGTATCATTAACTTCTCCTACGATCTCTGTATTGTATATGTTTCTCATAGTTATTCGTCTTTGGTTTTTAATATTGAACAATAATAGTAATCCCCCGTAGTTTTGAACTTGTCCCATAGGAAGTCCCTGATTTCTTTTGAATCATAACGTTCTAATAGAAGTGAGGCATAATCGTGTTTTGCACTATCCCATACATCATCTCTGTTGATGTTATCCATTAATATTTTCTGACTCATCATCTCTTTGTTATCTCTATCTTGAATAAACTCTCGTACCATTCCTTTACCGTATGGTCATCACAGTAATCATTAAACATTTTCTCTATTATATCCCCCTTTTCAGATACACTTGGAAACATACTTAAATATGTTATCATGAGTGCCTTATCAAATCCCTCGATTTCCTGAGTAGTTCTCACGATCATCAACTCATTGATTATATGATCCATAACTTCCATATTATCTTCGTATGTGTACTCTTTGGTCATCTTTATTTTGGTTTATACATTTTATCCCATTCTGACTTGTCCATCCACTTAGAAGTATGGTCTGAGAATACCATATTGTCAACAGTTATTATATCAGTTCCACATCCACAAGTACATTTTTCTTCTTTGCTCATATGTCTAAAATTGTTTATATTCTTCTGTTGGTTCTTCCACCCAAATAGTTTTACTATATGCCGATAATGCTTTAAATTGATTAAATGACATTCTTCTTGTGTCCGATACAGTGTTATGTATACTTAATACTAAATCACGAAATGATTTTTGATCTTCATTTGGAGTACCGTTACAGTCTCTAAGTATTTGTTTGTCTGTGTTGTTTAATAACAGTTCGAACTGTTCTTTACTAAGATCATCATAAACATCTCTAATTTTCGAATTCCATTGTTCTTTATCCATCTTTCTAATTTAGAATGGTAGGTCACCCGTTGATTCGGGGATACTATATTGTGGTCTTTCAACCTCCTTACCGTTAATTAATAGTGGGGTCTCCACTTTCTCCATACACTTTAGTTTTTTATCCCACGCCCATTTACGAGTTTTACTTAGTAATCCAAGTGTAATCACATCAAATACTTCTTTAGATGGTTCAATATTAAATCTTCCCTTCGCCTGAATTAACATACCATCTGCCACGTCAAACTCACAGGTCCATCTTTCATCTCCCTTTCTTAAGGAAATAACAATAGACTTTTCTTTATCGTAGTAAGAAGAAACACAATGTTTCATGAATGAACCCTCTTCATTATATTCCTCCTCATTTTTTAAGATGTATGGGTAGTAAGTGTTCAATGGAGACTCCATATCTTTAACCATAAGTTCATTGAACTTATACGATACAATATAACCTTTATTTATCTTTGAGATCATCTCCGCAAACTCTACGTGTTCCTCATGCATAGTCTTTGATGTGGTTGTACTCATGTAAAGATTTGGATTATACACCCTTATCTGTTTTAACATGTTGAAGTGGTCGTATAGTGTTGTGTGATTCGGGGAATGAAGATAAGTAGATTGGTCATAATCCGTTTTTAATAAACCCCGCAAAGGGGATTTACAATTATTCATAACCTTAACGAGATTACTCTTTTCTATTTCTAATAGTTCAGGTAATTCATCCAACTCTTTAATGAAATTCTTGACTGTAAACTTGTTGACATTTGAATCTTCCCACGATCCTTTACTTTCCATCCTCTCAAAAATACGATCATCTATATTACTTAGGTATTTTGATCCACCCAATAACGAATGTAATGTTTTAAGTAAACGTATGTTTATGAATGGGTACTTGTGAAGTAGTTTTATTGTAAAGTTATCTTTCATATCTAAAAGATCCAGTACTGATTGTACTAATTTACGATTGTTCTTCTTAAGGTATTTTTCTGTTGGGTAGAATTTTGTAAGAAACCCCTCCGCATTTACGTTAGGGGTTTTAATACATTTCTTTTCTATAAAAATTTGATGTAACCAGAAGTCTAATGTGTAGAATGGTTTGTCTACTACGCTGTTGAGACATTTGACAATTGAATCGTACATCTCACCGTCGATATCCGGTTCTCCAAACATCGACCAAAAAGAACCGTGTTTAGATTGTAATATCTGTTCTAATTGTCCAAAAACATTTTGTCTTATGGTTACAGTTCTCTTTCTCTTCACCCCACCAAAAGAACGTACGGTAATGAAGTTACCTGTTTTTAGATTAAACTTTAAGTAGTCAACCTCCAATTTCTTTTGGAAATACTTCTTACCAATCCTACGATTCTTTTCAAAAGAACTTCTTTTAAGTATCAGATTATCACCCTCTAACTTTACGAACCTTTCTTTTATATGAACGTTCAGACCCACATTTAGATCCTTATATGATTTTTTGATTTCTACATCATCGGTTATGATGATATCTAAATCACCCTCTGACCTATTCGGAGAATCTAAAGATATAACTGTTTTTGAACTTGGTAAGAGTTTCTTTACCCTAATAAATTTTTGCACGTCTTCCATTGGAAGACAAAGATATAATATATTTTATGATATACCTAATGTTTTTTAGTATTTTTACATACTCAATTCATCAACCCTACCCATGATATACTTTTTCTTTCTTTCTAATAGACGAATTTCCTTTTCCTCTACACCATTTAAATCAAATTTATTCATTTTAATTTGACCTATTTGATTCTCTAATCTGTGGTACTCCGACAAATATAGATCGTACTGTTTTCCTCTTTCTTCTTGATTCATAATTTACTGTTTTTATTTATTTTTATTAATTTAAATATTTTCCATATCTGTATTATAATTAGTGTCCCATTTAAAACCACTAAAGATAGTTGATCCGTCGCAATTGCATATGTGACCCATAACATAGCCCCAACTAAACTAACAACCCTTAACCATAACATGTTTTCAATTAAGAAGGAGATGATTATCATTAGGGTTGCAACCCAACTAAGTACTTCGTATATATTACTCATCATTATAACTTATACAATTCGTAATTACTATTACCTGTTTTAAATTTAATATAGTCTTCTCGTTGCTCTACAATTTCGGTTACTGTTGTAGTTTGCCATGTAAAATATTGATTTAATGGTGACATAAGTAAACTTCTACCAATTGATGCTTCGTCAAAGTAATGTTTTAAGCTACCATCTTCATTCCATTCTATCCATTTAACACCCTTGGATTGTTTTGTTAATCCATCTCGTTCTCTTACAAGTTTCCAATTGAATTCATTTTCAATTACTCCTTGTTCTACCGCAATTTGTTGTAAAATTCCATCCTCATCTATTAGTAATGGTATTTTAGTTTGGTTTAGTTTACTCATCTACGTGTTTATTTATTTATTTATTAATAACACCCTAAAATTTTACCCAATAAGTACATTGATAACCAACCAATTAAAAACCATCTAAATTCTGTTTTCCCTTTCTTTTGCTTCATAATTTATTTAATTCATCAATATAAAATATATTCCCTTGACTTGTTAATTTACCAAATTTTCCATCAGTAACCACAGAACCATTTGAAAATATAGTATCTAATCCATATACTTTTCGAGTACCCGCATTTACGATATCTTTGTTGTTGTGGATGTGACCAAATAACATTAGTTTTGGTTTTACTCCCATAACTCTATTCATTAGTGATTTATCACCACAACGCTCCATAAGATTATTTCTATCATAGGACAAATCTAACACACCTTTTGGTGGTCCATGACATATAATAATGTGAGTACCATCCTCAATTGCACCTTGCCAAATCCTATCTAATTTATGTCTTGCCTTCATGAAAGCCCATCGACCAAATTGAGGTGTATGAGGTGAACCAAAGATCTTAATACCTTCTATTTCATAAGTTTCGTTTTCTAAATATACAATACCGTGTTCATTAAAATCTGATTTAGTTACTAAACCCTTCTCAATAGATGTGTCGTGGTTACCGGCAACATATACCTTATATTTTATGTCTAAAGTACTAAACCAATCAATAAATCTTCTTACTTCAGGTTCATTCGTATATGGATCTCTTGGGTTACTACAGTCTCCACTATGAATTACCATATCAATTCCCTCAGGTATCTGAAGTAATTCATGGTAGGTGTGAGTATCACTAATGTGCCATATTTTCATAATTCAACTATTCTAAAAACCAACTAAATGCGTCCTTTATTATTGTGACATTTACATCTCGATATATTAACCACTTCAACCACGCAATTGGCCATAGGAATAAATCAAACAATGTCCACCAAAAACCTCCGTGGATACTATGTCCTATTATTGCTGTTGGTATTCCAAATATAATACTTGGAAATGAAAAGTTAAATTTGTACTTACTATTATTAAAATGTGCCTTCATAATTGTATTTTTTAATCCCACCACCCTCTTATGTTATGTGATATGAATTCCCACACGAGTTTCTCCGCACGTTTTTGTTTATCCTGTGATAGTTTAAATAACCGAGTCTTAGTTTGTTCTACTTCCTCGTGGTTATCCCATTTCTCATATTCGTACTTTAAGAATGAACTCCCATCATCACTACCAGTATCTTCAAACCAATAATCCATGACGTTTGGACCATACAGTTCAGTCATTTGATCATAGTATTCCATCGCATAATCCTCATCATAAACTTTTTGTAGAAGTTCCACAGCCGTTTTGATTCGTCTTGCTCTTACATTCGCATCAACAGTGAATGTACCATCTGATGACATAAACTTCTCAGTACGAGATAGTTGGTACTTGAATAGGTTTATTGCGGTTCCGTAATCGAAATCATAACCCTTCCAAACGTATGGTAAAAATTCCCACACACGTTTTAATCTTCTAAAGAACCATCGTATATTATTAATCATTTTCCCAAGAGTCCTCTATACTTTTTATATATTCATACCTTTCACGTTCATCACTAATTGAATCTGTTTTTGTATAGATGTAAAGTTTTGAATCGTCAATGTAGTAATCTAATATCTCATCGACATTATCTAACACACTTAAATCAATCACTTCCCACTCATCATCCTCCTGAGGTATTGATGTTGCGTAAACAAAAATTGATAATATTAAAATCGTGGGGATTAACCAAAGGTTTTTATCTATCATATGTCTAAATTTATATTATTTTCATTAAGTGATTCATGTAATGTTTCTCTACACAATTCAAATGCATTATAGGTATCTTCACTCATATCATCAGGTGCATACTTTATTTTAGACCTTAACCATTGATCCATATCCCATAAAACGGAATGCATGTCACCAGACTTAGTACACATATCAAACTCCACTCGTTCCTCAGGTAAATTGAACTCTAATCTTGCCTTCATATCGATATTGTTATTTCTTTGTTAAACCACCCCAAAATAAATTCATAATCCCCATTTAAATAACGATCGTGAGTTATTTTTATGTAGGGTAAAAGATATATTTGGTATGAAACATTATAAGTTTTTATCTTCATAATCTTATTATAATAGTGGTCCTGCTGAACCAGATTTAATTGCCGCTTTCATTCTCTGTTCCTCTAACCAAGTTAGGTACTTGAAAAATCTTCTTATTTTGTTAATCATAATTCCCTTATTGATTCTATTAGATCACCACAATTGATGAGTCTTTCGTTCATATCATAATACAAATAGAACACAGGTTTGTTCCATTTCTTATTTGCAGTCTCATTAAAGTCGATAACCCCTTGTCTCATGAACCTGTAGGTCAGTGGTTTAACCTGTACACCACCAACACTTTCACCTTCTTTAGTAATGACAACATCAATCCGAAGTTCCTCATCTAAAAATCCCTGAGCTTCACTGAAACCATATTCCCTAACTCGACTACTTAATTCACTTATCACACTTCTTTCTATCATACCACCCTTAAGTGATTGGATAACAAACAGATCATATTCCCATTGGATACATTCACTTAAAGTGTATTTGTACTCACCCCAATAGTTCATCTGTGATTTGTATAGATTTATACCGAAATCCTCCACAGTTCCTTGACTAACCACACCACAATCACATGTGTTCTCGGAGTGCCATTTAATAAGTTCAACCAGTTCCCCCTTACTTTTTGGGTTATGTTGTTTGATGAGTTTCATTACCGCAACACTCTTATGAGGTGCTGAGATTCCCATCTTTCCATTTAATTCGTTTAAAGGTCCACCTGTATATGCCATTATTCGTCCCTGAATGAGTCTATTATAATCCATATCGAAAAGGTCACTATAACCCATACCAACACATTATCAATCATACTATTTTCCAAAAATTGAAATGAGAGTGGTTATTATAAACCACCACAGACCTATTGTTATAAGACATATGGAGACCCATGCAATTATTCTAATCCAAAACCATTTCTTCATACTATTAGTTTTTAATAATATAACGAAAAATATTTAAATAATCAAATGTATTTTAACTGAGAGATGGAATTAATCCTCTTTTAATTTCCATATTTCATCCATATTGTATATATGGGTGAAATGGTTGTACTTATCCTCAAGGTTATAAGACCTTGCATAAAGTATTGTTTTCATCTTCTGATCTTGGACGATCATGAATAGAACATCACCAGTACTTTTAGTGAGGGGATCTTGTAAATAAAGGGTTGAGTTCCCTTTATATATTGATTTCATTATCCTTAGTTTCTCGTCAATATCTAACGATTCCATATCTAAGTCGGAATGGGATAACTCATATTCGTAAATCTTTATACCATATTCACTATCGTCTGGCATATCTACAGACTCAACGGTATTGATATTATCTAATATGGTTAATCTTTCTTGTTCGGTTAGTGGATATGAACCAACGATCTCGTGTCTTAGTTTACCCTGATCAGGTGTGCTCATCACTATTGGATATGTGATGTCTTGGTTGAATCGTTCCTTCAATCTCGAGTCATAATGGTACGTTGATATTAACTCATTCAAGTCAGCATATTCCCGTAACATTTTCTTTATTTTACCTCGTAGATTGTCCATTAATGATAAATATCAGAAAAGTCTTTATTATTCAAACTTATCACTATAGAATTGAGACCCTCTTGCATATGGGTGTCGTGCAGATGCTCCTTCATCATAAAAATACGACGCAAATTTCTTTTGATCAGGTTTACGTTTGATTATAAGTTCTTTCGCGGCCTCCAAAGGATAGATTGCTTGGGGGTCGTTGGTCTTCTCAATTAATTCATTGAGATCCTTTATCATTAGTTCTATAATAGTAGATGGTTTTTTCTTCATGTTCTTAGATTTCAGGTAAGTTATCAAAGTCGATTGTCGCACATGCTGGTGAGTAAGTCCAACCATCGAATTGGTAGTAAAAGTTTGACGGATCCTCACTATCCTTCAGTGTTGAAAGATTATGTCTTTTATCCTTAACAAACTCCCATCCTTTTAATTTTAGTGGTCGTCGTGACATTGTTTTATTTAATTAATGAAAATTTTAAGTGTTTTCCCATCATCTTGGAGACTAAACTCCATGTTTTTAAAATCCCCATGGACTTTATTTAACACAACTAATCGACCATGTTCGTGACGTGAATCAACAACGTGGTTAATAATCTCTAATCGATCGATGTTATCTACATCAAATTCAACGTCTTCTATTTTATCTGCCATTTAATATGCGTATTTTATAAGATTTAATAATTCCCCACACTTCTCATAATCCTCATAGTCTTCAAACATATCAATTAGATCGTGTATATCGACCTTAGTTGGTGGTTCCATCGGATCAAAGAAGAAGAAATGAGGTTTTTTTTGTTCTGCTATAATCTCAGTGTAAGTTTTATTACCTAAGAATATGTTATAACTATTCTCAAGACTCTCGTAAAAAGTCTCATCAAAATTCTTATCGAATTCCTCCTCAAAATTATTTATATCATCACCAAACATATCAGTCATTGTGTGATAATAATGTACGAAAAAAAAATTGTATTGTCAACTAATTTACGAGTTCTCCGTGTTGTAAATTATAAAGTTTATCTTCCAACCTATCGATCTCCCATTGATAATAGATTTTTTTATCTTTATTCTCTGTGGCATCTAATTGTTTTCTGAAATATCTTATACCATTTTTAACTACCGCTATTTTCATTGTTTAATTTTTAACAAATATAAGAATTTATTGGAATATACCAAAACATATGGGCATAAAAAAACCCCTAATCACAATGTGAAAAGGGGTCTATGTAAAAGAGGGCGTGTACTAAGGTATGCTAACCTTAGAAATTATTCTGTTGTATTGTTTTACTCATACGACTGTACTGATGTTTAGATCAGTTCACTTTCGGACTGTTAATCCTACGATGCGGGTACAACCCCTTACACTCTACCTTACCCCCAAACAGAAGGGTTATTCGGTCAATTTACGGTAAGATTTCCTTTCGGGTACTTACAATGAGTTTGAAAGTAAGCTTTTATAGCTTGTTAAATAATTACCACCTATTCTCTGTCGAGATATCTTAACCTCAGTCTTGCGAACTTCAGCCAAAATAATAGAACATGTCTACGGTCGGTTTAGATTAACCCCCTTTCGAAGGGTTTATTCTCTCACACACTCAGAAAACATTGGACGATCAATCCTGTCTCCTGCCTCTTTCAATATTTTAAAGAACGTTATTATCTTTTGATAGTACAAATATAAGAAAACTTTTTTATAATATCCACTAAAATAAAAAGTTTTTTTATTTAATTAATGAAATACTAAAAGAATCTCCTTGACCAATAGTATCTAATACCTCTAAACCTTCAACCACTGCACCAAATGCGGTGTGAACACCATCTAAATGTTGTGTACCTTGTCGGTTATGACAAATGAAGAATTGTGAACTACCAGTATTTGGTCCCGCATGTGCCATTGATAAGGTTCCTCTATCGTGTCGTTGTTTATCAGCACCCTTATGTTCACACATAATGTTAGTCCCTGAACCACCGGATCCAGTACCATTAGGACAACCACCTTGTACCATAAAATTTGGTATCACTCTATGGAATTTCATTTCGTTATAAAAACCATCACCAATTAGTTTAGTGAAGTTAGCAACTGTCTTTGGTGTTGCGTCATTGAATAGTTCGGCAACCATGTCACCTTTACTTGTTGTGAATTTTACTTTCATTTTACTTGTTTTTGTTTGAGTGTAATCCGTCGCAATATCCATTTGGGTCTTGTGTGTTACCACATCCACATTGTGGACGGTCTTGTTTATTATTATTCATATCTTATTATTAAATGTTATACTTTGATATTTTATCGGTTAGACGGTTAAATTCTTTCTGGTCAATCTCTTTATGACCTGGTAAACCCACCGCAGTCATATATGAAGGTACATTCCACTCTTCAATGTATGAAACACAGTTTCTATAGGTACTCTCATTAAGATCACTATAAACAGTTTCTAAAAACTGTATATTAATACCTACCGATTCACTTTTAGGTCTTCCAACTTTGGAGATAAAAAGATTATAAAGGTATACCGTGTCATCTTGGGGGTGAAACCATACTATACCAATGGGATCATTTTCATTATATAAAACATAACAGAATGAACCTATTGAGAATCGTCTTTTTGATTCAGATTCATTATACATATCATCCCAATCTATCTGATCGTTAAACTTATCAATAATTACTTGAATGTCCGATGAGAATTCGTCAAATTTTATAACCTTAATCTCATGTTTATTTGAGAAGGTCATATCATGTTTATGATATCTCATACATAAAATTCATTATACATCACCCTCGCAATTCTTGATAGAATCCACAAGACTAACACAATGACAAACCATTTATTTCTTTTATTCTTCATTACTTAGATGTTAACCTATCCCACAGACCTGACTTTTTATCATACTCTTCTATTTCGTTAGCTAATGATTCTAACCTGATTGCTGCCATTCGAGGTGCGTCAGATTCACACAGTCCTTGGATCTGTTTTATATTCTTAATTATTTCTCTTCTTGTCATGATACAAATATATAACAAATTTATTAATATATCCTAATAAATTTCATAAAAAAAACCCCTAAAAAAGGGGTTTCTATTATTCTTAATTGATTGTAGAACCTATCCTTGCTCCTCTACAGACGCTTTTCTGTAATCAGTAACCAATTTTTTGACTTCCCCAATATGTTTACGAGCTCTTGTTTGAGATGCTTTAGTCGCTCCATTGTGGTTTTCTACGAAGTCGTTGTGATGACTTACAATCTGTTCGAAAATTTCTTGTTTTTTTGACATGTTTTTTTGTTTTAAATTTTTAATGTTATGTTAAAGTATAAGTATTATTTATTAAAAAGTCAAGTGGTTGTTGTAATATCTCCAAAATTAACCCCACCTGTATTGGTTGAACACCATATTTCGGGTGGTGTTCCTGTATTAGGATGTGATGGGTAAGGATAAGGTGTTATCGGTAGTGAAGGTTGTACTCGTTCAAGACATCTAACTTCGGTTACATCCTCCAATGATGTCTTAACCTTAGTGAGTTGTTCTTTATTTAGATCTTCTCCACACGCATCAACAAAACCTTTTAACCAACTGACAAATTCATTACTATTCATACTATACTTTTTTTAAAATATAGATAAATATTTTGAATTAATCAACCCTTTATGTTATTGTGGGGTGGTTTTTACGATATATCTCCACTGTTGATCCCTTACCACGATTATCTAAATGATCATAAACATCTAATTCTTTACCTTTGAAGTAGACCTTAGACACAAAATCCCAATCACCGTCAGGTGTCCCAACATCACCACTTTGGTAACAGAAATCTTTTGCCGTTGGTACGGTATCCGATTCGAAAGGTTCAAACTCAGCCACACCACCTTTATTTTCGTCAAAGGTTACAAATATATTATCAATGTCTTCCCTATCACCAACACCAGGTATTGCCAAATACCCTTCATATGGTACATTATCGGCGTCATCACCTAATACTTCGTAGAAATCATTCATGTCCTCACCATTAAAAGTCAAGACCTCTTTGTTATTCTCATCACTGACAACAAACCATAAACCACCATTATCTAATGCCCTTGATACGTGCCATAGATCAGGATTATAAAGATCCTCAATTATTCCCTCATCTTCAAGATCGAAACGAACCTCCCACACATTGTTAAGTCCTTTACTAAACATTAGGTCTTGAATCTTCTTTACTTGTTCGTCAGTAATTGAATGTCCGGTCGATTCAACCTCCCATCCATACATCTCTAACTTATAATTCGCCATTTTTTATATATTTTTTGAGTAATTTTTGATTGTCTTTTCCTCCTATATCAGTAGCTCTCGTTTCATAGAAATCTTGACGGTTGCCGTAAACCTCATTGAAGTCTTTACCTTGGGATTCAAGGTCGAGATGGTCAACATAATGAATGAATTCGTGACATAGTATATTGGTGAGTATCCCAACATCACCATCTAATTTAACAATCTCATCATAATCAATTAGGATCATCTTTGTTTGGTGAAGGTATTCACCCACCGCCTGTACATCATCATTTTTAGTAAGATCACTATATTGATATTTTGGTACTGGTACACCATACTTTAAACAAAGGTCGTTAAGAAACATATCGACGATTGGTTTTAGTTGGGTTTTGGTATATTTGGATAACATCAATTTATCGTTATTTATCAAGTAACCAAATGTATGTCTCATTCCATACACGTCGTATACAAAATAACATAATACTATTACCACAAGTAGAATTCCTATAATATTGTGTAATTCCATAATTATAA
>Ga0115006_10001075_pt1 | contig 16434 bp, 16 predicted proteins | sample ArcOceMetagenome_3_FD_88943 | JGI IMG/M metagenome (GOLD analysis project Ga0115006, IMG submission 88943) | Marine eukaryotic phytoplankton communities from Arctic Ocean - Arctic Ocean- Svalbard ARC20M Metagenome | ecosystem: Environmental > Aquatic > Marine > Oceanic | place: Arctic Ocean...
CCTCCTCCTCCTCCTCCTCCTCCTCCTCCTCCTCTTCCTCCTCCTCCTCCTCCTATGCTCGGCCCGTGCGCACCGCGGCAGCACTACGCGACACCGTGTTGTGCCTACCAACTGTGGCGCGGTTGTGGATGCGCATCGTTGCATGTCTTGGAGTATCACTCTGTGTATGGGTCTTTCCTTGTGTGCCCGTGCCATAATCACCACCGTGTGTATGGGTGCTTTGTCGCGAGTCTGGGCGTGTGAGGCGTAGTCGCCGCCTACTCATGTGTTTGTGTTTGGATGTTATTCCACCGCCTGGTTCCTCATTGGATCAATAGCCGCGTCAGGCCCAAGCGTTGGACAGCCCATCTTGAATGCCCCCGCGGTCAGTGTTTTCGCAATGTCGAGACTTCATTTTGGCTCAGATTCGGCAGCTGACAGCAGAGTCCACTCAGTTACCTCCATGAGGTTGCGCTTCGCATACAACAAGGCGATTAGTCCTCATTGAAGTACGTTTGAATTGTTCAACCGAGTCTCAAGGAGTCTAACGGCCCATTTGTAAGACTTCGTCAATCAGTACAATTTTTCCATAATCCCGCGTTCTTGAAGCGTTGTATCTTTTTTTCCTTGCCAACTATCCAGTTATTGTGCACCCAAACCACTTGGGTGTGACGATGAAAAATCCGGAAATCGCTGGAGCCCCACAAAGGCTCCTCCGACCTCACGCCTTCTTCGCCGAAGTACAGATCGCCGGACGGAAAAAGTTGCCGATCAAGTCTGCCCACATTCGCGAGGTTCTGCTTGATCAATCTGTTGAAGAGCGGCTGATTTAGCTGAGGATTGTTTGCAAGTTCCAAATCCCAAGCTTGCAGAGTTTCGATTGTATTTCTCGTTGGCAACAGTGCCATAAAGCCTGTGCAAAAAGTTGTGGGTATTTCCTCATCAAGCGGCATCCAAAGGTCGTAGTCTCCTGTGAAATGAACCCGCGGATCCTCGAGCCACACAGTGTCGACGTCAGTGTAAATCACGTGCTTGTATGATTCTACCATGTTGATGAGGTATTTTGCCCGGTTAGAGACAAGGTGCCTGTATTCCGTGCTTTCGTAATCTAAAGCCTCACTTAGATTCCGAAATGTACCGGCCTGTGTCGTTAGATCGCTCCGGGACTGATAGGTTTTAAATGTTTCCGCATCCTCTGCAATCAAAACAACTCGCATGTCCAGCGCGAGCAACTGATACCAGTGCAGCCAGTTTTCGAACATGTCTACAAATCCATGGGATACTGATACAACGACTATCCATGTGAGATGCGAATGGGATATCAGATCAGTAGTGAGAAAAGCTTGACGATGGAGCTGTAGTATCACGTTTCCTGCTACATCTTCGACTCTTGTATCAATACTGCACAACCATAATGACGACTGGAAAGCTGTTCGATCACAGGCGTCCTGCAGTCTTAGTGTGTTGTTGAATGAAATCAGTTCTAAAATGACGTCCGAGGGCCCAAGGGTCCTTCTAGAGAGATGCACGTGCCCCACTGAGATGAAATGATAGTACCGAAATTTTCCAAAGAACTGTGGACCTGCGTATGACTCCCAGACTCTTCGATCGACGTGCAAGACCAATCCCACACCGACGTCATACTTTGTCAAGTGACCCACTAAGAGAGGCACAGATGCACACCACAAATTGGCAAAATCGATCCAGTGTCCTGAAACCAGCCAATTTTCTCCATATTTTGTCCTGGCTTCCGTATGGGCATGCTCATGGGCAGCATATGTATTTGTCAGAGACATGTAAATCAACTTGGTTGAGAGTTTGTGAATCGCTTGAGACGGGAAAATCATGCACCAGCTCTGCATCGTCCTTGTCCTGTCGTTGTCGAGGTATCCCAATTGGTCATAGCGGGTACAAGCTCCAGCACCGCAATCATGGGCTGGGGTCACATTTTTCTGCCCTCCAGCGTGATACTGTGACAGTGATGATATGAAAGAAGCAAACAAAATGAAGCCACTCTCGATTCCATTCAAAGTTTGACGCCAACCTGGGCCATTTGACAAGCGCGATGCCTGAGCCGCCAATTTGCAAAACTCCGATCCAAAAGCAGGGGGGCATTCAGCGATTGCACGTTGGGTCGCATGCGCCAAGAACACGCCGTGCAGGGTGCGAAAAGTATAGCCCATTGTTGCGACCTCATACACGAAGGAAGCCTTGTCCCATCCCCGTTTGTTGAAACGTCGATCAAACATGCCATGCTGTGTCAGCCCCTTCCACAGTCTCTTATTCACAACGATATATGGCTCCCAACCTAGCGTGTAAGACACTGCATAACTCGAATGTACAGATTTCATTGCGCCCTCAAGCCACTCGTAATAGTCAGTCGCCCCATGATTTAATCCAGGCACACTGAGCCACCCATTTTTCACATACGCCAGCAAATCTTGCATTTGCAAAGGCCGAAACCGGATGTTTATGCAGTGCTGGCCACGATCACCCGTGCAACTCAGCTCGTTCGTCTCAAAAGACACCGGTGGCGGCCAGCTTAAGTGTTGCTGCAGCTCAACGTTGTGCTTGAAACATGGCACCACCAAAACGTCAGACGAAAAATCCATCGCACTGAGTTGCTTGTGTATCAGCCCTGATGCGTTTTCGGAAGGAACAAAGTCCACATCTATATAAAACACCAATTCTGTGCCGGCGCAAGCGACAGCATGAAACCTCAGTTCGTTGATAGGGAAGTTCAAGGTATCACCATCAGCGTCATCAGCAGATTGTGCCGAACAAGCTGGGACCATCACAATCTGCACCTCCTCCTTCCTTTTTTCCAGCCATGTCGACAATCGATCGAATACCAGGTCGTGTAGTACATTCTCCTCCTGGCGAGAGCGCGCGTACAGTGCCACTGACATTGGCCCGTCCCAGTGCGCCGCAACCGTCAATACCTGAGACATCCTGTCGATACTTGCCACCGTCGACAAGGTGACCACTCGGCGCTTGATCGGTGTGCCTCTGCAACTGACGTTTGCCGGGGAGGCTAAACTTCCATGGCCTCCAATATCGTCTGGCGTAAAATAGAAGTTCCCGGCTTTGATGAAGTCATCTGTGCGTGGGGCTGGCATGTCTAGTCCCCCCCATTCTTCGGCGGTCAAATATCTCCTGGTCATCAAAATGGTTGACAATGTGGAACTCGTCAACTCATTGCCTTCCGTTGGCCTAGTGGTACCGATGTTTCGCCACCTCAACCCAGACGCCGTTTCCCAGATTGATTCGAGCCGTATTTTAGGCAAAGGCCACAGCAATGTAGGTCTACAATCTGGCTTTGCCTCATCACCTTTGTGTTCCAGATTCCGGCGAACCTCGACAGGCCGTATCATTGTTGCCAGCAAGCTCTCCTCGCGAGTGAGTCCTCGAAACCCGTCCAGAATGCTGATGCGGATGGTGCTTGGAACCACCGACAGACGAGGAATTGCAGCATAGAAGACTCCTTCACCGTCATCAAGAACCCACTCGTCCGCAAATACTACACTCGCCCCGTTTTTAACCTCAATGGTCACCAGATAATCCACCCCTGGCACCATCCCTTTAGCCTGGCACTCGAAGGTAGTACATTCAAACGTTTTCTCCTTTGTCTCAGCACACACAGGGCGAAAGAACAGCACAGCAAATGAAGCATCCTCTGGGTGACGCATCTGGGCCTTGACATGCATGGCTGTTCTCTGTTCTCTGTCGAGCTGCACCTTGACATGCGCATGGCTGCTGTTCTCGTTGCTGTTCTGTGATGTGGGATCTGCCTCCCCCAAGGGCCAGGCGCCTGAAACTTCTGATTTGCGCACGTGCAGCTCGACGGGCCGTATCATTGTGCTGAGAAGCCCCTCCTCGCGACTCACGCCCCGAGTGCCGTCCAGAATGGATATGCGGACGGCGTTTGGTGGCATGGGCAGATGGGGAATTGTGACGAGAAAGACGTCCACCTCCAGCGCCCGCTCGCACACGAAGAGCAGATCGTTGCCATTCGTGACTTGCATTGCCATGCGGTAATCAAACCCTGGGACAAGACCACGCGCATGACCCCCGACGGCATCACACTCGAAGAACCCGTCTTGTCGTTCATGGCACAGCGGGGGGTGAAACGCCATCGAAACCGCAGCCTCTTCCGGATGGCGCCTCCCGTTTCCACGCGCATGACTCCGCCCTCTTTCCTCCGCTGTTGCCTGGTGCCCCTCCAGGCTGCTGTGACAGTGCAAAGGCTCCCCCGCCTGCGCGAATGCTTGCGATCGAGCTCTCGGGAGGGCCGGCCCAGAGGAGGGCGTGGAAGGCTCACGCACCGTGCTGTGCGTGGCGGGGAGTTCTTCCAAGCGGTGCGATGCGGCCGCTGAACCCGTCCCCGCGCGTCTGTGTGGATCCAACGAGCAGGCTGCCGTCCCGACCAACGTTGTCTGCAAAAGGCCGAGCACGAGAGCAGCAACTTTGCGGCTCTGCATGAGCTCGCTCTCCTGTCCGTCCTAGGCCGGGGAGGACGTCTTGATGTGGCGTGCGTGGTCAGAGCAGCAATCAGCCGGCATCAGGCCCCGGAGACGGGAGCTGCGGAGAGAGAGACGGCTGTGATCTGGGCCTCTGGTAGATGCGTGTGGAGCTATCGACAGCCCAATACGCATCTCGTCGCGTGCTCGCCAGCCCGGCGCAGAGGAGCTCGTTCGTGCATCCGCCCGTTGCGGCGAGATTCTCTCGGAGTCTCCAACCGCCAGCCAGTGGGCGCACCCACACGGCCCCCCCAGGGCGGCTCAGCTTATGGTCCAGGATGCAGAGTGCGCGAGCGAGGGCAGGGCCAGCGAGGACGGCATTACAGTGGAGGCGGAGATGCAGAAGCGAGCAGCCCGGAAGTCGCGAAAGATAGCGCGGCGGCTCAAGCGCGCGGCGCGGCAGAATGAGAGAATGGCGTCCGAGCTGGAAGGCAACGTGGAAGAATGGTTTTCATGGATCAGCCGCGGGTCGCGACCCGCTCTCTGTCTCTTCCTGCTGCGCGGCCTTGACATAGTGTTATCGTTGCTGGGTATCTCCCGTATCGGCCCGGGTGGTGGCCCTGCTCAGCTCACACGCTCTGTGCGCAGGAGCGGGGCCTTTTGCTCGAGACACGACTACGACCCAAGCATGTTTCGCAAGCGCACAGAGCAGGCGGAGTCTACGCGTCACGAAGTGCGCCCGGCAACTGCCCGCTTGCATGCCTCATCTACGCACCCGTGGGGCGCGACAAAACTTCCTGCGTCTGCTGCCGGTAGTCTTTCTGCGCGTGGCCCTCCCCCGCAGAAAGAGGCCGCCGAGCAGGAGGAGCCGACAATGCCTGCTGCTGCTGCTGCTGGCGAAGTCGCAGGCAGCGAAGCGTCGCGTGGTTCGTCGTCGCTGTCGCGACACCGAACACCTCGCACCGGTGCTAGCCGTCCCGTGCCAGGAACTCCTGCGAGCCTCCCGAGCAATTTCGCAAGCAGGCCGCCTACAGCGCTGTCGGCACTATCAGGCTCGCAGTCAATGACAAAGACCCGGCAGAGTCGATTGAACTCTGCGGGTCCTGCAGAGTTCAACGCACAGAACGTCTTCCTCACCACACGCAACAAAGGTTTTACGCGCAGCCTAGCGGCGAGCGCCGAAGACTGCAGGTTGGGTGCGTGGCTCCAGAGAGAGCAGATACGGCGGGATCAAGATAAGGTGAACGAGCGAAAGAAGGCAGCGGCTGATGAGGAAGAAAAGAAGCGGATCGTGGCTGTGGCTGCCTCGCTCAATCACACAGGTCAAGATTTGTGTGCTGGTGCTGATGATGCAGCAAGCAGAACTAACACGTGCACACAAATGCTCGCCTGCCCAACATGTACAATCCTGATGTGAATCAATCATTCTCGACAGGATCAAGACCTCAATCCTCGTGTTCATCAGCCATACAATATGATAGAGTGCGTCACGTGGAGCAGACGCACCACCAGATGGTCTTTGCGCCACCTGCCCTCGCTCCTGCTTTCAACGAAAAAACATGCCACTTTCTACCCTGCAGATGTGCTTAAACCTTTGTTTTGCTGCCTGCGGTGACACGAACACCCCTCCCCTTTGTCCTGCACCTCGTGATTGTGCAATACAACAGGGAATGCGCTCACGAGGCGTCATCTGCCACACGTACCAAAACGCCATAGCAAAACCATGGGGCAAATTGTTGTCCAAAGAGCTGAAGGGTGCCGGCATTACGGGAGATACCGTCATGATGCGAGGTAGACCCCGATTGTCCCCCACGCTTCCTATCTCTGCCACTGGTTCACTTCTCCCTTGTCTTGCTTGTTTCGGGCGGTGACACCATTCAATGCCCACCTTGACCCGTTTCCTTGTCACGTTGCCACGCAACATTTCTGGACACAGGGGGCCCCGGAAACGCCATCCTCGCCTCTACAAAGGGTCCCGCAGTCCCTATCTGGCACACCAAGGGGGAATTCACAGATTTGGTTATCGGCTCGAAACTGAAACACCAAACCTACCGTCCGTGGTTCTTCTATGGCGCTTAACCCCATGCTTAGTTTAACCCCATGCTTAGTTGATGGGAGACCTCGCCTTTTTGCTACAAGTACGCCAGCACATACTGGCGTGCAGTCGAGTCGACTCCGAAAGCCGCGTACACGCGTGATATCGGTGAGGAGCCTGAGCGCGGAAACAGGAAGGACAAATGGGGCTTAGTGAAACTCCGAGTCAATGTCGACGTGGGTCAGGACTGACCCGCGAGATGGCTGGGGTTCAATGAATGAGGTGTGAAGGGTAACCGCCGGTGGAGATGCCCCCTTTTTATCGCGCACGTGTCGTGGTGTGCCGCGGTCGAGACGCAAGCGCGCTTGCGCGCTTGACCAATCTCAAGCTCTCTGGCTTTCTCGCTTCCTGTGTCCGAGTCGCTCAGGAGTGCTCTCTCTGGCACGGATCTTGCGTTGTTGACTCGCACCCTGCGCCCGTGCTCACGTCTGTCTACCACATTAGCCCACTTGAATCTGACCCTTCACAGCCCGAGGAATGCCAGCCAATGGGCATCGCCAGCCAGCCAATCGGCCCGGCCCCGACACACCTTGCGCTGCCGGCCCTGCGACCCGTCACCGGCTCGGTGGCGCTGTGTGTGCCTCCACAACCCTCGGCAGCATCCTCCGTTTGGTCTCACTTCCAACGCGACACGATGCAGGCGCCGCCCCTTGCGCGCATCGTCCGGACTTGACGCTCACGCGTCACCACAAAAGAATCGCAACCCGTTTCCCTGCGACCCGCGTGGAGGGGTGCGCCGCAGCCCTCCGCGCGCGCCGCAGGGCTTTTCGCCCTGCCTGGCAACCTGGCCGCGGGCAACTCATGGGATCGCAACCCTTTTCTTGCGATGCCTCTGACCAAGAATCAACCCATATGCCAATCTTCAAGATTCAACCCATTTAATGACACTGCACCAGCGCTACAGTGCGTGCTGAGCTGCTCGCTAATCTTCACAGGCGGCTTGCGCTTGTGCGAGGAACCTTGGATGCTCTGGGAGGTTCATCCTGTGCAGCCCTGCGGAGCGCCTTCGTGCTCAGAAAGGGGTACGCCACAGGAAGGGAAGAGGCGACGAAGAGCAAGGCACTTACTCCTTGGGCAAGTACATCTTCGCGAAGTCACCCACGGCGTGCTCAAGGGCATCGCACTGCGCCACATCCACAGTCTGCTTCGCCTTCATCGCGTTGACCATGACCGAGTGGTGAGCCTGGGAAGGAACATGCAGAAGGGTCAGGACTGGCATACTCGGTGGCCACTCGTGTGCGTCAATATGTAACGGTTCACGTCTGCCCTCCTCACATCTGACGATTTGCAATGGTCCCCGTTTGCCCCCGACTGCTGAGCGCGCGTCGTAGTAAGTCATGTGCACGCCACCTTTGAAGCGCTGCAGGCAGAGCAGCATGGGGACACACCTTGAGGGCATCCATGAAGTCCTTCTCCTCTGTGAAAGGCGATCCGGGAGCGCCTACGGGCTTGACGCGCTGGCAGAGGCAGTATTCTGAGGAGAAAGAATGGCACAAAGGGCTTCAGTTTGACCAAGACTCTGGGAAGCAGAATCTGTCAGCGTGCAATTAGGTGCAGACAGCAATGCGAGATTTCGAGTCAAGCGCAGCTCTGGCAGGAGAAAACTTGAACGGGTCCAGAACCGCTAATGGTGGTGATGATCTTGCAGCAGTGCTCCTCCTTGGTGTTGACCCAGCGAGTCATCTGGTTGATGTTCTGGGCGTTCACAGTCGCGCTGAGCTCGTTGATCTGCACCATGGCCTTGCGGATGGTGGCGCACGCCTCCTTCACCTCGGCGACAGTCTGCGGCAACAGCAGGAACAGTCACAGGAGAACGGGGCAACTCCACCCTCGTCTGTGGGTCTGGAGCCACAAACGGTCACGCAGTTACCTTGGGGTCGTCGAAGATCCCGCATGGGACCTGGCAGTGACCACCACGCAGGCGGAGCACCAGGTGAAGCGTCGACTCCTTTTGGATGTTGTAGTCAGCAAGGGTGCGGCCATCTTCGAGCTGCTTGCCCGCGAAGATCAGGCGCTGCTGGTCGGGCGGGATGCCTTCCTTGTCCTGGATCTTGGACTTGACCATGTCGATGGTGTCCGAGGACTCCACCTCGAGGGTGATGGTCTTGCCCGTGAGGGTTTTCACGAAGATTCTGCGCACCGCACACGCGCATCAGCAAGCACCGCACACGCCCCCGCGGCTTGCGCATGACGAAAGCCTTTCGGCGCGCGCATGCATGCGCCCCCCCCCCAGAGACGAGCAGCATTGCGCGGGCTGGGGGGCGAAGACCACCACGGCGAGGCGCACGGACGCACGCATTCCGCGCGCACCGCGGCCCTCCCCAGCGACGGGCCGCATTGCGAAGCGCGGCAACAGACGATGCGGCGCCTTGCGCGCGGGCGAGGCGCACGGATGATCGCAAGCGCGAGCACCGCGGCCTGCGCCGCCCGCCGTGGCAACGCGCCGCCTGCTACTGCCGCAACGCCGCTCGCCCCGGCCCCCCGCGCGCGGTCGGTGACGCGCGCAAGGGGAGGCGCCTTACTGCATCGTGTCGCGTTGGAACAATGGAAGTGGAGGACTCTCTCGTACTGCAGAGGAAATGTCCCCACGAACACGACACGAACTTGAAGCTCCTTCAGACTCGGCTTGAAATTGAAGGCGCACACAACACATGCGCCGAGCGGGCCACAGAGGCGGGTAGATGCCAGGGCTGGATACGGAGAGCACGCGCAAGGCCGGCGGTGCAGCGCAAGGTGAGTGCAGCTGACGGCGGTCGCGGGCGCTGGCGCTGCCGTCGGAGGTCGGGGCCCTCGGCTCCTGTGCGCCCGCCTGGACCTCGGGATGCCCGAGGGCGACCACGCCTACGCGCTGTACCAACGGGCAATCGCCGGCAGCAGTCGGACCGAGCCGCTCACGCAGGCCCAGCGCGCGGTCGTGCAGCGCATTCTGCGGGGCGCCGAGGCGGCAGACTGGGCCGAGGTCGTGCAGCTCGGCGCGGAGGCGAACACGATTCTCTGCGCGCTACGGGAGCAAAAGGAGGCGGCAGACCAGGGAGCGCTCGCTGCTCAGCTCTGCAGCGCGCTGGCGCAGGCAAACGAGAGGGTCCAGCAATTCGCAAACGCGCGGCACTGGCTTGAGCGGCGTCTCGAGCTCGCAAAGGAGGTCGGCGACAAGGCGGCGGAAGTAGCGGCCCTAGAGCAGCTGAACCGCGTCCAGGAGTCTCTGGGGCGGCAAGCCGCAGCCATAGCATCGCACGCCCGGACTGACGCGAGGCCCCCGCACACTCCAGCCCTGTCGCCCAGCCCCGCAGCGACCCCCGTCAGATCTACTCCGATGACCTCTGCCGACGCCTCGCCAGAGATCGCGCGAGAGTCCCCAAGAGGCGCAAAGCGGACTTGGGGGGATGCCACAACGCTATCTCTCGTGCGTCCCGCGGGCATCGGCTTGCAGGCAAATAGCAGCGGTGAGAAATGGGGCTGCTGCCCGGCAAAGGGCAGGTAAGCACCAGGAGGGGTGCGTGTGGAAATTGACGTTGCTGCGTGGCAGGCGACTACTTGGTGCTTTCAATCACAAGCGGCACGCAGGCAGCGCAGGCAAGCGACTTGGACCAGCTTGCAATCGGAGATGTCATTGAAGCCATCGACGGAGTTGCCTTGCGCGGTCTGTCGCAAGGTACACCTGAATCATGCAACAGCACTCGCGCACGTCCGGCAGGCGTCCTGCGTGCTTCTTGCTAGCGCGCTGCGAGACCTGACGTTGCCCTGATTCGCGCAGAGCGAGTCACTTTGCTGCTCGCCGGTCCAACGAATTCACCCTTGCATTTGCGGCTCCGGCGCGCCCACCGCGAGCGTACAAACATCGCCCATGCGCCTGCTCATGCGTCCGTCCCTGCAACTACCAGCGACAGTCGCGATCGAGATCATTCGTGGCAAGTCTCATCATCGCTCAATGGCTCGCATTGGCATTCCACCCCTCGGCATACGCTGCTTTCACCGTCAGGGGAGCCAAAAAATTTAGCTGGAGGAGCTAGTCGACAGGAGAATGAGAGCAACGGGCGAGCGCTGCCGCCAAATTGGGAGGTGAGTGAGGCATCCTCGAATCCTCCAAAACACCACATCTGCCGCCAAATTGGGAGGTGAGTGAGGCATCCTCGAATCCTCCAAAACACCACATGCGGATAGGACGGCAGGCAAAATTCGCCGGCACCCCGGGTAGCGTGTAGCCACGGAAACCGACCCTGTATATAGGTGCCCTTTCGGGTACTGAGATACCGTCGTATCTTCTCTGTGTTGCCAAGGATTTTGGAAGATTGTGGGCAGGCCGTGAAACTCTAAATTTGTACGCTCCCTCCCCTGCTTCCACACGCCACGTTGCACGGCAGGAGCGTGTAAGCAAATCCACGGGGCGTACATACTTTTACAACAAGCGGACCGGCGGAAGCACCTGGGAGTGGCCAACTGCAAGGGACAGTGCGTCCAGTGGGTCACGCCCGGTTGGTGGAGGTGAGACCTCATATCTGTGTGTGTTGTACATGTGGTCGAGGTCAACTGTAAGATCTCACTCGCGCGAATACGCACCAGCTGTACAGTTGCACCCCTTGCCGTTCGCCTACGATGCTCTCGAGCCACGGTTATCGCGGCAAACCATGACGCTCCACCACACAAAGCACCACGCTAAGCACGTTGCAATCATAAACGGAATGATTGAAGGCACGGAAATGGAGAAAGACTCGCTGGAGGTGCGCTCCGCGTATCTTGCTCATGCTGTTGTCAGTGATGTGTCTGCGCGGAACGAGGCTGCCGGTAGAGAGGCAGAGACATTGTGTCCGTGTCAAAGAGAAATATCTGCTAGTGCGCGTGCGCTCGTGAACAGGCGAGCGAACATGTGCATACATGGCTGGTCAATGGCACAACGTGACAATGGGGACTTATCATTGGGTGCATACCATTGCGCAGGAAATCATGCTCAAGGCCTTCAGAGGCGGTAACGTGGGTCTCTTCAACCACGCGGCAAGCTCGTGGAATCATGAGTTTTTTTGGAAGTGCCTCAGGTCTTGAATTGTTGTCTGTGCGCGAGTGTCAACTGCACCATTGTCTCCTCGTCCCGCATCTCCTCTCCTTGGTCTCCTTCTTGCGATCCTCTTGTGTCCACTCTTAGTCTGAAGTGCACTGCATGCTTATGCACATTTGTCAGTCCATCGGGCGGTGGCCGTCCGGAGCCAGACCTAATGGCGCAGATTGAAAAAGATTTCGTTTCTTTTGAGAACTTTAAGGAGTCCTTTGAATCGGCGGCCCAAGGCGTCTTTGGATCAGGCTGGGTGTAAGTACACCTCTCTTTATTAACTAGATGTATACACGCACACATTTGATGTGTGCGTGCGTGTGTATAAAACTTTTGCCATTTTGATACAACTGCACAGCTTCTTGTAGTCCACGTGTGTTTATTTTAGAATCTAGTGTTTGGTGTGTTGAGTCTTTTGCGTAGATACAGGCGGGTACGCTCCACTCCTCCGCGCAGTCGCAATGACTTTAAGAATGTTGCGCAGATGGGTCTCGTGGAGTAACGGCAACGGATTTGGCGAGGGCAAACTCGTGGTGGAGAAGACACATGGAGCTGGAAATCCTATCACGGAGGGCAGGTGAGCGAGAGAGGGGAGAGTCAAAGCTCAGGCAAATCTGCCTGCAACACACGCTCATCGTCTCAGAGGCTGGCGAAGAAGAACACGACAGGAGTCGATCCATCGTTTTGGATTCAGCTCCTTGTATCCCGTGCTGGGTGGCCTCCGAAACGTCAAGTGGTGTTCACACAGAGTTTTTCGTTTTGCCTCACCTGCAGGCGTCCCGTATTGGCGTTGGATGTATGGGAGCACGCTTTCTACCTGGACTTCCACAACATGAAACAAGACTACGTGCGTGTCTTTCTGGAAAAATTGGTGGACTGGTCTTTTGTTGCTGAAACCCTTAGGTTCGTCTTTTGCTCTCTTGCTGCCTCTTCTATGCTCGTTCTTGCGCTCGCGTCTCTTTGCATCGCGTGCATACAAGAAAATGAGCGCGCGTTGATGCCTCTTTGCATACGTTTGTATTCTCTGCACACAAAAGGGGATGTACACATGAACTCACACGAACGCACATGCGCTCGCGCGCGTACGTACACGCACTCTCTCACCAGGGATCAAAAAAGTTTAGCCCACTCCGGGGGCGTTTAGCCCGGAGTAAGCAAGGCCTTGATTACGTTGGTGTGTCAGCGCAAGCCACGTCAACCGAGGAACGCGTTCACTTTCATCCCTGACCGTGGCGGAGAGGGCCTGCCTCGGACCAAGACCAAGCGGCGAGGCCTGGTGCGATCTAGACACGCGGGCAGAGGAAACCCTACCATGCGCGACAATGTTCAGGAAACACCTCCTAGTGCTGGGCTTGTTGGGGAAAGTGCGGTGCACGGGTCATCGGCGCGGGGCACCCACAAGCGGTGCATGCCGCGGTGCCTGCGCAGATGAACTCTGAGCTCCTACGGGTCTGCCCGCCGCAAGACGACCTACCGGTAGGCCGGTAGGTATGTAAACCGGGGCTGGTCTGAGCCGCCCTGCTCGCGCATCATGGCACATCTCAGGGTCTTAAATCAAATGAATTGAGTCTATAAAATGAAGGAGCAAGGCTCGCGCTCGCGGTGGGCGGAGCGGACGACTGTGTGCCGACGGCCGCGAGGCTCGCGTAACGACTCACTTGGAGAACGGAGTAGGGATAAGAGTTTCGAAACCACACCGCACAGCGTCTGTCTTTCCTGCGTGCGTGCTTCGTCACATCCGTACTTTGAAATCGAAGCAGCGCAGACTTGCGTCCACCAGATACCGGTAGAGCAACCAAGGTGCCGTCGCTGGTTGGGGGCTTTCAACCTTCAGTGAACGATTCAACAGGTTGTGTGTTGGGCTGTCTTATCCTTTATAGTTACTCTGTAACGACACCAATACAGTAAGGAAAGAGCCAGCACTGGGAGAGCATAGAAACTGCGCAAGCAGTTTCTACGGCACAGAGGAAGCACCGGCCCAACTTAGACTTGAGGCTTACTAAATCAGGTTCGATTTCGCCGCGAAGCACCACCGTCGGCGGACTCGAGGCAGCCGTGACCATACAGAAGATATGCTTGCGCTCCCTCGCTCAAAGAATTGAGGCTCGAGCGCAGTGGAGGCCACAGGCGAGAGCTCGGTAGCCTCAATTGATCAATCGCCTTTTGCAGACACGTCCTTGCTCGTCTCCACTTGCTCTAGCATCTCTCGCAGATTGGCCACTGGCAGACGGCAGGCAGGCAGGCAGAGCGGCGCGCGCAGGACGGGGACAGGTCAGATGGCAGTGCATTTGCAGGCGAATCACGTCGCCCGTCTCCAGCACAGGCACACGCGCTGCGCCATGGCTGCACGTCACTGGACACTGCGACCCCATGCTCAAGTTTGAGGCTGCAAAATCAGCACCGCAGATGCAAGGTGCGTACGGGGCAATCCCTGGCACTTGTCTACCCCCAGCCGCGCTCGGTGCCGGACACACGCGCAAAGATGCGGTCGCGGGCGTGCAGACAGCACATTTATAGCACATGCGGCGACACATGCAAAGCGCATGTAGAGCGCACACTCGTGTGTAAGGCAGACCACACGCACAGCACGTGTCGAGCACATGTGTAGGGCACACACGCACACACACACACGTGTCAGGCACGAGTGGGCACAGACCTAATTGCTCCACGCGCGTGCGCATAGCCTGGGCGTCGTTGTCATCGGCAACGCTCTCCGGGGGGACGACGGTCACAAGCACGTTCTGCACCTGGTCTATGTCGCCCACCGTGCACTCGAGGCCTTTCTTGGCGTCGAGCTGTCACAGGTCACAAGGTCTAGCGTTACAGCCAAGACCGCCCTCCGCATGTGCACCCCTGCCTGCGTGCTCTGCACACGGCACGCAGATGCGCCTTCGCGCACACGCGCCCACGCTCCACACATGCATGCATGCACAGCACGCACGCACGGTGCAGCGCACCTGCATGCTCTCAAACTTGCAGACGGCCGACTGGAGGTCAGACGCCAACTCGAGGAGGCCGATGTCTTTGGCCTCCTGCAGCTCGGTGCGCATGGTGTCGAGCTTGGCATGGCAAAACTTGAAGCGCCGGTTGATCAAGTCCACTGTGTCGCGGCTGCTTTCCAGATGCTGTACCAGGTACACGAGCACTTGGCGATTCATGTCTTTGGTCACGCGCGCCGTCTGCTGCGACTTGTCCGCGATCGTCGAGATGGTCGACTCGCAGAGGGAAGAGAGGAACTGCTTGCTCTTGGTCGTGCGCTGCAGCGCTGCCGAAGCCTTTTCGTACGTGGACGACATCTTCTGGTTGTCGCCCGCAAAGCTCTTCATGCGCTGGTTGTAGGTCGACATGATCTTGTGGCTCTGGGCGTTGTGCTGGCGCTTCTTGTTCTCTGTCGCCTGCAACTCCACCGTCACCTCGTCTAGCTGCCGCTGCAGCTCGGCCTTCTTTGCGTTGAGCCGCGATATTTCAGCGTCGAGGCGCGAGTCCTCCTCGAGCACGCGCGTGTATTCGACGTCGTCCCCCATCATGGCCGCGCGGATCTTGGTTTGAAAGGTCTCAAACTGTCGTTCGGCTGCCGCGTGCTGCGTCGAGCACTGCTCCAGCACCTCGCTGATCACCGACAGCAACTCTTCGAACAGCACCCGCACGTGCTCCTGCCACCCAAGACGTGTGGCGTGTGTGTTTGTCATGTGTGTTTGCCGTGTGTGTTTGCGTCCGGTTGCGCGCGGCTGCGCAAGTTTGTTTGCTTCAAGTGTGTTTGCTTCTTGATGCGCGCGCCTGCACCAAGTGCGCATCAAGCAGCTTTCCGCTCCGCTGCCGACCTCTGGTCACGATTCCAACGTGTATGCATGCAGCATGGCAGCGTGTGTGCTGCTCGTGTGTGCTCCTCGTGTCTGGCCGCGTGCTGCATGGCTACAGCACATACTTTGCCCTCTCTCGCGGCTTACTTGACATCCATCGCTGTGCTTAGGGTGTGTAGGGTGTGCAGGGTGTGTAGGGTGTGTAGCGTGTGTAGGGTGTGTAGGGTGTGTAGGGTGTGTAGGGTGTGTAGGGTGTGTAGGGTGTGTAGAGTGTGTAGGGATTGTGGCCTCTCTATAGCAGTACAGTGCGTTTCAAGTGGAGCTAGAGCTGAGAAAGCGCGTATTGCCAACCGACTTTGGCCGTTCTCCCAGCACTCCGCAGGGACGAGTGCGCGGCAAAACACACATGTGCGGCGTCCGCGATGGGAGGGATCAAGGGGATCAAGGGGCCTCCGCCACGCAGCGGCGCGCACCGTGACACCATTACATGACACACACACAAGACACACACACACAAGAGAGAGAGATATACACACACACACAAGCACACACACACACAGAGAGAGAGAGAGAGAGAGAGAGAGAGATGAGCACGCACACACACACACAAGCACACACACCTGGTCGGCAACAGCGTTTGACTGCGACGGCACTTCTGCCGCGCAGGGCCCAGACCCGGTGAGCAACCTGTGCTTTTCAACGCCCAAACGCACCAGCTCTGCACTGCACCGGTGCCGCGCGTCCGGCGCCGATGTCCCTCCCTATGCATGTGTATGTATGTATGTATGTATGTATGTATGTTATATGTATGTTTGTTTGTATGCATGTATGTATGTATGTATGCTTGCATGCATGCATGTACATACGTACATGCATACATACATACATACACTCACACATACATAAATACATACATACATGTATACTTACATACATACAGTTCGCACGTGGTGATTAGTATACACATGCATACATGCATGCATGCATGCACACACACACACACACACACACACACACACACACACACACACACACACAACACACACACCACACACACAA
>Ga0115006_10001076_pt1 | contig 16424 bp, 12 predicted proteins | sample ArcOceMetagenome_3_FD_88943 | JGI IMG/M metagenome (GOLD analysis project Ga0115006, IMG submission 88943) | Marine eukaryotic phytoplankton communities from Arctic Ocean - Arctic Ocean- Svalbard ARC20M Metagenome | ecosystem: Environmental > Aquatic > Marine > Oceanic | place: Arctic Ocean...
GAGTGGAGGTAGAGTGCTCGCCACCGCATACTGGGCCACGAGCGCCCAGGGTGGTGTTACCCGACGGGGCGTTGTGCTTACCTACCGTCTGTCACTTGTTATAGGCAGTCAATAAAACCTCCTACCTCCTCCTCCTCCTCCTCCTCTAAGCCGGAGCATGTGGTGAGCCGATGTGTGTGTGTGCGCGCGCGCGCGTGTGTATTTTTCTGAGATTTAAGTATTTCTGAAAACTCGCGTGATCATATCACGTGATCATATCACATGCACGGCCGGTACCAAACCAGAAAGCGGCGTGGGAGCAACGACATCAACTCCTGATTGGCTCTCGCTACTGGCGGTCCTTGTTAGGTTTCGCTGACCTGCTTGGCTGTCAACGCTGGAGGTTCGAGATACAGTTCGAGATACAACGCCGCGCATTGAGTCACGTACTGGGCTCTGCGATCCGTCTAGCAAATTTCTTGACCCCGTTCTTCGCAGCAACGCCACCCTGGGCTTGGGTTTCGGCGCTGGTGCTGTAAATATGCTGTACATAATGTCCAGGAACTGAACCCAGTAACCATCCAGTGGCGGGAAAATCCAAGAGGGAGTCCGCGAGCACAATGGTTTGAGGGGCCGTGGCAGAGAGTAGAACAGCAATCACGGGATGTCAGACGGGTTGGCATAAACATGTGCATGCAGGTACCAGTAGATGTACAGATGCAGGTGCAGATGCATATACAGATTGAGCGACACCAGCACTTATGCACGACCGTTGCGCACACGCATGCATATGCAGCGAGGTAGACCTCGTCAAAGGTCACGAAATCTCTTGACGTATGGACGGAGATTGCCAAATTGAGGGCCGTTTCGTCCCTGCCCAAGTGCATGCTTCGGAGCTGCAACATGCCATAGTGTTATTAAGTGCTATGCACCCAGTGTTACTACGTGCTACGAAGACGCAAGGGAGCATCTTAAATCAGCCAGCGGATGCACGCAGGGTAGTGAACGAGGGCACATCGATGGCGCCGGCGGCGCCCCCCGGCAAGCCCAGGTGCACATTTTTGGCATAGCAATGCATTTCCTGGACCGTCATTCCTGCCTGCAGGAATGGATGCCTGCCGGTGCTCCCCTGCCCGCAAGCAACACCTGGGCTTGCCGGGGGGCGCCGCCGGCGCCAGGGGCGCACAAGTGTACATGAGTGCAAGGACGGGTTCCGTGGAACATGCATGCTACTTCAGGAAGAACCTGCAATTTCAGATGTTCGAGACTGACGTGACCAGATGGCATTTTGTCCATGTCCTTGAATGCATTACGCAGCACCATGTTCAGGTTGATGAGTTGTTCCGCTTCGATTATCGCTGCCAAGGTACCCCACTTTTTCTGAAAGCTTCCGACGTACTCGATATTGTCTGCGTAAACAATCCAAAGTCAGCAGCGTGTGCGTGCACGCTTACAGCATTTCTATTGCATGGGAAAGAAGGTTCGTTTGCATTTGACCCAAGCCAAGAAGGAAGTGTGCATGAATTCCTGCATCCAAGGATACTATTCCTCACCGATTTTTGGGGTGGCCTGATCGACAGCCGCCGGCATGCGAACCTTGCTCTTCTTTTGCTTTTGCTGTTTCTTGGCCATTTTTTCGGCCTCCAATCGGCGCGCCTCTTCAGCGCGAAGCTTGACGTGATATTTGCGAACATCCTCGCGTATGGTCTTGAGCAACTTGTCCTGAGCTGCTTCATGGCGCAGGCTGTGCGTGCTCATTTTTAACCTCGACTTCAGACGATTCATCTTCCATACTCCGTCCAATAAATCCCACTTCGGCGAGAACTTGGCGGCCTTCAACCAGAGCTCTGAGTTCGCACCGTCGGTATCTTTCGCAATGATGAAGGCCTGAAGGTAATATTTATTGCTGAACCCTGTGCAGCACCACTCTTCCTCCCCAGTCTGCCACTTCACCTGGCACAATCGACCATCAGGTTCAATTTCCAAGATCATACCGATTTCATGCGGCGCTTCATCGTCAAGTTCTTTATTTTCTCGGCCTGCGGTCGAGAGCTTCACCCGCATGCCTATCTTTGCTGGAAACAGATCTGGTCCCACGAGCACTTCCTCCTTTTTCACCACCACAACTTTGTCCTGTCGATTGCGAACTTGCCGTACTCGTTTGGCAGCGCCGCTATTGATTTTCGTCTCGTGGACATCCTTAACGAGGCCAGCAAAAAGGCTTGCCAATTTACCCTTGTTTTCCTGTTGAAGAGCTGCTTGCACTTCTGCGTTGTGCTTCTCAAGAACTTTGATTTTTGGCAGTGTTCTCGTTGCAGTGGTACCGGGGCGGGCGACGTGCTGATAAATACAAGACCTCGAATATTCCGCACCGTGTGGGAGAGGGACAGTTTCAGGACAGGTCATGTGATAGAGCGGATGAGTTACTGGCAGCTCATCGCCCGGCATTGGGATGGGTGTCCATGGCCGAGGCAAAACGAGCGCAAGTTCACCATCGACTAGCTCGCCCCTGTTTTGTATCTTAATTCTGTGAAGATTTTCGGGGGCTCCAGCGACAAAGAATCTGTGCCAAAACTCAAGTGACTCATTGTCATTGCGGTCCACTCTCGTGAAACCATGGTCTCGCAGCGCCTTGATAATCCTGGGAAAGTTGTATCCGTCGATGCTCCCAATCCCTGAACGCGTTTTCACAGCTGGCTTAAAGTAGGTTGGCAACACAAACTCTTGAAATCCCAAAGGATCTTGCAGTACAAAAGCAGTTCCTTGCCGTGTCCATTTCAGATATCTAGAATGCAAGCCGCTGCTGAGAATTTCATACCACTTGGCAATAAAGTTACTGATGGGAGGGGCGGGTGGCGTTGGCGGTGAAACTGCAGGCGGAGGCCACTCATTGATACCAAGGAAAAGGTTGATTCGCTTTCGGTATTGTGGGTCCAATTTGTCCTTTGGTTTCTGCTCTTTACCCTTTCGCAAAGGAGGGCCCTCCTCACACTCTTCGTCGTTCACGGTCAGCATTTCCGGGAGGATGAGAGCATCGACAGACGGAAAACCTGAAACCCCAGACGCTGGGTAGACACTTGAAATAAGAGGCCACTCTTCCAGTCCTTTCTCGCTCTTGGGCAGCTCCCATTGAATCTCACGTGCTCCCGGTGTGCGGATCAGTTGTCCGTCAACACTTTCGAGATACGCGCGGCGAGGGACAGTAAAAGTATTAGTAGACGTGGCGGAAATGTCTGAGGCTCCTGTTCGTGCTCGTGAGCCGTGCTGGGTGGCCCTACGAGTTCGAGGAAGCGTTGTTGCGCCACTTAATGCGGTGTTCCCTCGACTCTCTACGTCCGTGTCCGACAAATAATCCGAATCATACTCCTTAAAGTTAGTGTTGAGAGGTGATTGGGCGGTATCGTCGTCCTCAAAATCATCATACTCCTCGTTTTCGAAGTCAGGCGTGACTTGTTCCGACTCCTTTTGCACTGCTAGCTCCTTCCCGACCACTTCACGTCGACCTTGGTCCTTTTTCAATTCGCCTTCAACCTCGTGCACGTCTTCGAAATCGTCGTCGGTGTACTCATCTGCATCTTGGCCACGGGGTTGACTTGCCTCATTCTCCACCTCAGCATCATCCGAGTAGCTCTCACCATCTCCGTCCTCCTTGTTCTCTCCACCTTCTTGTCCCTCTGCATCACCTTCGTCCTCGAAAGTCTCAACATCGTACTCCCCTCCCTCTCCTTCTTCTTCCGGCTCCTGCCGCGTGGCCTGCACCCCGAGCGGTACGGATCTACTGTCCACAGCATCTTGCGCAGGTTCTGCCTCCAGCACTATTCCCGCAGACTGCATCTCCCCTGCTGCCACGTCCTCCATTGCTCCGCTGGTCAGCACCTGCTCCTGGTCTGCTCCGACACCAAGATCCACAGGAACCATATCCTGTTCATCTTTCTCTTGCAAAACTATGGGATTCTGCGTAATGGCCACCGCTCCATCCTCAGTTGGGGCACACTCAACGCTTGCAACATTTTCACTTGGTTGCAGTGTAGCATCATTTGCTAATTTTTGTTCTGACTCTGGGACGAGGCCTCGGGGAGCAGAATCCTGTACCTGAACTGCCTGAGCAGCAGCGTCCACAGTCTCTTCAACAGCCTCTGCGGCCACATCCAAATATGGCCCCAGAGAGTCGGTGGCTGATCCTGTGCAAGACCTTTCAAAGTGCACCAAATCCTCTTTGTCGTGCGCATGTGTGTCAGCAGATACCACCACGGGAATGAGAAGCGTTGAGGCGCTGTTGGAGGCCGCACGGACCATTGCGACTGAGGCCCTGCTGCGTGTACTTGTCGCGCTTCCTGCCCTGCTGCTATTCTTTTCCTTGCTCTCCGAAGCGTCAAGGAGCAGAGGAGGGGTAGGCGGGCGTGACCCTTCGTCTTCGTCGGCTGCGGGAAGTGGGGGCGTGGTGGGACGCGAATCATTGTCGCTTTCCTGGTCCAGACACAAGACTTGTACCTCGCCCTGCATCGCTGGTTTCAGTTCGGGCACTGGGTCCTGATCCTTTGCTGTCGCAGCTCGGGTTTTGATGGCACGCAACGAGCGGCAAGCTGCACGCGCTGCATGTGCTCTGATGGCACATTGCAATGTAATAGCGGAGCACATGTCCAGCATGCTGGAAACCATGGAATTGCTGCTACCCGCCATTTCCGACCAGAGCGCCCTTTCAGAGCTCGGGATCCGCAGCAGGAGATCGCTCCCTTTTGCAACCAAGGACAAAGGATCTTCTTGAGAGCTGTCGCTGCTGTGCACATGTAGTGATGCCTGGCGACTCACGCAAGCACCGTCTTTGCCCTTTGGATGCAATGTTCGCCATTGTTGCCGGGCCTGACATTCAACTCACAACGGTCAGTCAGGCAACGCACACCCGAGCGACATCCAGACTTTTCGCTTCTCACCTGACGTGAGCGCACGGCGCACTGCACGGTGACAGCGCACGCGTCCCGAATCATCTTGGACAGCAAACTTTGGCTGCCACTGAGTGTGTCATACACATGTTCACGCTCTTCCCGCGGAAGGTTTCTAAACAAGTCGCGTCCTCGCGCCAGCAATTCTTCAAATGATTGCGACATACGCGTAGCCCCCACAGTAGCCACGTGAGACTGCTCTGTCGCCACACCATCGCCACTTCGAATGTTCAGATCTTCAGCTTGCTCCTCCTTCGCTTGCAATGCTTGAGCCTCCAGTTCCTTCAGCACATTGGTCAACTCTTCATGACCAGGGAACCTGCGCACGGGATCGATCTCAGCCCCACCGGGAACTAACACCAGCTCAAAGCTGCGAGAACTGTTAGAATTGAACACTTTTTTGTGCCCTTGAAAACAGCAAGCAGGTACAGGATACCGTTCTAGGCCCATGCGCAGCTTGCCGACAGCACGAGCGTGCTTCCCAACAGTCGCACACATTGAAGCCATCCGCAGATATCCATCCACGTCGTCTGCACATGCAAAACCCAAAGAGCACGGAGTTGGAAACACGATTCTGATGCAGTCGCATACTTTTGCACGCCGAGTACGTAGGGCCGCGGCCATCATAGAATCAAGAAAAGCTATCCCGTGTAAGCGCGCTGTGACTGACTGTCACGCCCATGCGCACAAAGAGGGATCGCATCTCCGGCCTACGGTCGCCTACTACTCAAATGTTGCCCCATGTGAGTTTCAGCCCGCTTGCGGATGCTCCCAAAGAAAAGCACCCTCTACTGCACGCGGGGCAAGCAACCAGTCAGTCCCGCCCACGCTCTACCTGGCGCGATGGAGATCCCAGCCTCGCAATCCTCGACTGCTTCCTCCACGAGGCCCAGCTCGAGGCGCGCATATGCGCGGCTTGCATACAGGTCTGCGTTTGAAGGTTGCACGTCTATCGCCGCGCTGAACTTGCCAATGGCCGCCTCGTATTGCTCGCCTTCGACCAGGTCCCAGGCCTCTTGCCGCAGCGCTTGGACCACAGCGTCTGCCTCCCCCGCCGGGCTCCCCGTGCCGCCGAATCTGGACCCGCACATTTGCACGGCACCCAGCCGTACCGCATGTGTCCCCGGGGACACACGAAGCGGCGCCTGCACGCGCTCGAGCTCCGGCGGGCCCCTGGGAGCTCGGGCGCTCGGCGCCACGGCCCCCGCGCTGGCAGGGCGCTGCTGCAGCCGCGTCAGTCTCACGCTGCGCCCGCCCGCGGTGACGGGTCGGTGGGACGGAGGCGAGCGGCCGGACGACGACGGGCCCCGTCCTGACAGCGGGCGCGGCGGGCGCGGCGAGGACCCAGCCAGGCGGCGGGCAGAGGGCGGGCGGCGCGTGGGCGGGGTCGTGGGCGGCTGCGGCGTGCGCGCCTGCGGGAGGTCGGGCAGAATGCGCGGCGATGCGCTCCCTGAGGCCTGCCCCCCACCTGCGCCGCCCTCGCAACCCCCCCGCCAGGGCGGGCCGCGCAGTGACGCCTCCATCCTTCGCCACGGCAAGTGTGGGCAGAAGATGAAGAGGGCGCCGACCGTTTGTCGGCGGTGAAACCGTTGAGAAGGGTGACAATGAATTGATCTCATACCGGGTACTATATCGGTACATTTACATTCCATACCGGTTGTGGGAATGACGCACCGGGCGGGAGCTTCACTCAGAGAAATTGCAAGCGCTAGACCATGGCGTCAGTGCCGCCGCCGACGGCACCCATGCCGCTGATGGTCGCTCCCACGGCCATGGAGGCGCGCGCCGTCCACACGGCGCCCATGGCGGCGCCGCCCTCGCAGCGCGACGCGCAGGCGCTGGAGGGGAGCCGCGTTCGAATCCAGGACGCCGACGGTATCGTGCGGCCGGCGTGGCGCCTGCCATGCGCGCGCCGGGTGCCGCTGGGGGCGGCAGCGAGGCGCGCGCGCGTGTCTGCCGGCCCACGCGCGCGCTGGTTGTGACGTGCTGCTGGTGCTGCGCGCGCAGACGGCTGCAATGGCATGGACGGTACGCTGCGGCGGACTTTGCCCGATGGGCGGGTCTGGGTGCAACTGGTAATTTTCAACTTCTCTGCTCCGCACGCGCATGCTCGCACCGCGCGCAGGTGAGCGCTGATCGCGCCCGCCCCGCCCAACGCGCTGTCCCGTGGACCGCACCGGGCACGCCGCCGCCTTGGTTGCCTTAATTGCGCATGCGTGCGACAGGACAACGGCCAGAGTCTAAACGTGGCGTTGGCCAACGTGCAACTTGTCGACGGTCCCCGCTCGAAGGCTGGCGCCTGCTCCCAGTCGACACCGGGCGCGAGCCCGCGAGGAGAGGGCGACGCTGTGCCCCCGTCCACGCCAAGCGGCTCCCGGGGGGGGCAGCGAAGGGCGGGGGCGAAATCTCTGTCGATGACCCGGCGTGCAAGCACATCATCAGGTCTGAGCCAACCAGATGGCCGGTTGTGTCCGCTGGTCGGATTCGCACCTGCACGAGATTCTCAACTTTGTGCGCTCTGTGCTGTGTCTCATGCAGGACGAGAAAAGGCGGCGGGGGAAAGCAGTTGTGGCTCAAGTGCAAACAGCAGCGCGGCGGGACGAGGAATTATCAAGAATGCGAAGAGTTCGCAGGGCGCTGAGACGGCGCACGCGAGCGATTTGAGTGCGCCGCAAGCTGCACCGACGCGAGAGCCCGTCCGGGTGATTCCCAAGACCATCAGAGTTGACGCATCAAACGGCATGTCGTACCGCAGAGGTGGGGGGTTTAGTGCTCTCAAGCAGCTTGCTGTCACATCTTTGGGGGAAAGAGCTGAGAAACATGAGGGGATTCAGGCGTTGATTAGCTGCGCTGGCGATGTACGCCTCCCTCGCTCGCCTCGCGGCAGACGCCCTGAAGAGTCAGCCCCTCCACCTGTGAAAACCGAAAGCAAGATTCTTGGGTTTGACGGGTTGGCATTTCAACGAGTACCCTCTAATGAGTGGTTGAATACCCGCGATGACCTTTTTCGAATGGTTCCTGCTCACGCCGTTTGCGAGGACGAAGATAATGGGATGGCAAGCAAGCATGACGTTCACTTCTTGCGAGAAGAAGAAGAACGTGTGGCGACTGCGCGCAGCGGTGCTAGTAGCAGCCGCCCTCATAGCAGCTCGCAAGGCCCTCGCGCTTCACCCCTCGACAAGCAAGTCAACAACTTGGAGAAGCAAATCAACTATCTACTCCCGAAGCCCCTGCTGCCTGAAGTTTACCAACAAGTTTGGACAATTACCAGCATGGTATGTGCTCCCGAGTACATCAATACTCAATTGCGCATGCAACCCAGTTAATATCAGAGCGGACACGCATCTGCGTTCGCACGCTGATGCGCGTGTGAAGTGTGACAAGCCATACGGGTGCAAGCATGGTGTAAGTCCTCCTGTCATGATGTGACACATTCAGTATGCCTATACAGGCCCCGAGACGGCCGGAGACGCCGCGCTTGAGAATCCGGCCCCCTACAATACCTCCGTGGAATCCGGTAGGCATGAGTGCTGTAACAAAGCAACCTACCATGCAATTTTGACCACCATGTACTCACTCTGAGATTGCGCGCACGTACGCACGCACGCGCGCACGTACACCCGCATGCACCCAGTCATCACCACAGTCGCCAGCTCGCAAAATCACGTACGACGATCACGTCAAATTGCCATTGGTTAGCAGCCCGGGCTTCAAGAATCGGCCATGGCCATGGGAACGACTTCCAGAAATTGAGGCGCGTCTTCGCAAGCTGCAGGCGTGTCCGATCACTCAGGAGGTATCCATTTCCGCGTGTGTGTCCTAATGTATCCTGATTCCTGAAGCAACAACGTTGAAAGTCATAAAAATCATTTGGTTCAAAACTGCGATTCTATGAGCTGATCGTTCGGAATTCCTTCAGGTCTCTGCTGAAATCAGGACACTGGAGGAGGAGCAAACAGTGCTGCTCTCGGGCAGGGATGTTGAGTTGCCAATTGCCCTTCCGTCCATACGACCAGAAACTTACTTTCACGGAAGTCACGAGGTACATCAGAATCTGTCCCTGTGCTTGCACTTCGATGCATGCATCTGTAGATGGAACAGCATGTGCCTGCCGAAAAAAAAGCGAAAGTACCAATTGAGTCCCGTTGATATGCAGGCGCAAAACTTTCGGGCACGTACACCACGAAGCCCACGTCGGCTGTCTGTTGGGTTCGAAGCGGAATTGCCAGAGCGAGTAGGCAAGCGTCATCTTTCAGATCCCTACAAAAAGGGCCGCGAAGCACCGTTTGAAGTAGAGGGACTGGAACCTGAGGTATCGGCGTCACGAAGTTGGCGGGAGGCTGCAGGGATTCCGAGGTACTCCGTGCATCAGTCGCCTAGAGTCTGCCGTCTTGTGACACACAATCCACCTGTCGGCGCTGGGTTTGCAGTGCCGGTGCCCCCATCAGCAAAATTGACGATAGCTGTTGGCAATGTGAGTTCGGGCTTAAGCAGAGAGGAACTTCCGCTCAATGCTACCACCAGTTTTTTCGTAGACGCGGCGGTAGAGCCTCGAGATAACGAGAAGAGAATGAAGCCCACACTGGGTGCAGGAACGCTCAAAAAGCAGGTGGAATTTCCGCACCAAACTTCTCACACACGAAACGAGCATCAGGCTGAATCGTATGAGTACGTCCGTCCGAGCTTGCGGCCTGCTGCTCACTTTCGAGCACTTGACATGGAGTATGACTACGAGACTGTCGCGAAACAAGCAGCAGAAGCTCGTGCAAGGCAGCGCCAGGCGTATCAAGATGCTCTTGTTGAAATTACAGGAGCAACTGCCGCGACCGTAGTCAAGGGTGTGATTAATGTGGTGGGCGAAATTATACGGCAGCGGGAGTTGGCGAGGCTAAAGCGCGAGGCGCAAGAGCGTGAGCGCCTGGCGCTGGAAGAGTTTGAGCGCAAGTGCATTGAGCTTGTGATTGTGCGAGTGATTCAAGCTCGTGACATCCCAATGGAAGCAGCAAATGTGAGAGAGGGGCCAGCTCCATACATCTGGATTACTACAGCGCCTAAGGGTAAGAAGCGAGGAGTGAGAAAGGCAACATCTGATTCGACCAAGAAGGCCAGCAGTATCTTTTCTGCATTAAAAAGTGCGGCGGGGATCATGGGGATAGGAAAGGACGGCAACCAGAAATACATCCTAACTGAGGCTTTCACCGAGATAGGTTTCGGGACCACGCATATCTGGGACGAGGAGTTTGTTCTCTCAGTTGACAAAGTAGGTGACAGGGCACTGCGTGTGGAGGCAGTGGACGACCGACTGAAATTTGGCAAGGACAATGTGGGCTTAAGCATCATTCCTGTGCAGTCTTTGTCGCTAGGACAGCCGGAGAAGAGTAAGCAAGGAAAATATTTCCAGGCCGTCGGCCAAGTGACGGAGCAGTGGATTGAGTTGTCGGATCGCGAAATAAATCGAGACGACGAAGAAATGGAAATGATCATCCAGCTTGTAGAAGCCAAAGGCCTTGCTGCCGCCGATAAAGGAGGCACGTCTGACCCATTTTGCACTCTTGAGCTCGAAAAGCAAAAGTACAAGTCAAAAGTGGAGAAGAAGACGCTAGACCCAAAATGGGGCCAGGCCTTCAAATTTGCACTCGGCACATATGGAAGTATCTTTGTCGAACGCGAGAAGGCTTCGCTGAAAGAGACGGGGAGCGCCATCCTGAGCAAATTGCACAAGTCAGATGTATTCAAAGACATTGCCCAACATGGTATGGCGGCTTTGGCAGCGATCACTGATGAAGAGGAAGAGCGAAGGCAAGCGGCCGACAAAGCATATCAGGACGCGAATGCGCCGGCTATCTTGTACATAAGTGTGTTAAAGGCTAAAGACCTGATAGCGGCAGATTCCGGAGGGACGAGCGACCCGTATGTGCGTATGCACGTTGGTAAAGAAATTGCAAACGGCAAAAGGACTAAAGTGCTCAAGAAGACGCTGAATCCCGAATGGAATGAGCACTTTGAAATCAACATCCGAGAAAAACAGCGCAGCGATGAGCTCACCATCGAAGTTTTTGACAAAGTCTCCTTTCCCACACCTCCTCTATCCATCGTGCATGTAGCTGTACCTGGACTCTTGATATATGCATCACAGTCCAAATGAATGTACACGCAGTGACGCAGATGCATAAATGCGAATGCAGCGTTGGATTCTGATGTTTGGCAACATATATTGTTTTGAAATGGATACTGCTGTGTCATTTGTTGTTGGTTGTTCTCGTGATAGTATATATGCATCGCACGTCAAACTGACGCAGGACAATGCAACAACACCATACCTGTTCACTATCCAGGACTTGATTGGCAAAGATGACTCGCTGGGAAAGCTCACGCTTAACCTCTCCTCGCTCAACTTGAAATACGCCCCGTCTGAAGATCCTCTCACAAAGTGGCATGCATTGGTGCAAGAGGGAGAAAGTGAGAGCAGGGGCGAGCTGCTTATTAGCTATGAACTTGTCAAGAGGGTGGGTGGCCAAGAAAGCAAAAGCACAAGGGAAGCCAAGGTGCCTTGCTCACGTTGAAATTGTCACACAAACTGCTCAAGCTCTGTGACCCTTGGCAACTTACGTGTGTTTACACGTGCCCCTGTGCATGCTTACTTGTGTGTGTGCGTGCGTGCGTGCGTTTGTGCGTGCGCTGTCAAGGCGTTTCGAAGCATTACGCTCAAGGTGTGGGATTACGACATCGGCACCTTTGGCACCGATGACTTTCTGGGCCAGGTAGTGCTGCCCTTGAACATGGTTCCGCCCAAAGAAACCTGCGACAGGTGAGTCATGATATTGCTGTTCACAAACATGCGTGCAAGGGCACGTGCACCGATGCAAGCCAGCATGGTACATGCACATGCTCATGTTCATGGTCATGACCATAACATCTCGGTGCGTATGACACGTTATATTTATGCAAGGTGGTTCAATCTCGAGCCACGCACCGAATCGCGGGGTAAAGATGTTGTCTCCGGGCAAGTGCGACTGAAGATAATGACACGATTCAAAAGCGATTCTAGAGCATCCACGCGCCCATCTTCGCGCCAGCCCGAGCCCGAAAAGCCAGTCCCCCGCCTTTTGCTCCAATTGCAACGAGTGAAAACCCTTAAGGAAGACCGACCTACTGAGCTCGAAGGTATAGTAGTACATTGTGCGTTTGGGTGTGCGGGTTCGAAACTGGGCGGGTGTGTGAGCATGCATGCGCACTCGCCATTGTCACTTGGATGTGTGGCATTCTCATTTTTATACAAAACGAAATGCGATGACTGCAAGCTAATGGGATGGTGTGAGGAGCGGTGCAAATGAGTGTGCATGGGCTGCGGGTGCATGTTTTGTTGTGAGACGTGCGCCAAGTCAATGTGCATGGACTGCTATCCCACGGATATTTGTGATACGTGTAGCAAGCGCATGAAGTGACACGCGCGGCGCCCTCCCTCTCTCCCTCCCTGTCTCTCTCCTTTCCTTCCTCGCACTCTCTCACAACAGTGACCCTGGTCGATGCACACAACCTTCATGCACGGTTGGATACAGACCAAGAGCCTGACGCGTTTGCGCTTGTATCGCTCGATGGCCGTAAAATGCTTGCAAATACACTCAAAGGCGACCACGGCCCGCTATGGGACACGAATTTTATCTTCGACACCATACGAAGTGAAAGCAAATTGCACATCACCCTCTTCGATAATATGCCAAAGCAGCAAGCGCCAAGGTTTTTAGGCAAGGTGGAGTTTGACGTAAATAGGCTCGCCGTCGGTAAAGCGCGTGAGGTCACGTTGCCCTTACTTAAGGGATGGCGTGAGCCTGAGGATAAATCGGGAAGTCCTCACCAAGAGTTGCAGGTTCTCGTGCGCTTGATTGAGGCCAAAGGTATACTGGCTGCTGATCGCGGAGGTACCTCAGACCCCTACGCAACGCTGGAAGTAGATACCCAGAAATTTTCAAGTTCCGTGCAAAAGAAAACTTTGAAGCCAAAATGGCGTGAGACCTTTCGATTTCAGCTGGGATCATTCCTGAAGCAGCGCTCAGAAGAGGATAAGACGAAGTGCCGCTCCTTGTGGAAGAAGGCGCGAAAGAAAAACGCAGGGAGAATGTCGCTGAAACCAGAAAAAGAGCCAGGGCTCGATCGACTCAATTCTGCCGTTTCAAACCTGTCCAACAGTACGATGGTCACCAGTTTTTCCGACGTCCTCAAAGGTTCAAGCAAGTATCTGACAGTTAGTATCTGGGATCACGATATGGGCCCCAACCCAGATGATTTTCTGGGCTGTATTGTTCTACCGCTCCACCTCGTGTCTGAGGGCGACGAATTTGAAGACTGGTTCGAACTGCGCGCTGGCGCAGATAAAACACAAGTCAGTGGAATGGTGAAGCTCGGACTGAAAGTCACGGAGAAGTGGGACCCTGAGCCTGTGAGTGGCGAGGTGACGCTCAACGTGGAGAAGAGATTCAAAGACGTTGCACCGGAGGAAATTGTCATTGAGGTTATTCAAGCACGTGATATTCAGGCCGCTGATCGTGGAGGCACTTCCGATCCCTTCGCCATTATCGCGTTTCACGGTGGGCGGGAAGCCAAGGGTGGGGAGACGGGGAAGACGCGCGTTATTCACAAGAGCTTGAACCCGGTGTGGGACGAAATGTTTGTGCTCACAAAACAGCCTGGTGCCAAGAATTTGATCATAGACATTTTTGACTACGATAGGTTTGGAAGCAATGATTTTCTGGGCCGTGCATTTGTGCCTTTGACCGATATCTCCGAAGATGCAAAGCAGGTATGGGTAGAGCTTCGTGAGAAGAGCGGTGAAAGGGACTCTAGTGGGGCGATTAAGGGTGAAGTGGAATTGAAGGTAAAGAGGCGGGCACAAGGCAGCGTGATTCCAGAAGAGATCAATCTTCATGTGATTGAGGCGACGGGTCTAATGGCTGCCGATCGCGGAGGTACTAGCGACCCCTTCGCAGTCATCAGGTTTCAGGGCTCGTCTCGCTGTACTAAAACGTGGAAGACACGGGTGATCGACAAGACGTTAACGCCGATATGGGACGAGAGGTTCGTGTTGGATCTAGAGGAAACCGCCAAGACTTTTGTGCTGGATGTTTTTGACGACGATATCCTGGGCGGCAACGACTTTTTGGGACGCGTTTCGCTGCCTTTGAACTCAATTATCAACGGACAAGTAGAGCACAGGTGGTATCCCCTGTCGTCGATGGATGATGATGCGACAGAGCAAGCCGAAGAGGTGGTTGTGGAGGTGATTGAAGCAAGAGGCATCAAGGCTGCAGATAGAGGGGGGACTTCAGATCCCTTTGCGACTGTGTCATTCGGCGGAGGCGACGCGCGTCTCAAAAGCCAAAAGACCAAAACCATTTATAAAACACTGGAGCCCGTGTGGAATGAGACGTTCGTACAATCATTGGACACACATCCTGAAGAAATCTTCGTCGACATCTTTGATTACGACCTGGTTGGTATGAACGATTTCTTGGGCCGTGCCAAAGTGCAGATTCAGTCATTGCAGCCAGATTCAAGCATAGATGAGTGGATAGACCTGGGCTACAAAAATGAGCCCCAACACGCCAAAAGTGCCCCAAAAATAATGACCGCGCCCAAGAACGAGGTGGTCGTAGCACCGGAGTCTTCACGGGTGGCGGAGCCTGCGGAAGCAGGCGCGGAGGCAGAAGGGCGAGCAGATATTGCTGAAGCTCCGGGCACCGCACGAACTGCTTCAGCGTCGACCGAGACAGACTCGCTCGATGGGTCACAAACAAAGCAGGTCAAAGCCAAGAATCAGGGGGTACTTAAAGTCCTGAGCAGATTGAGTGATAAGATGCACGAGTTGGTGGAGCGCGGGCTCGACTTTATGCGTGGCCCGGAGGAAGGTATCACGGGGTCTGTGCATCTCAGAGTCACGCGAAGGCCACGTGACCTTGGAAGCGTCCACCTGAAAATATCGCGATGCAACCGTGAGCCTTTTACGCGCGTAATCGTCGTAAATCTCATTTCTGGACGCAACATGCTAGCTGCAGACAAAGGAGGAGATTCGGACCCATACGTCACTCTGCTGGTAGAAGGCGCTGATGACAAGAAGAAACACAAATCAAGAGTGATTGACAACAATAATGTCGACCCGCAGTGGAACCAGACGTTCCGAATCGCAACAAGAGGCGAGTTGGGGCAGTTGCTCATGCACGTATACGATCACAACAAGGTGAGCAAGCACGAGCTCTTGGGCGTTGCTGCTCTTGATCTCAAGATATTCCTTCAGAATCCGGACAAGATTTTCGACGATTGGTTGCCTCTGACTGGAGTGAACAAGAAACTCGGTGCCGCAACAGGAGAATTGAGAGTACGGGTTGGGATGGAGCTGGAAGAGATCTTGCCACCTGCTGCTCCGCCTCCAAAACGCAAGCTCCAAGTCGTTGTGCTTGAAGCTCGCGATCTGCAGGCGGCAGACAGGGGTGGAACCTCGGATCCATTTACTGTGGCGCATGTGGGAGGAGTGAAACCAATCAAGACGAAGGTGATCAAGAAGACGCTGTGTCCAAAATGGAACGAAACACTGCATATGACGTTGCCAGCCGGCAATGAGGAGCCGCTCAAGGTGCAGGTCTACGACCATGACCAGTTCGGCACTAATGACTTTCTCGGCGAAATCGTGATGCCACTCTACATCTTGGAGATGGGCGAGGTGATTGACAAGTGGTATGATCTCGAGCCGCGGGAGGGGAGAGATGAAGTCGTCTCTGGCTCTATTCACCTCCAGGTCACCATGACCCCGGAGGAATAAAATGTAATAATAAATGTTCAATAATACTCCTTACCTTCCTCTACCGTCTTTCACTTGTTATAGGCAGTCAATAAACCCTCCTCCCCCTCCTCCTCCTCCTCTCCCCCACTTCCCCCGCCCCCCCCCTCCCTGCCTGCCTCCTTCTCTTTGTCTCTTCTCATCTCTCCTTGCATACTGCCTCTGTCACACCCCTTCTCTTTCAGCAGTCTCTCCCTCCCTCCAATAAACTTTCCCAGGGAGGAGAGAGAAGAGAAAGAAAGAGGGGAAAGAAAGGAGGGGTAGGGTGGAAGGAGAGAAAGGGGAGGAAAAGGAAAGAAAGGGGGGGAGAAAGAGGGGAGGGGAGAGAGGAGGAGGAGGAGGAGGAGGGTTTTATTGACTGCCTATAACGAGTGACAGAAGGTAGGTAGAGGAGGGGAGGGGAAAGAGGGAAGGGAGAGGGAGGGAGGGAGGAGCAGGGGAGAAGGGGAGGAGGAGAGGGAGGGAGAGGGGGACAGAAGAAAAGGAAAGAAAGAAAAACAGGTGGCAGGCGAGTCCGCCGGCGACGTCGGTCCGCGCACGGCTGGTCGCGCAATCGCTCAAACCAACTGCCCGGGGCTACAGAGGACAAAGCCCCGTGTGCACTTGGGCATGTCACGGACCGACAGGGCCCCGAAGACGGGGGGAGGGAATAGAGGGAGCTCGCACATATATACCCA
>Ga0115006_10001077_pt1 | contig 16422 bp, 10 predicted proteins | sample ArcOceMetagenome_3_FD_88943 | JGI IMG/M metagenome (GOLD analysis project Ga0115006, IMG submission 88943) | Marine eukaryotic phytoplankton communities from Arctic Ocean - Arctic Ocean- Svalbard ARC20M Metagenome | ecosystem: Environmental > Aquatic > Marine > Oceanic | place: Arctic Ocean...
CCTCGCATTCCTCCTTGAAGCCCCCCTCCTCGCATCCCTCCATCTCTAACACTTTATCGTAGTTCTCCAGAGCCAGCTCGAATTCTCTTTGGGCCTCCAAGCACTTGCTCAGCTCCAAACCAAACTTGGCTCCTCCTCCGCACTCGAGTCCCCTCCTCCACATCGCCTCAGCCTGGACGTGCTGGTCGACGGCCCCGAACAACTCTCCCATCTCCCATAGTATCTCCAGGTCCGTAAGCCCCAGGTTGAGCGCCTGCTTGAGTCCCTCGTTGGCCTCCCCAAGCCTCTTTCCAGCCTTCAGGCACACAATGACAAAGAGGCCCCAGCTCCTGCCGTCGTTTGTGTTGGCCCCGTTGCTCTCCTGCAAGCTGTCTTCGGCATCCTCAAAGTAGCCAAGCTTGATGCTTGACTTGGCAATGTTGAGCCAGACACTGGAATACTTCCAGCTCTTGGCAGCTCGGAACATAGACTCCCTAGCCTCGTTCCATCTCCCCTGCCCGCTCAAGACCAAGTAAATACTGTTATATATTTCGAAAGGAATCGGAGCAGGCATCAGGTCGAGGCAGGAAATGTACTTTTGCAGGCTGACCTCCTCGTCACCAGCGGCGGAGAAGGTCCTGGCAGCCGTGAGAGCCACCTGTCCCCTATCATTCTTCCCCCAGCTCTTGAATCTCTTCTCGGCATCAGCCACGAAAACCTTGGCAGAGTCGATGTCCCCCTCGATGAGGCTTATCTTTGCCTTGATGTGGCTCATCCTCGCCCTCAGCTCCCTGACTCCCCCGCCATTGAGCCCGTTCTCCGCGCACTTGGTCTTCGCCCTCACCTCACACTCTTCCGCCCACTCTAAACACGCATTGGCACACTTGGAGAGCTTGCTACCGATGACGAACTCGGCAGTGTCGAGGCAGGCGACAATGAGATGACGAAGAGGAAATTCGCCCTCGCTTTTCTGGACTGCGAGCGCAGCTGTCCTCAGTGCCTTCCTCATTAACGCCGCATCCCCAGCCTGCTTGTAGCTCAGTGCCACCAAAACGTTCATAATGGCAGCGTTGTCAACTTCGGCGAAGCTGTCCTCGTCGTAACCTTCGCCCTCTTCGTCCTCAGGAAGCAGAAGGTCAAAGCACCCTCCTAGCAGCTCGCCCGCTCCATCCCCTCCTTCCTCCAAGATCACACAGCTCAGCAACAGTGCGTTGTCCACCCTCTTGGTGTTGAGCCCTACAGCCTCCCGGAGGCATCCGATTGCCTCCCCCTTGGCTCCAATGCTCAACAAGAAGTCGGCGTAATCCATTTTGGCGCCAACCAGGTACTTCCAACCTATCTTCTCGTTCTTGGTCTCTACCTCAGCCATCCCAATCCTGTCAAGGTGGAATCTCCTTGCTGCGTCGACGTCACACACGCCCTCAGAATCCTCTGCGAGCATCTTCAGCTTGATCATTTTATCAGGAATATTCTTCGCGACCTTGATGTCGTTCTCCCTGCTCTCTCTGCACTCCAAGACGCTCAAAGGAACAAACTTCCTTACCACGCTATCATTCATCTCCTTCAATAGAAAATCGAACAACTTGGTCACGTAAACGTTTCCTTCATCGGAGTCCAGCCGTGGGGCACCGTTTCCGCTGAAAATCTCACTGTTCCCGACCCTCTCCGCCGCGATTCTCTGCAGGCAGGGCTTGAGGCTTTCCTTGAGAGTGAAGTAGCCACCGTTCTTGTTCAGGTGGTAAAGCATTCGCTTAAGCTTCTCTTGCTTACCCATGTTCGCCGTGGCGGACTCGTTCAACAGGAAGAGTTCGGCAAACTCCTCAACAAGCTGGTCAACCGAGGCGTCAAGCTGCTCCTTGAACTCATGGAACATGTCCCTATCGAGGCTGTGCTGGTAGGTCGTGTACGCTCCCCCAGCTACGGACTTTACCCTCTCTTCCCCGTCACCCTTCCCCGCCGCGTCCTCCTTGACGAGAGGGGAGGTGATGTCAATTTCCCCGACGAGAACTGTCTCCTCCTCAAAAGTCCCTTCGACCACACAGTTTGTCGCCCCTGGCCCAACTAGGGAGCCAAGGGAAACCGTTACGCTTCCCTCCCAATCCTCAACAACGGGAGCAGCCATCACTTCCTCCTCCTTCTTTTCTTCTTTGCCCTTGTTGCCCTTCTTTCCTTTGGCTGGGGCCGCCGCCTCCTCTTCGGCCGGGGCGGCATTGGGGTTGATCTTCTTGACGAACTTAACCATGAACTCATCACCTCCCTTGATTGCCTTCTTCAAGGCCTTTCCTTCCTGGTACGTCATGAAGGACGACTTGGAAGTTCCAGAGAAGACAAGATTGAACTTCCCTGTCGGCCTGACAACAGGGGCGGGAATCTTTCCACCCTCCTCGTCTCCGCCAGCCTTGGTTTCTGCCTCGACATCGGCGTCCGCCTTCGTCTCCGCATCAACCTCGGCCTCCGGCTCTCCCTCTTCCTTGGCCTCCTCTTCTGGTGCCTCCTCTGAATCCTTCACGAACTCAACTAGTCCTCCCCCGACGACCAAGTCCCTCCCCACGCGCTCCAAAATGCACTCGTAAGACCACTTGTCGTTCTCTTGACCCAACTTCTCCTGAAGCTTGACCATATACTCATCATTGTCAACCTCCTCGTCCACAGCGACCTCAACGCCGAAGACATCTGCTGGGACGTTATTGACAGTGATGTTGGAAAAAGCCACTGTCGACCCGCTTTCGGTGTAATCAGCAATGTTGTCGTCGACGTTCACCTTAATTTCAAGCTGGGAAGTAGAACCGTACTCGGCAAGGGAGCCGGGGGATGTGTCTTTTGGCTCCTCTAGGACTGCCTCGGCTCCCTCTTCCCCTTCGGTACCTTCAGCGGCCGGGGTACCACCGTCTTCCTTCTTCTCTTCCCCCCCCTCTCCCCCCTCCTCCGCCTTCTCCTCAACCTTCTCTGGAGCGGGAGGGACCTCCCCCATCTTAATCACTGCACTGCCCCCGCTGAGCCCCCCGGCCCCGCCGAACGATCCACCCCCCAGCTTTTCGTCCTTTTCCTCCTCGCTTCCCACCTTGAACACCTCGATCTCCCCTCCGTCATTCACCAAGGCATCAGAGACCAAGCCGCTCAGGATCTTGAGCTTCTCCTTTGAAGCCACCTTGACGTTGAAGGAGTAAAAGAACGTCGGACCTTCACCCTCTCCAGTGGAAGCCTCAGAAGTGACGGTAACAGTGGTATCGGAAGGAGCATCAGCTCCCTCAGCCTCTCCTTCCTCGTACCCCTTGGCCTTAACCTCCTCAAAGCACCCAGCAGCGTTACTCAGCTTGAGCTTGCAGTAGCAGGAGGGGGCAATATATTCAACTGCCGCCGCCTCGACCCCCCCATCTTCCTCCCCTTCTTCTCCCTCCACCACAGGAGCCTCCCTCTCCTTCGTTACAACTGACCCCTTGAAACCCAGTGAGGCCTGAAGAACTTCTACTGAGAATTTTCCAGTCTCAGGGAGAGCATCCGAGAGACTCATGATCAAAAGGCAACAAAAAAATCAGCCGAAGACGGTAAATTAACTTTGATGTTTTTCCTGCTTACCTAATTGTTAAAACTCTTCCTTTCGAACATTTCTCTAATTAACAATGCTAATCGGCTCTCCTCGACCGCCTTCAAAGGCGGAACCTGGCCGTCGGTTCGGGCCTATGAGGAATGCTCGGTCGCAACGACCTAATAACGGATCAAAGGACGAGCGCTCACAAAATAGTGAGACGGGGACCCCCTCTGTGAGTTCACCTTTGCATGGGCCTAGTTCTCATGGGGATAGCGTGGTCTCGTTCGAAGATGTATATGGTACCAATAGTGGGGGCCCTCCCCTGAGGCGCAATGCCCCTCATCTCAGGGCCGTCAGGGACATGAAGGGAGCAAGGAGGTCAGCAATCTCCCTCTGCGAGGCTGTTATGCAAAACCCTAATTTTGATAGATTCATCTTGACTGTAATCTTGATAAATACTATGGACATGGCTTTTCAGGATCCTACTGTCGAGAGAGCCGATCGAATATTGGAACGAATCTTCCTGGCAATATTTATCTGTGAAATGGTGAGTGTAACTGTCAGGGGTGGTGAATATTCTAACACTTCATTGAATTTTGAGCGGTGGGGCATAAATTTATCGCCACTGCCGCGAATATAACTCGTGTATCACGCGACTTTTTCTAACTCCTTTTCAAATCGCTCTAAAGATCATAAAAATGGGCGCCCTCGGGGTGACAAACAGGCACACTGGGTACTTTGCCTTCCAATGGAATTGGCTGGACTTTGTGGTTGTATTCTCCGCGGTCTTCGAGGAGACGATGTTCCTCATTCCCTCGCTTGATTCGAAAGAAGGGGGCGGTCTCGTTGTGCTTAGGGTCATGCGAGTGTTGAGACCTCTCAAGTCGATTAGCTCGATGCCCAAGTTACAGACGATGATTGCAACCCTGACCGGGTCTGTCGCCCCCATGATGAGGGCAATGGCGATGCTGCTGTTTTTCGTTTTCATCATGGCCATTTTTGGCTTAACATTTTTCATGGGCACCTTGGATTTCTGGGAGGACACTAGTTACATGGTAAGTCGCAGAGCAAGAATTCCAAACAAACCAATCAACGATTTCATTGTATTCTAACCTACCGCCCTCTCTCCTCTCTCCTCTCTCCTCTCTCCTCGCAGTCCTTCGACAATATCTTTTATGCCATGCTGTCCATTTTCCAAGTTGTCACGCTAGAAAATTGGGCCGAAGGGTTATTATACCCGCTGAATGCGAAGGGCTTCGTCGGCCTGGAGCTATATTTTTCTTTCATAATCCTCATCGGCGGGTTTTGGCTTCTTAACCTCACCATTACTGTCTTGACTTCTGAGTACGAAAAAGCCAGGGACAATCACGACAAGGAAAAAGCGGATGCTGCGGCAGCCGAAGCAATTGGTCACACCGACGGAGCAGTTGAATTGCTACAACACAGCGCCACTATGCCAGTAAACAACGAGAATGTCATTCTCCCCCCAGACATTCCTCAGTCAAGACTAGAAAAGTTTCTGACCCAGGGTCATGAAAGCTCAACACGACCCGCATCTAGATCTTCACCGACGTCTGTCAGCCGCTCAGTTAAAAGGTCGAGCATGGTTCGTCAGGAAACGGATAATGAAATGCAGCCTTTGAAGATTGATCGACAATCGCAAAGACAGCGGAACATGTCAATAGAGAAACAAATGGAAAAGGGATGCTTTGTACTACTGAATTCTGCCAAAAGAAAGACAAAGGCGGGATACGATGCCCTCAACGCCACCGCTTTCATGACTGGATACCGGGCCTGGAGAGGAAGGTTTGTCGAACCCATTGTATCACACAAATTCTTTGAAGGCTTCATCTTCATTGTAATTTTGATGAACACGTTCGTGTTGGCGATAGAGACCCCCTTCCAAAGCGCAAAAAAGGAAAATGTCCTGAGCGTGATGAACCAAGTCTTCACCATAATATTTGCGTCTGAGATGGTCCTGAAGATGCTCGGGATGGGCTGGCCTACCTACTTCGCGGAAAACTGGAACAAGTTCGACTGCTTGATCGTAATATCCAGCCTGGTGGAGTTCACCCAACCCGCCAGCGAAGAAGGGGGAGAGGAAAGTGCCTTGAAGGATGCATCAGCCCTTCGGGCCTTGAGAGTCTTTCGAGCGTTGAGGGTCACCAAGGCGATCAAGCACCTGAAGGCCACACAGACGATCATCAGCGTCTTTGAGGCCGCATCTGAGGAATACGTTATCTTCATGGGCTTGCTCTTCCTGTCAATCTTCATCATTGTGCTTACCGGCACCCAACTTTTTGCCGGGCAGTACACGCACTGTAACAAGGATTACTCAGAAGGCAACTTCGATTCCTTTGGAAGCGCGTTCCTCCTAGTATTTAGGGTCCTGACCTTGGACGACTGGAATTCCTTGACCTTTGGTGGGGTCGAGTGCACAGGCGGCAACTGGGTCATTTTGTTTTACTTTCTGATTTGGATGATTTTGGGAAACTTCATGTTACTGAACTTGTTCCTCGCCATTCTCATAAGGAGTTTTGAGAAGGTGAAGGGGGAAAGTGTTGAAGAGAAGAAGAGGACAATGAGAGAGGAACAGCGCTTACTCGACGTTAAGATGGCGCTCGAGGTTGCGAGCAAAGAAACTGTCATGCACGCTATAGATCGGGCAGTGCTGAACGTCAGCTCTGTCACAGGAGGGCTGACGGAGGAACTTATGCACGGAACAGGAAGGAGGATTGTCATGAGTAAGCTTCATGGGTACTTCGACAGCGAGGTTCGCTTCGGAAAAACAATCACCAACGCCAAGGTGGGCGCCAATGGCGAACCTAATTTTTGTTATTCTCGGGAGGACACTATTTTGACCCCCGAGGAGGTAGCGGAGGAGGAAGGAGTCAGGGATGAGGTCGATAAGGTTTACAAGGGGCTTAGCGAAAGATTCCTGATGCCCATTCAACGATTCGTGTATAAGCAAAAATATGCGGACAAGAAAAAACTCGCCAAAATTGCAAAAAACTATTCCAGAGGTGGGTCCGAAATGGCAGACGATATGGACGACATCATCGGAGCAGTCGCTTCCGCTGGCGACAAAGCGCACATAACACGGCAGTTACGCTCAGCGACAAGCTTTCAAGACGCTCACCACGATCTAGTGGACGCTAAGCCAATCTCAGGGCATTCCTTGAAGTGCTTGGGCCACACGAACCACTTTAGAATCATTTGTCACGAGTTCTGTCACCACAGGTACTTCAACAACGTCATCCTTTTCAGTATCTTAATCTCTTCGGCGTGCCTCGCATTCGAGGGTCCAACGATGTCTGCCGACCTCAAGAGCGATCTCTTGGTGCTCGATCGCATCTTCACCTATATTTTCACGGTGGAGATGTGTCTTAAGGTGATTGCGCTAGGTTTTGTGAACACAAGGTACGCTTACTTGAAGGATACTTGGAACAGGCTAGATTTCACGATTGTCGTGTCGTCACTCATGGACTTGATCCTTTCAAATACTACCTCTGGCGTCGAAATCGGGTTCCTGAAGGTAATCAGGCTGCTCAGAGTCTTGAGGCCCCTTAGGACAATAAAAAGGAACCAAAACTTGAGCCAGGTTGTCAACGCTATTATGGGAAGCTTCATGAGCGTGTTGAACGTCCTGGTTCTTGTGACTTTGGTTGGTCTTGTGTTTGGGATTCTCGGAATGGGACTCCTCGGCGGGCGCTTATGGCACTGCAACGACGACATGAACGGCACAATCATGGAGCAGCAATATTGTGTCGGCAACTTCACGATAAATTACCAGCACGAATACCCCGACGGCACTATTGGGATGAAGGAGGTCCTCTTAAACAGAACTTGGCAAAACGAGATGTACCACTTTGATGATTTCTTGAACAGCACATGTTCTCTTTTCGTCATCTCGACCATGGAAGGGTGGTACGGCATAGCGGAAACCGGCATGCATGCCACTGAAATCGGCGAAGCTCCGGACCCCAACACTACGAGCGAGCTTAACATGGGCTTCTTCATCATGTTCATCTGTCTTGAAAGCTTTATGGGCATCGGACTCTTCGTCGGCGTCCTTTGCGACTACTTCAACACTGTGAGTAACTCAGGAGGAAAGAGCGCCTTCATCACGGAGGAGCAGAGTGAATGGATTGAGGCCCAAAAATCAGTCCTCTTCTCGAGGGCAGTTCGAAGATCGAAAAGACCCGAAAACCCCATCAGGAGATTGTGCTGGTTGATTATCAAGAGCTCGATTTTCAACTTCTTCGTGATGCTGCTCATTGTTTTCAGCATCTTGATGCTGAGTTTGAACCACAAGGGGGAGCGCGAAACCTGGGTCAACAACGTCGCTTTGATTAATAAGGTTTGCACCTGGCTGTTTGCTATTGAAGCAGCTTTGAAAATCACTGGCGAAGGTCCACACCTCTACTTCAAGAGGTGGAGTTGCTGCTTTGACTTTGGTCTTGTTGCTGGGACGCTACTCGATGAGTCCTTCGACATTGCCCAGGGGAATGCTGGAGTCTTGTTCGTGCTAAGGATCTTCAGGGTCTTCAGGGTTACCAGGATCTTGAGGTTACTCGGCCCCAACAGCGGATTCTCCAACTTGTTCAAGGTGATCATGTACAGTCTCCCGAGTGTTTGGAATGTAGCCGCTCTCCTTATCATGATCTACTTCACATTTGCAGTCCTTGGCGTCGCCCTCTTCGGAAACACCAATATCGACGAAAATGGAGAGTTCTACAACCCGCAGCCGGCCGAGAACCCTGGACAGTACGGGGTGGGCGTGAACCCAGACGCCAACTTCCGGACGTTTGAAAAAGCCTTCATCACGCTCTTCAGGATCAGCACCGGAGATAATTGGCAGCTCCTCCACAGGGACACGCACAACGAGAACACGTACGGATTGCCCTTTCTCAGTACGCTTTACTACTTCTTCTTTGTCGTCATTTGCCAGTACGTGACACTGAATTTGTTTGTTGCGGTCCTGCTCGACCAGTTCAGCATCGCCAAGAGCGAGAGCAAGGAAATCACCAGGCTGAGGGACGAGATGATCAACTTTGTCGACGTCTGGGGTATTTTCGACCCCGACGCGACCCAGTTTGTCAACGTGAAGCAGCTAAAGTTCATCCTCATAGGCCTCAAGCCTCCACTGGGTCTCGGGCCAGGGGTCGAAGTCACCGAAAAAAACATCGAAGATTTACTCTGGGAGGCTGACATTCCCATCTACAGGTCCCCCCATATCAACCAGTTGAGGGTCTTTTACAAGGATGTCCTATTCCGACTTTCCAGGGTTGCCTTCGGTGCTACAATTTCCCATGACCTCAATCTAGGCGACGAGCCCGACGTCGACAGCCCAGAAGCGCTCGCCCTCGAGAGGCTGAGGTCTCAGCGTCTCATCTTCTCCACGAGGGAGTACGTCGCCGTCAAGAGGATCATCAAGTGCATTAAACGGAAGCAAGGCAAGGGAGTTGATTCCTTCACGGAACTTGTCTTCAGCACAGTTAAGAGGCAGCAAGAATTATCAGAGCACCTAATGGAAATCGACGACTTTGAACTCTTCGAAGACGAGACGAAAAAGAAAAACCAGTATCTGACCCATATCCAGAACTTCTCAAAGGCAATAGGAAAAGCCTTCCGAGACTAGATAAGGCGGTTGCACCATTAATGAATCAGTGTAAGGCGAAGTATATTATGTTTCTCATCAAACACCATCTCTATTTTAGGTTGACACCATCTCAATTTTAGATTGGGCAAAGTAAATCATGCAGGAGCAGAATCATGTAGAAAATGGCGACATTGAATTCACCATACCGAATCCGATGCTGGAGGAAACGCACACAATTAAAAAAAAGCCTCCCTCCACATTTCCCACCCACCTTCACAACATCTCAGGAACTTCATTAAAAAATGCACCCCAAGGAGCTGATCCAACTGAGAAGTCTGATGTCACAAACGCTTCCACTGTCACTTCATTTTCGACAACCTACAAAGCAATAACGTTTCTTATCAATTTGAGCCACCCTATCTTATCCTTGATCTACGCTTGGACTCTGGACGATGTTTATCGATTGTATTATTCTCGCATTTTCCTCCCCTTTAATATCGCGGTGCATGCCCTTGCATGGGTGATCGACCCCCGGAACAATTCTAAGAGTAATTTGAGATGGATCTTCTTTCACTGGTTCACCTTCTTCATCATCTCTGAGCTTGGACTGATGGTTGGCTACATCAGGTCCAATTCTGTCTCCTGGTGGGAAGTATTTTACAGTCTGGCCTACATTGTGCCCCTCCTTTGCGGGGCCATCACTGTCAGACGATGGGCTGGGAAGCTATCAGATCGAGATCTTGACAGGTGAGGGCTGGAGCAAAAGCGACAGCAAAACACCGTCTGTATCTACTACTACTGCTAACTAATAAGCTTTGACTCGTCGTTTCGCTCCTTACACCTTCCCGCTCCTCGATAGGTACTTGATAAGGGATGTTCTAGTGGGCGGACTTAAAGGATTGGTCCCCATTATATTCCTTATGTTTGACTCGATCCGGTGCTTTCTTGGCAAAGATCAAATGACTTACTCCGAATGTGACCAGACAGTCACATCACAGGTCCTCCTGGGCGGTTGCCTCGCTGTCAACCTAGTTTTAAACCTTTCGTTTCATTCACTTCCAGATCGTCTCCTGAAGAAGGTGGACCTCCAAACACGCCAAATTTGCCAATTTGGTTCTACAAATTTGTGGCAGAAGGTGCACTTGGTCAGTTTGTCTGTAACGGTCGTGTGTGGAATGTTTTTGTTGGGAAACATCGGAGTTGAGGCAAAAGACAATTTTGACGAAAATTACGCATCAAACTTGGTCCTTGTTGGATCCATAGGCGTAGCTGGACTCATTTGCGATTTGTTTGCCCGGGCTTACGGGACCAGGCAGGAAATGATGGCAAATTCAGATCAGGAAGAAGCGTCAGTAAAACCTATCGATGCACTTTCTCGATACTTTTCTGCCTTAGCTTTCCTCCTCATTTCGCTCAACTGCACGATGCCTTACGTTGGTAATAGGTCCCTCAAAACTATGTATGAGATAAGCACACCCATAACGAACTTCATATTCATCATTAGCAATGCAATGCGGCCTCGAGATAACTCCAAGCAGTATATGCTTTCCTTACACGCACAATTCTTGCTAATATCATGTGTGCGTAACTCACAAATTCTACTAACAGGCACAGATGACGAAAATAGTGAAGCAATCAATATTGTCCTCGGGACAAAAGGCTACGTCACGTGTTTCATCGTTTTCGTGTGGTGGGTCCATATTTACGCCGCGTGCCTTTATACGAGAAAACGCCTGGCCGCGCTATCTGATGACGGGCTTGAAAAATTCTTCACAAAAACTATGATGAAGCAATTGGGGAACAGAACTTCAATCCTTTTCTTCTTCGCTTTCAAGCCAATAAGATGCTTGCAATCGACCAGTGTAGGGATTGATAGCACCTCAGTATGCGGTCCATCCATATTTGTGCAATTGAGCCTGTCTTACATGTTCATCATCTACTCCCTCAAGGAAGTAACGGAGATGGCATTTCCTTTGGAAGTGCAGAAATTGAACAGTGTGCCCATGGAGCGCGTTGCCACTTTAAACATACCCCTGCGCACACATATTGAAGGCGTCCTACTAGCAATTATGGGAAGTTCTGGAATCTTCTGCTTTGCCAACTTTAATGCCACGACCAGGGGATTACCGCTATTGGTCATAGGAGTTGCTGGAGTTGCAGCTATATTGGCAGTATTTTTAATGAAATTAGCAACCTTAGTTCGAACTAATTCAGCCTCCAGCGATAACAATGGAACGAGCCCATCCAACGAAGGAGTTGAAAAATATCTTGTGCACCAGCTCGCCTCACCCTATGTCGTGGTCTCAGTTTTTGTGACATGCCTCTATTCGGCATGCTACTTGGCATTCGCCATAACCCTCGACAAGCGGTGTTGGCCCATAGCGAATCAAATTCTTCCACTTTCCATTTATAAATTCTGTGTCTCTTTGTGCATGCGGCCAAAGGACAACAGCGAAACGTACCGACGATTTCTGCACGCTCATTTCTGTCAATTTGCACTTCTGACAGAGGTGTTAGCGGCGATCGGACATGCACGGATGTCGTCCTGGCTCTTGGTGACCTTTTGTGGAGTCCGATTCGTCTTATGGATATTTTCATGGAGAATTTTTGTAGGGTTTCGGTCTTTATTTACCAAGCTAGAGAATGAACATATGTCAGAATACCTCGTGAACACAGTTCTATCACGGAGCACCGTTTTGGTTTGTCCATGTTTCTTTTTCATCATGGAAACAGCGACCTGTATGCTTGAGCACCCAAACGATTTCATAGTTTGTCAGAACAGCTCGAACTCAAGTTTGTACTTGAGTGTAATGGTCAATTGCCTTGTAATTTGGGAACTTCTTATCAAAGCCGTTCCACCCAATTCAAGGCACAAGGTCGTAACAACTCTCAAGGATTTGGCTACGCTGAGGCTAGGAAAGAAGCGGCGATTTCAATTAAGCTTGGTAGCCTTTGGGGGAGTATCGGGACTTTTCCTTTCTCCTGGCTTAGGTTTGTCAGGAGAGAGCCACCGGGTATGGTTCCTGGTTGGAAGCAGCGGAGCGTTATGCACACTTGTGAGCACTGCAATCGATGGGGTCACAGTCATTAGAACATTGCGAAAAAGGGAGACAATACAGCAACACGAAGAACGTTCCTGCCACCCCCCTGAATTACATTCTCACAAGACTATGAGCACGAGAATGTTGCAAGGAGGGGGAGTCATGGATATGGCGTAGGCACTTAATATAAAGACGTAATCCTTTTCATGAAACACTATCTTCTCAAACTACATAAATTGAGCGAATAAGTTGTCAGCTTGCCCACGAGGACATCAGCGTCCTCTTCCAACAAGTCAGAGTCACCCACCCAATCTCTTCAATTCTTTCTTGCATGCCCTCTTAGTCTTCTTAGAGCTCAAGGTCTTACAGTATTGTTTAAGCGACATCCCATCATTGCAAGCGTTACATGGGAAGGTCACCGCTTGGCAACAAACAGGTTGAACGGGCTTGCTGTCGCAACCCAAGTTCTCGTACTCGCAACACCATGCCTTCTTTTCCTCAGTCCACAACCATTCCCTGGTCCGGCAGTTAAAGCGGGACTCGCAGGTACCACCGCATCCATTCACGGCGTCTACCAAGTCGTAGCTCGGAATACAGTCCACCACGATGCAAGGGTCGTTGTCCTTGCATCTGTTGGGCAATGTCGTCTCACAGTACATCCTGGTGCAGCCCACTTGGGTTCCGTTGTCGTTGCATTTACAGGTGTTGCATCCGTCGTACCAAGATTTGCACCCGTCCGTGCAAACAGGTTGAAAAGGCTTGCACCTACCCGCGCCCCAATCCAGGTCCGATGATATAAAGACGCATTCGCCTGCGAGGCAGGGGATGTTCTCAGGAAGCTTGCAGGTACCACCGCATCCACGACAATCAGCACCTACTTTGTCGTATCCGGGAACACAGTCCACAATTTTGAAGGGTCACTCTCGAAGACCTCGCACTTGTTTTTGGGATCACGCGGAACTTCAAAGCCATCTGGACATTGCTTAACATCTACCGTGCAGGCATCGGCGAGACACTCGGGGAACTTGCACTTGCACTTGTTTTTGGGATCACGCGAATTGAAAGAGCCATTGGCACATACAAAAACATCTTTCGTGCACGCTATTTTCTCCTTCTCATTCTATCACTTTCCCGTCACTAGCGGCGAGGTAAGGAGGAGTAGGAGGAGTAGGAGGAGGAGAAAGATTTCCATCTGACGTGGTGGTGTTTGGCAAGAAAAAGGGGTAAGTGGCAGCATTATGGGTTGAGGATGATGTTTGAGTTAGTCACAGGAAAGTTTGGACAATGCTTAACAACGAGAGCCTTTATAATCCGCGACATACTCACGAGAATTGGTAAAAAAACTCTGGAATCACTTTTGCTTGGCAGATGAAAGTTGGGGAGGTCATGTCAGCTGATATTGATTATTCTTCCATCTTTACGGGCACACCATTTCACACTGAATCCATTTCTAGTACTGTCACTATGACTAGTAGTGATTCCCAAGCTTTACCCCACTCGGATTCGGGAGAGGAGGAGGAGGACCTTAGAATTCAGCCTTTAAAGCCGGATAGGGTAGATATATTTGGGGGAAATGAGGACGATGAAAACAACGACGATCCATTGACTAGTGAACTTCAATCATTGACAGCTAATTTGCTCCTGTCAACTCGAGCTCTGCAAAAGACTCTCTCTGATGCCAACAAAGACACCGATTCGTTACTGAAGAAGACCGAGGACTCTTCTAGTAAGGTAACTGCGCTGTCAGGACGGACGAAGGAGTTCAATAAACGTTGGGCTTGGAACCTTGGGAAGTGGAGCGTGTTGATCTTTGTTTGTGTGTCGTGGATTGTTGTAATCAACGTCATTAGGATAGGCCCGAAGAAGAGGAGTTGGGGGATGACTAGGGGGGGAGCTACAGAAAGAGCGGTCCAGGTTCCTTCATTGACGGCGGTGGATATTGAGGGGATGGGTCTTAGGGAGGTTGAAGGATTGGGGGAGGGGGTTGAAAGGGTCGAGGAAGGGGGAGATGAGGTAGAGGGAGCTTTGGAGGGAGGTATCGAGGTGGAGGTGGAGGTGGAGATGGAGGGAGAGGTCAAGGTTGTCAGTGAAGCCAATGTCTCTGAGGATGTCATGAGTGTCTCGGCGGAGACTGTACAGGCGGACCCAGCAGAACCGCAGTCAATAGAAGTCCACCCCGCACCTCCCTCCCCTCCATCCACCTTGCAGCTCAAGGAGGCAGATCTTGCGATTTTACAGGTGAGGCGGAAGCGAGGACAGGAGGGGCGAAGTGGTAGCAGAAACAACATTCCTTCTATCCACATACCTAACAACCTTCTACTCGTTGCTTCGCTCCTCGCAGGAGGAGATCAACATGAATAAGGAGAAGGAGAGAAAGGAGAATTTTGAGCGCCGGAAAAAGAGGAAAAAGGAGAAGGCAGAAAGGGAGAAAAGGGAAAGGGAGGAGAAGGAGGAGAAGGAGGAGAAGGGGGCGAAGGGGAGCCAGGAAGTTGACAGGTGAGAATGGACGAGGAGCGAAGCAACAGCAGCATACCACCCACCACTTTAACTAACAACATCCCACTCGTCGCTTCGTTCCTCGCCTCGCTCTTCGCTTCGCTCCTCGCCCTGCTTTTCGCTTCGCCCCTTGCCGCCCTGCTCTTCGCTTCGCTCATCTCAGCGGCGATGCTATTAAAGTGAAGGAAAAAAAGAGGAGATGATCGAGAGGCTCAGAATGGAGGAAGAGGAGAGACGGAAAATAAAAAGCGGCGGCGAGACCGACGAACTGTAAGCAAACCTTTTGTTGTTACAACAAACACATTTTGCATTTCTTCGTTATGTTTCATCATGTGCCAACGGAAGGCTGAGGAGACTCAATGATAAGATCCGGAACCGTGGCTTTCCCCTCCTCGTCCTCCTCCTTCACCTCTTCTCCGCCATCAGCTGCCCCAGGAGCCGCGCTTGTACTCCTCCTCTTCTTGTTTTTGAGCTTGAGAAGCTGCAGTGAGTGAAGTGACGAGTTGAACGTTGTTAGTAATGTGGGTAGCTGAATGTTTCTGATAGGCAACATACTGTCGCTTCGCTCCGCTCACCTTGGTCTTCCTCTTCTCCAACTCTTCGGCTCTCCCTATATCCTCCTGGCTCATCTGACTGACAACACTCTCCTCATCCTCAGCCAGCGTTCCAATCAGCTCTAACTCGCACGTCGTCTTGATACCCTTGTTCCTCTCCGTGGCAAATTCAAGCATGTCAACGATTTCCTCCATACCCTGCTTGAACAGTTCGCCCTCGTTCGTCTTGGCCTCCTTGATGTAGCGGTTATCACAGTGCGGACAAAGCTCGTCCTGGTCGCCGAAGATGCTAAGGTCCTTCTTGAAGAGCATATTACAGGAGAGACAGGCCAAGGTTAGAATTGGAGACGAGCCCATGGGGTGGTCCATGAACTCGTCATGGCACTCGTGGCACTCGAACCACTTGAGACTAAATATAATTGAGAAGAAACACGAGGAAAAATCGGGGTTAGCCTTGAAATCACCAATATGGGGCATTCAACACTGGCAACGAAAGCAAGAGGGGTTGGGGGAAGGGACACCAAAGCCCTGAATTCAAACATCCGAACCCAACAGTCGAGCATGTACTCACCAACACGGCGCACGTATAGACACGGTCGCGTTGAGAATGTGCTTGCACATCACTCTCTCTCTACCTCCTCCTCTATCCCTTCTTATGAGCGACCCCTGGAGACGAAACTCCGCCTGAAAAATGGAATGGAAGCCTTCCAACTTACTGGATCCAAACCACAGTTCCATACTTCCACCTTGTACTTGTAATGGGAAATTGCGGGTCCACAACCGTCACTAACCAGCCAAGGGACGATCTCGATGACTCTAACTACTCTCCCTTGACTGAGGAGGAGATCAACAAGCGCATTGTGGCATCCGAACGCACGGAGACTGCTAAGTTTTTGGTGGACAACAAGGATAAAAAGAAGGGGAGCTATGATATGCGATTTGCGTATGTTAGCCAGAAGGGATATTACCCGAATCGTGAGTAATATGCCTCAACAGGAAAATAATAAGGTTGGGGGTTATATATCATGTCGAGGGGGTTTTGTGGACATTTCTTCTAGCCCTCATCGTCAGTTTGGGATGCCTTCTTTAGGGACTTCTGCCGAGTTCCTGCTCTATCCAGGAGAACGCGACTCCCCGTCACCCCCCCCCCCCCCCCCTCCCCCCCCCCCCCCCCCCCCCCCCCCCCCCCCCCCCCCCCCCCCCCCCCCCCCCCCCCCCCCC
>Ga0115006_10001078_pt1 | contig 16420 bp, 26 predicted proteins | sample ArcOceMetagenome_3_FD_88943 | JGI IMG/M metagenome (GOLD analysis project Ga0115006, IMG submission 88943) | Marine eukaryotic phytoplankton communities from Arctic Ocean - Arctic Ocean- Svalbard ARC20M Metagenome | ecosystem: Environmental > Aquatic > Marine > Oceanic | place: Arctic Ocean...
GCTGATCACGGACGTGTGATTGGTCAAATGCTCCTTGGCCACATTCTCGATGGTCATGTTGACCAGCTCTTTTGCCCTTTGCAGGTTCAAATTCAAAGCTCGTGCCGGCGCAGACTGTCCGTTGCTTTCTTCTTGATCTTTCAGCTCCTGTTGCAAACTGTAATATTGATCATTAGCCTCGTCAAGGCGGCTCTTCAGTCCCTCAATTTGGTCCAGCAGATGCGAGATCTCTTCATTAGCCGCCTGCAACTCGGACTTGGCCGCAGCACTCTCGGCCTTTTGAGTCTCCACTGTTGCTTTTGCGACAGCCGCCTGCGCTGCTTCTTTTGCCAATTTATCTCTCTCTGCTCTCAACATGGCTTGCTGATCCCGCAGCTTCTTCAGCTCGGATTCAAGCGATTTCACGTTTGCCCTCAATTCATTTACTGCCTTCAGTTCCTCTTGCAGGCCCTTGATTTCCTGCCATTCGCAAGTAACAGCACAAAATGAGATCTTATCAGTGCAACACGACGCAACAACCTGGTTTAAAGCCCAAATCCAACCTGATCCTTCGTTGCAGTGGCGTCGAATGCTTCTTGCAGCTGCGACTTCAATGTTGATTCCCTCTCGGCAGCCCTCTTGGCAACAGCCTCCGTTTCTTTACGCTCTGCTGACAACGTTTCCTGAACACTCCGAAGTTCTTTCAGTCGCTCCTTGAGCTCGGCTTCTGAAGCGTCGTGCTCAGACTCTAGTTTTTTGAGTTCCCGTTGGTAGGCAGCAATTTGTGCATTCAAGTTGGAAATGTCTGCCTTCAAGATTCCTAATTGTTTGTTCAATTCGACATTTTCTGCATCTAGCTCTTCCCTGCCGTGGTCCTCAGCCTGCTCGTCCATTAAAGCCCGAAGACGATCAATTTCGATGTTCGCTTGATTCAGACTGGCATTGGCATTGGCAACTCGAACAAATTCAGCATCCAGCTTCTTCTCCAGCTTCTGTGCAGTAGATAAAACCAAACATTGTGCTCAGAGTCCGCACCACGTGCAACCGTTTGGGTGAGATTGCATAATCGATAGTGCAAATGGACACCCAAAAACGCACCTTGAGCTCAGTATCTTTGGCCTGGACAAGGGCGTTGAGCCTCTTTGCATCGGCCATGCACTCGTCCTTCTGGGCCTTTTCAGACTCAGTGAGTTGATTTGCCTCGGCCTGTCATGCAATCAAGAAGTGAGCTGAAGAACTTTACGCTGGCAATAGACAATCTGGGCAAAGCAGACCAGGCTTCTCTTCAACGCTTCAATTTCGTCTTTCATGCCGGAGATATCTTTGGAGTCATTCGACAAGGATTGCTTTGCGCCTTCGAAGTCTTTCTGTTTGTGAAATTCAACGTCAGCAATGCACGCAGCATAATGACGCTCTGCTGCACAGGTCTGAATATGGTATCATGCATTTCGGGTTGATGGCAAACCTGAGTAGACATCATTTCTTGTTGCATGCGCTCGAACTTGTCCTTCCAATCTTGCAGCTCTTGAGACTCTTGATACACAACTTTTAGATTTTGCATTCGCATCTGTAGTTCCCGGAGCATGTCCGAACATTCCGACTATCGCCGTATCGTGTGTGGGGTTTGTCGTCAGTCGGTGCTAGAATCAAGTTCGTCAGGGCACAGGATAGTTTGGCCCTTTTGCAAGGCCCCTTTGCAAGGCATTGACGGTGATTGGAAACCCCACCTGAAGAGTTTTTACATTGTCGCTCACACTCCGCTCGTGGTTCACATTTGCAAGTGTCATCTTGCTCCACTGTCACAATCCATTTTCTCCTTGGGTCAGGAATGACAAGCCAATATGACACAGAGTGCTAACGTTCAAACCAAGGCCAACAATCCAAACAGCGCTACAAATTCCAGAGCACGGGAGAAACTTCGTTCACCAGTTCAATGGTCTCATCGATGACATTAACAGCAAGATTGTCCTTGTCCACTATGTTTGAAATTGTTGGGACATGTCAGCAATTGGGCACAGCAAGAAAGCAAACGAACACTGCAACAATCAGAGCTTACACACGGATACTTACCAATTGCACGATCCTTCAGAGTCGTGAAGAGCTCGAAGAGACGCCTTTTGTCCGCAATCAACTCCGAATGCATGCGCACTAGTTCGACCTCCATGGTTTCACCCTGGTATAATCGACATCGTCAGAAAACGACGAGCGGGGTGCAGTACAGCATGTGGGCTGTGGGTCGTCTGATGCAGGAACCCCGATCTCTCTGTGGCCTAGTACATAAGGCATGCTCCTGAGCGTACCGTGGTATTTTTTCTGACTCTGACGATGATCGATGAGCCCGGTATGTCAGATCCCTTGAGCAGCTTATGCAGCTCCTCAATTGTTGTAAATGGCACGCCGTCTGTTTGCGTTGCAAAAGTCGAAGACGCTGGGTCACGCACGCTCACAGCATGCAGACACGCGCACGCGCCCACGCACGCACGAATGCCCTCACCCGCGCGCACACACCCATGCACCCTGACACGCGCGCGCCCACGCGTGCCCGCAGCCGCGAGTAAGCGCCCGCAACACAAGGGCAGAGAAATGACGGCAGCTTTGGCATGCGCAAGATGCAAAGGACGCGAGCAGGAGGGACCGATGGCGAGCACGAGTGCACACAGACCGATGGCCACGATCTCGTCGCCCTTTGCGAGCTTGCCTGACGCAGACGCTGGACCGCCTATCACCATGTTGTCAATCTTGTTGGCAGACAGCATCACTCCAATGGTCGCCTTCGTGGCGAAGCCCGACGAAAACGTTTCTGCCCATTTTCACGGTCAGTGTGCGGGCACAGGACGCCGATTGCGACCGGCCGCAATGTTGGCATGAAGCCGACGACCGGCCGCGATGGAAGGGGGCGAGCTGCAGACCTTGCTTCACGTCCAGGACGTTTTGTTGGGTGCCGTCGAGGATTTTCTGCGCCAGCTGCTCACACTCCAGCAGCGCCGCGGCGTGCTGTCGCGCCATCTGCGGCGTTTGTGCCACGCACGCGTCCATGCTGCCGCCCGCGGCGGCGGGCGCCGCTGTTCACAGCAAATCCCTCTGCTGGTACAAATTTTTTGCTCATACCTGCCATGTGCCGTAAGTTTGTACCGGCTCCAACCCTCACTACGCCCCGCCCGCCATGGAGGGCGCCTGCGTCGTAGAGACGCCCGCAATGGCCGCTGAGCACAGCGAGGTGCTCAGCGGCTGCGTGCGGCTGGCACGGGCCGTCCTGGAGCTGTCGCAGAGAGACGTCTTGAACGTGGAAACCGGTCCGCCTGTGGCGCCCGTGTCACGCTCTCGCCTGCGCGTGCGCTCCCGCGCGCTCTGCTGCCTGCGGTCTACTGCTGACCGTGGGCAGCCTGTGACCAGAGACGTTTTCGACGGGGTTTGCGTCCCGGTCGACTGTGGGCGTGATGCTGGCCGCCAACAAGATCGACAACATGGTGCGAGTGCTGGAAAAAAGTTACTATGCGATAGACAAGTTGGCCCCGTGACAGTCGTCGGCTGCAACTGTCGTTGGCGGAGTCTGCGCACTGTCACAGGCGCCCGCAAGATGCGCTTGCCGAATCTATACGGGCTCTGCGACATGTGCGGCTTCCTGCACTCGGCTCCGGGGCTCCTGAGCCACGCTGTTCTCTCGTTCGGCAGGTAATTGGCGGCCCGGCCTTCGTCAGCGGCCAGCTGCACAAGGGAGACGAGATCTTGAAGGTGGACGGGGCAGAGTGCAGCACAGTGGAAGATTTGCGCAAGGGGCTCAAAGGCAGCGATCTCCCGGGCTCTTCTGTTGTGCTGACGGTCAAAAAATCGCGTTCGGTGATACAAGAGACACTGCACGCAACGGAGTCGCTCGCACCTTCCCCTTCTTGACCAGATCACATTCCAATCGCAAGGCTCTGGACATTGCCACAGATCTGTTTCGACTATTTCACAGGCACGCGTCACAGGGGTGAAATTTGGGTGACACTTCTGAAAGTTTTTCCTTTCTTCTGCAGGGAGTCATACAAGATGTGCACCTGGTTCGCGTGGCGTCCGAGGTCATCGCAGATAGACGTACGTACACTTGTTTTTGTCATAGTCACGCGCTGGAAGTGCCTTAGCTTTCCATTCTGTTGCATTTGTTTTTTTTTCTGTGCACGTTGTGATGGAGGTCAAGTTTGCAGGTCGCCTCTTTGAGCTTTTCACATCTCTGAAGGACCGTGCCATCCTAGACAAGGATGCCCCGGCAGGCGGCATAATCGATGACACAATCAATCTGGTGATCTTTGCCGGTGGCTGTTAGAAGTAGTCTCTGTTGTGCTGCTCATGAAAAGCCCTTGACGAAGCATCGCTTGGTGTTGAGACAGCGGTGCCTCCACCTGCCGCCTTCGGAGCACTGACGATTATGGGCATTGTGACAGTGGAGCAAAATGGTGCTGGCAGATATGGTGCACGATCAAAATATTGAAAAGAATGTGCAAGAGCTCCAGGTAGCTTTTTGCTGCTATTTGGACCCCGGCCTGGAAGTGTTAAGAAGCCGGGGTTCAGCGTTGCGTTTCTGTCTAATCGGCATATCAGCCTTTCTGTTGACACGAGAGTCGCGGCGGCCAGATGGAATGCAAGGCACTGCTGGAAGAGCTAAGGTCGCAGTTACCCAGGCTGCAAGTGCGATACGAAGAGAACTCAACCTTGGTGGAATTGCGCCAGGTCCTCGTGCCCTTCAGAACATGTCATTCGCGCAACTTGCCGCTGACCTTTTTTGCACGCCGACCTTTTTTGCACACCACAATGACATGGCCTGAATGGCAGGACATGTACAAATTGTCGCAAGAGCTCGAACAGTGGAAGAACGATTACCAAGTTCAAAGTAGCCGTGTTGTGCGATTGGAGCAACAGCTCGCGTCAACCAAGGTAGAAACTGTTTGCGGCGAAGTGATTCTGGCAATGGCCTCTCCGCTTTCTGACTGCCGCTTCTGATTTAATAGCGCTCTCTGATTTTTTTCTGCGGGCAGGAGGAAATGAGGGAAACCAAGGATGACAACGCCAAGGTTATTTGTTTTCCTGCGCATGATTTTGCCATCATTTTTCGGACCCAGTCTCACTAGACCTTCACCACCCTACGCAGGTCATAGCAAACAAAACTGCGGCAGTTGACACGCTCGAGAGCGCGTTGGGCCGCATGGAGAGAGAATTCAAGGGCTATGAAGAGTTGCATCGTCAGCAGACGGTGTCGCTGCATGCTGAGATGGATGAGCTAAGGAAGCAGATGGTTCTCTGGCCGCTGAAAGTTACATTGCTGAAAATCTGCACGATTATCATGATGCTTATGCTTGCATCTTCTGGAAGCGTGCGCCCTTCATCATGACCGCGAGTCATGACTTCTGACTCTGTCGAGTGACTACAGGCCGCAGAAAGCGCTCGGGCGGATGCGCTGCAAGCTGGAAAGATCGAATTGTTGGGCGCGGCAGAAAGGGCGAATACGCGAGCACAAGAATGCGACATCAAGACCCAGGTGCTACATTTGATCTTTACGCTCTCGTTCCAGCCACACCAGATGTCATCGTTTCAATGACTTATGTTTGCAACTGTTGTTAGGAACTTTTAAGGAAGATTTCGGATCTAGAGGGTGAGCTACGTACCACCAAGGTTGCACTGGATCAAGATGAATCTGAGCTGAAAAGGGACCGTGAGTTGCTTATCCAAGACAAACAGGTCGTCATCTGCCTGGCAATCATCGAAACAACACTGAAAGATCTAAATACCGTCAACCGAATTCTCTACGATGCTTCTGATTACCGATGATGAGCCTAACTTGTTCTTGCAGGAGCTCATGATAAAGACCAGCAAAATTGGTGAACTAGAACTGCGCCTGGTTGCCGCCAACGCAGAATTGAAGAGATCCAACGATAAGTCTGCGGCAAAGGATGATGACATTGCCTCAAGAGAAAGAGAAATTGAGGTAATGAAGCATGATTGCTGAGATAGAAATTCGCACTAGAATCGTTAGTAAGGGCCTGACATATGAATTCGTCTTCGCTAGGAGCTTACAAACAGAATGAAGTTGGCTGTAGCCGGCTTGCAGAAAGAATTGAAGGATACGCAGACAGCTGCGGCAAAGAGCTTGATCTCTGCTGCTGATTTGCAAGCTGAAGTGAAAAGGCTCAAAACCGCCAACGATGTTCAACAACAGGTGCGTGGAAAAGGATGGGTTGGAAGTATCTTGCTGGTTGATTGGGCATGTGCCGTTTGTCTTCCTCCTAGCGATCTCTTGTGCGTGCAAGCTTAGATTCTTTGCAAGTATACAGAAGAACATCCAATCTTCTGTTTCCAGGTCGTAAGTGAGCTGGAGTCGAAGGCGCAGGCTCGCGAAAAAGTGATCGAAGGTCTAAACGGCAAGATCTTCCAGTTGCAAGGCGAAGTCGAAAGCCTGGAGTCAGATTGCAAGACAAAGAGTATGGAATGCAAAGGCCTCAATGACATTTTGTTGGTTCTTGAGCCAAAGTGTCAAGACCTCTCGGTTGCGCTCAGTCAAATGTCGATCGATCTAAGTGCTGCCAACCAAAAATCTCAGGATCTAGAATCAAAAATCGGTGGATTGGAGAAAGCGAAGGCAAAGTTGGAAGCTGATGTGTTCGAAGGAGGAAAACAACTTCAGGCAAAGGAGCGGGAATCTATGGAGTCCAAACAGCAGCTGAAAGCGGCTCTGGACGAAATCGAGGGACTGAGGAAACAGCTGAAGGATGGATTATCTCAGGACGCAGCCCTAGAATCAGAGCGGAGTGAGCTTCGACGTCAGTTGGTGGTATTGAGCGCAGACAGAGATAATTTAGTAACGGAAGTAGCACAATTTGCTGCAGCAAGAGTGGAGTTCGAGTCCGCAAGAACAGCAATACAGGTCGAACTCAGAGGTACTCAGGAAGGTAATTCGCAATTGCAAAACGAGATTCATCGTCTCAGAAAAAATCTGGGCGACGCTGAGACAGAGATCGAAAATCTGCGTCTAGAATTGTACAACGTTCAGGAAAAGTCCTGTCAGAAGCAAGAAAAACAGCAATCAGCAGCTTCTATCACACTTCTTGCTACACCATCAACATTTTCCAAAACAAATCTTGAGAGGTGTTGCAAGCTCGTGGGTCTTGTCCAACAACGCGTAGCTGAACCTCATCTCGCTAGCCATGATACAGTTACTACTGTGTCCACTGAAGCCACAACGGTCCGTTAGGATTTTGCTTTGCAATGATAGAGACATTGCGAAAAAGCATTCTGCTCTGCCTTTTTTTGCCTCATGAATGTGTGCAATGTCGACAGAATGCACATAAAGTGGCTCATTCGTAATTTGCATGGTGTTGGCAGGTAGGAATCTCATTCACCGAAAAAGGGGGCAAAATTATCATTCATGAGGTGCTAGTTTCCGGTCCAGCGTTTAGAAGCAAGAAGATTGTCAAAGGAGATGAGATTCTCAGCATTGACGGTGACTCTAATCTGCAAGGTGACGCCATCTTTGATGCGTTGAAGGGAAACAATACGCCTGGATCTGAGGTGACGCTCATGGTCAAGAAAGCCGATACTGCTCTCATTGAGGAAGTCGTGTTGTACAGAATGCTGACAACAGAAATTGCTGACAAGCGGAAAATGTTTGATATATGGACAAAGATAGGAGATTCTTCGCGCAAGAGCCGCGACGAGAAACTCGTGAAATTGGCACAAGAAGGCCTCGAACTGTGGACGCAGATGGAGCTCGAAGAGATAATGCATGACGAGAGGAGTCAAGCAAATTTGGATGCAATGCAGAGAGACTGCAACGCATGGTTGACGGAACTCTTCGCTTTGCTCGGTAGTCTGGACGTGTCCCGCGCATTTCTTGCGTCGGCACCTGAGGGTGAAATTGCAGAATTGAAACAGCACATTTCGAGGTTGGAGACGACGGTGGCAGATTCCCAGTCCAATTTTTTTGAGCAAGATACGCACTTGAAGACGGCGGTGCAGCTGAATAAAAAGTTAGAACTCGAACGGGATGATCTGCGAGGAGAGATGAATTCTATCGCTCAGAATGCTCGGAAACAAGCTGATGAGTTGAACAATCTTAGGAGCCTTAACGACGACCTTCAAAGCAGGCTTACTCAGTGTCGAGATCAGCTTACACGTCTGGATGAAGCATATCATGAAAAGTCAATAGAATGTGAAAATGCTAGCAAAAAGCTAGCGGACTTTGACGAACAGTGCAAATCTCTGCGGGGCTCGAACGCAGACTTCAAAATCCGAGTCGCTGAGCTCGAGCAGCAGCTGAGTGATAAAGCCTCCAGACTTGCGGTTCTTCAAAAGCCATATCGTGCTACGCCTCCCTCATCGGAGCATAGCGACACACTACAACGTGCTATTCACTTGTGCCAGCAAACGAAAGAATACGTGAACAGCGATTTGCTTGTTGGTCATGCGACGATATCGAAGCAAGACCATAGTTCAAACATGACGACGGTCGGGCTGAGTTTCGATGAGAAAACTTGTAGCGTGACCGGCGTCATGGTTTGTGGACCAGCATTCAACAGCAAGAAAGTGCAAAAAGGGGACATCATCGTGGCTGTCGATGGAATAAATGTGTCTGGGAATCAGATATTTGACTTGCTCAAGGGCTCCGATACGCCGGGGTCTGTTGTAGAGGTCACGCTGAAAAAAAACTGGGTGCGTATCCACCACTTCCCATGCTCTGACGCTTTGTTCAGTGCAGATGAAAGAGATGGTGACTGAATATTGAGTTGTGCATTGTTGCAGGGGACGAGTGAGGTTGTGAAGCTGCAGCGCATGGCAAATAGCATGATCGCAGACAAGAGGAGACTGTTTGAAATCTTTACGAGGATTCTTGACAGGGGTAAAAGGGACAAAGATGCTGAAATGATCAAGGATCTGGACGAGGCAATGGAACTATGGACCCAAGTCATGCTGGAAGAGCATGATCAGGATTTGAAGTGTGAAGCGAATGTTGCAAAAATGCAGCAGTCATGCGATGAGTGGCTGGAAGAATTGCTCATTCTGCTCAGTAATGGAGACGTGGCTTTGTGGACCGATGAAGGCACCATCAAAACTGCTCGCAGTCCGCAAACTGTTAGAACAGTTTTTGCCACGGAAGCAGGAGAGCTTGACGACTTGCGATCACAATTGGCAGTTGCTCGACAGAAGGAATCCATCCAGGGGGCCGAAATTGCGAGCAAGGACGCCGAAGTAGGCGATCTCAGAGCCAATATCAGTGAACTGGTGCAGCAGCTTAATGACGCAAAATGCAACAACAAAGAGCTCACCCAAGAGCCTTTGCGCGAGCAGCTGCAAGCTTTGCGCGCGGAGCTTGACGATGCAAACTCATCTCTTCTGAAAGCCACGAGCGATGCGACAACTTTGAACAGGCACAAGTCCAAACTCCAAGAAGAGGTATCATCATTACAAGGGGAAGTCGTGCAAAAAAACGGAAGGATAGATGAGCTCCAAAAGCAAATATCAGACCTTGAAACATCCTTGAGCATGAACAAAAGTGAAATTGACAAGGTTCGGAATAAGTTTGTTAGATGCAGGGGGCTCGTTGCTCAAACGCGTGCGCGCGTGGCCGAAAATCCTATGCCGGAGGTTGAGGCCATCACGCACAGCGACACGGAGCCAACTACGGTACTCTTAGACATTTCTGTACTATATGTGCTGACAATTGGTTGCCTTTTTTTAGGGATTCAATGACAGTTGATGTAAATCACAGGTAGGCATTTCGTTTGAAGAAGCGTACGGCAAGATGACCATACTCAATCTCATGGTGGGAGGACCTGCATTCAACAGCAAAAAAATCTCGAAAGGAGACGAGGTGTTGGCCATTGACGGAGTGAACAATCTCAAGGGTCCTCAAATAACTGCCGCTCTTAAGGGATCGAACATCGCGGGCACCAAAGTTACGCTTACTATCAAAAGAAGGTTGACGGGTGAGGTTGAGGATGTGCCTCTGACACGGGTGCTGACGGCATCGATAGCAGACAAGCGCAAGCTCTTCGACCTATTCACTAATATGGCCAATCGCGCCAATAAAGACCAGGTACTCCTCTATCCCATTTCCAACGCTCGAATGCTGTCTGAATCTGAAAATTCATTTGCTTGACTCGAATACATGCAGGATCTGGATTTGCAACGATTAGTCGAGGAGGGACTGCAGTTGTGGAGTGCAATGGAGCTGGAGGAGCGAAGAAGGGAGTCAAAATTCAGGCAAAATTTCAGGCAGATGCAATTCGACAGCAATGCTTGGCTCAGCGATTGTTACAGCCTTCTAGACGGTATCGATTCTGAAAAGGGGAAGGTCGACGAGTTCACAGACGACCTTTTGTTTGAGGTATTGGAGAAGTCTGAGGAGTCGATGGCAAACGATGAACGCGTGGTCAAGCTTACCAATGCTATCACAAACATGTTCCAGTTCACAAGACTATGACACTGCAAGCGATTGTAGTGAGGTGCGCGCAGAGGTTCTAGCACCGCCTGCGTCATGCTGGCGCACTCTTTCTCCTTGTTTAATTACACGTCACAGGATAGTGTGGAGGACGAACACTCTTGCGCTCCTTGCGGGCAGCACCCTTGCCAGCTGACCGCCGGCATGCATCTCTTGCCCCGCACTTGCATCTATCTCTTGGTTTCCATCTTGCCACCCATCTCGGTTCTCGAGGATGCCGTACCAGTAATCAACTAAATTACAATGGCATGAGGCAATGAGAGAGGTTTCAATCGCTGATGGGACGTCGTCAAAATTGAACAAAAACAAAACTCTCTGCACGTTTCCTGCATCAGACCGTTTCCCTCCGTCCTTGCCCACATCCCAAAGCACCACACCAGCACGGAGCGAGTCATCCTCCCATGCAATGCCTCCAGCTCTAGCATGCGGTGGCGCCCTGGCCAGTCGCCGTAATATTTCAAGACGTTGTGGCGAATGTGACTGCAAGATGTCCCCACTGAGCATCAACCCGCCAACAGCAAGCACAATTGAGGCGGCAAAAAGCGCCTCAGGTAGGGGCAACTCCCCGCCCACGCCGGCCGCCAGCAGCGCCACATCGGGATCACCGTGCCAGAGCACACCGTGCTGCCAAGAGCGCAAGAGGCTCTCACGAGCGGCATTCCGAACAACGCCAAAGTTCCTGAATACATCAGATGACAGCCGAGACGCCTCTAACAATCCCACGGATGCCCACATAGGGTGATTTGCTCCGACGAAGTATGCGCCGGGAGCACCGCGCCGCATAGCAGCAAGCCCCCGACGATACCCCTGAATTCGTGTGCATCCGCCCTCGTCCTCTTCCGAATAACGAACACCGTTGTGCAGGGCTCCTGATGTGTTGATGCCGCAGATGGCAGTGTCGGTGTGTGACACGGTCATGCAGGTGCAGGCAGCAGCAAACCTCGCTCACAATCCTACCCGCTGAGCGTGCGCGCACACACAAGTGGGCGTGACCTTTCTACCGCTTCCAGCTTTCTACGGTATACGTTGTGGGAATAGTAAGACTTTCGATGCCCAATATAGTACAGTGTACCAACACGGTATCCTACATCTTGTAGGGCATCCATTAGGCAACAGCACACACAGTCAACTCGACAAACAGACATCAGACAAGGAGAACTCCAGAATAGCGCGTCCAACTTGAATATATCTAATATATCTAATATATCTTATATATACACACATAATATCGTGAGAGAGAGAGAGAGAGAGAGAGGACCCCAGAATAGCGCGTCTAACTTGAAATATCGGATGCGCCATCGAGAGTGAAAGTGGCGGAAGAGTTCTTCCAGATGCGTTAACACATCAGGATGACATCCATCTAATGCATACCATGGCGCTGTAGCACGCGGGTGCGCGAGCCAGGAGGGCGAGGGAGACGGAGAGAGGGCGAGGAAGACGGAGACGGAGAGGGAGAGGGGTTTTGTAAGAGGTGTTTGTGCCCTGAAGTACACACAGACGCCCAACTCTGCTGTACACCCCTTCGCACGCGCACACGCACACGCGCGCACACACGCACACGCGCGCGCACACGCACACACAAACACGCAGACACACACACACACACGAACGCGTGCACGCGCGCACACACAGTCGCACGCATCTCTCTGGAACTCAACCTTGTCGCCAGCCTCCAAAAGTTACGACATCCGAGGACAGAGGACCGCCGGTGAACTCGTCTGCCACACACACAGTCTCACCGAGGCAGCTTTTCAGCAAATGGATACGGCAAACGCGCGCTTGGGCCCACTGACATTTGCACTGACATTTGAGCGTTCACACTACCCCTCACAAACCACTCTGGGTGCTCTCTGAGAATGTCCGAGGATGCACTCGCTACGAATGGCGCGACCCATCTGGGGAAGGGTGGATTGCGCGGGGTGTGCACGAGGTGGGACGAATTGCGTGGGCTTCCGTCAGGTATGCGCTCGAGCTCCCGGGAGCTAGAGCGCATATGGGATTAGCGCAAGCACGCACAAGAGAGTCAAACGGACGCAAGAAGGGAAGCGTAGAGCATCAAGGACTGGGCGAGGGAAGTGGGGGGAAAGAGAGCGAAAGGCGATGCAGAACAGGGCTATGTCGATGCCCGAGTCGGCCACTTGGTCGAGAAGTTGATGCAGCGAGACGCCTAGCTGGCCCGAGGATGTGAGCCAGTCGCCCATGAGCTGCTGGTAGCCGTCATCAATCTGCTCGCCCCACCCTCGCATGAACGCAGGCGAGGGACCAGCCAATCATGCACATGCATCCTGCTTCAGAGGACACCGTACAGCGTTGCCTGTCTGCCTCAAGTGCTCTCGCGCTCTCTCGGACAAAGGCACCTGGAGGTACTGGAGTGGAATACCCGCGCTTCGGAGCGCGCGCATGTGGTGCATGGCCGCATGGATGTCTTTGGCCGTCACGTGCGGGCCGTGTGCATACCACTAGCAGAAGAGAAGCAGAAGGAGGAATAGGAGGCAGAGGAGAAGGAAGTGGAGGAGGAGGAGGAGGAGGAGGAGGAGGAGGACTTCAACGGGCGTTTGGAGTGGCCCCGGGCGGTCTAGAAGGAGGTCACGAATACCAACGAGCGAGAGGCAGCAGCAAGATGAGGGCACGCGCTAGAATACGCAGTGCACAATGTGCAGTCCCGAAACCACAGCCGCACAAAAAGCCGCCGCGCGCACCAAGACAGGGGCTCAAGGAACACACATGGCACACGAATACCGCACCGAGCACCAGCCCGTGACTCGCTGAAGGGACATGGCCGCGGCTGCGGTGCTGGAGGGGGAGGACAAAGCGGCGGAGGAGGCCAAGTGTGTAAGAGCTGACGCATCTGCCGCGCTGCTTTTCAACCCCACTTCTCCTTCCTCACTCTCTCGTCCCCCGCGCCCGTCCCTGCTTTGCCTCTCTTCCTCTTCTTGCTGATGACGGGCGTGGGTGTTGAGGAGTGTGGAGGCGGCCAAGTGGAACAAGGTCTGTCGCGTCGTCATGCTCTCCGCGCCAGGTACAGCGCGTGCGTACAGGAGCACGAGGGCTTCCAGCTCCACTGCAAGATCGCATTATGTTATGGCATTCGAGGAACGACAATTCAAAGGAAGGACGATGCAGAATGACGAGCCAATGATGGTGATGAAGAGCAAGGGCAGGGAGGCAGCCAGAAAGGAGAGAGCGCAGCTGTTGTGCGCTCGCATGCTGGGGGAACGGGGACGCTGGGGACACCTGATTGCCCAGGAGCGATGCGCATTCCCTCGAGATCTACCTCTACGTCAAGTGAGTGTGGCGTGAGGAGGAAGCGGCCCACGAACCGCAGGCATGAGGTGAAGGCAAACACGAGATGGTCCTGAGTCCCATTCTTGCCAACCACCCTATCCATCTCACTACTGCTGCTGAACAGGTGCAGCAACCCGTACACGTCAATCGCGTCGTCGGGCACACGCATGCGATAGTGATCGCGATCGGTAAAGGGCCCTACGTCGAGAGGTTCTTGCAGGGAACCTTCCGTTTGGCTGAGCATTTGAAATGCTTCGCCTGCACATTATGGCGAAGCATTTCAAACTCAGCCAAACGGAAGGACAACTCAAAGGAAGGACGACACATTATGCACGCTCGCGTGCATAATATGCAGTAAGATAGAGACACATGCATGCGCATATGCAGTTGCGCCAACGCACGCGCGCGCGCACACACACACAAACTCAAACACAAACACTCGCCCTCTCTCACTCGCTCTCTCTCGCTCGCTCTCTCTCAGCCACTTGAGCCCACGCAAACACTTTACCATAGAACGATGTGCCTGTCGGTGAAAGGACGTGGGGGATGCTGAAAAGCGTCACAGTCTCGACGCGCACGGACGAGCTGTGCGTCGTCATGGGGAGTCAGTCTGGATACGGCTCAGTCGACGCCAGCCTCGCCGCGTGCTCACACCTGCCCGTATTGCGGATGGCACTGTGCATGTACCGCTCGACGACCGTGCCATTTCGCAAAATGGAAGCGTCTCGCCACATGGTGGCCAGCTCAAGGGCCGAGTGATCGTGAGCCCGCTTCCACGGCGAGAGCGGCCTCAGCAGCGACGCCGCCATCTGCGACACGTCCGCCGGACGCTGCGGGTGCGCGCGGCGCAAGGCCGCGCGTCGTGTATGTATGTATGCATCTGTGTATGCATGCCTGCATGCATGCATGTATGCATGCACGCCTGTATGCACGCCTGTATGCATGCATGCATGCTTGTGCATGCTTATGCATGCTCATGCTTTCGACCGACACACCCGCCGGACGCTGCGGGTGCGTATGTATGTATGCATCTGTGTATGCATGCCTGCATGCATGCCTGTACGCATGCACGCCTGTATGCATGCCTGTATGCATGCATGCAGGCAGGCATGCATATTCATGCTCATGCTTTCGACCGACCTGTGCTGCGCTGCCATCGGCCCACTGCAGCAGGGAGGCGGGGCTGTGCAGCCACGCTGCGTCCGCGGCCGTCGGCTCCCCGCATGCGGCCGGCAAGCCAGCGACGAGCGCAACCACCAACAGGACAGAGCATGGTTGCCGGGCCCACATGCCTTAGTCGCCCGCGGGCCCCAAGCTGCCCGCGGCCGTGAGCGGCGCAAACTCGGGGAAAAAAAAGAGGGACTCCCCGCCAAAACAGCCCCTCGGCAGAAGCTGCGGGGCGGCGCGAGGGAGAGGACCTCAAGGCAGACAGGGAGACAGAACCTGCGGGGAACCGAAGAAGGTGGCACAGGCACGACCCCACAAACTACATGGCAACAGCGATGGAGGTGATTCTTTCCACGATTTGCGCGCGATGTTGACTGCACGCCACCAGCGAACGCGCAAGCACTGCAGGCGGGGGACCCACCGCACACACGGGGAGACGAGAGCTGGTGGCAGGCGGGCATGCAGCCCAGACGGCACGCAGACGCGCAGCCGTCGCAAAGTCGTACCGCCTGGTGCCCATGCGTGCTAAGTACGTTCGCTGGGTACAGGTGGACGCGGACCCCATGACGCCCGGCGCGATCGTGCGGCTGCAAGGCAGCGGCACTGCCAAGCTGCAGGGTCTGCAGGAGGAGGAGTGGGAGCTGGGCATCGACGAAGCGGGCCGTGGGCCAGTGCTGGGACCGATGGTCTACGGGTCCTGCTTCGTGCCGGCGAGCCGCAATGCAGACCTGAAGGCCTGCGGTATGCTGGCGCACAGCGTTGTCTGTGGCGGGGCTGTCGGCCTCTGTCCGTCTATGCACCGCGCTCTGCGCCTGCTGGCTGCCCGATTTCATGCGTTTGTGCGGGTGGACCCGCATGGGTCCACGCCAGGACCTGGCGTGATCGCTGCAGTTCCTCCGTGTCCTGGGCAGGGTTTGACGACTCGAAGAAGCTGTCCGAGGAGACGCGCGAGCGCATGTTTAGCGAGATCAAGAAATGCGATTTTCTGGGGTGGAACGTGATTGTCTTGAGGTCGGGTGCCCCTGTGCTCGCGTGCCTGTGCTCTTTGCGGTAGACATGGATGCATGCCTGTACGGCACCGGCGGACCATCCGGAACATGAGTTTCGGGCAATGCGATTGCCTGACACACGCGCACATGCATCATGCAGTGCGAAGGAGATATCGGGCGCAATGCTGCAGCGCTCGCCCTACAACTTGAACGCCATGTCGCACGACACAGCGGAGGCTCTCATCCGCCAAGCTCTTGCCGATGGAGTCAACCTCAAGCGCGTCCGTCTCCCCCCTGCCCCTCCTGTCCCCACACCTTCTCCCCAAAACTGCCTAATGTGCACGCGCGCACACACATACAGACGGACGGACGGACAGACAAAACAAACACACACAAACATACACAATCTCGCACGCACGCACGCACGCGCGTGCGCGCACTCACTCTCTCCCTCCCTCCCTCCCTCCCTCCCTCCCTCCCTCCCTGCCTCTCTGCCTCCCTCCCTCCCTCCCTCACTCCCTCCCTCCCTCCC
>Ga0115006_10001079_pt1 | contig 16414 bp, 7 predicted proteins | sample ArcOceMetagenome_3_FD_88943 | JGI IMG/M metagenome (GOLD analysis project Ga0115006, IMG submission 88943) | Marine eukaryotic phytoplankton communities from Arctic Ocean - Arctic Ocean- Svalbard ARC20M Metagenome | ecosystem: Environmental > Aquatic > Marine > Oceanic | place: Arctic Ocean...
AGACTTGGTACATCCCTTCACCGATGGTTTGCAGTTAGATGCAGGCAGTGACGGAAGATCTTCTTCCTCCTGATTGATAGTTGTTACTGCTTTTGTTGGCGCGGAATCTCTAGGTAGGAATTCCTAGATAAGCGAGGCAGTACTCTAGCTATTGAAAAGGGTGTATCTTTGTATAAATTTGTTCTCTAGACAGCGCCTGTTCCACTAGCTATTGCACAGGTAAACAGGACACAAACTATTCTACTACGTACAGAGTATTCTCAGTTTGCTCTCACGTCGATTAGGCGACCGGGGCAAAACCAATTCGCTTGTTTCCTTGGTCGAAAACAGTGTAGTATTTGCGCATAAATACGTCGCCAAGGATCCATTGAGGAGCTCCCTCCGGCAGGTCCATGCCCATGAATGCGAAGAGGCAAAGGCCGGAGCTCTGAATGACGGTGTCCTTGCCATCGATGGAATAGTCCTTGCCATCAATAGTGAACACCACGGGAGGGAGAGAATCTACCTGCGCACAATCGATGGTGTACTGGCCCATTGGCGACTGAGTGGCACCAACCTCCGATGCAAGCTCCGCTACCTGAGACTTGGGACCGACCAACAGCGAAGTGCCGGAATCAATGATGCAGGTGGTGTCCTTGGTTGAGAAGCCACCCATCTTCGCACCGTCCAGCTTAACCTGCCAGTACGTGGCCTTCTGCAACCCGACCCAGGCCAACTCGCCAGAGAACTTCGATTTGTCATAGCCGCCGAGGGTCAGTTCGCCGTCTCCTTCATCTCCCAGGAAAAAGGCAAACATGGGATCCTTCACCAATCCCTGCTCAATGGCGCTGCCAAAGACCGTGGATCCACCAATGGCAATCGAATCAAAGGCCAAACCGAGGATTCCGTCGAATTTGCCCATCACATAGCCAATGCCCATTCCCAGAGCGTCGTTCACCTCAGCGAATTTCTGAGACTTGACGGCGATGTCCTGCGCCAGGGTGACTGTATCCTTGCTGAAGAAACCCGTGACAGAACCCGAGCCGTATTGAATGGCAAAGTCACTCCCGTCCTCCTCGAAGTCGGTGGACTGGGTGGAGTCGTACTTGTCCTTGCAGACCGACGTGTTCTCCGTAAATGGAAGGCAGTAGCCGCAATTCTGACATCCCTTGCGGGGGACCCAAAGGTCGCTCGATCCGGTGTCCCAGATCACCGTGAACTCCTGCTCGGGCTCGCCGATGTGGACGGTGCCGTAGTACTGGGCGTTGGCATAGTCCTTGATGATGACGTTCTCGTCCTTGCCGCCATCGTCGTCGTCGCCGTCGCCGCCACGAAGGGCAGCCGCAGTCCTGCGCTGGACGGCACCGGCGACGACGGGCAGGCCCGTCGATTCGCTCGTCTCGACGGCGCCGTCGAGCTTGGACAGGAGAAAGTCGCGCTCCTTCTTGAGGTACTGGGCGACCATCTCGTGGTTGCTGCGCTTGTGGAGCGGGATGCGCAGGATGTTCTGGTCGGCATCGGTCCCGGCGGACGCAACCGCGAGACTACTAGCGCCAAGGGCGGCGGTGATAGCGAGGCCTGGAATGTGCATGTTTACAAGAGATGATAGAGGAAATGGAAATGCATTTAGTTTGAGGAGAGCACAGATAAGACGCATGGGAAGAAAGGCAAGGAAGCCGGCGAGACTTTGATGCGAACGGACAGGATTGATATGATTCGATTGCCACGACCTGACTTGCAGAATTCGTCGGGGCTTGGGCGACACCTGCTGCCTGCCTCTCGGGGACACGCAGCTCAACAGCAAGCACCGCCCGAAATGCATTGCCGGATCTCATACTCACCTCGGAACATCATGTTTGCTCTTTGTGTGGGGTATTGGCGTCGTTACTGCTCTTTGATACGATCTGTCGAGAAAGGGTGCGCCATCCTGATGGCGCCACGATCACGCAGCATTTCACTTGACTTCACACCACGCCCTCCTGCATACGTACTGTACGTACGTCATTTTTCTGCACGACGTCATCCAGAAGGGTGAAAAAGTTAGATGGCGCCGCGCGGCGCGGGCGGCTCGGCTGGCTCTCTGCATCGCTCACTCACACATCGCCTCATTTTTTCAAACGGCGAGGGGCGGATAATCGACCGGTAAGCTGTCTCCTCCCCAAAGGCAAGGCAATGCGGGGCAATTTTCGTGCGCAATAAGGACCTCTGGTATCGTGCGGAACGGCCGCTCCGTCCCTTTTAGAGGCCCCGGCTTCGGCAGTATCTTGCGGCAGCATCCCCGCCGACCAGGCTTGCTCTTCACCACACGTGCGTGGAAGTCCACTGGTTTTGTTGGAGTGGGAGCTCGGGGCTCCACACATGTCTTTATTTTTTTTGTCGAGGGTGCCCCCGGAGCAACATGCGTCATTTGCAATTCGCTGATTGATATCGTCGCTTTGGTATCTCGTCCCTCACGCTGTATCTTTTGCTTCGTTTCAATTTCCGTTCAACTTTCGCGCAGATTCATTCGTTCGCTCTGTTTGTGCGTTGCATTTGCGGGAGCGACCGTATCTGCTTTTAGCAGCGTGGCCTCATTCTTTGGCCGGCGCTTGTCCTCTCTTTGGAGTACTGGCCTGCGCACTACGAGTAGCTCGAGTATCGGCGGCATAGCTGCAAGCCACCGCTACAGCAGAAACCACCGCAGCAGCAGCCATGTCCTCCCGTCCCAAGCGGAGGGCGGCCGCCAAGGCCATCGACTACGGCAAGGAGCAGGAGTTCTCGGACGACGACGTCTTCGGCGATGAGGGCGACGACGAGCCGGCCCCCCGCGCCCCCAGCCGGGCCCGCAAGAGCACCAGCCGCCCGCGCAAGTCGCTGGACCCCGGCTTCGGGGCCGACTACATGGTGGACGCCTTCCACTCGGCCCCCGGCGGCGGCGGCGGATCGGCGGTCCAGACGCCCCGCCAGCTGTACGTGGAGAAGGGATACGATCCCACCCTCCCGCCCATCCGGGAGCGATTCACCTACGAGCCGGAGCTGGAGGAGGACGGGTCGCCCAAGATCGACCTGATCGTCGGCCGCCGACCGATCGACGAGCGTGCCCCCGAGAAGGAGGTGGACGACGACGGCGACGTTGACGATGACGACGACGGCAAGATGTTGTCCTCCCCCCCCGGCAAGGACCACGGCCACTCCAAGCGCATCGATTACGAGTACCTCATCAAGTACAAGGGCCGGTCGTACCTGCACCTGGAGTGGAAGTCGGCGTCCGACCTCGAGAGCATGAACAAGTCGGCCAAGAACATCTACCGGCGCTACATCAAGAAGATCCAGTCCGGGACCGGCGATGAGGACATTGAGGATCCCGAGGTTGACCAGGAGTACATCCGGCCCGAGAGGATCGTCGACGAGAAAGAGGAGGAGGTGATGGAGGAGCTATCCGACAAGGAGTTGGTGGCATGGGAGAAGCAGAGGGAGAAGGAGATGGAGGATGAGGAAGACGATGACGATGACGACAGCGATGAGGACAAGAGTCCCGAGAAGGACGTCGCGATGGCTAACGGTTCGGCGTCTACTGTGACTGATGGGGTCAAGTCGAACGGTGCTGATGCCGAAGCCAACGGTAAGTAGGACGGGATCTGCGCGAACGATGATACTATATCTGATATGCCATCCTCACAAAATATTGGTTTCCTTTTCTGTATTTTGCCTATGAAGCAGAAGACTTTGAGATTGGTGAGCCTGGAACGATCTCGATCGACGAGCTCCGCATGGTGCTCAACAAGGGAGGATCGTATTATCCCAAGGTTGAGGGCTCTGACAATCCGTACAGGGACGGATACGTCACCGAGCCACCCAAGAAGCCCCGCGCCTCGTACCTCTTCTTTCAGTGCGCGTATCGAGGAGCGTACGGAAGGAAGCATCCCGACCTGAGCGTGAAGGAATTACAGAAGCTCATGGGCGACGCGTGGAACGGCCTCGGCGAGGAGGGGCAGGCTCCCTTTGCGCAATTGGCCAAAGAGGAGCTTGCTCAGTACGAACATGAAAAGACACTGCTGGAAAAGGCTCAGAAGGCCAGCGAGGTGTGGCAGCCCATCCGCCGTTGCGAGATGGTACTGAACCGCATCGCCGAGGACAGCTTCGCGGATATCTTCCAGGAGCCTGTCGATCTGGACGAATTCCCCGATTACGAGGAGATCGTAGACGACCCCATGGACCTGTCGACCATCCGCACGAAGCTCCAGGAGAAGGCGTGGGCGAAAAAGTACCAGGCCCCAGAAAACTTTGCTCGGGATATGCGCAAGGTTTTCAACAACTGCAAGATCTACAACCAGCACGGATCGGCCATCTGGTACGTTGCGGACTACCTATCAAAGCAGTTTGAACGGCTGTATCATGCCTGGGTCCTGGAGTTCCGCACCCGTTATATTCGTTGGGCCGACCCTCGGACCCGTCCTTGGGAGAACACCTGCCGTAAGTGTGATGGCAAGTACGACCATCCCTCTGACAAGACCGTCCTCTGCGACCACTGTGATGCACACTATGGGATCAGCTGCCTGAGCCCTCCGCTTACCGAGGTGCCTTCCACTTGGCACTGCCCCGATTGCGTCCCGAAGCTAGTGGGTGAGAAGGGTAGCAGGATGCTCTCCGCCGTGTCTGAGATGGCCGCGAAAAGGCGCGCCGAGATTGGCGATATTCCGAAGAAGCCTGTTCTGAAGAAGCTTTTCCTAGTCAAGTGGGCGGGACTTGGCTATGAACAGTGCACGTGGGAGACTGCGGAGGATATTGACGACGACGAGTTGATCGCCGATTACCGTCGTCTGAACGGTATGACGCCGGACGATCCCGAGCTGCCGACTACTGATATCCGGAAAGTAATCGACGGAATGACCACGCACGTCATGCTTGAGAATGCTGGCGGAAAGGACATCATTCCCGACCTCCGTGCTCAGCTCTATTCGCAGACGAGGGCCTTACAGTTCTGCAAGTTCGGATCAGATGTACCGGATCTCCTCGCTGCGGTATGCGGCCCCAAATCGAAATGCAACAGCAGCCGAAACGAGGACTCGGCCGTAGTCGACGAAGTGGTCGACGTCGTTACCGGTATCGTTGAAAAGATAGCTCGCTACCAACCAAGGGTCAGTCAAGTGGTTGAGTTACACGAGACTCTCCCACCGCTCTTGTCTGGGGAGTATGATGTTGTTGTTCCTTCTACTCCCGAAGGTTTGTTGATGAATGTCGGTGAAATGGACGGTGCGGTCTCGTTCCTCGGATACAGGCCAATGTCCAATGGCGAGATGGGACCCTCGGAGAGGAGACGCCTCATCCGCGGTCACGGTGATCAGATTATTGCTGTCAATGGCGTCCCAACCATCAACACGCCCTTCAAGGATGTAATCCCTCTATTGAAAGCTGCCGGATCCAAGGCATTCGCCCACATCCGTTTCCTGGATAACCAGCACAAACTTTGCGATGGAGACCTCACCAGCGTAGGCATCAAGGGAGCCTTCGCTATCGACGAGATCACTAGGAGGATCAAGACGAGTAGAAGGCGGTTGATTGCCGCGAGGAGGGATGAACTCGTCGAAGAGGAGGAGATTCCCGATATTGCCGAGGAAAGCGACGAGAGTGTTGGCGAGCCTGGCAGCGATGACTCTGACTCGAGCTCTGACTCCGACAGCGATGGTAGCGAGGGTTCCTTCGAGCCCGATAGCGATGACGAGGAGCTTATCAAGCGGCAGCAAAGGAAGAAGGCCGAGTCACCCGAGACCAAGTCGTCTTCCAATCCAAGCCCAGCAAAATCGGCCGTCAAGAAAGAGGGTGGTAATGCTGATGGGGCCGAAACTGATGCCAAAAATGAGAAGAAGGGGGGACCTCCCGCTCATTTGTCCATCAGCTGCAAGCAAGAAACTACGAAATCCCTCGCCTACCGCCTGCTTGGAGTCGACATTGGATACAGCAGTGATGAGGGTGGTGATGAAGATTGTGTTCACTACATCGATGGGGTGGACTCTACCTTTTCCACGCGCCGAGAGGCATTGGCCGTCGCTTCTGGTGAGGAGACCGACGATGGGGAGGAGAAAAAGACCGATGACACTCTTCCAGTGAAGCGAAGCGACTTTACGACCCTAGGTGAACGTGCGAAGCTGGTTCTTGCCATGTCCGTGGTCGACAGCGAGGCAGATCCTCTCGATTATGATAATTACCCTCACCCATCCACGAAGCAGCTCGAAGCCAAGAGGAAGCAGGAAGAAGAGGAGGCCAGGAAGAAGCGGCAGGCCGAGCTCGACAAGGAATCCGCTAACAAGGAGGCGGAGGAGGCAGCTGCGAAACCTGTCAAGCTTTCCAAGACCAAGGTAGAGCAGATCGATACCAAGACGAATGAAGTTGTGCGGGTGTGGGCCAAGGCCGAAGACGCAGCCGCCACGCTCCAGCTTTCGCTTGAGGATCTTCGCTCCATCCTCCAAGGAGAGTACTCAGAAGAAACTGGAGATGAGGTTGGCGGGTATCGTTGGCGCTTTGCTGCCGCCGATGCCGAAATCACCACGTCCGGGACGGGTCCCGGCAGCAAGAAGGGGAAGCAGGCGTTCCTCGAATTTAGGGACAAGCTGTACGATCACGCCAAGCCGCATCTCTACAAGAACAAGAATAAGCTCCGTGACTACCAGATTGATGGTGTGAACTGGCTTTCGTCTTGTTGGTACAAGCGTCACAGTTGCATCCTCGCCGATGAGATGGGTCTCGGAAAGACAGGTGAGGCGATTTTTTTTCTGGCGAGAATGCCGTCGTCATTACCACACGTAGTGCATGTATACATTGCAACGTGGCATTGCACCCCATCCTCTGACCTCTCTTTTCTTTCCCCTCTTCTCTTTCTATCAAAAGTTCAAATCGTCACTTACCTCGAGCATCTCTATCGGGTGGAGAAGCTAAAGGGACCATTTTTGGTCGTCGTTCCTCTCTCGACCGTCGAGCATTGGCGCCGTGAATTTCAGGGCTGGACCGACATGCGATGCTGCATCTACCACGACCGTCAGCGCGTTTGGCGCGATGTCATGCGCGAGTACGAGTGGTACTACGCCGATCGTCCTCACACCGCCGACTACCTCAAGTTCGATGTCATCGTCACGACCTACGACACCCTCATTGGTGATTTCGACGTCATGGGTCAAATCCCCTGGCGCGTTGCCGTCGTTGATGAGGCCCATCGTCTTCGCAACGTCAAGGGTAAGCTCCTTGAGTGTATGAAGGAGATCAGTGCCGTCGGTACCCTCGAGTACGGGTACCAGTCGAGAGTGCTAATGACTGGAACTCCGCTCCAGAACAACACCCAAGAGCTCTGGACTCTTCTCAACTTCATCGAACCCTTCAAGTTCCCCAGTCTCGAGGACTTCGAGGCCAATTTCGGTGACATGAACAACCGCGCTCAGGTCGAGGCACTTCAGCTCAAGATCTCACCGTACATGCTTCGCCGCGTCAAGGAGGACGTCGCCAAGGATATCCCTGCCAAGGAAGAAACCCTCATCGATGTTGAGCTAACGCAGATCCAAAAGCAGTATTACCGAGCCATCTTTGAGCACAACCATTCCTTCCTTAGCATGGGCACTTCTCGAAACACTGCACCGAAGCTCATGAATATTCAGATGGAACTTCGCAAGTGCTGTAACCACCCCTTCCTTCTCGATGGTGTCGAAACCAGAGAGTTGGAGAGCTACCACCGGGAGCTGTACGAGAGTGGCGCGTTCGAAGGGAAGTCGGCCGACGAAGTCCAAGACGAGCTCAACGTGCACGGCTACATCCAAACATCCGGTAAGATGGTGCTCCTGGACAAGCTCCTCCCCAAGCTCCGTAAGGAGGGCCACAAGGTTTTGATCTTCAGCCAGATGGTCAAGATGTTGGATCTCCTTTCGGAGTATATGGACATCCGAGGATTCCGGCACGAGACGCTCACCGGCAAGGTCAAGGGCAATGACCGTCAGAAGGCCATCGATAGGTTCAACACAGAGAAGGATAGCTTCGCCTTCCTCCTATCGACGAGAGCTGGAGGTGTCGGCATCAACTTGACTGCCGCCGACATCTGCATCATCTTCGATTCTGATTGGAACCCGCAGAATGACGTCCAAGCCCAAGCTCGATGCCATCGTATCGGCCAGACGAAGGATGTTCGGATCTACCGTCTCATTACCAGCCGTACCTTCGAGCAGGAGATGTTCGACCGAGCGAGCAAGAAGCTCGGTTTGGAGCAGGCCGTTCTTGGTACCTTTGGAGCTGAAGATGACGACGGCAAGCCCACGGCCAAGGAGATGGAACAGCTCCTAAAGAAGGGTGCCTACGCTCTGTTCGACGACGACGACGAGACTGGTAAGGAGTTCTGTGCCGACGACATTGAAAGCATCCTCGCCAAGCGCACTAGAACTCGCGTCGTCGAGGGAGCCAAGACGGCCTCTTGGCTCAACAAGGCTGGAATGAATGTGACAAAGAGCAAATTCACCGGAGATTCCAAGTCTGCCGGTATTGATGTGGACGATCCTCTTTTCTGGCAGAAGGTTATGCCCGATTTTGTTACTCCCGACATTATGATGGAGAAATTCAATGAGCTGGCCGACGCTGCCGAGGGCCGGAAACGAGGTCCTGGCAGAGGCAACGGCCGAAAGAAGAAGGCCGTCGCAGAGGAAGAGACATCCAAGGATGCTGATGCCGGTGAAGTCGATGATCAGGATACCAAGTCAGTAGCCGAAAACGGCACAGAAGAGACCGCCAAGGAGACCGAAGGAGATGATATGGACGTCGACGAGCCTGCGCAGCAGGAGGAAGAGGACGAGGAGGAAGCAAAAGCCAAGAAGAAGAAATTGTCCCAGGCAACCAAGAAGAAGGTCAACAAGTTCATGGGCGACCTCACGTCCTTGATGGACGACATCTTCGAGAGGGAGGAGGATGATAACCTTCCCCAGGGCGAGAAGGCCACATGTCAGAAACTTCTCTTGACCATCTCCGTCAAGGAAACTCTCTTCACCGAGGAACAGTGCAATGTGGCCAAGGTGTTGCTGAAGCGCCTCGAGGGCGATCGCAGGCGTCGTTGCAGAACCACCGATGATCATCGTTTCCTCGCCAGTAGTATTGGCGGCGACACCGGCGGAAAGGACGTCATTCCTGAGGCCCTCATGATCCGCAGCACCAAGAAGAAGAAAAAGAAGAGGCGCAAGAGCGGTGTTGATGGCGATGACGATGGCGATGACGACGACGATGTGGTCGAAACTCAAAGGAGGAAGCGCAAGAAGAAGCCTGTCGTCGGAGCAGATGGCTATCTTCTGCACTCTGATTCCGAGGGGGATTGGTCCGATGTTGGTGCTTCGATCTACCAAAGCACGAAGAGCCGCATCAGCCGGAAGGAAGCAAAGAGGAGGCGCGGATGGGCCTCCGAGAAGGATGCCATGGGAGCCGCCAGCCGGGCGTGGCCATCAATTCCTCGCAACTTCGTCAACAAGGTCCTTGGATCCGTACTCGATGAAATGATGAAGTACGATCAGACCAAGGGCGGCCTATTCTCCACTCCGGTCCCGAGAGACGACTTTCCCGAATACTACGAGCAGGTGAAGCAGCCGATGGACTACTCTACCATGAAGGCGAAGCTTACCAACGGTCAATATCGATCTGCCCAGGCCATGCAGAAGGATTTCCTCTTGGTGATGAAGAACTGCATTCAGTTCAATGCTCCCGATTCTGACATCGTCGCCGAAGCCAAGCAGCAGATGCTCATTCGACCGAAGATGCTCATGGATGCTGCTGACAAGCACAACCTCTTTATCGCCGAGGACGGCACCGTCTTTAACCTGTATGATGACGACAAGGGTGGCGGCGGCAAGTCCGAAAAGAAGAAGGGCAAGAAGGCGGCCAAGGGCAAGAAGAAGCGCTTTGTCCGGTGCAAGGAGTGCGATGCCTGCCAGCGCGAGGACTGCGGCGAATGTGAAGGTTGCCTAACCATGGTCAAATTTGGTGGCAATGGCAAAACCAAATCGACCTGCAAGCTTCGCAAGTGCGAAAATCCTCAGGAACGCCCGCCGAAGGACGATGAGGAGGAGGAACCGAAGAAAAAGGGTAAGAAGGGCAAGGGCAAGGCGTCGGCAGCCGCTGCTGATGGAGGTGGTAGCGATTCAGAACACAGCGCAGCTGCTTCTTCTTCCAAGAAGAAGAAGCCAAGGATCAAGATAGCAGCTCCCAAGAGCAGGAAGCGCAAGGCCCGTGATGGAGGTGCTGATGCCAAGGCTCATCTCGACGTGAAGGCACTGCAGAAAGATCGCCAAGCTCTCGACAACTCGTTTGATGCCGCCAAGGTTCACTACACCAACCGCAGTCCTTGGCAGCTACCAGATACTCTGGCGGACAAGTTCGACGGCATTGCGAAGCAGGTACTTGCCAAGATGGACCAGCACGACGACTACGACCTCTTCGCAGAAGCAGTTACCGAGGAAGAGGCCCCGGGATACTACGACGTCGTTTCCAACCCCATTGATTTCGGCACAATGCTTACGAAGGTCGAAGAGGGCGAATATGGCGAAGGGTCTGACGCTGCAGCGGCGCTCTATATGGATTTTTTGCTTTGCATGGAGAACTGTGCCGCGTACAACGATATTGAGGGTGAGGTCATGCAGGAGGCAGCACGCCTGTTCGGACTGCTGCCGGAGGTGTTCGCGGCTGCGTGTACCGCAGCTGGCAAGAAGAAGCGTTCGTGAGGTTTTACCTTGGTACGGCGGCAACGGGTGAGGGAACATGGCAAGCGCACGATATTGTAAAATTGAAATTCATTCGTATCACACATACTCGTATGCTTCAACGCGTTGCAACCGCAACAGCGGAGCACGTATCTATTATTGGTATTGGCTCGGACCGGCTACATGCCGACCGAATCCAGAATGGAGTAATAAGAATCTAATTAATTGTCAGATTTTATTAGTTCTAGCGTATTTCTCGGGTAGAGGTTGCGAATAGCGTTATATCCCTTGTCACACTTCGCCTCTTCCTTCGAGCACTCGGCGAAATTTTTCATCCCCTCCAAGTCCAGAGCGAACAAATCCTTTGGTGCATGACTTAAGAGAGCGTTGATGCCCTGAGCGAGATCCTGGTACGTACGCCCGAGATCAACGTGGCTGTCGCCTAAATATGGCTGTTGTAAGTCGAGTAGCTTCCGGGCACTTTGGACAAATCGACAGAGCAAGCCACTTCGCTGCTTTGTCGAAAGGTCGACGTGTCCAATGGCAGTGGCAGAAAGTACTGACTCCGCCGCATCCAAGTGCAGCCTGTAGCATCTGATCAATAAGATATGTTTGGGACTGTTCAGCTGTTGGATGCCTGCCGCGACCAATTCGACTGTGGCGACCTCCATCGCTTTCGCTCGTTCCACTTGATCCGGTGCATATCCACCGATAGAGAATGCATTACGAATCTCACCCAGCTGTTCCTCAAACTCGGATATGACCTTCTCGACACGATAGGTGGTATCTGCAATCCTTTGATCTCTACTAGAACTTGGCAACTCGCCGGCAACCAACTCAAATTGCCGAAGGGACGCATCTACACTCACCCCAATGTCGAATCGATGTTGATCCCAAAGATGCTGTCTCCGTGTTGCGTGCGATACCTCCCTCGGATCAAGGTATGACAACGTCAAGGCCTCTCCCTTCTTCACTGCTCTCGTCGTTCGAATCTCGGACATGGGCCGCGCCTGGTCCTCGGGAGCGAATTTGATGCAATTTGGATTTTCTTCGTGGTTGAAGATGGCGAAGTTGAGATAAGCACCAGAGCCAAAGCCATTGTATCTTAGAGTCAGAAGCATGCGAAATATGTCGTCCTCCATTAGCTGTCTGCCGTCACTTCGTAATATGTTCTTTTGTCGATATAGATCCAATATTTGTTGTAACAATGCGTCGCCCTGGTGTTTGGTTTTCATTTCCTTCATCATGTTGTCAATCTGCTCCACATTTCGGGATTGCGCCTGTTCCTGGTCATTGTTGTTACCATCAGTAGTACATGTACCGAGATAAGTGTCAACAGCATTCATCGTGGGATGGAGCTGTTCAATGTCGTGCGTGATTTGTTCCGCATCGGAATGACGCGCAATGTGCAGTATCGATAAATTCGATAATTCGCGTCCAATCTGCTCTTTGGGCCAGTAAAAGATAGGCTTCTCGACCAAAAGGAGCGTCCCAGGCGGCAAATCTCTTGTGGCGACGTATCCCCTGCCACCACCCATTTCCGTTTCGCAGACCGCGGCCATTGGGCCCAAATAAAGTGGGGGCCGATTAGGCCACTGTGGTGAAAGAGTTCGCCAATTACGCGCGCCTTCTTCATCGTTGGCAGCGGCAGTACTACTAGTAGTACTTGCGTCTACATCAAAGGTCAATTCAGCGTCGTGACAGTCGGCAGCAGTTCCCTTGCCTGCTAACCTTGCGTTGGCCGCCTCCACAAGTGACTTGGCTGCGGCCTGCTGTCCATCGGCAGCGGCGGCGACGGCGGCAGTACCTTCATCGTCATTATCGCTATCGCTATCGTCTGCAAAGACATCAAAGGGGTCGTCGTCTTCTTCGCCGTCCATCTTCGAGTTACTTTGTTATACTTTGCCGAAGGCAATGACGTGAAAGCGAGCTCATAACCCAATACATGATAAAACCGAACAGGCGCGCAGGCAGGCGCGCATCCAATGACCACCACGCATCGGCATAAATGCATTTTCAGGCATCATAATATCGTACTAGTACCACAAACTAAACCAACCAACATGAGTGACGCCGAAGAAGCCGCCCCGCCCGCCGCCGATGCCCCGGTTGACGCCAAGCCGGAAGACGCCCCGGAGAACGGCGGCACCGCCGAGAATGGCGGCGGCGGAGACGCGCCCCTTGTTGGGACCAAGGACACCGTCCGCCTCTACCTCGGCAACCTGTCGTACGAGACCGACGAATCCCGCCTCCGCACTCTGTTCTCCGAGTTCGGGGAGGTCACCGACGTCTTCCTGCCATCGGACCGCACGTCTGGACGTCCGCGAGGTGTGTTGATTGACATTACTACTACGTAGTAGCATTGCGTCAATGCAATGTATGCTATGCTAGATCTACGTGTTCCTTTATTACGAGTATTTATTGGGCCACATCTAACTTACTCGTCATTCCGTTTTCGTCGCTCATTGGCACCCATTTGTTCTTTATTATTATTATTATTATTATCAGGCTTTGGTTTCGTGACGTTCGCTGACCGCGGAGCTGCCGAGGCTGCAATCGCCAAGATGGACAACACCGAAACCGACGGCCGGACCATCCGCGTGAACGAGTCCCGCCCCCGCGGCGACGGTCCCGGCTTCAACGCCACCGGCGCCGCCGACGTCAAGCTCTACGTCGGCAACCTCTCGTACGAGACCACCGACGACCAGGTCCGGTCCATGTTCGAGAAGTTTGGTCCCATCTCCGACTGCTTCATCCCCACCGATCGCGATAGCGGCAAGAGCCGCGGCTTTGCCTTCGTCACCATGGCCTCCGATGATGCCAGAAAGGCCATGTCCGACGTTGACGGCATGGAGATCGACGGCCGTCCCCTCCGCGTTTCCGAGTCCAAGCCCAAGGGCGGCCGTGACGACCGCTTCGGTGGCGGCGGTCCCGGAGGGTATGGCGGCGGAGGCAACCGCGACGACTACCGCGGTGGCGGTGGTGGCGGATACGGCGGAGGTGGTGGATACCGCGACGACAGACGCGGCGGCGATCGCTACGATGGTAAGATCGCTTTAATCTTTTGCACACAACCTGCATTGCTTTTGATATTATCTTTCGTTGCGCGCTCGATGCGTATCTTTTCGTCTTTGATAAGAACTCTCGGCTTACCCCCTCCCTGTTACTGTTCTTATATTTTTCTCGTGATTATTTTCTTACAGACCGCGGACGCGGCGGATATGATCGCTACGATGAGCCTCGAGGCCGCGGAGGAGGAGAAGGTGGTGGTTACCGTGACGACCGTTACGACGATCGCGGCGGGGGACGTAAGTGCTCACTTTTATCGCTCAAGCATGCCTTGCGTGTTGGCACGGCGTCTGGAGTTGCTTTTCCCTCTGTCTCCGTTCTTATTCTCACTTATGCTGAAATGTTTGTCTCCTCTTGTTTCACAGGTGGTGGAGGCTACCGCGATGACTACCGTGGTGGTGGAGGAGGCGACCGTGGTGGTGGAGGAGGCGACCGGGGTGGTGGAGGAGGCGACCGGGGTGGCTATGATGATCGCCGTGGAAGGTACTAGCTAGATAGCTACTTAGAGCCCCCCTGGGCTTATGCTTGTGCTTGAGTAATAAGAGAGAGAGCTGCGAGAGTCCCAAAGAGTGCCAATTGAGATCCATCGGAGGCGATTACTTTTCCCAGGTCACTGACTGCTACCGTTGTGTTGACGTTGTTGAAGTTTGGGAGCGATTTCGTGGATTTGATTTAGACCCCGTTGTTTCCGGACATTATCTGTAATTGAATTTGCCAAAGTCAGTTGCTTGATCGATTCGAGGAGCGGCCGCATTCGTTAGAGACGATGATTCATTGCGTAGTTTCCTATGAAGACGGTATCCTTAAAAGTTCCAGTGACACACCTCATAAAATGAACGTGAACGAACCCCAAAATAGTACCAGCAGAACCACTGCCCGTCCCGAACCTGTTCGAGAACAGCAGCACTTTGCGATCCTGTCCTTTTGTACCGTACCTTTCTATTCCCCCTCTCTTAATTTCCGTACGTTATCATTGAAGACCCTTCCGGAAGTAGCGTCCATGTCCACGTGAGAGTCAACCTGTCCCATTTGCTTTCAGCACCTGAAGCTGAAACCAACGAGAAAAGAAGCCAGTTACAGGTTGAAGTGCCGCCGATCCTAACTTTCGTTTCAATATGCGCAATTTATTTCAGGCACAGAGCGTCCGATTGCCTGCCTTCGGTGCAATCCGGGCCTGAGCCCAGCTCAAGATTGCCATCCGGTACATGCGCAACAAGCCCAGGATGCCAAAAATCGAGACATGCCCACATGTTTGTCCGTCGGTCATGCGCCCGCCATACCAGTAGGCATATGAGCCAATGGATGCTATCATTGTCAACGAGGCAGGACACAGACACTGGACAAATGTGAGCAAACCGCCAGTGTTGGAAGCTGCACTTCCGATTCCTGGGCTCAGTCTACGGTACTGCCGCCCATAACCTTGGCCGGTACAGGATTGAACATCTCTTGTCCAAAGATAACTCGACCCACTCCATTTATTTGCAGCTTCCTCCCCAGAAAGATCCTCCAAGAGACGCTTGTCATACTCGTAGTATTTTCCACCAGGTGCCCTCTCCGGTAAGTATGGAATCAGTTATCATATCTATTTCTACAATCAACCGGAAAATTGAATTCAATTGCTTTTTATTATATAAGTACCAAGTATATAGATCCATAAGCTGTCAAGCGCTGTCCAGATCGGGGCGGCCGAGTCGTCGGTGTTATCAAAGAAGGCTTGCAAAGATGATCCAATCACTACAGCGATTACCATTAGTCATAATGGCCATATATCTTCTATGCGTATTTGCCGACTCTTCTTCGTATTTACTATGCATACATGTAATTCATTCATCATCAGTGATGCAGCGACGGCGCTTGGCTTGGCTGGCATCTTTCTCTCCATGCAATTCCTCGTTGCCGTCGTCATCGTCATCATCATCGAAGACACAAGGTGGCTGGGTATGCAGGTGCTCATCATTTGCAAAGGCATCCTCATCGCTGTCAGATTCCTCGCCCAACAAGCCCTCCGCCATTCTCTTAATTCGTTTAGGGCTGCATTTGCGTGTATTCCCAGAGTTGGTAACGTTATTGTTATTCTCTTCCAAATATTCGTCTGCGTCGGAGGAGAAGTCCGAGTCGCCAATAACTTCGTCATCGGAGCCAACATCCTTATACTTCTCCCCGATCTCATCGATTTGGCTTGCAAGCTTTCTCACGGAGGAAGTGCCTTCGTAGGTTGTTTGATGACCAACGCCGTGGTGAAGCAGGCAGAATCTATATTGGTCGTTGAGATTGGCTTGCTGCTGCAGGGAGAAATCATCTTTATTGTGGTGCTCACCACACCACGAGCAGAAGAGCTGCTGCACATCGACGGGAACACTGCTGCCATCGTCGTCGTTTGTAAGTACGTGTGCATCATCATGTTTGTCATCCCCAGTATCATCATTAGCATCGTCGTCATCGCTATTGCGATCATCATCGTCTCCTCCTTCACCGTAATTGAGTCTAGCGCGACGAATTGATTTGGGCCGAAGCACTCGATGGGAACCTTCTTCCTCTGATTTCTCATCACCGCCGTCCGTCTCCTCCTCAAATGTCGAGTCAGATGCATGCCCATCATCTTCCTCTGAGGTAAAGCCCGGAGCGGACAAGGGGTAGCGGGTCTTACGAGCCTTTCTCTTTCTAGAAGATCTAGATCC
>Ga0115006_10001080_pt1 | contig 16412 bp, 9 predicted proteins | sample ArcOceMetagenome_3_FD_88943 | JGI IMG/M metagenome (GOLD analysis project Ga0115006, IMG submission 88943) | Marine eukaryotic phytoplankton communities from Arctic Ocean - Arctic Ocean- Svalbard ARC20M Metagenome | ecosystem: Environmental > Aquatic > Marine > Oceanic | place: Arctic Ocean...
AGAGCGTCAAACGTCGTCGTCGTCTGCACGGCGTGGAGCATGTAGCTGCGACGCACCACCCTCAGCATGGCCACATGGGCGTCCCCAGCGGCGAGCTTTGTCAGCGGCTGTGACGGGAAGCGCCGCAGCGGCTCTTCGGTATCGGCTGAGGCGTCTTGCGATGCGCCGAAGTAGCCCTGATTGAGCTTGGCCATGGCGTCTTCATCAAAGGAGAGCCGCTTCTTATCGCGCTTCTGCGCCCCCCTCCTGCCACGGTCGATCTTCACACCGCACGCAGCTGGCCCGCGCGCAGAGGCTCGGTGCCGAGGATGACGCTGAGCCATCTCAGGAGCGGGACTGGCGGCGCCTCCTCCCCATCTTCCGACTTCACCGCGGTCAGCTTGCGCGCAGTGGGAACCGGTCGGTACCGATGGACCTCTGCCGAGCCATCGAACCGCACCTCCGTCCGCCCGTTCTCCAGCAGCCGGACCACCGTGCCGAGGCCTCGCGACACGTGCCGAACACGCGAGTGCACTGGGAACGGGAACGTGTACGTGGTGTCGCCGAAGTCGAAGGTGAACATCCACTCCAGCTGGTGACACCACTGGGAGAAATGGAACCGGGATCGTCGCGTAGCCCCTTGGGTGGCCTGGCCGTCGTCACTCCCGTGCAGGCGCGCCTGAACTGCGCTCCAGCAGAGGAATGCCGCACACGCGGCACCGATGGTACCCATGACCACTCGGTGACCCAGGGTCTCTGCCGTGATGGTTTGCGCAGACCCCATGACGGGCGGCTGCTCCGGAGGGCCGATGGGGGTGTTCACCGGTGGAGGTGGCTGCAGCGCAATTGGCACCGAGATCGGCGGAGGCGGATGTGCAGGAGGCGGATGCGCGAGAACCATTGGCGGCAATGGAGTGTGCTCTACCGGGTGTGGATGCAAGGGTGATGGCGACGTCGGCGGTGGCAAGCTCGGCGAGTATGACGGCGGCGAGCGTTCGGGGCGGGTGATGGGTGATGAAGGCGGTGCTGGGCTGCCCGGTGGCGCCACGGTGGGTGATTGAGGCGGCGTTAGAGCTGGAGCAGGCGGAGCGGACGGTGACGGCGAGGACGGCGGCGCCCTCGGCGGCGGATGCGGCGAGGGAGCCAACGGAGTCGGCTGTTGAGGACCATCGGGGGTAGGCAAGAGGGACGGCATCGGTGGAGCCGGAGCCGGGCATGGGGGACGGCCAGGCGGAAGGGTGGGCAGTGGCGGGCTCTGCAAGACGGCGCAGCCGCCATCCGAGGACAAGCAGACGGTCAACTCGTCGCCAACACGGTGCACTCTGCTCGATGCGCCATCGCACCCACCGAGCACCGCCCAGCCCGCCTCACTTGATTCAACCGTGGTGACTTCGTTGGATCGTGCGTGGGTGGCGACGAGCTTCAGCTCGTAGCAGCCGGCCGGCGCGTCGCAGACGGTCTGGTCGGTGCTGGCGCCGGCTTTGAGGCTGAAGCTGTGGTACGCTGCACCCGCCTGCGTCATCTTCAGCTGCACCGCGCCGTGCCAGCCATCCCCGAAATCGTCGAGCAGCTGGATGGTGAGATTGCAGATCGAGGGCACCAACGGCGCCCGTGCTGGAGACGGGCTGCTCGGCGGCGACGATGGCGGTGGCTCAGGTAGCGGAGCTGATGGCATGGGTGGTGGGGGCGAGTTGTCGGGGCACGTCGGTGCCCCAAAGGCGGCGTCGACGAAGCGAGCGCCCCTTGGGTGGTGAGGCTGCGCGCGTGCCCTCTCGTCGTCCGTGAGTGACAGCGAGGCGTTTGCGGCGAGGCGATCGGCAAGCTGGGAGCGCAGCTCCAGCGCGGTGCGGTCGTACGGGTCATTCGGCGAGAGGAGCCACACGCGCACGAGCGTGGAGCCATTGGCCTGCTCAAACCACACAGGCGCGACCTCGACGCGCCATGACGACGTGTTGAGCAGCGCGTCGGCGACGAGGCCGTGCAGCACCGCGCCGAATCCCGGCTGCAGCCGCATCGAGTTGAGGCGCAGCAGGACGCATTCCGACGGAGCCGGTGGCGGCCACGACGGCGGCGGGGTGGATGGGGGTGGCGGCGAGGGCGGGGGTGGGGAAGGAGGTGGTAGCGAGGGAGGAGGAGGGCTCGGTGGGGGCGGCGTTGTGGGCGGTGCAGGTGGAGGACATGGTGGAATGGGTCTGGTTGGCGGCGACGGGGGCGGCGAGGGTGGCGGTGGGGAAGGTGGTGGTGGCGAGGGAGTTGGTGGTGAGGGCGGTGGGGGCGATGGCGGCGGTGAGGGAGGCGGTGATGAGGGAGGCGGCGAGGGTGGTGGGGGTGAAGGCGGCGGCGAGGGCGGTGGCGAGGGCGGTGGCGAGGGCGGTGGCGAGGGCGGTGGTGAGGGAGGCAGCGAGGGTGGTGGAGGGGAGCTGCAGGAAGTGCGGCACATCCAAATATCTGACCAGCATGAGCTGTCATAGCCAGAATGAAACGCATCGCAGTACCAACCGTCATCCACGGGCCGCGGCTCTTTGCACACGCTCAGGCCGGCACAGCAGCCTCCCTGGTCGGGCCCATACCGGTCCCCACCTTCCTCCGTACACGGTGACGCGGGCGGCGGGGAAAAGGGCGACGGAGGGGAGAGCGGTGGTGAGCCCGGCAGCGGAAGCAAAGCTGGTGACGGTGCGACGCCGTAGATCCGGTGGCGGAGCCTCCGTGAAGTACTTCCGACTGCGCCATCGCAGACCGCGCTGCTGTAGTCACTGTAAACGTGCTTGCTTCCGGATCCACTTACCTTCCGCAGTGACGCGTAATAGGTCTGCGCCGTCAGCGTCACCTCGGAGAAGTAGAAGTCGGCCCAGCCGGTGCCGATTGAGACCGTCTCAGTGCTGGAGACGGCCACTGGGGTCAGCCCGGCAAAGCGCGTCGCTGCCACGTTTGAGCTGGTGTCAGCCGAGTCGAAGAGCTCGACACTGGCCGTGTACGCTGAGCCGCTGGTATAGAACTCAAAGGCGACGGCGGTGAGCGCGTAGGCCTCCTACGGTGCTGGCTTGGTGAGAGTCTGCCAGGCGCCGTTTGTGGTGTAAATTAGAAACGAGCTTCCCTCATCGAACTCGAAGAGCTGCATTCCCAGCAGCGGTGGGGGCGAGGGGGGCGGGAAAGGCGGTAAGGGTGCCATCGGAGGCATATCTGGCGGCGTCGGCGGCGCAGATCCGCATGTCACGACCATCTCGTCGAGCGCCGCGTCGCCGTAGTAGTTGCTGCCGCGACGGTACTCAAAGGCAAAGCTGGTCGAGTCGACCGTGGCGGTCGCTTGGTGCCAGGTGTTCCCCTGGTCGCCAGGCTGGTCGCCCGTGCGGCTCCATAAACGACTGCCTGCGGCGTCGACGAGCTCCAGCTCGCCCATTGTAGAGCCGTACATATGATAGTAGAACGTGAGACTGTGCACGTAGCCGCCCACGCATCCCGAGCCGTCGTAGGTCAGATTGTAGAGGCTCCCTGTTGTCGCTGAGGAGTGTTGAACGCCGTTACAAGGTTGGGTGGTGCTGGTCTCCGCGTAGTAGTAGGAGCCCGAGCCGCCAAAGCCGCTTGACGGGCCGGTGCTACTCGAGCATGTTGAACCGGAGCGCCACGTCCACGGAAATGGGCCGCCATCGGTCGTGAGGCCAGAAGTCGAGTCCGTCTCAAAGTCCATGACGATTGTGGGCATGCCCGGCGGCGGTGGTGGCGACGGCGGGGCCAGCGGCGAAAGCGGCACGCCCTCGCAGGGGCAGAGGCGCTTGAAGCCGCCGGAGGCTCCGGCGCAGATGAAGGCTGATGCGAGCATCGGGTGCTGGCAGTCTCCGCTTGTGCTGATGGCTGGCCGAGAAGTCTCCCGCGCGCCAGAGACGACCGACGTGGTTCCGCACGTCCTTCCGACCGACGACGCGAGGCCCTGCACGCACTCCGGCGTATTTGCCCCTGCGGGCAGTTGCGACGCGCACGAGCCGCCGGCGGTGTTGCACGCGACGTCGCAGTTCTGATTGTCCGCCGCGAGCAGCCACTGCTTCCCCGTCGCTCCGCACACCGCGTCGGGCGTCGCCGCCGACAGCACGACGTTGTCGATCTGGATGCAACTGGCGCCCGAGACGGGCGTGGTGAACGAGAGATTGGCCATGCCGCTCTCGCCGACCGGCACGACAAAGGAGACGTTGAAGGTGCCCCACTCGCTGTAGTGGGAGTTTGACTGGATGATGCTCGAGGTGGTGAGCTGCTGGTGTGCCCAGACGGTGGTGCCGTCCATGCGCACCTCGACCACGTCGGCGTTATTGGACAAGTCGCCGCCGGACGCCTGGAAGGAGAGCGTGTACGCGTCGCCCGCCTGGAAGCCCGATATATTCTGGCTGATGCCTCCTAGGTGGCCTTTGTCGCATTCTGCGCTGATGTGGTAGGCTTGGGTGCTGCCAAGAGGCATCTGAAACATCGACCCGCTCGAGGAATGGACGGCGCCACCAAACCCGTCGCCGCTGGGGTCGAGCTGCAGCCAGCCTCCCCACGTCGCGCCGGGATTGACTTCGAGCCAATCTTCGACGGCGGAGATGATTGGCGTCTCAAAGTCGCCGTTGACGACTTGGACGGGGATACCGTCCACACCAACCAACCCCAGCACGAGGAGGAGGAGCAAGCCGAGGTTGGACAGCTCCACCTGCCAACGGTGAGGCAGGCGGGGGCGGGCCGTTCATGGGACTCATGAGAGAGCCGCGCCGGGCAGCAGGCGCGAGAGCGTGCGTGCTCGGGCTCCGCGGCTCCTACTGATGCCGGGCTCGGGCGCGGGCGGGCTGCGGCGCACCATGAGCCGGCGCTTTGCGGCCCCGCGCAGCAAGCCCCTGATCAATGCCGACTGGTTTTTTGGCTTCTGAGACCCAACACGGCGCGTCGGGGTGATGTTGCCCCTCGGCTCCTCGAAGCCGCAAGTGCCGGAGTATTTCTGAGAAGACCGTCGTGATGTGACTGACCGCGCCCGCCTATGTTATCAGCCCCTCCTCGCGTGCGTAGCCCTTGCTGCCCAGCATGCCGGGGCTGCCCATAGCTACCTTGCGGTGGTTTGCACCCCCGAAAACTCGTGGCGACGGCCAAGTGAAGCGCGGCATGATCATTGTGTGTCCATATTTATTGTATGTCTTACTGAAAAAAGTATGTCTTAGAACAAAAAGGGACTAGGAATTCCTATACGCTAATACACTTGCACATACGGTTACAGGCTCAAAAAACAGACTGGGGCTCATAGACACGATCGTTCGGTAGTACACGGTAGAAAGCACTGTCAGTACGTGGTCGAGTCAAATCACGCCGCCCCACGCAGCCCCGCGCGTCATGCGCGACGCGTTGCGTAGCACGCCGACCTCCTTGTAGAGCCCATCGACGCGGCTCTTCAGCAGATCGTTGACCTGCGAGTGCAGCAGCGCCGACCGTTCGGGCGGGGCGCGCTCGGCCGATGTGAACGCCACCGTGCCGTCCAGCAGAGGCGGGTCGGTGTACGACAGTGACTGGGCGGCGCGTTGCTTGGGCGGCGAGGAGCCCTCCTTGCGCAGGACGCGCTCCAGGCGCCTCGTGGGCGAACCCGATCGGCGGTTGCGCTCGAAGCTCTCCTTGCGGCCGACCTGCCGCCCGCTCGGACGGTCCTCCGCGTACGCGCACTGCACACGATCCGCCCACCGCGCCGGATCCTCCACGCCGCCGCCGACCGGCTGGACCTCGGGGGTGCCGCCGCCACGCGCGCCGAGAGACAGCACCTCGGGGCTGGGACCGCGCTGCGACGCCGGTGGCGGGATCCGCGCCACCTCCTGCGAGACGCCAACGCCGGTGCTGCCTCCGATGCGCGAGCCGCGTCTCTCGAATGAGGTGCCGTCGTGTGACGACTCGCGTGGCTGCGGAAACCACGCCTCGGTGGGCGCGCCCGGCGGCGCGCTCCCAGACACGCCCGGCAGCCGCTCGCGGCTCGGAGTCCGCGCGTGGCGGCGCGGCGCACGCAGCCTCGACAGGAGGTTGGACTTGGCTCCGCGCGCCTGCGCCTGCGCCTGCGCGTGGTGCTCGGTGGCTGCCGCGCCCATCTGCTCGCCGTTGCGCTGGTGAAGAGGGTACGTCGACGCAACCATCGACGCCGGCACGCCGGGCGCGACGGCCGACCCCATCGGCCCCCGTGGCTCGACGAAGCGCCTCTGCCCGAAGACGATGCCGCTTGTCGCTGCGTTGCCGCCGCCGCCGCGTCCGCCGCGCCCGCCCTTGCCGCCCTTGCCGCCCTTGCGCGCGGCGCGCATGGTGGTGCTCGCCACGCCGGGGTAGCGATCGCGCAGGTCCGCCGCCGTGGCGCCGACGGCGGCGGTGGCGCGGCGCTTGACCGAGCCGTTGAGCGATCCGATCCCATCGACGATCCCATCGACGACCGCGTCGATGCACGCCGCCGGAAGGAAGGACGCCGCGCCGAGCGCCTCGAGCGCTTCGTCCATCGCGCGGTCCACCGGCGACGCCGAGCGGGGCGGCGGCTGCTGCTGCGCGCCCGTACCTGCACCTCTGCCTGCGGCTGCGGCTGCGGCTCTGGCTGCGGCTGCGGCTGCGGCTGCGGCGGCGGCGGCGGCGGCGGCGGCGGCGGTGGCGGTGTCGACGTCGCCCGCCTCGAGCTCGCCGTCCAGCTGCGCCGTGCGCAACGCGGCCTCGGCGCGCGCCGCCGCCTGCGCCTCCACGCGGCGCGTCAGCGGCGACTTGGGCGGCACGCCGCCCGTCAGCTGCTGCCGTGGCGGGCTGACGGGTCGGCTCGGTTTGCCGGGGGCTTGCGGCGCTGCATACGGGTGAAGCCGCCAGCTGCCCACCATGAAGCGATTGGGCACCGCCTTCCCCGCCGCCGCCGCCAAGTCGCTTTCCATGGCCGCCAAAGCGAGCACCTCGTCGTCGTCGGCGGCGTTTGCGTCCACGAGAGAGCCCCGCGACGGCGGAGGCGGCTGCGGTGGGTACATCGGATGCGACGGCGGCGCGCGCTGCGGCAGGCTCGACACGATCGGCTGCTGCTCCGAAGTCGCCGGTCGCGTCTCGCTGTCCGTGTCGCCTCCTCCTCCCCACGAGGCGGGAGCGTGGCCCTGCGGGAAGGTGGGCGGCTCGCCGCGCGCGCGTGAGCGCTCGTTCGCCTTCCTTGCGCGCGTCACGGCGCGATAATCCTCGTGCGCATAAGGGCGGTAGCCCTCGGGGTCCTCCGACGGTGGCTTTGTGAGCGCCGTGCGCCTGCTTGGTGGGAAATAGAAAAGGAGCAGAGGGCGTCAGGCAGGCAGGCAATGGGAGGAGGGAGGAGCCCTGAGCCAAATGGTGCCAACGGGAGCAGCCATCGTCTCAGCTGCCAGCTTTGGCCACGGCCCGCGGCACATCGCGGGAACGGCCTTCCACCGCACCGCGCCCGCCGCGCCCGCGATGGGCCACACCGACAGCGAGGCAGACGTGGCGCTGGCTCTCTGTGCTCTCTGTGCCGTGGGTGACCTGCAGACGCGCCTGTTGCTGACGAGGACCAGCGCGTTGTTCTCGAGGCCCATCAGCGCCGCCGACGTGACGCTGTTTTCGGCTGCTGCGCCCTTGGCACCACCGGCGGTGACTCCTTGCGCCGCCGCCGCCGCCGCGTCTCCGCCAGCCGTCGGCGGCGGCGAGGGCGAGCATGAGCGCGAGTCGCCCGCAAACGCCTGCGCCCACGGCGCGGCATTGTACACGGCCTCCGCCTTGAAGTGGCCGGGCAGCTTGCGGCGCTGCTGCCGCTTCTCCTGCCTCTCCTGCTTCTCCTGCTTCTCCTGCTCCTTTGCGTACACGGCGTGCCTCTCAGCCTCCTCCGGTTTCATCGCCTGCTCCTCTTGAAGCTTCGACTGCGGCCGCGAGCCACTAGGCGGCGGCTGCACCCGCGGCGGCGCCGGTTGCTGCGACGGAGGCTGCAGATCTGCCGCCTTGGGCCTCGCCACCAGAGCGACCACCTCAGCGTCGTCGTCGTCGTCAAACTCGCCACCCCTGGCCTCCTGCAGCGCCGGCATCGGTTGCGGCGGCGGCGCAACGGACGGCGGCGGCGCCTGGCGCAGCGTGCCCGTCGGCATCGTCTGGCTCCGAGCCAGCCCGCCCTGCGCCTGCGCCTGCGCCTGCGCCTGTGCCTGCGCCTGTGCGGCGGTCGGCGCAGTGAGGCCCGACTGGCGCCGCACCAGCCGGCCGCGCTGCCGCGCCTGCAGCTTGGCGGCCGCCGCCTCGAGCTCCTCCGCGTCCCTCTTCGCTTGCGCCTCCGCCTCCTTGCGCGCGCGCTCCTTGGCGCGCTCCTTGGCGCGCGCCTCCGCCGCCGCCGCCACCTCGGCGTCCGCCAGCCGGCGCGCCTCCTCCTGCGCCGCCGCCTCCTGCTCGAACAGCGCCTGCTCCGACGCCCTCCTCATCAGCCGCTCCTTGGCCGCCCTGCGCGCCTCCTCGTCCCTCCTCGCCTTCTCCTCGCGCTGCTGCGCCTCGCTCAGCAGGTCGGCCTTCGTCTTGCGCCGCACCACGCTGCCGCGCCGCGCCGCCTGCAGCCGCGCCGCCGCCTCCTCGCGCGCCGCCGCCGCCGCCGCGTCCTTCTCGCGCTCCATCGCCGCCATCGCCGCCAGCTCCTCCGGCGTCATCCGACGCACCAGCTGGCCGCGCCGGCGCGCCTGGATTCGCGCCGCCGCGTCGTCGGGGCCCCGCAGCGCCCGCTCGATGCGCCTCCGCTCCGCCGTCTCCACCTCCTGCAAGTTGCGCCGCCGCTCCGCCGCCTCGGGGTCGTACGTGATCCACTCCATCTCCTTTGCCGTCAGCTGCGAATCGAGCCGGTACGCCGGCTTGCCGGCAGGTGTCTCCTCGGCGTTCTCCGCCGCGGCGGGCGCCTCAGCTTGCGCCTCGGCGGCCGCGGTGACATCGTCAGTGGCCGGCTCCAGAGCCGCAGAGTCGTCGCTGGGAGGAGCAGGAGCAGCGGCGACCGCGGCGGGCGCGCCGGCGGGTGCCGGTGCGAGCACAAGCACCTCGTGGTCTTCCTCTTCGGCGGCAGCCGGCGCGATGACAGGGGCCGCAGCGACGGCGGCTGCAGCCGGCGCGATGGCAGGGGCCTTAGCGACAGCCGCTGAAGCCGGCGCGATGGCAGGGGCCGCAGCGACGGCGGCTGAAGCCGGCGCGATTGCAGGGGGCGCAGCGACGGCTGCGGCCGGAGCGATGACAGGGGCCGCAGCGACGGCTGCGGCTTGGGCTGCGGCAGCCGGCGGGGCGGAGGCGGCAGCGGCAGCGGGCGCGGCTGCTGGAGTTGCTGCGGGCGCGATGTCGGCAGGTGGCGGCGGCAATGGTGGTGGCGGTAGCGGCGGAGGCGGCTGTGCACTGGCGATCGTTGGCTGCGCCGCCGCCACCGCCACCGCCACCGCGGCAGGTGCACTGGCTGTCGCTGGTTGCACCGTAGCCGCGACATCCACCGCCGACGCCGCCGACGCCACCTTCGCCGCCTCCGCCTTCTCCGCCTCCAAGCGCATCTCCAAGCGCATGATGCGCTGTTTCTCCGCCTCCTCCTTGCGCGCGTGCGCCTCCTTCTCCTCCTCCTCCCTGCGCTTTCTCCTCTCGCGCTCCTCCTCCTCCCGAAGCGCCTTGTTCTCCTGCGCCTCATCGAGCTGCTTCTTGCGTAGCGCGTCGTCCTTCTCCTTAGCTTCCCGCTTCTCACGCTCCATCTGATCCTTGACGCGCGCCGCCCGCGCCTCCCGCGCCTCCTCCCGCGCCGCCGCCTCCTCCGCCGCCGCACGCGCCTCCGCCTCCGCCGCCTCCGCCGCCTTCGCCGCTGCGAGTGCGGCGGCCTGCGCCTCGGCAGCGTCCTGCTCGCCACGCGCCCTCGCCTCGGCCGCCGCCTGGGCCTCCGCAGCAGCCTTGGCCTCCTCCTTCGCCGCCTCCACCGCTGCCGCCACCTCCTCCTCCGCCTTCTTCTCCGCTACCGCCTGCGCCGCCTGCAACGCCGCTGCTTCCTCCTCCGCAAGCTTCGCCCTTTCCTCCGCCTCCTTCTCCACCTCCTCGGCCTTCACCTTGGCCTCCTGCTCTGCACGCTGCCTCGTCTCCTCCTCCGCAGCCGCGGCGGCGGCCGCCGTTTCCGCCGCCTCCGCGTCGCGCTTTACCGCAGCGATCGTCGCCTCCGCCGCTGCCGCATCGGCCTCTGCGGCTGACGCGGCCAGCGCCGCCGCCGCCGTCGCTTCCGCCAGCTCCAGCTGCACTGCCTCCTGCCGCTTCCGCTCCGCAGCCTCCAGTCGCACCTTCTCCTCCTCATCTCCTAAGGCTATCGCGGCGGCGGCGGCGGCGGCGGCCTCGGCGTCCGCATCCGCTTTTGCCTTGGCTGCGGCCTCCTCCTCCTCCCGCCGCGCCCGCTCTCTCTCCGCCGCCTCTGCCGCCGCCGCCTCCGCGGCCGCCGTCTCTGCCGCCGCCGCCTCGGCCGCCGCGGCCGCGTCCGCGGAAGCCTGGCGAGCCGCCCTCACCTCCGCTGCCTTTGCGGCCAGCGCCTGGGCTGCCTTGGTCTTTGCGGCCGCCTCGGCCAACGCGGCACCGGCTGCCGCCTTCTCGGCGGCCCGTGTGGCCTCGGCCGCCGCCTTGGCCTTCTCCTCGGCCTCGGCAGCCGCGGCCTCGGCCACCGCCTTCTCTGCCGCCCGAACCGCCTCGGCCTCCGCCTTGGCCTTCTCCTCAGCCTCGGCAGCTGCCGCAAGAGTCGCCGCAAGCTCCGCCGCATGGGCCGCCTCCACCTCCGCTGCTGCAATCTCGGCCGCTGCCGCTTCCGCCGCAGCCTCCGCGGCTTTCGCCTCAGCTGCGGCTGCAGCCTCAACGGCCGTCGCTTCGGTCGTCGCCTCCTCCTCGGCCGCCGCCAGCTTTGCCTCCAACGGCGCCAAGGTCGCGTCCGCCACGCCCGCCGCCCGCGCCGCCTCGACGGCCGCCGCCAGCTCCGCCTGAGCGCGCCTCTCCGGAGAAGCCGGTGCAGATGCAGTCGGCTGTGCTGGCTCGGCTCCTCGCGCGGATTCGAGCGCAGCAGCGGGCGCAGCGGTGGGTGCGGCGGTGGGCGCGGCGGTGGGTGCGGCGGTGGGTGCGGCGGTGGGTGCGGCGGTGGGTGCGGCAGCGGGTGCGGCGGCTGGCACGGCGGCTGGCGCAGCAGACGACGTTGCAATGGGCGCAGCTGCAGCTGCTGGTGCGGAAGCGGGAGCGCCGACAGCCGCCACGCCGGCGGGGATCGGAAAGAGCTGCGGCCGGGCGGTCGGGCCGCCGCGGCTGCTGGGCCGCGAGCTCCTGCTGGCGGGGCGCTGGGGGCTGCCCGCCACCAAGATCGCACCCACGCCTCCACGGCTGGTGGGTCGGTCCGCCGCTTGCATCGCACCGCCTCGGCTGGTGGGTCGGCTGGTCGGTCGGCCGAAGGTGCTGGCGGCAGCAGCGGAGGCCGCGAGCGACAGCACCGAGGCGACGTCGTCGCCAAGAGGGTGTGGTGCGCCGCCGCCGCCATCGCCGCCGCCATCGCCGCCGCCATCGCCGCCGCCATCGCCGCCGCCGTCGGTGCGTGGCGTGAGGGGCCGAGGAGCCACCGAGAGGAGCGGCGTCGGCTCATCACGCAGGCTTTGCGTGCCGCCGGCCGGCGGCCACGTGCCGCCGCCTTGCGGCGTGGTGGCGCGCGGTGTCGCGGCGTTGCGCGGGCTGGCGACGGCGCGAGGCGTCTGCGCGCGGCTGCCGCCGCGGAAGCTGCCCAGGCGGCTGTTGCGCTGCGAGCCGGGTCGGCTGCCGGAGCCAAGGTAGAGAGGCTCCGCAGGGCGCAGGTCGTGGCCAGGCAGAGCAGACGGCTGCTCCGGGGCCGCCTCCTCCTTGGCCACCAGCGACCCCCTCTGATCACGCAGCCTGTCCAGCCCGTCGCTCGCTGGCGCTGCAGCTGGCGCGGGCGCGGGCGGCGCGCCCGCCACCGCCACCTGGATTGGTAGCGCGGCAGGCGCGGCAGCCGCCATTGGCGCTGCCGCAGCCGCTGGAGCTGCGACGGGTGCAGCCGTCGCCGCAGCCGGCGCGGCCCTTGTCATCTTTGGCGTCTGCGGCCGGGACGTGGGCGAGGCGGCCTCCTCCTCCTCCTCCTCCTCGAGGGTGGGCGAGTCGGGCCGCGATTCGGCTAGCAGCTCCACGACGGGCGGCGGCGCGCCCAGTTTGGAGGGCAGCAGAGCGGCGGCCGCCGGCCCCAACGGCCCGTCTGCCCCGACGACGCCGGTGGGCATGGTCCAGCTCGTCTCTCCTGAGGCCGTGTTGTGGAAGTACTCGCGGCCGTCGGGCAGCGCCAGCCGCTGCCACGACTCGGCAGGCGCAGCACGCGGCGCCAGCGGTGGCGACGCATCGTCCTCCTCCTCTGGTGGCGGTGGCGGCGGTGGCGGTGGAGGCGGAGGCGCGTCCAGCTCGGCGGGCCGCGTCCACGTCGTCTGGTTGGTCGTCGGGTTGTGATAGTAGCTCCGCCCGTTTGGCGCCACATGCGTCCGCCACTCCGTCTGAGTCGGCGGCGGAGTCTGAGGAGGCGGCGGAGGAGGCGGCGGAGGAGGTGGAGGAGGAGGCGAAGCGGCATCCATCACGGCGGGGCGCGCCCAGGTGGTCTCGCCCGTGCTCTGGTTGTCCTGTCCGTTTGGCGAGGCGATCGCCTTCCATGCCGGCGGCGGCGGCGGCGTCGGCGGCGCGTCGAGCTCGACGGGGCGTGCCCACGTCGTCTGGCCCGTGTGCGGGTTGTGGTAGTAGCTCTGGCCGTTGGCAGCGGCGAGAGTCTTCCAGGTGAGCTGCGCGGGCGGCGGAGGCGGAGGAGGAGGAGGCGGCGGCGGTGGGGGCGGCGCAGCATCCATCTCTGCCGGGCGCGCCCAGGTGGTCTCCCCCGTCGTCGTGTGGTGATAGTAGCTCTGGCCGTTGGACGCAGTGAGCGACTGCCACTGCTGTGCCGCGGAGGGGGCGCCAGGAGGCGGTAGTGCCCCCGGCTGCTGCGCCCCCGGCTGCTGCGCTCCCGGCTGCTGCTGCTGCTGCTGCTGCGCCTGCGCCTGCTGCTGCTGCGCCCCCGGGAGCACGCCCCCCAGTCCGGAGACGACCTGCGTGAGCGCCATCATCTGCTGCGCCAGAGCCTGCATCGCCGTCGCGTTGGCCGTCGCGATCGCCACCTGATCGCCCATCGGGTCGTTCATTGCCACCGCCGCCGCCGCCGCACTTGCCGGCACGATGGCGCAGCTGCTGCCCCCGGCGCCCGCCGCCTGCAGGTCTGGAAGCAGCGCCCGCGGCTGCGGGGCCGAGGTGCGACCGGCGACAGTGCTGTGGCACGCGGGCGTGCGCGAGGCGCCCGCCCCCGCCCCGCCCCCCGCCCCGAACACCCCCGCCGCCGCGTCCGTCGGTGCGAAGTCGACCACTGCGGGCGGCGTCGGCTGCGGCTGCGGCGCCTGGTAGGAGTGCTCGGCGAGCAGCGCGCCCAGCTTGGCATCCATGTCCCAATGCTCCGCCTCGAACGCCGACTCGGGCACAGCCTCGAAGAAGGAGGGGCCGCGCTCGCGCGACATGGACACCACCGAGGAGCCGCTCATGCTCAGCCCCCGCGCGCTGCCCTGCTGGCGCCCGCCGAGGCCGCCGCCGTTGCCGCCCAGCCGACCGCCTGGGCTCTGCTGCGGCATGCTCGGCATGCTCTGCATGCTCTGCCCCGTGCTGGCGTTGCTGTAGCGCGCCGGCGGCTCGCCCCACCCGCCGCCGTCGCCCCACCCGCCGCCGCCCCACCCGCCGCCGCCCCACCCGCCGCCGCCGCCGCCGCTGCTGTCAAAGCTGCCGCGGCTGTCGCGTTGAGATTGCTCGAGCTGCCGACTGCTCGGCGCCGCCCTCGCCGACGCGCGCGGCCGCGGCTGCTGCTCCTGCGGCCAGCCTCTCTGCTGCGACTGCGGCCGCGACAACGAGCCCAAGCCACCGCCGCCGCCGCCGCCGCCTCGCGACTGGTCGAGGAGCTGCCGCGTCGACGAGGCGCGCGACGACGCCTGCAGGAGAGGAGATGGGAGGAGATGCGAGAGGAGACGAAATGAGAGGAGAGAGGAGAGAGGAGAGAGGAGAGAGGAGAGAGGAGAGAGGAGAGAGGAGATGAGAGACGGAGAGGTGCATAATCACCTGCAGCTCGGAGACGCGGCGCTCCGACGCGGCGGCGGCGGCCTCCTTGTGCAGCAGGATGCGCTGCAGCCGCACGCGGCGCGGGATCCGCCGCACCGCGCGCGCGATCGTGCCGCTCGCGCGCGCCATCGCGAACGCCTCGTACCGCGCCTGGAACTGCCGCTCGCGCACGGCGAGCGACGCCGAGCGGCTGAGCGGCGCCATCAGCGACGGCGTCGCCGGCTCGCCCCTCCGGCCCGACTGCCTCTGCAGCTGCGTCGCCGCCGTCAGCATGTTCTGCAGCGCGCCCGCCGCGTACCGCGTCACCGCCTGGTCCTCGTCGCCCAGCAGCTCCTCGAGCCGCCCCTGCATGCCGTAGTCGAGCGCGAGGAGAAGAAATGAGAGGAGAGAGGAGAGAGGAGAGAGGAGAGGGGAGAGATGAGAAAGGAGAGAGGAGAGAGGAGAGGAGAGATGAGAGGCGGGGAGGGGCATAATCACCTGCATGCCGTAATCGAGCGCGCGCTCCGACCAGACCGGGTCGCTGCAGAGGTTCTGCAGCGTGCCGCACGCGGCGAGCAGCACGTCGCGGTCGTCGCCCTCGAGGCAGTACATCAGCGCGTCGTCGGCGCCGCAGCGCAGCATCGCCAGCTTCGTGTCGCGCGACTGAGGGTCGACGGCGTCCGAGGAGAGGTTGCCGAGGATCAGCAGCGCGAGCCGCCTCGCCTTGTTGGTGCCTTGGCCGGCGATGCGGCAGAGCTCTCGGATGCCACCCGCCGAGCGTAGCCCGGCGCCCAGCAGCGTGCCGTCCTCGCCCGACGCGACCTCGACCATCTCAAAGAGCAGATCAAGCGCCTGCTCCACCACGGCGTCGTCCGAGGACCGCAAATCCAGCACCAGCCCGGCCAGCGAGGCCCCCGCTTCGGCACTGCGCAGGTGGGCGACGGCGGCAGGGGGAGCGTGAGTTCTGCGCGACGCGGGGCTGCGGGCAGGGTTGCGTTGGCATGCCTGCCATCCTCGACCGCCTCGTCGGTGTCGTCCAGCTGCGCTCGCAGCCGCTGGACGTCTACTAGGGCCTGCTTGTGAGCGACCATCGCCTGGAGGGCGTGGAGCTCGTCCTGGTCGGCGGCACCGCCGCCGGGGTCGTACGGCGTTATCATCAGCGAACTGGGGGTGTCCGGCGACCGCGGCACTGATATCCAGCGACACCCCATCGCCTGAACGGAATCGTAGTAGACTAGCCCGATAAGTTTAGATGTGCGGTGATGTACCCAGTATGGATCACGCGCGGGGCGGGGGGTTAGATACCCTACCCTGCAGCGTCACCGGTCAACACGTGCGCATCCACGTCTGCGACCCGCGCGCTCACTCCTTGGTGGGCTGGAAGGCGAAGGTGCTCACAAAGGGCGTCGAGGCCGTGAACTTGATCGCCGCCGCGTCCTCCGCGGGCAGCTCCCACTTGGACGGCTGCGCGTCGAACCACGCCTCGAGGAACTCCGAGGCGAGCACGATGCTCAGGTCCTTGGCGGGGCACGAGCGGCTCATGTTGCCGTCGACCGCGAGGTCGGCCCACGCGACGCCCGCCAGCTTGTGGTACTGCGAGAGCGGGCGCAGCTTGAACTCCTCCGCGTCGGAGCCCCAGACGCGCGGGTCGCGGTTGGCCATCGCGAGCGAGAGGAGCGTCCGCCGGCCGGCGTGCTCGCCCCGCATCTCCCACCACGGGAAGCCGACCACCGGCGGGAAGTAGCGCACCACCGCCGCCGCGCGCGCCTGCACTTGGCCAAACTCTTGCGCGTCCTCTTCGGAGAGGTCGATGCCGAGCATCAGCTGGTGCAGGTAGCGCTGCGCCCACGCCTTGACGTCGGCCTGCACGGTGAAGGGCGAGCCCGCCGCGTGCTTCTCGCCAATGTACGCGCGCGCGTGCGCGCCGATGGCGGCGGCGTCGACGACGGACGGGCCGCAGATCGAATCGATGAACGGGCGCATCCACTCGTGCTGCGCGACGGTGCTGCGGCGGCAGGGACACGCACTCGGTGAGTCGGTCGCCGGTCCATTGGCGGGTGCAGCGGCCCCGCGTGCAGCGGGCGCGGGTGCATCGTTGGACGAGCGGGGTTGGAGGGGCGGCGGCGGCACCAGCCGAGCGCGATGCACGCGGGCTCGACCTTGCTTGAGCGCCGGGTCTTCGCTCTAGCCGAGCTCGGCTCATGTGAGCGAGATGGTAGCCCCAGGGTCCCCCCCCCTCGGGGGTCACCGGGGCCTCACCGTGAGGCCCGGGGTGGGGACGGCCCTTGCCGCCGTGAGCCGCCCCGGGTGGGGGGGTGAGGCCC
>Ga0115006_10001081_pt1 | contig 16411 bp, 8 predicted proteins | sample ArcOceMetagenome_3_FD_88943 | JGI IMG/M metagenome (GOLD analysis project Ga0115006, IMG submission 88943) | Marine eukaryotic phytoplankton communities from Arctic Ocean - Arctic Ocean- Svalbard ARC20M Metagenome | ecosystem: Environmental > Aquatic > Marine > Oceanic | place: Arctic Ocean...
AAGCTGCCGCCAGAGCGCGCGGCCGTCGTCCTGATCCGCTGCTCGTGCGTCATCATCGGCCTGCTCTCCATGTACGCCCTCTTCCTCTTCGTTGCCGGCTCGCTGGGCTTTGCGATGACGGTCGTCATGGTGTGCTGGCTCGGATTTCAGGTGCGCCCCCCCCTCCCTCCCATCACCCACCGCGCAGGGCCGCGTTTCCCAAGCCCGCACCGACCCCAACGCCAACTAAGACGCCACTCTTGCGCCTGACTGCGGCTGCGCAGACGTGGCAGCTGCATCTGTTGGTCCAGGCAGGACGCACGAATACGCACCCGCTCTTCGGCGATGTTGACGCGGACCGCTCGAGTCGACCACCGCCACCGCCGCCAGGGGTGCAGGGCCTCCCATCGGAGGTCGTTCCTGCCGCCGGTGTGGCTCAACGCGCGTAGAGTGATGGCCCTCACAGTAGTTTCAAAAGCTCGACATACGGCTTTATATTTCATGTTCAATTCTACAGACGATCCACCAATACACGTACGAGGCAGGGCGGCGGGCTATCACTTTTGCAACAATATTGCAACAAGGGCGTGCTCAGAGGGGGCGCATCCGGTTCTTGTCATCGCAGTAGATTTGCACATCCGCTGCGAGCTGGTCGACGACGCGTTGCACCACGAGGGCGTCGCTCGCGGCGCCCAGACCAAGGCAGTGCTTCACAGCATCTTGCACCGAGGCGCCATCGGACTGCGAGCTGATGAACTTGAGCACGATGCCCTGCAGCACGGAGTCCGCCCCTTCCTGTCGCTGAATCTCCAGCTGCTGCCGTTGTGGCAGTGGGTGGTGCTGCGGTGCCGCCATCAGCTGGGGTTGCGGCTGGTGTTGGTGGGGTTGCATCTGTGGCAGGAGGTGAGAAGACTGCGGCTGACATGGCTGCTGCTGGTGCGGCGGGTACGGCTGAGGTGGAAGCGGCTGCTGGTTCGGCGGCTTCGTCTGGTACGGTGGCGGCCAGACCGTCTGCGTGTTCTGGTAGATCTGCCGCGGCTGCAGCGGCTGTGGCGGAGGCGCGATGGGCAGGTGCTGAGGGAGTGGCGACGCCGGCACGTTGGCCGTCACCGGCTTCATGTACCCACGTATGATGTCGGCTGCGATGTGCGCGAGCTGCGCGAGGTGGAGACCGAGGCCGGCCTTGGCCTCGCGCAGCCGCGCCACGTGCTCCTTGAGGTGCGTCGCGCCGTCCAGATTGCCAGTGCACAGCTCGGCCGGGTAGGACGCCGAGAGCACCTCTGCTTCGCACATGTGGCAGTCGATTGCGCCGTCGGGCGCGAGATGCTCGGCACCCGGCATCGGCTGGAAGCGCGAGCGCGTCACGTACCGCGCGTTGCGCACCGAGAGCGGCTCGAAGATCGAGACTTTGCTGGTCAGCGCGAGCTCCGCCGCCCCGAAGGTCCAGATCACACAGAGCAGGGAGTTGGAATCATCAGCCAGCCAGAGTTGCTGCTGCTGCCGGCCCTCCCACCTGGCAGCCGAGACCTCTCCCGCGCAGACCAGGATGCCCACCGTGTCAAACTGCGGACCCGGCAGCAGCCCGCCCGTCAGCTTCGAGCCGTGCTGCTGGCCCTGCAGCGACGCGAGCCCGCCAAGCGGCATGTACGCCCGCTGCAGGTGCCCCGGCAGCTCGCACACGTGGTTGCGGCCCTTGCCAGCGGCCTTGGCCGCCGCACTCTGAAATGGCAGAATGTTCCTCGCAGCTTTGACCTTGAGGGCGACGGCACGGCCACCGCTGCTGCTGTGCGTACGGTCGTGGCCCTGCCTCTCCTCGAGTAGCGCGCAGTGCAGCTCGCAGCAGCTGCCCTCGCGCAGCCCCATCTCGACGAGCGTTCCGGGGTCGTCGCCCCACAGAGCGACAGTGGCGCGCGGCTCATCGGGCTCGTCGACTCCGTGCGCGTCGCGTCGCGAGCGCACGTCGTGGGGCAGGTCGGCCACCTCGAGCACCCACTTGCACCTCGTCCGCAGCTGCGGAGACCCTGCCTGGTCGTCATCTTCGTTGCCGCCCCCCGACCCGTCACCATTGCCACCACCATCGTATGCGCGCCGCTCCATGCGCTCGATGTGCCACTGCTCGCGCTTGGCCTGCGCCGCATCGAAGCCCCGGCGGGTGAACCACGTGCCCCGGTCGTCAGCATCGTCGCTCTTCTGCAGGTAGAGCGGCCCGTACACGCGGAGGACGCGCACCTGCAGCAGCGGCGCGCACCCGCCGTCGGGCTGCAGCGAGCCAATATCGACGCGGAAGAGCCGCGCGCGCTGCATGCCGAGCTGCGCGTCGGGAGCGGCGCGGCGAGTGCTGTTGGCGCGGAGCTTCATCCGCGGCGTCGCAGGGTCGGCGCTCCAGAGCGGCGTGTCCGAGTCTGGCTCCCCGTTCCACTCGGCGAAGCACAGCCGCAGCTTCTGGCCGACGCGCAGGCGGCCACGCTCGATCTGGCGTCGCAACGGCGCGTCGCAGCCCGCCCACGCCGAGTACCAGCCGTCGGTGAGCTCGAGGGCGTAGTTGTGATCCGGGTCGACGGCGGCGATGCACAGCACCATGTGCGACTTGTGATCCATCTCGGGCGGCCAGCGCTCCAGCACCGTCTTCAGCGCCGAGCGGCCGCGCGACTTGTCCACTCGCTCGGCCTCGTACCGGTCTCGCAGCTGGCGCAGCACCGTCTCTGCGGAGAAGCGCGGCGCGGCGGCGCCACGCCGCTGCTGACAGGCGAGCTTCCACACGATCCACCGGTAGTGGTTCTCCACCCAACCCTCCTCGACGCGCCGGCCCTCGTCGTTGAGCCACTCGTGCAGCTCGCGCCACCCGCAAGATGCATTCGCCGGCGACTCCGCGGTGGGGTCGGGCGCGAAGGTGAAGCGACTCGCCGTACGGCTCGTCACGTGAACGTGCGGCGGCGGCGGCTCCGCTGCCGACTGGATCGGCGGCGGCGGCGGCGGCGGAAGCGGCAGCGCTGGCTCTTCTCCGGTGCGCTGCGACTTCCTGGAGGGACCGGCCTCAAGCTGAGGCGAGCCGCGCGGCGTTACGTACCCACGGCGCCACGGCTCGTCGTCGTCGTCGTCGTCGCCTCCAGTGTCGAAGCCGTCGTCGGCGTCGTCCGGGCCGAGCGGAGGCGCGGTGAAGCTGGAGCTCGGCACGACAAGCATCGGCGCGGAAAGTGCTGTTGCCTTCCGGCGGCAGTCTACCTCACGCCTGCAGGTGGACACTCGTGGAATATTTTCACTTTCCAAGCATGGGTTCTGCCATAGCCTGCGAAGGGGGTCTGTTTTGGCATGGTGGAAGCCAACTTTATTTGCTTTGCATCATTGCGTTGCATAATTCGGCCAAGGGGGAAGGAGCGTGAAATTGCGCTGTTTCTGCTGGTGCACACCACCTAAAGGTCCCGCTCCCAGAAAAGATGCACGGCGACCCCCTCACGGCTGGCTCCTACAGTAGCTCCATGCGCAACGTGCATCGCCCGCTGCTGCAGATCCTCCTCGGCTCGACGCTCGAGCAGTTCCTGGCGCCCGAGACCGTCTCCTTCTGGCTCGGCGCGGACGGCACGCTCCTGTCCGACCTGGTCGGCCGCGTCGCCTGCTGGTCGATCTTCTACGCCGCGATCATCATCTTCTACCACAGCTTCGCGCCGCTGGTTCGGTGGGCCGTCGAGCGCAAGTACCCGAACGCGCCCACGAGCCGCGTGCAGCAGCAGCTCGTCGACAACATGATCGAGGTCTCCAACCACGCCTTCCCTCTGTATGTGACCGTGCCCGTGCTGACCGACTGGTTCCTGGTCCGCGGGTGGTCGATGGCGTGCACGACGGTGGAGGAGTGCGGCGGGCCCGCGCGCTCAGTGCTGGGCTGCGTCCTCTACTTCTTCGCGCTCGAGTTCATAATCTTCATCGACCACTACTACCTGCTGCACAAATGGGACGTTGGCAAGCGGCTCGGCCAGCACGCCTTCCACCACGTGTACAAGTACGCCGACCAGCTCAACTGCTTCTCGGGCTACGCGTTCGCGCCGCAGGACGGGTGGTCCCAGGGCATGGCGCTCCCCATCGCCACGCTCTTCGTGCCGGTGCCCCTCGCGTTTGTCTTCTTCATGGAGGTGCTGACCGGGCTGTGGACTCTCTACATCCACACGGACGTCACCCCGCTGCCGTGGCCGCTGATGGGCTGCGACTACCACTACATCCACCATCGGTACAACTGGTATAATTTCGGCTTTATGACGCTCCTCTTCGACAGCCTGTTCAAGACGGTCAAGCACCCGCGCAAGGACGCGCTCGCGCTGTCGCACGGCGACATTGCGATGCCGGACGCTGACAAGCAGCGCTCAGCTGACCTGTCCAGCGCGATTCTGCAGAAGCGCGGTAGGGAGGCGCTGCGCTCCGACGACGCCGCCGGCGCGGGCACGGGGGCGAAGCGCAGCGAGGAGCATCCGAAGGCAGCGTGAGAGAGCACGCGTGCTACTTGGTGGGGCGCAGCTCTAGCGCGAAAATCGACAAAGTCGGCGCTCCATCGTGTTAACAGTGTTTTCTCAATGTTCTTGATCTATTAGACACCATGCACCGGAGCTCGCGACCTCACCCTGACTGCGTGCTGAGGAAGACGGCCACCGCGACGATGGCCACCACGCAGATGCAGCAGCAGCAGATTTTGAAGTACCGCTTGAACATGCCAAACGGGTTGAAGAAGGCGAACGAGAGGCCGAGGCCGTCGAAGAGGCCCGGCCGCACCGGGTTTTCCAGGTGTGGGTTCTCGTTTGGCGCGTCGCGCGCGCGCCCCGCGGGGAAGAGGATGGCCTCCTGCATGTTGAGCACCTCGATCGTCATGCAGACGCGCGCCTGGACGCCCTTGAAGTTTGGGTGCGTGCACGGCACCCACATCCGCTCCTGCTTCTGCTTGACGTTCTTCTTGAGCACCTTCTCGTACATCGACTTGAGGTTGAGCTCGGCCTCTCCGATGGCGTCGTCGGCGCCGATGATGTCCTGGTCCCAGACCTGGATGAAGAGGCGCGGCACCTTCTCTGGCAGGAAGACCTCCCAGATCATCCGCCAGTTGAACTCGGCGTCGCCCGTCGAGAACCAATGCGTGTCAGTGCTCTGCCGCTCGTAGTCCGACTCGCCGCGCGGCTTGATCGTGACGAAGACGTCCGACTGGCCCGAGTCCTTCATCGCGACGTCCTTGGCCTCCCACACGACCAGCCGCAGCTGGAACTGCTTCTTGGCGGGCGGCGCGAGCGCGGCCATCGGGTTCATCTTGGCGAACTGCAGCGGCAGGATCTCGACGCGCAGGATGACGTTGCCCTGCGGCGTCGTCGACGCCGTCGTGAAGAGCTGCCGCAGCTCGCGCGGCAGCTTGCCGATCCGCGACATCTCCTGCCACTGCGGGGAGAACATGCGGTCCTCGAGGTCGATGGTCGTGCCGCCGATGAGGATCTCGCGCAGCAGCGTGTAGTCCCACACCTCGACGTGCAGCTGCGACTGACCGGGCAGCACCGCCGTCAGCTCGAAGGACGTGTAGAACTCGGGGTTGAGCGAGTTGCCGACCGGCCTGTTGACGGTCGACTTGATCTGGTGCGACTTCGTGCCGTTGCTCACCTTCAAGAAGGGCGCGGGCGGCTTGCCGTCGGCGCGCGCCGTCAGGTTGGTGCACCAGTAGACGTGGACGCGCGCCTTGCAGATCTGCTCGCGGAACATCTGCTTGAGCTTGACGGGCGGCGACTCCTTGAACTTCTGCTCGAAGCCCGCCTCCTCGAAGATGCGCACTGACATCTTGAGGATGCCGCTCTGCCGCTTCTTGCCGTACTCGAGCTTGCCCAGCCGCACCGTCGGCTTGTTGGCGCCGAGGTGCAGCTTGTGCGCTTCGAAGGGGATGTCCTTGAGCGTCGACTCGAGCGGCACCGTCAGGATCGGGTCCTTGACCGCGTCGCCCTCCTCGCCCTCCTCCTCCTCCGAGTCGGTCGACGAGTCGTCCGAGTTGTCGAGGTCGGTCGTCTCGGGCGCCGAGATCGAGCGCGAGCCCGCCGGCTCGGAGCGCTTGCCGCCCTTCTTGAAGACGGTGGTGTCGCCCTTGGCCTTGGCGGTACTCTCGAAGACGAGCTCCTCGAGGATCTCCTCGTTGGTCCACTCGGGGATGGTCACGTCGACGCGCGTCCCCTCGGCGAGCTTGCGCTCGTCCTCCTCGAGCCGCTCGAGCCGCCGCACCTCCTCCTCCTCCTCCTCGCGCGCGATCCGCTCCGCCTCGTACCGCTCGTACGAGGGCATCTTCTCCTTGAGCGGCACGTTGCACACGCCGACGATCGGGTCGAGCTGGTTGGCGAGCATCTCGCTGTCGACGAGCGCGAGCAGCTTGGCCGTGTCGCGCACGCGCACGCCCATGACCGGGTCGTACCTCGGCTCGTCGGGCAGCATCACCTGCATGTACTTGAGCTCGAGGAAGTTGGCGTTGGGGCCGGAGCCGCTCTCGCTCTCCTTGGCCTCGGTCGTGTTGGTCTTCCAGAAGCGCTCGGGCGCGTTGCGGTGGCCGTACTCGAACTCGACGTACGGCGACGAGATCTCGACGGCGAGGCCCGCCACGATGCGCGGCTGCATGTCGCGCACGCCCACCAGCGCCACCTCGACGAAGCACGGCACCATCAGCGGCATGTTGGGGATCGGGTTGCGCGCCGAGAGCAGGAACTCGGGCTGCGGCGGCCGCCACCGCGACAGCGCGCTCTTGCCGGGCGACTTGGCGGCGGGCGACTTGCCGCCCTCGAGGTCTCCCTCGAGCTCGACGAGCCTCGCCTGCATCTCGGCGAGCTGCTGCTTCTGCCGCTCCTTCTTGGCGTCCTGCTCGGGGCGCAGCTCGAACGAGACGAGGATCGTGCCGACGGGCGGCGGCTTCTCGATGTTGGCGGGGTCGCTGCGGTGGAGCGCGAGCGCCTCGGCGCTCTCGGGCGCGAAGAGCTCGATCCATTCGGGTCTGGGCGCCGTCGAGCTGCCGGTGCGCACGTAGTACTCCTTGATCGAGCGGACCGTCGTGTCGTGGTCGGGCGGGCAGATGGCGATGCCGATGACGGGGTCGAGCCCGCGCCCGGGCACCGTCACGCCGAGCACGGGGTCGGAGTCGTACACGAGCATCACGATCTTGGGCGCGAGGTCGAGGTTGCGCGGCAGGTCGAGCGGGATGTTGATCCGCTCGTACCAGATCGGCTGCAGCGTCCGCTCGATGATCGCCGTCTCGCGCTCGACGCCCGCGAGCGAGACCTTGACGTACGGGTCGGCGAGGCCGTTCTCGTCGGCGGGCTGCATGTCCTTGCCCTGGTAGATGTTGGCGGCGAGCTCGTACCGCATCATCTTGGGGATGCGCACGTGGTCGCGCCGCGGCTGCGCCTTGACGATCTCCTTCCTCTCGGCGTAGCGCAGCGCGACCTGCACCATCGCCGTGTGCATCGAGATGTCCTCGGCGTCGTCCGACATGAAGGTGATCCACTGCGGCATCGTCTTCCATCCGGAGCCGTCGGCCTTCTCGAGCAGCTGCCGCGCGCCCCACTTCTTGAAGCCGAGGCGGCGGTTGCCTGTCGGCGTCGCGACGTAGCAGTGCAGGAAGATGTCGTACTGGTGCTCGGGGATGACGGGCACCTGATGCGTGATCTCGTCGAGCAGCTCGTAGTAGCCCTGCTTCGACGGCTGCGGCGAGTCGAAGGTCACCTTGCCGTCGTCGGGCGAGCACAGCTTGCTCTTGCGCTCGGTCGGGCCCCACTCGAGCACGAGGAAGATCTTGTCAAACGGCCCGAGCGGGAAGCCGATGCCCTCGAACAGGTCGCAGCGCAGCGTGAACTCGATGACCTCGGGCTCGATGTCCTCGAGCTGCGCCTTCGACAGAATCTTCGGCAGCCGCTGGTTCTTCGGCTTCTGCTTTGGGCTCGCCTCGATGGTCGCATACAGCAGCATCCGCGCGCGCCACGACGAGTTGACCTCGACCGGCTTCGGCGGCAGCTCGTTTGGATCGGCCGTCGTGAGGCGGTGGCGGCTCTCGTTGGTGAACTGGAGCGCGTCCGCCGCGAGCGCCTGCAGCGACGGCGGCGTCGGCCGCGGGCCGTACATGTTGACCCACTGCGGCTCCATGTCCTCGGCGCGCAGGCTGCGCAGCCCGATCACCATGTCGGCGAGCACCTCGTCGTCGTCCTTCTTGTTGACGATCTCGATGATGACGCGGTCGGAGTTGTTTGGGAGGTAGATGGGCAGCTTGAGCTCGTCCTGGAAGTTGGGCTTGTACGAGTTCTTGAAGACGCCCGACCTGACCGGTTTGGTACCGGCGAAGCGCATCCGCACATACGTGTCGGGGCGCGCGAGGCCGGTCTCCGAGAGCTCGACACGGTAGACGAGCACGCTCAGCTGGAAGGCCTCGAGATTGATCTCCGGCAGCCCGACGACCATGCTCCCGCCGTCGTCGCCGCCGTCGTCCTCGAGCTCCGCCTTGGTGTGCGTCTTGGGCACCTCGCCGCTTTTGAGTACGACCACCGACACGCGCAGGAAGCCCTGGATCTCGTCAGCCTTGTCGGCCGATAGCACGGCGACCCAGATGTTGAATTTCTCGTGGCTCAGCGACTCGTGCACCGTGAACAGGTCAAACGTGACCTCGCCGATGACCTTGTTTGTGAAGAGGCCCTGGTCGTCCTCGACCTGGATGATGATTTTGCCCTCAATGAACTCGTCGCGCGCCATGTCGACCGAGAAGACCTTGTGCTCGTCGAAGAAGACGGAGCTCACCTGCGGCGGCGCGGCGTGGTGAGCGGCGGGCGTGGCTTTGGCGCGTGGACGCGCCGGCGGCGCCGCGGCGAGGCGTGCAGCGCGGCGAGGGTGTCGGGCGGGAGCACGCACATCCTTGTAGATGGAAGAGCGCTGCGACTTCTTGACCGCGCCGGCATCGACGCTGACCTTGATCACCGGATTGACGAGATCCGACTCCCCGACGGAGCCCTTGAGCCCCCGCACCTCGATGAGGTGCACGCGGATCTGGTACGGCTCGCGGGTCGTCATGCCGGCGCCGGCGCCTCACGGGGCGGGGTGCGCGGGCGGACCTGTGCGTCCAGCGAGGCTAGCTCGAGCTGGTACACGCCCTCGAAGTTTAGGCTTGATCGTTTCCGTACAAGGCAACTTTGCGCGGAGCGGGGCTTGTGCCACAACCCTTCCTTGTATTACTCCTTTCCAAAGACCACCCCCCCCCCCCCCCCACGAAACACCCCCACACGCGCACAACAGCGCTCCCTTGTACTTACTTACGCACCTCCTCCGGGTATGGGGATGGGGTACAGCCACCAAGCAAAGTAGCTTTTGTAGCTTGCGCGGGCCCATCCGGGGACCCAGCGCTAGCCGCCCCAATGAGCTCCGACGATGAGGACATGTCGGACATCCAATTCCACGACCAATTCCACGACCTACGAGCCAGTAGGTCGAGCCAGCAGCCACTCCCGTCGCTCTCCGACGACATACCGTCTGCAGTCAAGCAGCTCAGGAGTGCGTTCGACGGCGAGGGCTGGGCGGGTGTGGCCAAGGTCCTCGACTCCCTCACGCTGACCAGTGAGAAGCTTGGGACCCTGCTCTTAAAGGAGAACTTCAAGGGCACGACAACGCTCCTCCATGCCGCCGCCATCGACTGCCAGGTCCAGACGGCAGAGAAAATTCTCGAACTCGCCAATCGTGCCACGCTCAAGGCTGCGGCTGTCCGTGACCGCCTCTTATCGGCGGTCGATGCCGAGGGCGACACGCCCTTGCACTGTGCCGCACAGAATGCGCACGACTCAATGCTGACGCTTCTTCTCGGGAAGGGCGCCAACGTTAATGCCGTCAACAGGAGGACTGGCTTCACTCCACTCTTCAAGGCCGTCTCCTGCGATGGCGAGGTGTCGACCTGCCGAATACTCATCGAGCAGCGCGCTGACCTCTCCATCCGCTGCAAGGAGGGGTATACGGCGCTGCACTGGACGCTTGACAAGCACACCCATCAGTCGAAGCAGCTCGGGTCGATCTCAGGGTCGGTGGCCAGTGAGATTGCCGCCATCGCAAAGCTGCTTTTGCAGCACGAGCCAGAGCTCGCCTCATGCCAGTGCAACTACGGTGGTGCACCGCTCGACTGGCTCCTGGCGCGCAGTGCCAACTTCCAGAGCACCAAAAGCGTTGAGGATCTTGCGGGCCTCCTGATCGAGCACGGTGCAGACCCGTACAAGAAGTCCGATCTGCTGAAGAACATGCGTGATCAGCAGCTCGGTGGCTCAACGACGGCAGCGGCGCTGGCCAAACACCTCAAGATCAAGCTTGCATGTGCGCCGAAGAGGAAGCAGCCTGCATCTGCGCCGGCTTCTGCGGCTGCCAGCAGCAGCGGCACGTCGATCGCGGCGCAGGCGCCGAGCAACGACGACGTGCCTGCGACGCCGTCGCAGGCGGCTCGTGTGGGACTGGCGCAGCGGCGACTTGCGCAGCTGCAGGACCCGAACGCAGCGGTCACGATCGTCGAGATGCAAACAGAGCTGCGTGAGCTGGGGCTTGATAGGCACGGCGACGCGCAGAAGATGAGGCGGCGTCTCATCGCCCACTACGGAGGCAGCGAAGAGGGCCAGACGCCTTCCCCGGGCAAAAGGAAGCAGAGGGAATGTGCACCTGCACCGGCTTCGGCTTCGACTGCCAGCAATGCATCGGCGGCAAGGCGGACGCCGACGACGTTTGGTGGTGCGGTCGGTGCGGTCGACGATGAAGACGACGACGAGGCGAGGATGGGGGATGATACTGACGACGACGAGGTGGTTGAGGTAGACAGCGAGCCGGAGGCGCATCCAGCAAAGCAACCGCGGACGGGCAGCGAGACGCCAGTAGCCGCAGCACAACCTGTCGTTGCTGCGCCATCAGCCGTGTCGCACCCGTCAGACTTGCCTTCGCTGCTCGGAAAGCTGGCCAAGCTGCGCGAGCTGATTCAGCCGACAGCAACCAACTTCTGCGAGACGCGTTGGGAGGAGCAGCACTGTGCGCAGCTGTACGCGCAGGGTGGGGAGCTGTTCTTGATCGACAGTGACCGTCTGAAGGCCGAGCGAACTCGCGCCAAGAGCGATGAAAATGGGGTGGACTTTGTGAAGCTGCTTCATCACGAGACGGCTCACCAGTGCAGCGACATCAAGGTGGAGACCACCTCGCAGCACGGCCGAGAGTCGCGCCGGACGGACCGGCTTCAGCCCGGCCAAGGCTCTTCAGCAGGCCGCGACGAGGACAGCCGCAAACTGGAGCGCAAGCTCACCGCTTTCCTGAACAAGAAGCACCCGGGGGCGTGCCATCCCGACCTGGAGGTGGTGGCCGTCGGCTCGAACGACGCGCGTGAGCAGCTTCGTGGCCAGTCGAAGGTCGTGCTGGCACGTGGCGAGCTGCAGACGAACGACGTTCTCGGAATCTACACCGGGAGAATGACGTTTCCGAGCGACACGCAGGATACCGGCCCGATCCTGGAGGTGGGTCGCCGCGCGACGTATGTGTACCAGTTCCACCCCGGAGCTGATCACGTCGTTTCGCACACGCTGCCGCACGAGAAGGAGACGCTCATTGTCCAGCCCTTCCCCAAGTACGGCAACAATTGATGGTCATCAACGACAAAAAGAACTCGGGGAAGCACGCCAACTGCAAGTTCCTCGAGTTCATGCATCTGGGCTTCCCTGCAGTCGCCAAGATTGTAATCCGGCCAGTCAAGGCTGGCGATGAGCTGCTCACCGATTATGGGCCATCGTTCTGGAACCAAGAGTCCGTCCTGGAGGAGACGTATGGACAGCCAATGCAGCACTTCGGCGACACTGCCTTGCCGCTTTTGCAGAGCCTCGAGGACGGTCTCGCGGCTCTGAACGGTTCCGCTTGATGGACACGAAGGAAAGGGGTTAGAAGTGAGGGGTTAGAAGTGTACTCGAAGTTGATCGTTTCCGTACAAGGCAAGTTTCTCCGCACATAAACCAGCGCACCTAACGTACAGTACTTGAAGTACTGTTATGCGTTATACTAGGCAACTGAGTGTGCTGGTTTGCCACAACCGAAACGCCAGTACGCACGGACGCACCCGCAATCCCGCAGTCAACATCGACACTGCCTTCCCAGTGCTGACGCGGTGCACGGCCTGGCTGCGTGGCGGCTGGCAACGAGAAACGCTAGCGCTGCGAAGAGCGCGCCAGGTTTGGTATGGGTAAGAGCAGCGGTTTAACGGTTTAACGGTTTAACGGTTTAACGCTGTTAGCTTACCTCAACTACACACCTCGGACCCCAAGCCAGAATTGGACCCCAGATTCACTATAGCCGGACCCGACGCACGGCGCTGCATGCGACGACCTCGCATGCATGGTGGCGATCGCTCGAGGCAGCCGCCTTTGTCCGAACCGCGCAGGTTCCCCACCCTCATCACGACGGCGCTCACTGAGCCCCTCATGACCGCCTCGGGCGACCGCGACGAGGCGGCTCTCATTTCCAGGCAGTCGCGGCTCTCCTTCCCGCTCGCGCTCCATGCGCTCATCGCTTCGTTCACGGGCCTGCTGCTGGGATTCGACCTGTGCATCGCCGGCGCCATCCTCACGCCGGTGCAACGCTCGCTCCACCTATGCTATCCGTGTCCTGGTGATTATTCCGACGACGCACTCGCACGGTGCACGTGTGCGGAGAAGCAGCTGGCCATCTCAGCGGTCTCGATCGGCGCCGCTGTCGGTGCCCTCTTTGGAGGCCTGGTGGCCGACATTGCCGGCCGCCGGCCCGCGCTCCTCGCCTCCGACCTGCTCTTTGCGCTCGGCGGCTTCGCCATGGCGTGCGCCACGCCCGAGCTGAGCGCGCTCTTTTTCCTCGGCCGCGGCGGCGTCGGGCTCGCGCTGGGTATCGGCGGTAGCGCCGCGTCTGCCTACCTGGCCGAGATCGCGCCTGCCGCGTGGCGCGGCCGCTTCCTCGAGATGAACGAGCTCGGTGTCTGCAGCGGCTGCCTCGCTGCGTACGCGATCGCCTACTTCCTGGGCGACGAGCGCTGGCGCGTGTCCATTGGCCTCACCTCGGCGGTGGCGCTCGTGCAGCTGCTGCTGATCGCAGCGTACTTGCACGAGAGCCCGGCGTGGCTCGCCGCGCGTGGGCTGTCGCGCCGCGCCGCTCGCGCACACGCCGCGCTTGGCACCGCGCCTGTCGCCACCTCGTCCTCCTCCTCCTCCTCCTCCAACGCTGCGGCCGCCAGCTCGTCCGACGCCGACGCGGCACCGGCCGCCGCCGATGCTGCGGAGGAGGAGCGCTCGTCGCTCCTGTGCCATCAGCAGTCGCCGTCGGGGCTCGCCTCGCCGTTCAAGCCGCTGTGCGAGCGTGGCGCGCGGCGGCCGCTGCTGCTCGCCCTCGGCGTCTCGCTCGCCCACGCGGCGACCGCCGCCAACACCGTCCTCTACTACTCGCGCGACATTCTGCAGCTCGCCGGCCTCTCCGACCCGCTGCGCGCAAACGGCGCCGTCGGCCTCGCGAAGCTCGCGGGCGTCGCCGCGGCCCTCGTGCTCGCCGACCGGCTCGGTCGGCGCAAGCTGCTGCTCGGCGGCACCGCGGCGATGATCGTGGCGCTCGTCGGCCTCTCCGTCGCCTTCGCCGACAAGGATGCGCCGATGCCGTCGCTGGCGCTCGGCTCGCTCCTCGTCTTCATCCTCGGCTGGGACGTCTCGTGGGCGGGGCTGATGCTGGCGGTCGTGGCGGAGGTGCTGCCGCTCGCGGTGCGCGGCGCGGGCACCGGCCTCGCGTACTCGCTCTACTGGGTACTCTCATTTGTGACGGCGCAGTTCCTCGAGACGGCGATGCACAGCCTCGGCACCTCGCAGACCTTTGCCGGCATCGGCGTCGTCACCTTTCTCGTGCTGGTGTGGACCAAGCTGTGCGTGCCCGAGACCGCCAACAAGACGCTCGAGGAGATGGCCGTCGACTACGAGGGCTCGTCCGACACAGCGGCCGTCGCGCCCGCGAGTGAGGTGCCGAAGCACGTCTGACGCCGACCGTGCGGGGAAGCGGGCGTCGCGCTACAGGGTCGGATGTGCCAGCGCCACCGATGGCGTCTTATCAAACGGTGCACGAGTCATGTGGCCGTGCATCGCGTGTTAGGTGTGGAATAGCCTTGTACTTTCTCAAATGCATCATGCAGCCCTTTACTCATGCGCTACTTAAATGCAGCTGCGCAGCAGTCTGCGGGGCTCAGATTTCTTGCCTGCGTGCCGGTGAGGCCAGCCAGCCAACCTTTATGAGCCACGGCCCTGCGAGATCGGGTCCTGGTCCATTGCCGCGCGGTATTTGGCCGTAGCCACGACCCACTCCTTCTTGAAGGTGCCCGGCAGCTTGTCAGCAACTGCGCAGGGGATGCACAAGCTGCATCCATCAGGAGGCAGGCACGGCGTCATGGGTCAGGGAGCTGCTGCGCACTCGAGGCGAGGTAGGCAAAGTACACCAGAGAGCCTGCAACCGAGACCGCGCCGGTACCCACCACAACCTGCTGGCTCTCCGTCTTGAGCATGTTCAGGAAGCCCAAGCCGGCCTTTGACATCTTGTGCACGAGACGCGAGGCAACCTGTCGAGGTGTGGGTGCGGCAGAGAATGAGAGCGCGCGTGTCAACCTATGAAGCCGGTTCTGTGTGGCCGGCCGCGCTGGGGCTAACTCCCAGTAGCTGCGGAAGGAGCGTGCAGCGCGCTCGCTCAGCCGAACTCACTTCGTGGCTTGTGGCGACCGCCGACACGCGCTCGATGTTCTCAACCTCGCGGACACTCGAGAGGTCATTACCACGTGAGGTCTGACCAGTGAAGAGCACCTCTCGCTCGCACAAACAAGGGTCCAGAACTGCTGGTCGCCCTAGCGGCTCCACCAGTGCTGTACACACACCATAAGTTATTCATAAAAAAAAGACCAGCCAGCCAGCACTCACTTTAATCACGCACTCCGAGTAATCAGGCAGCCTACGTGAGGCCGTAGGCTGCAGGCAGCCAATTCTGGCACCTTGACGTGGCGAGAGGCTCCGAGGAGACGAGACTACCGTCGGCAGACCACAGGCGCCGTCGGGCACGGGGCAGGCACGGTCGTCACCATGAGCACCGGGACGGTCAAGTGGTTCAACCCGCAGAAGGGCTTCGGCTTCATCACGCCCGACGACGGCGGCGAGGACCTCTTCGTCCACCAGAGCGCCATCCACGCGCAGGGCTTCCGAACTCTCTCCGAGGGGGAGGCGGTGCAGTATGAGGTGATCGAGGACCGCGGCAAGATGAAGGCGACCAACGTGACGGCGCCGGGCGGCAGCTTCGTCCAGGGCGACCGGGGCGGCGGCCGCGGCGCCGCCGCCGGCGGCGGCTTCGGGGCACCCACGCCCGCCAAGTGGCCCGTCGGCGTCCTGCCCACCGAGGGCAAGCAGATCGGCACGGTCAAGTGGTTCAACTCGGAGAAGGGGTTCGGCTTCATCGAGCCGCACGGCGGCGGCGACGACCTCTTCGTGCACCAGAGCGCCATCCATGCGCGCGGCTTCCGCTCGCTGATGGAGGGTGAGGACGTCGAGTTCAAGGTGATCGAGGAGAATGGCAAGCTGAAGGCGCTCGAGGTGACGGGCCCGCACGGTGACTTCGTGCAGGGCGCGCCGCGCACCGAACGCGGCCGTGGCGACATGGGCGGCATGGGCGGCATGGACGGCGGCTACGGCGGCGGCTACGGCGGCGGCGGCTACGGCCAGCAGGGTGGCGGCTACGGCGGCCCCGGTGGCGGCTACGGCGGCGGCCCCGGCGGCGGCTACGGCGGCGGCGGCGGCTACGGCCAGCAGGGCGGCTACGGCGGCGGCCCGCAGCAGGGCGGCTACGGCGGCGCTGGCGCCTACGGCGGCGCCGGTGCCTATGGCGGCGCCGGTGGCTACGGCGGCGGCCCGCAGCAGGGCGGCTACGGTGGAGGCGGCGGCATGGGCGGCGGCATGGGCGGCGGCATGGGCGGTGGGCCTGGTGGCTACGGCGCCGGCCCCCAGGGTGGAGGCTACGGCGGCAGCAACGGCCAGGGCGGCTACCCGCAGCAGCCGGGCGGCATGGGCGCCATGGGCATGCCCGGCGGCATGCCCGGCGGCATGGGCGGCATGCCCGGTGGCGGCATGCCCGGCGGCATGCCCGGCGGCATGCCGGGCGGCATGCCGGGTGGCATGGGCGCCGGCGGCATGGGCAGCGGCCCCCAGCAGGCCGGCTACGGCCAGATGCAGCCGCCGCCGCAGCAGCCGCAGCCGCAGCAGCCGCCGCCGGGTGCGGACTGGTGAGCTGCATCGCCGGCAGTGGCGGCACAGGTGCGAAGCCCCCGCCACGATATCCCCCCCCCCCCCCCCCCCCCCCCCCCCCCCCCCCCACCCCCCCCCCCCCCCCCCCCCCCCCCCCCCCCCCCCCCCCCCCCCCCCCCCCC
>Ga0115006_10001083_pt1 | contig 16403 bp, 17 predicted proteins | sample ArcOceMetagenome_3_FD_88943 | JGI IMG/M metagenome (GOLD analysis project Ga0115006, IMG submission 88943) | Marine eukaryotic phytoplankton communities from Arctic Ocean - Arctic Ocean- Svalbard ARC20M Metagenome | ecosystem: Environmental > Aquatic > Marine > Oceanic | place: Arctic Ocean...
CACACACACACACACACACACACACACACACACACACGCACACACACGCGCACACACGCACACACACACACACGCGCGCGCACACACACCGCGCTCTGGGAGAAAGAAACCCGCGCACGCGTCAACGGACAGGCGCTACTTGCGCTGTACCCCATTGCCTTCTGTCTTCACGAATGTGTCTCGAAATGCTGCGCAGGCCAGCATGCTCGCGCTGGCGCTGGCCCGAGACAACCAGGAGCGTACCTTCGAGGCGTTGTTGAATCCTCCCGGCCTAGAAGAGACAGGTGATCTTTCGAAAGAGAATGTGACAGGATCTCTGTTGACGGACATATGATAATGCGGCCTCTGTTGCTAATAAATTATTTCGCTTTCCCTGAGGCAGCGCCGTCAAGTTCTCGGCTGCATGACTTGACGTTGCACAAGTTGAGCAACAGTGGCGAGTGGAAAGAGCGGCGGCTTATCGTCACCCGCACCGGACAGCTCTTCATCTGGTATTTGCAAACAACACGTGCACGCGCGTAGCATGCTCGCGGATGAACGTGCACGTGTATTCGGCGCCACATGTGTCTGTGTGCGCGCCGCACCATCACACTGACCCCTAGCCTGCTGGAATGCTGTCGAGCCAATCTACAGTGCAGCCGCTCGGGAACACCAGAAGCAGGGCATGTTCTTAAAGCGCTCCAGAAGCCATCTCAACAAGAGGTGCCGACTGCCATCAATACGCTCTGCACGGCAGTGCTCCGCATGCACGTTCCCAATTCTGCGCGTTTCATTGATGCTCCTGCTGCACTCTATCTTTTGCGATGAACCAGCGGCTACGTAGTGCAATTTTTCGAGCGGCACTTCGTCTTGGAAGACACGTGCCTGAAGTACTGGAAGGATGCAGCGGCATATCGCGCAAACCCCGACAAGCCAAAGGGCATCATCAGCCTGAGTCAGTCTGAAATCACTATCGTCGAGCAGCCGCACAGTGCGGGGTTCGCCTGGTTCCTGGTCGAGCACTGCACGGGGGAAATATGGGAATTCGCGCACACGACCGCGGCAGAGCGAGAGGAGTGGCTAAAGGCAGCGTCTGTCAATCTAGAAAATGCCGCAAAGGAGGATCTATTGGACTCAATCCCTTGCCTAGAAATTACTGAGGTGTCGAAACTAGAGAATGACGTGTCCACGTTGGCCGCCTTTGGCAAGGCCGAGCTTCCTAGTGAGCTAAGCAGCTACTTGAGTAGCCCCTCGTATCGCAGCACCTCACAGACGACTTCCGACTCCCCGACCAAGCGCCATCGTCGTGCTGCGTCAAGTAGTTCAAACAAGCGCAGCAGTTTGTCGGGCGTCTCGTCACAGCACTTCTTTGAGGAGGGTGCTGAGGAGCTCCCTGACACACCCTCGAAATTACCGCCTGTCCAGATTCATGCGGGGAGTCACAAGCAGTTCGCTATACAGAGCGCCCTTGACCATGAGCACGAAGCTCACATCGTTCGTGATCTTGCCATGTACTGAGCACGCGCGCATGCGAAACCCTAAAGTCTGCACCCGAAACCCTTCACCTTAAACCCTGCACCCTAAGCCACACCTTCACTCCTTTTCAGGGTTAAGGGGTTAGGCATGATTTGACACGCATCAAATACAGAGATTCCGGCTGTGGGCTGATCGGGTACAACAAAAGCGCCATCACCAACTTTTCCTATTCTCCCGGGCAGACCTTTGGCTTCACCATCAAAACTGTTCCGGCAGGCTATAATTCGGGCAGGGTGTTCATATTTCGAGCAAGCGACTCTTCCATTCGCGATGAGTGTATCTCTGTGGTGATGGACGCGTGCAATCACGCCAAGCAAGCAGAAGACCACCATAAGAAGCGCAAATTGCTGCAAGCGTACGCCCAGCGTCTCGTCAAGAACAGCATCTTCAAGATTCTTGTCGCAGGGATGATTCTCGCCACATTTTTCCTGGCTGGTTAGTCACCTGGGCGGAGTGTGGGTAATTGCCGCGAGCGACATGCGTGTGTTGGGTAGGCCCACAGCGTTGCAATGATGTTGGCCTAACTGTTTGCACAATGTCCAATGCTTATCGCCATCCCATAGCCGCACAGGATGCGAGTAAATTGGACCTCAAATGAACCGTTTCTGGTCGACTGACGGGATCTTCCAGAAAATCCCGTCAATCGACCATCACGACTTTTCGGGGAGATCATGTCACACTTCGAGGAGATCGTGTTGTAACACGATCTCCCCATACTACGCAGCATGCGCGCTTTGTCGAAAGAGAGCAGAATTGTTCGCTCGCAACTTGTGCGAATGACATTGGAGAGCATGTGCAGTAACCGAAAGCCAGCTGCGACCCAAGGAGGGGTCACCCAGCTTTCAAGTATTCCAGCGAGTGGACAGTGCCTTCACATACTTTTTCATGTGTGAATTGGTCATTAATATGGCCGCTTTCTGGTTCTGGGAATTTTGGGGCGACGGTTGGTTTGTCTTTGACACCTTGATCGTGACCATGTCAGGTACATTGTACGTGTGCGAGCTGGCGCGTATGTGCGCCTGTGCATCACGAATTCACGTCTGCACGTGCAATGGGCATCACCGTTTCTGACAGCAAATTTGAATGCTGCGCAGTCATCGAGATGTTGTTTGCTGACGTGCCTGGAGTGAAGCAACTGCGCATTCTGAGGTCTTTCCGCGTGTTTCGAGCATTCGGGCGCTTAAAACAGCTCAAGAACATCATCAATGCCGTTGTGGCGAGTGTGCCTCCGCTGTTCAATGCAGCCGCCATCATTCTCCTTGTCATGGGTGTGAACACCTAGTCCCTCGTAATTACAAGTCAAACATCTTGCAAACGAGGAGACGCAGCTGACGTGTCTTGAGGTCACAGGTATTTTTGGCACTGTCAGCGTTGAAATGTTTGGAGACGAAGCTCCGGAGGAGTTTGCAACTTTTTTTCGTGCCTTCTACACCCTCTTCGGTAAACCGTCATCCTTCAACTTCTGATGCCGCATCTCTTTGGGATCTTAGCCAGTGGCCTGTGCACATGGGTGCTGGGGTATCTGACTTCAAAAATGTGCAGGAGTGATAGCCTACGGGCGTTGGCCCGATGACAAATTGTCGTCGTTTGACGACCAAGGCAGGGTGGTAGTCAAGCGAGGTACAGCTTTGGAAGGCTTCACCTTTCCATCATTTTCAAGACTCTCCAAACGCTTAACCTCGGAGCCGCTGACTTTTTGAGAACACATTGGGCAGTGGCCTTCGTTTACATCTACGTGGTGGTGGTGGTAATTGTGCTGCTCCAAGTCGTCGTTGCTGTATTGCTTGGTAAGTATCAAATTTAGGGGGCTTTTTCGATTGTTACTGTAGAATTGATGCGATGACTGCATGTGCAGACAATTTCTTCAAAGTCAGTCAACAGCAGGAGGAGGACGCCATGGCGCTTCAAAAAGAGCAGGAGAAGAAACTTGACAGCCTCCTGTCGCAGAAAGAGCGATACCACCTCGATCCGTACATGAAGTACCTGTGCCGCAACTTTGTTAGTGAATTGGACATTTATGCGAGAATCGAAAAAATGTGGAACTTCCTCGACAGTGACCGCTCTGGGACTATCTCGTTTCTCGAGTTCTCCGAGGGTATTTTCCGGTGTGTGTGTGTGTGTGTGTGTGTGTGTGTGTGTGTGTGTGTGTGTGCGCGCGCGCGCGCGCATGCATTTTTGGCGTGCGCGAGTGCGGCACGATGTGTACACGCGTGATGGTCTGCCTGCTGGTAGTGTAGATGTGGATTGACAAGGCGTTTATCGCATCTCCTCTGTCGCACGCCCACGAATGTGTGTGTGAAATGCGGACGCTTCTTATCCAGCGTACAAGCCTGGTGCTTGTCGTGCTGCAAGCCATCGTTCATTTCTCTCTCCTCTGATGTCCAACATGCGCTCTTTTCTTTTTTCCTCAGTCGCGTTTGTCAACGTGCTCCCTTCCTCACAAGATGATCTCTCTTCTGCACAAAACAAATATCCAGACTCAACGCAGCTCATGCGCATGGAACAGAGGGGATACATAGAATGACGCTGGAAGAGTATCTACACTTGACGCAAGACCTTGTCAATGAAGACGGAGAGCTCGATCGGCCGAAATTCCAGAAACTCGTCCTTCGTCGCCTGAAATTGTATATCCAGCGACAAGCAGCCGATGCCGTCAAGTACCACGAGGTTCGTGTGTTTGTGTGCGCACTCTGTGACGAGCTCTATCTCTGCACTTTGCAATTGACAAAGTATGCCTCTCCCTTCAGAGTCAGCCAGATATTGGTGCATTGTTATCGAGCACGAAATATCTTCTGGCGTGCGAGGTACTATTTGTTCGTGCACAACTCGCGACAAGCAGTCAGCTAAAAGAAGCGGTCAAAGTGATGCAGAGCTCAAAAATGATGTAACTAGTGTCACTGCGACAATGATGTCGTTGCAGGTACTAGGAAAGAACAAGGACGGCGGGGCAGCACGCCTCGGTGCTTCAGACCAAGAGGAACCAGGAGCTGATATATTCCTGCATTCGCCACCAGCCAATACTCGAATGGGGCGCAGACCGGCGGAACTTGACCCAGCTGCTCGTCGCCAATCTGACACACTCTACCGCCTTTTAGACTCTCAGGTGTCGCTAATACTTCATTCAGATGCACTTGTGAATGGCAGTACACTGCTTGCGTGCAAATGAATTGTACGTACTCTTTGTACGATTCATGGATAGCGCTATGCCACGCGATCTTACTGAATATGCGTTGGAAACGTGTTGTTTTGACACGCACAGGTCGAAGGATTGAGTTGCTCACTTGATTCTATTCAAGATTCGCCGGGCCCGAGTATCGAACCACAGGTTTTCCCTCTGCTTTTCTTTCCCCTACATGTTTCCAGCATTGCATCTCTTTGGTTGCGCTTATGCTGCCAAGGGCGCCTTCGTTTTGATCTCCCTTTTCTACCTCATTCCTTTCCCTCGCTTATGCAGATTGACAAGTTGGAGAAGCTGCTTGCTGTAGCCAAAAGGAGAGAAGAGCAGCGTCAGAAAGTTCAAGCTGGGTCTTCGGATCACAACTCAAATGCCAGACTCAGACCCCATCGATCTTCGCTGACACGAGTTACAGACGCTTCGAATGTCACGACCGCAACTGCTATGATCGGCTTTGCGAACAGCAAAATGATGTCAGATGCATGGTCAGGACCTACGCAGACGGCGCAGCATGACCAAGGTGACCTGCTACGGGCACCACAACCCCGGCAGGAAACATTAGTGATTTCGAATTCTGCTATCACGGAGGCGCCTATGGCAACAATCCGTCCACCTCCGCCACGAAATGTCACATTCCAAGAGGAAAGGGTTGACGATTTTCAATGCGAGTACAGGTGCGGATACTCAGGCACGTATGACGCTGTTTTCCAGCATGAAAAGATTTGTGCCCTGAGGCCTTCGAGCACGAATCCTGCTGCTGTAGAACGGGCTATAAATGGGACAGGGGGCACATGGGCACACGTACTGGACTAGAGAGAGAGAGTGACAGAGGGACTTTATCTGGAAACAATGTCCAGATCGGGGGGTCCTGGGGGCGGTCCAGTGACAGGCGTTGCGAATGTATGCTCCAGCACGCTGTCGTCATGTAAGACATTTGCAGTCATAAAATTTCATTTATTTTCAACCTGCGATTTCTAGACGACTGTTTTCTTTTCTGTATTTCCCTATTCACAGGAAAGGCACAGAAATGAGTCGTGCAGCGATCGAAAGCGCATTTCTGGACAACATTAAAGCGCGAGTGATTGCACATCCAGCGTCATGCGCACATTTACAAATACGTTGATTAAATTATGGACTACGAGGATTAGGAGATGTGACATGAGGGGATGCGACGCCGCTGGAGAAGCTTATTCTCTGTTTCTGGCGCACCTGCGCAAGGACCAGGGTTCTTAGTAGTGGTAACAAAAAAATTCGATGGCACAAGCCACAGCATGCACGGAATGTGTGCACGTAAGAGGCATGCACTTCGAACGAACTTACAGCCTTGGCCTGCTCAATAGTTGAAAGTAGTCGTGCCTGCATCGCGTCCACACGAGCGTTGAGCCCTTGAATATCCTGTTGAGAAATAGAGAGGGAGGGCGGCAGAGTCTCAGAGCTCGTGTGATGTGCGTCTTCTGCGCTCCTTCCGCAAAAGATTCCAAATGCTCGCAATCCAATTCACACCTCAAGCTCAGCGGTGTCGTCCGTCAACGGTAAGTGCGACGGACACAATGCAAGCGTCAAGTTTCCGGGGGTAGTGTGCTGTGTATACGGGAAGTGGTTAGGGAAGTTGGGACATAGCGCATGATGCAAGCCCAACAAACGGCCTTCGACGTCATACCTTGTGAAACGCAAGGTCAGATATTGCCGGTTGGGACTTGGTGACATTTTCTAGTTCTAAGGTTATTTGACCCGCAGAAATGTTCAATGTGTTGCTTGGTTTGATCTCAGGAATATCTGTATTTGAAGGCCGGAGATTTTCATCGTTGTCATCATGCCCATCATCACTACCATCCAATTCGTCTATGTCCATCTGGAGAGCCTCCATTTGCGACTTGCACTCGTCAACCTGCCGACAACAGGATAAAAAAGTAAATGCACCGACTTGCGGTTTCAAGAATCGAAGTGCGCATACACAAAACTTATGGGCAGACTTGTTGTTGTGAGCCGCGGACTGGGATACACCTGCTTTACAACTGAGTCGATGCTCTCCCGGGTGGATGAGGTGACAAACGCAATCTGCGACAGCGACCTCAGAATGACTGTGAGTTTTTCCTCGGCCTTGACCTCTTCTGCTCAGATCAAGAACATATTTTAACCCCCGACGGTTCAGAATCGGTGCAGAAGGGCAGGGAAAAGATACATATGTACTTGAAGTGTGTGTGTGTGCTAGTGTGTGTGCGTGTGTGCGTGTTTGTGAACATGTACTTAATATGCAGGTGCATATACATTACGCATGTGCATGTACATCTCTCTCTGTCTGCCTCTCTCTCTCTCTCTGTATAGACTCACCAACGCATGTTATGCTGCCGGTAACGCGCGTTACCAGCAGCGTAACATGCGTTGCGCGCGTTGCCGGCAGTGTAACATTGGTAACCCGCGGTACAGGTAACGAAACGCGTGTTTGCCGAGCAGAAAAGTATCAATCGAATGCTGCAGCGGACTGGGCAAAAGAGTAGAATTAGTTTTATAGCAACGTGCGCACATGCGCACGTACCCTCGTCAACTTTCGTTCAGCCCGCGAACACAAGCATGAAAAAAACAGATAGACGAAAATAGAACCGGCAGCTTTTGCCATTTGCTTCTGCACATACTCTTTGAGCTGAACGTCAATAAATGTTTTGAAATTCACAAGATCCATCTCCTTATCCCCATTCGCGAACCCTCGTCGCATCACGTCGTTTTGGAAATCTTCCTCCTGGTACACATGCGCGCGCACACGCACACGCACACGCACAACGCACAAGCACAAGCGCATGCGCGCGCGCACAGGGAGAGGGCACACGATGTATAAGGTTCGTGGTAACTACGCACTACCACATGTTTCCTCTCACTCTCGTAACAACACGCGGACAGATTGATATATAATTACATGTGAGGGGGGTGTACCCATGCGCGCACACATGCATGTGTTCCCGATATGCACAGGTGCACCAAACACATGCTTGCGCTTCCTCCCTGGCACAAAATGCTACCTTGTAGTCAATCGGCGGGTCTGTGTCAAGGCGCCTCAACCCGCTACGCAGCTCTGTGAAGTCTACAGCGCAGCTGTTGTCTTCGTCGATAAATTTAAAAAGTTCTTGAATTTGCTTGCTCAGCGCCGCCTCGGTGTCTACCTGGCTGAGTTCATGGAGCAAAGGGTCGAGGGCGCTGATGGTGCGCTGCGCCAAGAGTGCGATTCGCTCTTCGGCATCTTCTGACTTGCTGGCCTCCGATGCCGAGCTGAACTCCTCGAGCAGGACAGCCATAACAATGTTGCAAAGGATAAAGGCCACCATGAGCTGATAGGACACAACAAATAGCGCCACCAACAGCTTGTCGTACCCGTTAACATTTTCCATAATGTCGAGCGTGATACCCGCAGCATTGTCAAAGGTCATAATGCGCCACATGGTGTACATGCTCACGGAGAATGCGCTGAAATTCTCCGGGTCTGCAAAGCGGATAAAGGTTGTGCCCATGATGGCATAAATCATAGTCATGAGAATGACAAGGAAAAAGGCGTTGATTACTGCCGGCAACGAATAATTAATGGCGCGAATAATCTGACGCAGGGATTTGAGCTTTTTGAAAAGTCGAAAGACTCGGAAGGCGCGAACTGTGCGAAGCACTGAGAGCCCGGCATTGTCCGAGGCAAATTTGCTCACAAGGGAAATGACGACAACAATTGTGTCGAACCAGCACCACGCATCTGTCACAAAGTCCTGCATCCAATTCGCAAAAATATTCACAGCCAACTCTGCTGTGAAAATGATGATGAACGCAAGATCGAATTGAGCGAGAATCTCGGCACCTTTCGTGCCTGGTTCAGGATTAAGCTCTGCTTCGACAGCATTGCAGATGAAATTGACCATGATAACAAAGGCAGCACCGAATTCAAAGGGACTCGATTTGTAGACATCCTTGGCCGCATTTTGAGCCTGCGTTGTGTGGTATCAGTCTGCTGATGCAAAGGAATGCACTCAAATTCTGTTATATTCATCAGTGAGAAGGAGGTAACGAGCGCGCGCAGCGGGAAAGAACGCGATTGCGCGTATGCGTGTGCGGGTTTGCGCGCATGTCAAACTTCGCAGCCAACCTTTGCTAATCCTGAAAGATGTACAGGCTTAAAATTATCTCGCTGCTCCAGGATCGCCTTCATCCAATCTTCCATTTCTCGCACACTGTCGGTCTGTTCAGAGGGAAACGCGCGAGAGGGGATGCAAACTCAGCGCGCGCGAACGCTGCAACAGATTACATACGGTGACTGTGCAAGCCTTCACTGGATGGGTTCGGGTGTTGCTTATAATCAGACAGCATGCGGCTGTTACTAGGCGCACTGCACTAAACTCGCGGTGGAAGTGCCTTGGCACGGCGCGTGAGCACATGGCGCTGCCAGTTTGCAACGGGGGGCGGTGAAAGGAGCAGACGCGCGAGGAGCACCTTGAAACAATACTTTCGGCCTTCCTTGTGCCCATCTTCACGTGTAAAGATGGTAAATTCTGCAGACAGGACCCGTAGCAGCTGTCAGGCATGCCCCTGACGAAAGCCGTCACACGCAAATGACACTCGGCACACAGCAAGGGATCACACAGAGCGAGCGTGCGGCAGCGTCCTCGCGACCACTTGAAGCGGGCAGATGGGCAGGCGCGCTACCATTGCGACTTTGCTCGCCACTTGCGCCGCCGTCTTCCGGTTTCCTTTGTGATGTGTGACTAAGCCTGACACAGACCCCGTCAGCAGGTGACCTAGAGTGCGGGCGCACGCCTGCCTGCATGCAACTCGGTTCGCGTCGGTTCGCGCCAGTCAGGGACGCGCCTAAATACGCGGGGCGCTGGCATTCTAACCCGTCGCCGCTGGTAGCTGCGTCATTTTCGGTCACGACGTCGAGAATCTCGCTCACGTGAATCCTGTCGATAATTTTCTTGCTCTGCCAGCCGGCCGGGCGGTGAGCGTGGCGCTCCGCACGGCGCACCACGCAGTGTGGGATGTGCAGGGGAAATGCGGCGGCATGCAGTGCTGCGGCGCGAGACAAGCCCGTACATGCGAACGCAAGGGCCGAGGGCGCACGCCAGGGCGCCTCCACCTTTTCGAAGGCGTACGCGAGCTCTGCGTTTGTCAGGGTAACCCATCGGCGATTCCATGACACGCCAATCCGTGCCCCGCGTTTTTGCAGCGAGCCCTGCTTGCCATCGGCGCGCTGTCAGCTTCTCTCATCCCGGGCCCTCGTGCTGCGCATCACACGGCCCCGGGAGAGCAGCCCCGCATGTGCGAGCGCGGGGCAGGCAGGCGCGGGAGCTTGGAGGGGAGGCAAGTGGAGCGGGCGTCGCGGACAACTCGGGGCAGTATCGGGGTGCGCTGGACCTGTTTCACAAACTCGCCCTCGAGGCCCTCCTGCATCCCCGCCACACTGCAGTGCGCCGTGCCGGTCTCAAATTCAATGTAAAACGGAACGGAGGAACACGGAATGTGACGAAAAATTCACGGTCTCTTTTTTGAAAAAAAATGAAGCATAGTTCGTAGTTTGAAAGGCTGCAGAGGGTCTGCAGCCTCAGTGCAGAGGTTACGTCAGCATGGCGGCGGTGCTGGAGGGCGAGGAGCTCGAGGCCGCGCTGCTGGCGTACTGCAAGAATGCGAGCGCGGCAGCAGACCCGGCGGCGGTGGCCGCAGACGCCTCCTTTGAAAAGGGCATCGGCGGCACCAAGGCCGACCACATTGCAGAGAAGGTGCTCACCCCCGCCCCCTCTCCCTCTAAGGCTCGTACCATACCCCACGGTGTGGTGCAGGCCAGGCGCCACTGCTCCCGCGCTCACGCGCTTGCTCCCGCTCGACTCGCTGATTGGGGTTGGTCTGGCAGCAAATGGGTGAGGCTCTCCGGACGGCCGGCGCGGTGGGGCCGGCCAACTCCGCGTCCGGCAGCACGCTCTTCGAGCAGTGGCTGGCGGGCACCTCGGCAGCGGCAGTCAAGTTCGCAAATGGGAAGAGCGCCCCGCCGCCGGGCGAGTACGCCACGGGCAAGTGGATACGGACCCTGAACATGCAGGGGAATTGCTATCTCTACATCCACACATCGACGTACCAGATGCAGGGCACCCGCCCCGAGGACTTCGTGGGCGGCGAGGACGAGGGACCTGCGGAGGACCCGTTCGCCAGCTTCCCCTCGACACATATCGACACGCTCAAGGCCGACATTTCCAAGAGCTGGGAGGTCGGCAAGGCGCCGCTGCTTCTGTGCGACGGGGACGAGGGCTACGAGCAGGTCAAGGCAGCTCTGGCCGCAGCAGGCCCGGTGGAGGCCGTGTGCATGAAGCCGTTCGTGAAGGGTGTTGTCGCCACAAAGATCAAGTTCGCGGACCATGTCGAGACCATGCGCAAGGCCGCAGTGAAGATGATGCAGGCGGGCGGCACGCTCATCCTTGACATGTCGGATTGTGGCTCGCCCATTTGGAAAGAGAAGATCTGCGACCTAGCAGACTACAAGAAGGTGTGGCCTCTGTGGATGCTGGATCCCAACCAAAACAAGTCGTGCGATAAGCATGGTCAAATCTTCAAAAAGGATGAAAAGAAGGACGTCGGCGACAAGGACTGGGACGAGGCTCTGGAGGAAACGATCAAGAACTACAGGATTGTCTATCTCTCGTCGTGCGGCCCTGGCAACTACGAGAAGGAAATCGTGCTCGCACACATGCCCCAGGGCAAGTGGACGGCGTTGCGCGTCAAGCGGGGCGTGGACGTGAAGGAGATCAACCTCAAGTCGCTGGTAGAAGCGATTGACGACACTGTACATAGCTCCGGCATGGTGCCGCTGCTCTCTGACCCCACGGAGAACACCGACACCTTCTTGGCCTTCCAGAACACACAGGTGATCGAGATGAAGGGTTTCATCTTGCAGAAGGGGTCCATTGGCATGGACGGTGTGCTGGAGAAGATGCGTGCGAAGCTGGTGTCGGCCATCAAGAACGGGCAGACGCTGCTCATCCGCCTCACTGACGCGCAGCCAAATCTCAACGAGGACTACAACAAAGAAGACTTTTTCCCTACGGAGAAAGTGTTTGACTGCAAGACTGAGGAGGTGGATGACGAGGTGGTTGAACAGCATTTCGGAGGCTTTGGTGGGCAGATTGGCGCCCCGGGCATGGCTGGTGCCGCCGGGTACACACAGCCCACGGATCTGCAAAAGCGAGGTACCAAGGGCGTGTTTGGGGTGCAAGACAAGGCCTGCATGCTCAAGGTGTTTCGAGAGTCTGAGTACGAGGCGGGCACACCCATCGCTCGTCCCGGTTTCCGGGTTGTCGTGTCGACAAACCTGCCGGTGGACGCAATCAAAGAGAAACTCAGCGGGCTCATCCCGCTGTCTAAGTGCAAAGTTATAAGCGTGACCACCGAGTAGCGCGGATTGCCAGGGGCAGAGTAGTTACTAAATGAAGGAGGAGGGAGCCAGGTGAGGGCAGTTCGATCAATCAAGGAGGAAAATTAATTAACAGAGAGAAATTCAGCGTTGGTGGGTTGGACGGCGTGTTGACAGCCATCAGCGTCAATAGGGTGTCCAGGGATCGCACGCACACGCACGCACGCACGCACGCACACACACCTGCATATTACTAGCACTCGCGCCTCACCCGCCCGGTTTCAACCATACTAAAATAACACAATTCATTTCAATAGAAAGGCGTAACACTCAACGCCTCCTCTCTTCCCTTGGCCTTCTTGAGACAGACTCTGGAGAACGCGTTCTCACGACGGCCACACGGTGTGAAGCCGCCGGCCGATGGTGACGGCCATTAGTAGCAGACTAGTGGTAGACTCACCAGTTGTGTAGCGGTTGTGTCAAACTTCCACACATTTCTTTAATTTTACAGCACTTTGGAAGAAGGATGTCTATCTTCGGCCAACAACCTGGCCCTCCAACATAAGTTGGCATAATTACAACAACATTTCGTGTCACCATTGAATAACAATACTTGGGGCACACCCCTGACCTCAAGCTGGGGTGCGGCCTAACCAGCGGCGACGTATACCCTTGACCAGCCCAGCAACACAAATACGCATAGTCAGCCATATCAGCGCCCCCATGGCTGCGATCCCCTTGGGACCAGCCGCCATGAGACGTTGCACGTGTGACGCCACCAGCACCTTGACCACAGAGGTAAGGCGTAACAGGCGACGTTGGCGGAAGGCAGCTCCCACTTCACTCAGAGGCCACTTGGCCGCAGCCTTGTCCACGCGTGACTCCTCCTTCACCAGCGCATTCGCCACGGCGTCAGAGGCCAACTTGCGCATCTTCCGCGACGACGGTGACGCCAACTTGAGAATGACCTCAAGAGAGTCGACGTCCCTGGCGATGCGCCGGAGCGACGCGCCCTCGCGCGAGCCGAGCACAGTCTTTAGTGAGTCCATGGGCGTGACGCTGCCGGTCACTCCTGACGTGTCCTTGGTACCAGCGGTATTCTGGGCTTGTTCCGACGCCGACTCTTCAACGAGCTGCTCGAACCGCTGCCACTGTAACTTGTTGTCACTGGTGAGCAGCGTTGCGCGCAGAGTTTGCGCCCCGCCGTCCGTGGAGGGAGACAGCGCCCGCTGAATGGCCCACGGCAGCGCGGCTTCATAGATGTTAAAGCTCGGGTCCACTTGCCCGGCGACGCCCTCGAGTGTAAGAAACGTGCGAATGAGCAGCAGGATGTAAGGGGGCGTAAACATTTCCCAGCGGTCGCTCATTTCGAAGAGCACCGTGGACAACGCGCCGAATCGTGACAGCCCCCCTTCCTCCTTTTGCATCCGCATCGCCAGCTCTTCGGTGGCCTTCGCCCTGTCACCAGGACCCCATGGCGACTGGGGCGTCTCACGATGCATGAGCGGATCTCCGAAGAAGCCAGTGGCAAAGAAGGCGTCAGTCAAGCCCGGCCAATCCTTGTTGAGCACGGCCTGAATGCCGCTCGCGAAGGCCTCCATGATGTCCCCCTCCACCGAAGACATGAGCCCAAAGTCGAGGAAAACGAGCCGCCCATTGTCATCTAGCATCATGTTGCCCTCGTGCGGGTCCGCGTGAACATAACCGGTGAGGACGAGGCCGGCAGTGACAGCTTCCACGGCCATGGCGCACATGCGCAGCTGTTCGTCCTTGGTCAGATCCCGGAGGTGCCGCCCGTATACCCACTCTGAAGCCATCACCCTAGGACCGACGCAGTACTTGGGTATAGCTTTCGGCACTGTCACGTAGCCCAAGTGAGCGAGCGAGTCGCTGAAGACTTGAGCATTGCGCGCTTCGTTGCGAAAGTCGAGCTCCTCCAGAATCCCCCCTGCCACCACGTCAAGGATCTCCAGCAAGTCACCGTTACCCCACAAGCCTTGGACCCTTTTGAAAACGCCAATGAACACAGCGGCATCGAGGATGCACTGACGGAGCGCAGATGGCCGCTGCACCTTGATCGCCACTTCCGTTCCCTCGTGGGTGGTGCCGCGATACACCTGCCCCAGGCTCGCGCTTGCGATCGGCTCAGGGCTCACAGCAGCGAACAAGGGATCGCCCTGCGCGGAACAGCCCGGGGGCACTGGGATCCCAGGTGCGATCGGGCCCTTCCATCCATACTCGTTTGCGATGACCTCCCAGGCAAGCTCGTTCGGAAAAGGAGAGTTGGTCGTCTGCAACCCCTTGAGCTCTTCGCACACGTCCTCCGCGATTATATCCGGACGCTGAGACAGGGTCTGGCCCACTTTAACAGCAACCGGTCCGAGTTTGGCAAGCTCGGAACGCAGCAGCTGCCCCCGCGTTCGCTCCTCTGCAGGCAGTGATTCCTCCTGCTCCCACACCTTCTTGACCTTGAAGAAGCTTTGCACGAAAGCGAACAGTCGATTGCTCACGGCAACCGGCCTACGTGCGCCCCACTTTGCAATGGCTTCGCGGTCATAGCCTTTTCGCAACGCCTCCAGCTCCTCTTTGTCGACCTCGCCCTCGCTATCGTCCAGAAACAGTTGGGGAAAGAGTTTCGTCCCGAACCCTGCAGCAGCAGCGAAGACATCGGCGGAAAGAGGCTGCGCAACAGCGGGCGTAGCAGAATTGCCGGCCTGACCATGCTCGCCTTGCAACGACGTTTTGCGGGAGCGTTGTGCGCTTCTGGATGCTCTGGCGCGTGGGTCCCCGCGATGCTTGACGAGAGGGATTGGGGACACACTAGGGACAAACGCAGAGGCACCGCCGTGTTCGCCGCGTCTTGCCAGCAGAGACAGCAGGCACAAGCTCAAGACGAGACGCAGTCCGCCGCTCCGTCCACCTCTCCTCATCGTCTTCCCGTGCCTATCGAGACCCCTGCAGCTCCCGTTCTGCCCGCTGTGCCTTGTATGTCTTCCACGAACCCCATCGGGACTTCACTCAGATTCTAGGTGGGCCCGGCGGTGCCATGGGCTGGTGGGACAGCTCGCCTGCTCCCACCCTGGCGTTTTGGGTTCGATCATGATTCCCAAGCGGTGCCACGGTGCCAGTGGGCCCAGGGCTAAATGCACATGGGTTCTAAGGCACCACAACTGCTTGCCCCTCTCTTGTCATACGCACACTCAATGCAAGGGCACGTTGCGTGGATGGAGAGGTTGGCACCCTCTCTCTTGTCACGCGCACACGCAATATGCAGCAACACTCCCTTAGGGGAGGATTGCTGCATTAGTCTCCCGTTTAGGGGAGGGTTACTGCATTAGTCTCCCGTGCAGCAACCCTGCCCCTCAGGGGAGGTTGCTGTATCTTCGTGCATCAACCCCGCCGCCCCTGAGGGGAGGTTGCTGTATCTTCGTGCAGCAAGGGGAGGTTGCTGTATCTTCGTGCAGCAAGGGGAGGTTGCTGTATCTTCGTGCAGCAAGGGGAGGTTGCTGTATCTTCGTGCAGCAACCCCGGCCCTGAGGGGAGGTTGCTGTAACTCCGTGCAGCAACCCCGGTTGCTGGACACAGCGCCGGGGGGGTTGCCAGCAACGTCCACGGAATGTATGGGCGAATCGATACAGACGTCGAAATTGCGCCCCCCGCACCGCCCCCCACACTATGCCCCCGCGCGCGAGAAAGGCCCTCTCTTGTCGGTAACCTCTGAATGTACGTCGGGCAGGGAAGACATCGCACGGACGACATTCACAGGCTTCCGGCACCAATCAACGCCGCACCGTAACCCTCACGCCGCCCACTCGCCAGCAGCCCCCAGCCCTGCCCGCCCCCGCACCGCCCCCCACACTATGCCCCCGCGCCCTCTCAGGCTCGGTCTCAGGCTTTCACACACACCAATACGGTCACGGCAGACGACAGTGCGGCGCTCAAGCGCAGATTGCGCCCAGCCGGGGGCTCTCGGACTTGGCGCTCCGCCATTGCTCCAACCCTCGGGCGAGGGGAGGTCGTTGAACAAAACAGACGCGCGCAGCACTCCGCGACCACGCCAACTTGAATCTTCGGTGCTAAAGTTGACTCGGACTGAAGATGTAAGAGCCTGAGAGAGAGAGAGAGAGAGAGAGAGAGAGAATTATGTAGTCGCACGGTGACGGGGATCAGAGTACTGGGCATATGCAACACGCGTCACAGCTGCTTCGGGTGGAAGGAGGAGGAGTCACGCTCCCGCGAGAGCGCACTTGCGGACAACTTTCGAATTGCGCTTTATTCCAGTTGCAAGATGACTGCCTATCGTGCAGCAGGCAGCTGCATCGGCTGCCGAAGCGCATGAAGCCCCCC
>Ga0115006_10001084_pt1 | contig 16394 bp, 22 predicted proteins | sample ArcOceMetagenome_3_FD_88943 | JGI IMG/M metagenome (GOLD analysis project Ga0115006, IMG submission 88943) | Marine eukaryotic phytoplankton communities from Arctic Ocean - Arctic Ocean- Svalbard ARC20M Metagenome | ecosystem: Environmental > Aquatic > Marine > Oceanic | place: Arctic Ocean...
GCTGGAAGGGAAGGAGGAGGAGAAGGGAGTGTGGGATGGGGGTAAAGGAGCGAGGAGGGGGGGGGGGGGGGGGGGGGGGGGGGGGGGGGGGGGGGGGGGGTCAAGTTAGGAATCGACGGATGATAACACGGACGCCATAGCGTGTACGCATTTATATACCGAAAGCAATAGTCGCAACATTTTTACTTTCTGCAAAAGGTCAGTTGCGTTTATTAGTATGTCTTCGTCTCCACCCCAAACACCACCTTCTCCTTCCTAGTCCTCTCCCCCCTTCTCCCCCCCTTCACGCCCACTCCTACAACCTAAGGGTGCCAGACAGGAAGAGCTCCAGGGATAGCCTCGTTAGCGACCCATCCCGAAATGGCAAGCATGGCGATCCTGCGATGGCGATGAGCGAAGCGACGAGTGGAAGGTTGTTGGTCATTGTGCTCACAAGTAGTAAACGGTCGTCGCTTCGCTCCGCCTCACCTTCCGTTCTTGATTTCCTTGACCCTCAGACTCTTGAGCTGAGGGCTGTCAAGTCCACCCTCGCGCTTTGTGAAACCTAGGGGATCGTAGCCGTAATCCCCGGGGAGACGGCCGCCCTCGTTGTACTGGCGCTGGTAGGCAACGCACTCGAACCATCCAGCGACAAAGAGAATCTGAAGCCATCCTCCAGCAGGGACCATCTTTATGGCATCGAGGGGGGCAGCGGCGGCAATGTCGGAGAAGGTGACGCTGGAGGATGAGGAGAGCATCCAGTCACCAGAGGTGACGGTAGGGTGGAAGACGTTGGATCCGGAAGGTCCAAGGTAGAGAGGGAAGTGGACACCATACTGGAACGGAGGAGGGAGGGGGGGGGGGGTTAGATGTAGTTCCATATAGGGTGACTTCACGGCGCGGTTTGCTTCGATCCTCATCTATACTCTCCCTCTCACCTTCTGGACCATGAAGCCAATTGTGGCAACCATGGCAATGCGGCCGTGCTTAAGCTCGGCGTTCTCGAACCAAGCAAGAGCCTCAGGGCCGGTTCCCTCGAGAATCTGAGAGGATTTAAGGAGAGGAGAGCGAAGAACAAGGGGCGAGGAGCAAGGGAAGGGAGGTATGTAAGTGGAGATGTTTTACTTTGATGCTACCATATCCGTTAAGCTCCTGGTTTGATAAAACCGCCTTCGACTCCTCACCTTGGCTCCGAGGGGAGGACACTTGCGCCCGGTCTCGACAGTGAGTCCGATTGCTCCATCAAGAGACGAAGCCGCAAGATAAGTCTGCTTAGGGGTAGCAAGAGGAGCAGTAAACGCAGATACTGTAGCGAGGAGGGTAGATATGATAAGAGCGGCCTTCATCTTTTATTCCTGAGAAGATAGAGTGAGAATTGGGTGAGGAAATGGTCAGAATAGACTGAGAGGTCGGCTCAATCTTTGATGATCAACTTGTGAAATGAAAGAAATACGTCGTATGGAGTGGGTAGAATTGGGCTACTGTGACTGATTGGGTTGCTCTCGGTTCAAAAAATAACAGTTTAAAGTACACTAACGTTTTTTTTTGTTTTTTTGGAAAAAAGTGGCCAAAAAGCACTTTCGGTTAAAACTCAGCCCACGCTTTCTGAATTGTTAATCGAAACGTATCTGTATCTTCTGAAACAGTTTCTGCCACTGCTTCAGAACTAAAAAAAATCCCTGAAGGCGCATCAGAACATCTTTCCCCCTCCCGCCCCTCCCGCCGCAGAGCCTCTTCTCTCCAAATTGACCTCCAATAATGGCTGCCCTCAATATTGATGACGCTGCCGATATGTTCGGTGGAATGGCCGACTACACCCAGAACGCTTATACATCGAATGACATCCTCAGTGACGATGGGGGTGACTCAATTGGAGGGGACGATGAGGATCAGAATGAAGTAGCTCTCCTTCGTCAGTTTTGGGTCAACGAGGTTGCGTCGCCGTCGCTTCTTCCGATAGATGTTGATTTGGTTGAGTGTATGACGTTGCTTCTTAAGAATCAGGTTGCTGTGATTGATCAGTTGGAGGAGAATGTGGGAGGTGAGGCGAAGGACGGGAGGAGCGAAGGGCGGGAGGCGCGAAACGACGGCACGACTGGAGCGAAGCGACACCAAAAGAAACACACCGCCTACCCACATAACTCATCACCTTCTGCTCGTCGCTTCGCTCCTCGCTTGCAGATCCCATGTCTGCCCTTCAACTAACCATGTACCAGAGCGAGGTAGACCGCGTCAAGTACGTCCTGGTTGACTACCTGAGGGTCAGGTTGAGGAAGATCGAGAGGAATGCGCTGTGGTACCTGTCGCAGTTCCCCGACGGGAAGGAGTACAGGAACAACGCACAAGACGAGTCCGTCACTGTGACCTTCCTCTCTCCCAAGGAGCTCAAGTTCTGCCTCTCCTACGCCAAGCTCCTTCGCACCCACATGAACGAGACCGTCCTCAAGCACATGCCCTCCAAGCTTCTTGACAACAAGCCCGAGCTTGACCTGAACCTACAGAAACTAGACGACATGCAGACTGCGAGGATGATCGACCAGCCGAAGGATGACACGTATGTCTTGGCGAAGATGAGGAGCAACGGCAGCCAGTGGGTTGACAATGGGAACAAGGACGAACCGGACTTCTCGGATTACAGGACGGGGCACATGATACTTGCGAGGTATGACGCAATTAAGGAAAGGGTCATCAGCAAGGAGATTGAGCTTGTGCCGTGAGGGGTGGAAGACGGGAATGCCGGGGGGCGAGGGGGGGAGGGAGGGAGCAGTGGATTAATATGCACATGTTACCCCAAAACAACACAATCAACCATTTCATTTAAGCCTATCTAACGAGGTAGCCCGCCTTTCTTCTTACCCCCGCCGTTATCCCTTCTGATATTCTCCTTCGATCGATCCGCTCCAACTCCTCCCCCCACGCCCTTGCAGCGAAATCCAAAGTCGAGGGTTGAAATGCTGCGATGAGCAACGCGGAAGAGCGAAGCGGAGCGGAGCGACGAGGGAAAGGCATTAGCCATAAATGACAACTTCAGCGAAACGGCAACAACAAATCACCTAGCCCTTGCAGCAACCAACCCTTGACAGCTCCCCCTCACCTCTCGCTACGGTTATAGTCGCTCGGGGAAATGTTTACGAATAGGAGGGTTTTTGAACTACCCCCCAAACTATCCGAAAGTAGCATCGTAAGGGGGTGATTCCGGTAAGGCACGTGCTTCGCCTTTGCCGTCAAGGACGAGATGACATCTCCCAGGGCGCTTAGGCTCTTGTTGATTGATCGCGTCTCCTTCAGTTGCTCCTCCCCAATCCGACCCAACTTTGATAATCTCTCCGATCCAGCCAAGTCCACGATCGTAACCTTCCCCTTCGTCTCACGTCCCGTGAACTTGTTCACCGTGCTAACAACAATCGAAACGATCATATGGCTCCTTGAGCTGTCGGCGTTCATCGCCGTCGAGCTTGTTCTGCAATGAGCGAGCGGCAGTGAGGAGCGAAGCCGATCACGAAGCGACGAGCAGAAGGTTGTTAGTTATAGTGCTATGCAGAATATGGTATACGGTCGTCGCTACGCTCCTCCCGCCCTTCGTTCTTCGTCCGATCTCACCTCCTCCTCACCGACCCCTTGTTTAGAAGTTCGAGGAGTTCATCCTTGTTGTTTGCCACCACCGACGCGGCCCCGACAACGGTGGCCCCGTTTACCCCAAATTTTACTGTAACCTTGGTTCCCCCGTCCCTCCCTTGCAAATCGAACAATGTGTCGTTGTAAAGCTCGTACATTTGAACGGAACACACTTGCCCGCTTGTCATTGACGACTTCTGTTCCAAAACTTGGAATAGCTCTTGCGCCGCCCTGGGCGCAATCCCCGCTTCAGCTGCCGTCCCCCCCTTTCCACCAAACATTGTGTGCGTCTTTCCGCTCCCTGTCTGACCATACGCGAACAAACAAACGTTGTGGCCGTCAATTGCGCTGGCAATTAAGCCCTTGACCTCCTCGAAGACCGTACCCTGACCGTCGACGCCGCCGAATACGCAGTTGAAGTCCCAATTCTTCATCTCGAGGCGCTTCTGATCGTCGGGGAGAGCAACCAGGCTCCCCTCTCCCCCGTCCTTGAGAAACACACAGGAACAGCCGCCCTCAATCTCACTCGTTGAGATCGGTCGAATCCTCACAAACACCCTAATCTTCCCCTTGGCATCCTGCAGCTCGTTGTGAATACGCTTGCGTAACTGAACCTCGGACTGAAGAGTCTTGCGGAGCTCAAGGTTTGTCCGCTTCAGCACTTCGATCTCGACCTTCAAATCCTCCTTCTCCGCCTCCCCGTCCTTCTCCGCCTGCAACTCCTCCCTCTCTGTCCCAACGCCCTCCTTCTCCACCTCACTTCTAACTCGATCCTCAACTTCGTCATTGGGGTCGAAACTGGGAGATACTGGGCCCCAGTTAATGAGTGAAGTAATCATCATCGACTGTCTTGAAACGTAGGTCTGAGGAGAGGTATGTGTTAGAATATAGACTTGCTGTCGCTTCACTCCAGCCTTCCTTCCAATCTCACCTCAAATTCGTCCATGAGAAGTCGAATATTCGCTTTATGATTTTGGTTTGATGCCTCTGCTGCTACTTGGCAGTCAATACAGAACTGCGGGTCCTCGACATTGTCATCTTGTTCCTCTCTGATGCGCCTGGGCACTATAGCAATGCCGGAACGGTGCCAGAAATCACTCATTTTGGCATGAAGGGAACTCAAAAACCTTCAAAATTAACAAACCGTTCCTACGTGAATTTTCGCATCCATTTTCTCCTCTCGTATTTGCTTTTATTTGTAACGGGTGTTACCCTAACCCCAACAGCCGTTTAAATTTGGCTGAAGCAGGGGCTGCCGCATCCGGGCCTTGTTTACGAGGTTGAAATATACCCCCACCCTTGTGTAGTGACGATACCAAATCCCATCTCCCTTTAATATCAAAGAAGTCCCCCCTTTTCCAGCTCGACTACCTCTCTCTTCAATTTGTACCACAGTCAAAAAGCATTCTTCCGACGCCATGGTTAAGTTTGGGGAAATTCTCGAATCTCAGATGGTGGTGTCGTTCAAACCGAACTACGTGAGTTACTCGCGTTTGAAACGCCACATCGAGAAGTGCGCTTACTTGCGGGATCAGTGGCTGAAGCTTCAGAAAAAGAACTTTGGTGGGGACAGTGACGAGGAACAGGTTGCAGAGGTAATTTTGAGCAACACCAAGGATACAATCAAGAGAATTAAGAAGAGGCACATTTCAAACAACCACATGACATCCGTAGAGTCTAGAGAGCGCCTGGATGCGCTCACCCTGGATGCTGCCATGGCTGCCCCTGATTCTCCCGACTTGGAAAAGGGGCGTAAGCACATCCGTCCCCCGTCGAACTCGAAACCTTCAGCGTCTTCTGGTCATATTGATAATGAGCTCCCCCTGGTTCTCCCACCTCCAGCCATTACCAACCTGTCGTCGGCGAACCGCTCCTTGTCCTCGGAGCGCAGGGCCAAGGCGTACAACTTCCAGAACTTGGTTGAGAGCGACGCCATGAGCAACAGTGGTAGCAGTAGAACTAATAGCAACAATAGCCTCAAGTCGATCGAAGTAAAGAACGACCAAAACCCTCTTCCCACTGAGACGACGTCTCTTTTGGCCGGGGTATCATCTGGCCCCCCTCCCCTCCCACCATCCTCCATGGCAACCTTCCCTATCTCCATTCCCCGGCCTCCACCCTCTCCTGTTTCCAAGAGCAAGCAAAGGTCCCAAAAAAAGATCGTTCCTACCTCGTCCATCCATCCTAGGAACTCCGACCCCACAGAGCGGAGCAAGGTTGCCAAAAATAAGAAGAAGAAGGTGAGAATAGAAGGGTTTTCGGTTAAATGAGTAGGCGGTGTATTGCTGTCGCTTCGCTCCAGCCGCCCTTCGCTCCTCGTCCAATCTCCTAACTAACAACCTATCGCTTCACTCACCACAGAAGAGCCTCTCGCCGCCAAGAAAGGGTAATCGCAGCGGAGGGGAGGGTTCGCCGCTTCTACGACACATCGCTGCAAAGGCCTACGACTCCTACGCGACCTCCGAGGAACTGGGTGCCTACTCCTCTCTTGAGGTTGAGGTCGAAAAGTTCTGGGACATGATCGAGACCGACCTTAACAAAGTCGACTCCTTTTTCGAGGGCAAGGTCGCGGAGTACCATATGACACTAGAGAGCTTTTACGTCCACGAAAGCATGATGGGCAGGGGGTCACCCGAGAGGAAGGGCAGCAGCAGCACCAATTTGAATGGTATGAATCGAGTTAGGAAACTCACCCTCGCCGGATCGGCCGCGCCGGACCTTCGCTCGGTGAAGAAGGTGAGATCGGACGATGAGTAAAGGACGGCTGGGGCGAAGGACGGTTGGAACGAAGGACGGTTGGAGCAAAGGACGGCTGAAGCAAAGCGACAGCAATGCATCGCCAACCCATTTAACCGAAAACCCTTCCCGCGCTCTCTTTGTTGATCGCAGCTTTACATTGAGCTGATGCAGCTGCAGAATTTTGTGAAACTCAACGGGACGGGATTCAGAAAGATTGTCAAGAAATTCGACAAGACGGTCCACAGGAACTTCCTTCCAAAGTTCATGGAGAGTTTGAAACATCGCCAATTCATGCGGAGCTCCGCTACCCTAGAGATGATCGAGAAAACGACAAGATTGGTGTCCCGGGACAAACTGATGGACTTCAAGAGCGACGCGCAGGCGGTTATAATGAATCCTGGTAGGAACAAGAAGCTCGTGGAGGGACGGGGGAAGATAGTAGATGCCCTAGACGCCTTCTTTAGTTCCGAGAAGGTATATAGGCCGTGGGCCATGGCCCTCACGGTTTTTCTTACCAGTGTCGCCATCAACGCCGCCCCCTTTCACAACGATGACATTGCCAACAGGGCTCTCGCGTTTTTGACCCTTGTCGTGTCCCTATGGATAACCAAGGCAGTCCCTTTCCACGCTACTGCTATGCTCATTCCTCCCGCGGCTGTCCTCTTCAGGGTTTTGAGGGACGGCCAGGGCTCGAAGGTCCCGATGGACACCAAGGCGGCGTCCAACGCCATTCTACACAGCTTCTTCAACCACAACACCTTCTTGATATTAGGAGGTTACACGGTGTCTGCGTGCTTCAGCAGATGCGACGTCGAGAGAAGAATTGCTGCAATGATGCAGGCGAGGTGAGGGAGGCGGGCAGAAAGCGAGCGTAACGAGCGGCAGACAGCGAGCGTAGTGAGCTGCCTAATGTGTGATGTGCGAAGCGAATTGCGGAGGGCCAAGCGCCTCGGTTGCATCAAGGGCGGTGCCGTGTCTGTCAAGAACCACAAGTGGTTCAACAAGATCGACTGGGGCGCTGCGTCACTATTGCTAACCCCGTTTCTCGTCACTTCGCTCATCGCAGGTTCGAGAACAGTCCCAAGCTATTCCTCCTCGCCATGATGCTCTTGGGCTTGTTTTTGAGCATGTGGATCAGCAACCACACAGCCCCGGTGCTTTGCATCAGCGTCATTAGCCCTATAATCAGCGACTTCGGGAGCGACAGTAGATTCGTGAAGGCTCTCCTCTTGGGGGTCGCCTTTGCGTGCAACTTCGGGGGAATGATGACCCCAATTTCGTCGCTGCAAAACATTATTGCCATAGAACAGATGAACAATGCGGGGTACCCGATGAGTTTCGGGGAGTGGATCATTTTGAGCACCCCAATAGCCCTGGTCGGCACCCTACTGGCGTGGCTGCTAATCATAGTTGTGATGAAGCCGAACGATGTCCAGCAGATACCGAAGATCGTCTACGAAGATAAACCTTTTGGTTTTAAGGCATATTTTGTATGCATCATGAGCGGCCTGACTATCCTAGCTTGGGCTAATTCGGGGACGTCCAAGTTGATCTTCGGGGACCTCGGCGTCATTAGTTTGCTGTTCATGACCATTATGTTTGGAAGTGGGGTGCTCACAGAGGTGAGGTTGGATGAAGAGCGAAGGGAAGCGATGGGAGGAGCGAAGCGACTACCGTATACTGCATAGCACTACAACTGACGAACTTCCGCTTATCACAGATCGACCTGAACTCCTTTGCGTGGCACACCCTCTTCTTGTTAGGTGGCAGCAACGTGCTCGGGACTGTGGTAGAGTCCTCTCAGCTCCTAGAGCATATTGTCAAGGTCATGAAGCACGCCCTGCCTGACAACAAGGTGATGGTCGCCTGCGAGGTTTTCTTCGCCGCTTGTTTGATGGCCACCTTTGTTAGCCACAGCGTTGCGGCAATCGTACTCGTTCCAGTCGTGGCGCACATCGGCAAAACGTTCCATGCGGTTCAAGAATTCAGGTGAGGCAGAGAGCGTAGCGAGCTGCCTAATTTTGCTCTATACGATAGGCTAGGCTAACCCCCCCTACTTGCAGCTTCGGTGGGGCGCTTGCCATCAGCGCTGCAATGGCATTCCCCTTCAGCAGCTTCCCCAATGTTTACAGTCTCCTCGTCGTCGACGACTTTGGGAACCCCTACCTGACGACTGGGAAGTTCCTCAAAATTGGAACCCCGGCCTCAATCTTCTGCGTCCTGCTCCTGGTGTTTGGTTTGTTGGGAAAGGAAGGAGATATGGAGACAGGACAGGAGTGAATAGGAAATAATTTAGAGGTTTATGCAATAAAGGGGGCATCTGTATGTATTCGTATTAGGTATTGGGCACTCTTGCCATATAGAGGGTTTTTAATATAGGGGGAACTGGCGTTGTCGGGACTTATAGGTTGATGTGATCCAAATATACAGTTTGCAATGTTGCGCAAGACTCGCAAGCATACGTCGTTGGGTTTGAGGGGCTGGAGCATTGACGTTTGAAAAATGAGACCATACGAGTTGACGATGTTAACGATGTCGCTTAGATCCAATAAGCTGCGGTCGTTGTGAAAGACGTCAAAGTACGTTCGGTCGCCCTTGGCGCCAGCGGCACATATGATGTGGCCGGGTAGTCCTATGATGTCAATATCAACCCCCACACGGCTGGCAACTATGCAGTAGACGACAGCTAAAGACATTGGGATCCCAAGCTTCCGTTCTAGAACGTGATCCAGTAGGCTGTTTCGAACGTCATAGTAATTGCCGTCATTTCCCCGTAGCCCAAAGTCGTTGAAGAGAACCGTGTTGAGGGCTTTGATTACATCTATAGTGCTCGAAGAAAGCGTTGTAATTCTGCGGACCCTGTCGGCGAGAGAGTCGAGCTTGCTTGATACTTGTGATAGTGATGAGGGTAGGAGGGAAAGTTTTGAGGTGAGGAAGAAGGTCTTGCTAATGAGGAGATTCCCCCTCTCAATCATGGAGGCCCGAGATTGCCTCACACTGAAGGACCTGTTTTTGTTTGTCATTTTGTTAATGTATGCGAGGTCGGAAATGAAATCATAATATTTATAATGAATCGACATTAAGTTGACCCTATGCAGCGTATCCTCGTATCGTCGGAGAAGGGAAGGGGGGGGGGAGAGTTTGATTCAATCGAGGAGCAGAGGAAGTCGAAAATCTCCCCACATTTATGTGTTACCAAAGCTGGCGCATCAACATTACCAAGGGCAAGCTCACGCTTCGCAGCCATGTCGCTAGGATCAAGAAGCGTTTCGGTTGATTGTTAGTTATAGTGTTGGACGGGATGCGAGGGAGCGAAGCGACCGGTGGAAGGGAAGGGGTGTTTGGGATGATTGTTCGTTATGGTGTTGGGCAGGATACTGCTGTCGCTTCGCTCCGCCTCACCAACCAAAACGCATCCTGAATATCGCCCTCGGGTCATCCTCCGCCTCTATCGCTGGAGGAAACCGCTGGTACCGACGAAGTATGTGCCCTTTCCAAAGGGAAGATTCGTACGAGCTTGTTCGCAATGATTTGCAAACTTGGGCAACCTGGCATAGCCAAAAAAAGTCCAGGTGAGAGAGAATATTAAACGTCATAACTTCAGGTAGGGTAGGAAGTGGTGAAGGGTGGGGAGGAGGCGGACGGGTCGACGCATCCATAGTGAGGAATTGGAATTGATAATGAGTCACGGGGAAGGCTTGATGAGGTAGGAAGGAGGGCGTGGGGGTGGCGGTGGAAAGTTAACAAGTGTGGAGGATATTGCTGGGCGTAATTTGGATATGTTTTGCGTAGTGTAGGGGTGGAGTATGGGGCAGAAATAGGCTGGAGGGTGAAATAGTCAATTTTTGACAAAAAGCGATTTTAAAGTGCGTTTAACGGGAATATTGGTGTTTCATTGGATATATTTATTATTTATGTGTAAATCAATTATAATTCGTTGGAATATGGTGTCAGTTATGTATTGTAATTGTTATTTTTGAATATTGCAAATTTATTATAATTTTATATTTTGTACTATCTTATTCTATAAAAATATATGTATCATATATATAATGTTATATATTTCTATACTGTCATTGTTGTGTAATTTTGATGGGAAAAATTTGACGATCTTTCATCATATTTATTAAGGTATTTTTGAGTATTTTTATTTGTTATTTATGATACATATAGTCAAATATAGATATGAATAGTAATTTGTAGTTTGGTAAAATGTCTAAATCGAACTTTTTTGGCCAAAAAGTGACAAAAATCGACCTCCAGTCTCTCTCTAAACTCGTATCTTTCGTTACTATTCTCCTTCCTCTCGCGCTATTCTAGACTCGGTTCCTATCGTTTTTAGTAATTTATTGGGGCGTATCGACTTTAGGTAAAAGTTATCAGCTTTCGCCCTCGACTCTCGGTGGGAGTGAAAATTATGATTGGATTGACTAGCACGACACCTTCTACGAGCGGTGGAGGGGGATATGTTGTGCAGGGTGTCCCGCTACTGCCGGAGGTTATTGTCGAGGTGACGGATTTTGAGGGGGATTATGGGAGGGATTGGGGGAGGGTGAAGGAGGAGGTGTATGAGATCAACAGGACCGACGAGGACGAGGAGGTGGCGACGGCGAGGGTGCATATTATGTTGAGTGACCGATAGGTTAGGGAGATTGGGAAGGATGTGCTTGATCATTGCAGTAATTTAGTCAAGGTCACGGCCCCCTTAGTTGAAAAGGTGGGAAAGGATGCTTTTGAGGGGGCGTACAACCTTCGCCACGTGACTCTCAGCCCTGATGTAGTCGTGACACCTGAAGCGTTCATATTTTGTCTGTCTCTTGAGGTCCTTGCAGCTTCTGTTGGGTTTGAGCTGGAAACTGGAGATAGGGACGGGGATGGACATAATGACGCTACCGTCGGAATCACAAGGTTCGCAACGTGGCGCAACCAGATGGACGACAATAAGGTGTACTACAAGGGCGCGATGGTAATGCTTGAGTTGGCTAATACTCCTTTGAATGGGAACGTAGGATTGCGAGCCTCGACAGAAGATCCAATATGGGACTTTGTAGCAGGACCAGGGCGCGATATGGCGAATCTTATTCTATTTTTCAAGCTCGGAGTTAAGGTTGGGAAGGGCGACTTAAGGGAGGCGAGTAAGGCGAAGTTGTTGGAGGTTGGGTTGGAGTTGAAGGTGTTAAGGATGGAGGACAATAGGAACAACATGAGGCACTGGAGGGCAGTAGTGGACAGCGAGGGGAAGGTAATTGAGGGGGGGATTAGAGAGGCAGTTACGAGGGGGCTGGTGACGGAGGCGAACCATGAATGGACGTGTTGGGGTTTGAGGAAGAGGGAGAATGGGGACGTTTATGATGTGTATGGTAGCTATGGCGAAAAGGGCGTTGTGCACGGGAGGAGGGTGGACGGCGTGGCGGTGCCCGTGTAAAGAAGGGTTGTTTGTAGACTAGGGTTTGGGAGACTTTTAGAGTATCGGTGTAAGGGTGGTTGTTTTATAGTCGAAAATCTATTTTTTCGTTTGCAAATGAGCGGATATTACCTATTCCTATGCCAACTTTCCCTCAATAGAAAGAACCCCCTCCAAAGCATGTATCTTGACACACTTCAATTGCACCAGGCTACCGACACCAATTCTCCCCCCGTCTTCCCCTCTCCATACCCCCTCTTCCTCCCCCTCCCCTCCTTCTCCCTCCACGAACTCGTACCCCTTGGCCCTGAGGGCCGATTCCGGAATGCTCGCATTAAACATGTTGTAAATGAGCAAACCGCAATGTCCGCTGGTTGCCTTGTTAACCTTGCCACTGAGGACGGCCCCGACCTTCGGTTTGAAAACGGTTCCGCTGCACTCGATCTTAAAGTTGATCCAGCTGCGATGAGCGAGGATGAGGGACGAGTGGAAGGTTGTTACTTATGTAGGAGATCGGTACAATGCTCATGCTGTCGCTCCTGTCGCTTCGCTCCAGCCGTCGCTCGTCGTCTCACTCCTCGCTCCGCCTCACCTATTCTCATTGAGTATTGTGCCAATGCACTTGTCCCTGGTGAAGGAAATATCCTTGAAAGAAATTAAGACCCCGGGAAGCCTTGGGTCGTACTTGAGGACACTAGTATGGAGGGAAGCCACGATTCCCCCCTTGATATTATTGAGAGATGAGGGTGGAAGAGAGATGAGGTACACCAGGGTCTGGGAAACGAACGGCGAAAGTTCAGTGTTCGTCATATCTCTGAGATTGTAAAGAGAATAGTTTAAGAGACCAATGAACGCAAAAGAGTTAGAAACGATCCCTACTTTATAAGCAAGCCAGGCCTCCTTCCTGACCCTCAATCGGGGGAAGAAGAACAATTGCAAATGTTGTTCCTTATAGACTAGCTAGGTCAAATTAAATAAAATTCATTGAAATATAATTTAATCAAATTGACGATAAGCCTAACCTACTTACGTCAACTATAAATTTTTTAAAACCAGTACCACCAATTTTGATGGTGCCCATTGTAAAATCCTTCAATCATGGCCTCATTCGCTTCAGAGACACCTTCGTCCCCCCTTCCTGATACAGAGGAGGTTAATAAGCGTCCTACTGTTATTATTGTCGTTGGTATGGCTGGAAGTGGGAAGACAACCTTCCTCACCCGTCTGCACCGCGAGATAAGCTCTGGAATTCAATGCAGGTCGGACGAAGGAAAGGTTGGGAAGGGTTATTACGTAAGTTTTAACTAAAGATATGAAGGTTGAGATGGAGATTGTAGCGTTGGAATAAGTGGAAGGATAAGAACAAGCTGCCACAAGCGACGAGTACTATGTGGTGTAAAGTTATAATACTACGAATCAAGCAGAGGAGCGCATAGTTATGCAGTTAAGCAGTTTGACGTTACTATTGCTGTTAATGTTACTGTCATTGTGTGTATATAGTTGTCACTCCCATCCTCCCATCCTCCTATCCTTCCCCCCCTGCCCCCTTCCTCACGTCTATTCACGAATCTAAACCGTCCCTCCCCTCCCTTCGCCCCTCCTCAGATAAACCTGGACCCTGCGTGCACGGCCATGCCCTACCCCCCTCAAATCGACATCCGCGACACTGTAGACTACAAGAATGTAATGTCGGAGTACAACCTCGGACCAAACGGAGCCATTGTGACGAGGTGAGACGAGACTGGGTGGATGACGAAGGACGGGAGGTGCGGAGGCCAGCCGAAGCGAAGCGACAGCTGGTGCTATCGCTAACAGGACCCTCTTTCGCTTTACTCCTTGCTCCTCCCATCGCAGTCTCAACCTTTTCGCTACAAAGTTCGACGCTGTCATGGGTATTCTGGAGAAGCGCGTGGAAGAGGAACGGGACATAGATTATGTCATCGTAGACACACCAGGACAGATCGAGAGCTTCACGTGGAGCGCAAGCGGACAGATTGTTACAGAGAGCCTAGCAAGCAGGTAAGGTTTTGAATCGATCAAGGGTCTCTCCTTGACGAGGCCACCACTTTCGGCCGTTACTGTCAGTCGCCACTGTCATCGCCGTTGTGACTAACATAATATATATCCCCACGCTCTTCGCTTCGCCGCTCCAAACCGCCCCTAGCTTCCCCACCATTCTCGCCTTTGTGGTCGACACCCCTAGGTGCATCAACCCATCTACTTTCATGTCGAACATGTTGTACTCGTGCTCCATGATGTACCGCAGCCGACTTCCCATGGTCGTCGCCTTCAACAAGACGGACGTCGTAAGCAGCGACACCGTAGAGACCTGGATGTCGGACTACGCAGCCTTCCAGGACGCGATGGACGCGCAGGAGTCAACCGGCGGCAGCTACTACGACTCCCTCAACAGGTCAATGGCACTCACCCTTGACGAGTTTTATTCCTCGCTCAACAGGTGTGGTGTAAGTGCCGCAACGGGCGACGGGGTGGACGACTTCTTCGCACTGTGCGAAAAATCGAGAGGGGAGTACTTCGAAGAGTACTGGAAGGATCTCAACGATAGAAGGGAGGCAGTCAAGGAGCTCAAGCAGAAGGGGGTGAGCGATAATATAAAAAAGTTTGAAAATGACTTGGAGGAAGACGACAAGATCAAGAAGGCGGAAGGTGAGGGCGAAGAAGGAGAGAGTTTGGGTAAGGGAGAAGAGGGTTAAACGGACTTGTTGCTTTTTTAAAAATCTGCTCACTAGTATTTGTTGCGCAGGCATTGACACATTTGTCAAAGGATTTCATAAACAAGACACTGTCGCAATGATGCCCTATCGACAGGCAGGGGACAGGATGCTTTCCGTCGTAGGCTTAGGTTGCAGCTCTTTCAGCGATATCTTCGGTGAGGTGAGGCGGTGCGAGGAGCGAAGCGAATAGTTCTCACCATCATAATCCTAACACTGGATTTTTTCGCTCATCGCAGGATGTCAAAGAAGAGGAAGGGGGGTGGAAGGATTTGGTGATCAAGGCGGTCGAGATGGGTGTCAACGTGCTGGACACAGCTCCTTGGTATGGGGATAGCGAGAGGATCGTGGGAGAGGCCATCAAGGAGCTTCCGAGGGATTCGTTTTACATCCATACCAAGGTAGGGAGGTACGCTAAGACGGACAAGATGTTCGATTTCAGTAGGAAGAAGACAATCGAGTCAGTGGTGAACAGCCTGAAGGTGTTGAACGTGAGCGCGATTGATCTGATCCAGGTGAGATCGGACGAGGACTGCATAGCACTCTGACTAGGAGGAGCGGCTGGAGCAAAGCGACAGCAGCACACCGCCTTTCTCTCTCGAAGAAAAGAATCTTTAGCTCGTCGCTTCGCTTCTCCAACGTGCTGCCTTTCGCTTCTCGCTATCGCTGTGCTCCTCCCGTATACGCCTGCTGCATAGCACTTTAACTAACTGCCTTCTGCTCGCCGCTTCACTCATCGCAGGTACACGACCCCGAATTTGCACCAGACCTCTCCATCATCATCGACGAGTGCTTGCCAGCTCTTAACGAGATGAGAGAGAAAGGGTTGGTCAAGCGTATCGGAATAACTGGGTACCCTCTGGGCATCCAGAGAGAAATCATCGAACGGACTTCAGTCAGAATCGAATGTTCGCTCAGTTATGGGCATCTCAATCTCCACGACATCACGCTCATCAGCAGCGGGTTCAGCGACCTTTGCAAGAAGAAGGGGATAACGTTGTTAGCGGCGGCACCACTATCAATGGGATTGCTGACGCCGGGAGAGCCACCGAGCTGGCACCCCGCTCCTACCGCCTTGAAAGACAGATGCCGGAAGGCGAACAAGGTTTGCCAAGACAAAGGCCTTAGGTGAGGAGCAAAGGCAGCGAGCTGCATAATGCTTCTCTATACGACAGACCAACACCTCTTACTCGTCACTTCGCTCCTCGCCTAAACCTTTTTGCGATTCGCTTTATTCACCGCAGTCTACCTCATATTGCCACGACCTACGCCCTGGCGATGGGAGAAGTCCCCTGCACGCTATTGGGGGTTAAAAACGACTTCGAGTTAGAAAGAATGCTCATGGCAGCGAGGAGTATGAAGGACGTGGAATTTTCTTTGAACGGGGACGAGGGAGAACTGCCTCTGAAAGAAGAAGAAAAAGAGGTACTACAAACTTTGATTAAAGATAACGAGATATTTGGAGGGGGAGTCCAAAATACGGAAGGTTGGAAAGAGGTTTGATTGGGATGAAAATTGTCCATATATAAAAACAACTTTATTTCAATCAACTTACAGGGTTATGGTAAGAAGGAAGGATACATCGGAGCGAAGCGACGTCGAGTGAGACGACTACTGGGTCCTAAAGTTTGTTATGTTTGGGGTTATTTGGGGTTAGGGTTATTCAACTAACAGAATTTAGGGTTAGGGTTATTCAACTAACATAATTTAGATTAAAAGGCTGGAACCGGCTTGTGTTGGGATTTTGTCGGGAAAACCATCCTGTGGTGGGTGGGTGGAAGTGAAAGAGAGAAGGAAGGATACGTCGGAGCGAAGCGACGTCAAGTGTTAGGGTTAGATTTATGTTAGGGTTAGGGTTTATGTTAGGGTTAGGGTTAGGGTTAGGGTTAGGGTTAGGGTTAGGGTTAGGGTTAGGGTTAGGGTTA
>Ga0115006_10001085_pt1 | contig 16394 bp, 15 predicted proteins | sample ArcOceMetagenome_3_FD_88943 | JGI IMG/M metagenome (GOLD analysis project Ga0115006, IMG submission 88943) | Marine eukaryotic phytoplankton communities from Arctic Ocean - Arctic Ocean- Svalbard ARC20M Metagenome | ecosystem: Environmental > Aquatic > Marine > Oceanic | place: Arctic Ocean...
CTAAAGAATTTTATATAAGCCATCCCTATTTTCAGTATGTCACACCTTAATCATTATTACCCAAGACTAAATTTCATGGTAAACTGCACTCCTTTTCAAAACTATTTCATGTTTAGCCAAGTAAGGAAACTCTGTGAGCTTTACTAACCCCCTATATTTTCGAACTTCTTTATTTTTAATATTGCTGGCTATTTCTGGTTGCTCTTCGGTTCCTGAGCAAAACACACACGATAATATTGGTAGTTATGAGCAAGATAATAGTGATTCGAGAGATCCTTTAGAAGTTATAAATAGGCCTTTATGGACTTTTACATGGGATTATGTTGATAAATATGTAGCTAAGCCTGCTACCAATGTATATACAACTTATACGCATCCTTTTGTAAGAACTGGTTTGCATAATATGGCTTTAAATTTGAATGAACCCTCAAGTATTATCAATAATTTACTGCAACTTAAGTTTACTGCAGCACTAAAAAGTACAGGCCGGTTTGTACTTAATTCAACCATTGGTTTAGTTGGCTTTTATGATCCAGCTAGTGACTTTGACTGGTCTATAGAACAAGAGGAGTTCGGAGAAGTCTTAGGTAGTTATGGAATAGGAGATGGTCCTTTTCTAGTGAACCCTGTTTTTGGTCCAAGTTCTGTGCGTGAAGAGGTAGGTGATTATGTAGATAAGCTTTATTGGCCTTTAGTTGCGATTAATAGTTGGACAAATATTATACGTTTAGGTGTTTTAGGTTTAGAAAAAAGAGCTGCGCTTCGTGATCAAGAACAACTCCTCTTAGAATCGGAAGACCCTTATGAATTTGTTAAGAATGCTTATTTCCAAAATATGAATTATCGTATTTATGACGGAAATCCACCAATCATTATTGATGAACAAAAAGAAGATGAATTAGATGCACTGCTTGAGGATTTCGATGACTTTGATTAATGGCTATTTATCAATATTGTGAAAATTTGAATTATGAGTTTGTCATCCTGTGTTTATCACATTCATTCAAAAAAAGATTATGGCTCACAAAAGCTGACTTATTGATTATTTTTTGAAATTTTAAATATCAACAGTCTAATTTTGATGACTATTATTTATAATAAATAAAATAAACGAGTACCTAACACATCGACAATTTGTTAAACTTGCGCCAATTTACCATCTTTCTAATTATTGGAATATTGAAATGAATATTATTGAAGGCTCGTTTGAAGCAAAAGGCAAAAAATTTGCGATTGTTGTATCACGCTTTAATCACTTTATCGTTGATAGTTTACTTGAAGGTGCTATTGATGCATTGAAACGTCATGGTAATGTCAATGATGATGATATCACAGTGATTCGAGTACCGGGTGCTTACGAATTGCCGCTTGTTGCAAAAAAAGTCGCAGCAAAAGGTGAATCAGATGCCATTATTGCTATTGGTGCGGTGATTCGAGGTGGTACACCACATTTTGACTTTGTTGCGGGTGAGTGTAACAAGGGTTTAGCGCAAGTATGTTTAGATGCTGGAATACCTGTATCATTTGGGGTTATAACAACTGATTCTATCGAACAAGCAATTGAGAGAGCAGGCACTAAAGCTGGTAATAAGGGTGCCGAAGCAGCGCTTGGGGCCCTAGAAATGGTTAATGTATTAGACAAAATTTAATTTTATAATCGCTTTAATAAACTCAAGTGGAAATATATTGTGAAACCTTCACCTAGAAGAAAAGCTCGTGAACTTGCTGTGCAAGCTACTTATTCATGGCAAGTTAGTCAAAATCCGGTCAATGAAGTGGAAGTAAATTTCATTGTTGATAACAGTAAGCGTCGCTTTGATATTGAGTATTTTCAATTATTGCTTCGTGGTGTAACCTCAAATATCAATGATATAGATAATACTATCTCCCCTTATGTTGATAGACCTCTTGATGATATTGACCAAGTTGAAAAAGCGATTTTACGTGTTGCCATTTTCGAATTAAAAGACTGTACTGATGTACCATATCGTGTAGTTATTAATGAGGCAATAGAGTTAGCTAAAGCTTTTGCTGCCGATGACAGTCATAAATTTGTTAATGGCGTTTTAGATAAAGTCGTTAAACTTATTCGCCCTGAAGAGTAAACATAATTTAATTGGTTGCTAAGGCTAACTATGAAAGAATTTGAGCTGATTAAACATTTCTTTACTAAACAAGCGGTCAAGCGCAAAGATGTAGAGCTTGGTATTGGTGACGATTGTGCGGTTTTAGCACCTATTGAAAATCAAAATATTGTTGTTACTACTGATACGCTAGTTGCTGGAGTTCATTTTCCTCATCAAACCGATGCTAAAGCTATTGGCCACAAGGCAGTTGCTGTTAACTTATCCGATATTGCCGCAATGGGCGCTAAACCAAGCTGGTTATCTTTAGCAATAACATTACCAGAAATCGACGAGGCTTGGATAACAAGTTTTTGTGAGGGGGTTTTCGAGCTTTGTGATTTTTATAATGTAGAGCTAATTGGCGGTGATACCACGCAAGGACCGTTAAGTATTACTATCACTGCGCAAGGAATAACGCCACAAAATAGTTATTTAAAACGATCTGGCGCTAAAGCCGGCGACTGGCTTTATGTCACAGGTGAGCTGGGTGATGCCGCATTAGCGCTTCAGCATATTACCGGTAAAGTTGATATTGAGGTACAAGCTTTTAATTTTATTAGGTCTAAACTTGACTACCCTAAACCTAGGGTGTTAGCTGGGCAAATGTTACGAGAATACGCATCATCAGCAATTGATTTATCTGATGGTCTTGTAGCAGATTTAGGGCATATATGTCAGGCTTCTAATGTTGGCGCCAATTTAGTACTTGATGCTTTACCCCTTTCAACAATTATGCGTGATAATCTTTTGAATGAGGATGCTATTAAGCTAGCTTTATCAGGTGGAGACGATTACGAATTACTTTTTACCGTATCTGAAGATAATAAAGTAGGTATGGAAACCGCTATGTCTCATGCCGGAACGCCGGTAACTTGTATAGGTCAATTAAATGCATCTCATACTATTACAACAACTTTAAATAATAAACCTATTTCAATTAACACCGAAGGTTTTGAACATTTTACTGATTGATATCTATATCAATTAAAGGTGTAAATATATGTCACAAAAAAATACTCAAGTCTCATTTGATTTAGTTAAACCAACCCATTTACTTGCCCTCGGTTTTGGTAGTGGCCTAGTACCAAAAGCCCCTGGTACTTTTGGAACACTTGCTGCAGTACCTTTATTTTTATTATTCTATGATTTTACTCCACTCTATTATGCTTTTGTTGTATTAATTGTTTGTCTGGTTGGGGTTTATGTTTGCGGAGAAACTGCTAAAGATATAGGAGTCCATGATCATGGTGCAATTGTTTGGGATGAGTTTGCAGGCTTTTTCATTACTATGTTTATGGTACCAGTAAGTTGGCAGAGTGTTTTAGTAGGCTTTATTATTTTTCGTGTTTTAGACATAGTTAAGCCTTGGCCAATTTCTATTGCAGATAAAAAATTAACAGGCGGTTTTGGCATCATGTTCGATGATATTTTAGCTGGAGCAATAGCGCTTATTATTATGCACATTTTGTTTTAACCGACCTTTAATTAAGTTATTGGCTTATTCTTTATTTCCTGTCATTTTTGAACTAGGTTTAACTTATGTTAACTGTTTTTTAGATTTCCTAAAGTTTAAAAAATTAATTTTAAACCTTTGCTTGTTTTAATAAATATAGGCCACAAATCTATTAGTGAACAATAATTATTTAAATGGGCTTATTATTAGCTTTATTAAAAATTATATTTAATAGTCTTTAAGTAACAATGAAAAGGAATAACTATGAAAATAAATCTTTCTGGTCATCATGTCGAAGTAACCGATTCAATTAAAGAACACATCGAAGAAAAATTCTCTAAAATTGCTAATCATTTTCCAACCTTAATTTCATTAGATGTTATTGTTTCTAAGGCACATCACGAATTTCAAGTAGAGCTTGTAACAACTTACGAAGGGGGAAGAATTTCGGTAAGCGGATTAGATGCAGTTATGTATCCAGCCATAGCAATTGCTACCAAAAAATTTAATGCTGCATTAAAACATAGAAAAGGCCAACTAAAAGCTAACTTATACGCCAAACCTGATGCAAGTACTCCTGAAATTGCCCATGAGAAAGTTCAATCCATGAATTTGGGTTAAATCAATGTTGTATAGTAGTAAAAAAAAGCTGATGAACCTCGTTCTCAGCTTTTTTTTATTACTGAATCGACTCAAAAAAAATATTTAATTTGGGGTGACTATGTAATAATCTAAATTATTAATATTTAACGTATTAACTTCATAAGGAAATAGCTAGATGTTCAAGTGTCTTTTAAGTTCAACTCAGCAGTCAATTTTCAACCTACCACGAGCGATAATGATAGGATTAATATCATTAACGCTAATCGCTTGTTCTAAAGAGGCACCAAAAACTAAAGCACCGGCTCCAGCTGTTTCTGTTTATAGTGTGAAATCTCAACCTGTAGGCGGCTATCGAGAGTTTGTTGCTCGAACAGAAGCGTTTAAAGAAGCAAATCTCAAAGCTCGCGTTGAAGGAGAGCTTATTGAGCGTAGTTTCACTGAAGGGAGTAATGTTCAAAAAGGCCAAGTATTGCTAAAAATTGAACCTGCAGCTTACGATGCAGCTTTAGCAGCAGCAAAAGCCGACTTAAGCTCTAGACTATCTGCACAGGAAAATGCAAAGCGTAATTTAAAACGTGCCAACGAGCTTATTAATGATGGTTATATTTCACAATCTGACTTTGATCGTTTAACAACGGAAGACTCGCAGGCAAAGTCTGCGGTAAAAGCTGCAGAAGCTGCACTCGAACAAGCAAGACTTAATTTAAGTTATACCATTATTACAGCGCCTTTTACTGGTCGAATAGGTAAAGTTAATTATAATGTAGGTAACATTATTGGTCCTTCAAGTAATACTTTAGCAACACTATTAGTCAATGATCCTATATATGTCAGTTTTCAAGTAGAAGAAAGCTTTTATATTAGCTATTTACAAACTCACCAAGGTTCTCAAACCTCTAATCAAGCTGAATTTGATTTAACATTACGTTTACCCAACAACTCTGAATACCCAGAGCAAGGTAAAATGGATTTTTCTGATACTAAAATAGCAGAAGGTATGGGCACCGTTGAATTAAGAACGGTATTTCCAAACCCTGAAAATATTATATTACCTGGCTTATTTGTTACTTTAATCGCTGAAAGTGTCAACAAAGAAAGTAAGGTCTTAGTACCACAAGTTGCGGTTCAAGAAAATCAACAAGGAAAATTTGTATTAATTGTTGATAAGGAAAATAAAGTTAAACAAAGGCATGTAGAACTTGGTCGTAGAATTCATGCTATGTGGGCCGTAGAGTCAGGACTTGAATTAGGTGAGCAAGTTATCGTTGAAGGCCTTCAAAAAGTGCGTTCAGGTGTTGAAGTCAAAGGGTTATTAAAGCAAGTAGATCCATTAACTGGGACCATCTCTGATACAGTTTCTGGTTCTGAGACTGATAAATAACAAAAGGACGACGCTATTATGATCAGTAAAACCTTTATCAATCGCCCCAAATTTGCGTTTGTTATTTCTATTGTCATAACGCTTGCTGGCTTAATTGCTATGAGTGTTTTGCCAGTTAATATGTATCCTGAAATAACCCCTCCGCAGGTACAAATATCCGCTATCTATCCTGGTGCAAGCGCTCAAGTTGTCGAAGAATCAGTCATTAGACCTATTGAAGAGCAAGTCAATGGGGTTGAAAATATGATGTATGTTGAATCATCAGCTTCTAACAATGGTAGTGCTGTTATTACGGTTTTTTTTAAAGTAGGAACCGACGGTGATATCGCTCAAGTCAATGTTCAAAATAGAGTAGCATTAGCAACAAGTTCACTACCCTCTGAAGTGACCCGACAGGGTGTAGATGTTAAGAAACAGTCCAGTGCTATGTTATTAGGCATTAACCTTTTTTCAGAACAACAAAATATTGACCAATTGTTTTTAAGTAACTATGCCACGAATTATCTAACAGAGCCTCTAGGGCGTATTAAAGGCGTTGCCTCTGCTGAAGTTATGGGTGAAATGACTTACAGCATGCGAGCTTGGTTAAATCCAGAAAGAATGGCGTCATTAAGTATTACGGTTGCAGAAGTGCAACAGGCGCTGCAAGAGCAAAATATGATAGTAGCTGCAGGCAAATTTGGCTCTAGCCCTACGTTGCCTAATCAACAATTTGAATATTCTATTCAAGCAAAAGGTCGCTTACAAACACCAGAAGAATTCGGGCAAACTATCATTCGCGCACAACGTAATGGCAGCTTTATCCGTTTAGATGATATTGCTCGCTTAGAGTTAGGTGCAGAAGACTATTCCACACAAGCAAGGCTTAATGGTAAAGAATCAGCTTTTCTTGTTATTTACCAACTTCCAGATGCCAATGCTACCGAAGTAGCCTCCCTAGTAAAAGCCGAAATGGAAAAGTTATCAGCACGTTTTCCTGATGGTTTAGAGTACGTCATACCTTATGATACTACTGAGTTTATTTATCGTTCTATGGAAGAAGTTAAAGTTACGCTATTTCAAGCCGTTGGTTTGGTTATATTTGTTGTGTTTTTATTTTTACAAAATTGGCGTGCGACAATTATTCCAACATTAGCTATCCCTGTATCGTTGGTAGGTACCTTTGCTTTTATGATTTTAATGGGCTACTCCATTAATACTATTACATTATTTGGACTTGTTTTAGCTATTGGTATTGTAGTTGATGATGCGATTATTGTTATTGAAAATGTTGAGCGAATATTAAAAGAAGAAAAACTGCCAATAAAAGAGGCAGTTACTAAGGCTATGGAGCAAGTTTCAGGGCCAATTATGGCTACTACCTTAGTACTACTTGCCGTCTTCGTTCCCGTTGGTTTTATGCCAGGTATTACGGGTGAATTGTATAAACAATTTTCAGTAACAATTTCATTTGCTGTGCTTATTTCATCATTAAATGCGCTTACCTTAAGTCCTGCACTGTGTACCGTATTATTAAGTGCCGAAAAAATGAAGCCCATTACTTGGTTACAACCTTTCGAACGATTAATTATAAAATTTACTGGTGGTTATACTAATGTTGTTGGCTTTATGCTCAAGCGTTTAACACGGGTAGGTATTTTTGCCGCTTTACTTTTTTTATGTGCTGGCTGGTTAACAACTGCAGTACCTACCGCTTTCCTTCCTGGTGAAGATCAGGGCTATTTGTTTGTCGATGTACAATTACCTGATGCGGCTTCTAGTAATCGAACGCAAGCGGTTATGGATAAAATAACTCCTGTTATTTTAGATGATGCCGCAGTAGATGATATTATTACGGTAGCAGGTTTTTCTATGCTAGGTGGTGTTGGCTCGAATAATGGTTTGGCTATTATTATTTTGAAGGACTGGGAAGAACGTACGGCTCCTGAATTAGGACTGCAACAGTTAATTCCAAGGTTAATGGGACAATTATGGACAATGCCTGATGCACAAATTATGGTCTTTAATCCACCACCTATACCTGGTTTAGGTACAAGCTCAGGCTTTGAATTCAAGCTACAAGATAGTGAAGGTAGGGATCCTGCAGCATTAGCACAAGTTATGAATGGTCTTATTTATGAGGCTAATCAGAGGCCTGAATTAAGCCGAGTATTTAGTACTTTTAGGGCCAATGTACCTCAATATTTCTTGGAAGTAGACCGTAATAAAGCCAAAGTTCAAGGTGTTGCTTTATCGGATATTTTTTCAACATTGCAAGCGCAATTAGGCTCTCTCTATATCAATGACTTTAGTCAGTTTGGTCGAACTTATCGAGTGACTATTCAGGCTGAGACTCAATATCGTAAAGACCCTTCAGATTTGCGCTATTATTTTGTTAGAAATAAAGATAACGAGATGGTCCCACTGACCACATTAGCGACTATTAAACCTATTTTGGGGCCAACAACCATCAGTCATTTTAATTTATATCGAAGCGCTAGTATTACTGGTAATGCTGCTCCTGGTTTCTCATCAGGCCAGTCTATCGATGTAATGCAAGAACTCGCAAGTGAATTACCGCAAGGTTATATATATGAATGGTCGGGGCAATCTAAGCAAGAGTTAGAGGCAGGTGATTTAGCACCAATTTTATTTGGATTAGCTATCCTTTTTGTTTACTTGTTTTTAGTTGCGCAATATGAAAGCTGGACTATCCCTTTCTCTGTTATTGCAGCAGTGCCTTTAGCGTTATTTGGTGCAATGTTAGCTTTATATACTGTTGGTATGGCAAATAATATTTATGCTCAAGTGGGACTGGTTTTATTGATAGGCTTATCAACTAAAACGGCAATATTAATTGTTGAATTTGCTATGGAGCAAAGGGCTGCAGGTGAAACTATAGTTAATGCCGCATTAAATGCAGCAAAAATGCGTTTTCGAGCAGTTTTAATGACGGCATTTTCATTTATATTAGGTGTTTTACCTCTAGTTTTTGCAACGGGTGCAGGTGCGGGAAGTCGAGTTTCTCTAGGGATTACTGTACTCGCTGGTATGATTGCTGCGACCTTATTTGGAACATTATTAGTTCCTTATTTTTATTTACTAATTCAACGAATGCGAGAAAAATTTAAAGGACCAACTGAGTCGACATAATTTATTAATCAATAAAAAAAGGTGCAATATGCACCTTTTTTTATGCCAATTTTTCGATATAAAGTACGCATAATACGTAGTTATATTGTTTATTACTCTATAAATCTTCTTCTAGCTTATTTTGTTCAATATTGGTCTTTTCTTCTTCCTCCAGTTTAGCTCTATCAGCTTTGGCTATATATTTAGGTTTGTTGCTGGTATGAAGCTTAGCATTAGCTTTTTTTAATTTTTTTTTCAAAATACTGTTTATCTTTTTTTTTCTATTCATGAGGACTCTCTATTTAGAATATTTATTTTTATTATTCAGAAATTTATAAAGTAATGATTAATATAAGTAAGGGGATATAGGGGAATAATACGGTTGGCTTTAAAGAGCTGACAATGTATTCAATAAAAAGGCTATTAAGATCACGACGATTATCTTGCCATTGAGAATACATGCTGCAATGGGTTATAGGTTTTTTACTTTGCTCAATTATTTCATTTTCTATTAATTGTTTTTCAATTGTTATTATTGTAGAAGCAGCTCTAGCTTGAAAGGTTTTCCAAACACCTTCAAGTAACCAAGTAATCAGTAATAGTGATGTTATACTCAAAGGTGGCATAGAAAAAATAAAGGCGGTTAAAGTCATCACAGTAGCTGTGAGTTTAATTAATAGAGCGTACCGTTCATATTGTTCATGATCGTTATGAAGACTTAACCATTGTTGCGAGAGTAAGTTATTAGAATCTGTGAGCATAGTATTTAATAAACTAGGGTTGCACCAAAATTACTGCTATTATGCGCCCAATATCATTATGATGGAAGTTTTGTTCATTGTATTACATTGACTTCCGAAATTAACTAAGTTGTTGCTTAGTATTACAACCCTGAGGTGTTTATTTTGGCTACCCCTGCTACTTGCTCTTCATCAGCTTTTTCGTCATTAAGTTTGAAAGTTGATTTAGTTGAAAACTTATCATCACTTGGCTATGAAAGTATGACACCTATTCAAGCTAAAACATTACCTGAAATGCTGCAAGGTAATGATGTTATTGGTGAGGCTAAAACAGGCTCAGGTAAAACAGCGGCATTTGGTTTAGCTTTATTAAATAAACTTGATGTTAAACGTTTTCGTATTCAGTCCATGGTACTTTGCCCTACGCGTGAATTAGCCGACCAGGTGGCAAAAGAATTACGTAAACTTGCTCGCGCTATCCATAATATCAAGATACTTACCTTGTGTGGTGGTACACCATTTGGTCCTCAAATAGGTTCATTAGAACATGGTGCTCACATTATTGTTGGCACGCCAGGTCGTATTGAAGAGCATGTAATCAAAGGTACTCTTAAACTCGATAATTTAAATGTATTGGTATTAGATGAAGCTGATAGAATGCTAGAAATGGGTTTTCAAGCTGCGTTAGATAACATTGTTGAGCGGACACCTATTGAACGTCAAACATTATTATTTAGTGCTACATTTCCGCCACAAATAAAGTTAATTAGTGACAGTATTATGACGGATCCTGTTATGGTAAAAGTTGCTTTGAGCGAGAATAAATCAACCATTACTCAACAGTTTTATAAGGTCAATGATGATAATGAACGTATTGAAGCGTTACGTTTATTGTTGTTAGATAGCTCAGTTGAATCAACGGTTATTTTTTGTAATACGAAAAAAGATACCCAACAAGTGGCAGATAGTTTGCATTTAGATGGTTTCAGTGTTTTAGCATTACACGGCGATTTAGAGCAGCGTGATAGAGACCAAACTTTGTTACGTTTTGCCAATAAAAGTGCCTCGATATTAGTGGCTACTGATGTTGCTGCTCGGGGTTTAGATATTGATAGTCTTGATCTCGTTATTAATTATCATATTGCCCGAGATAGTGAAGTACATATTCATCGAATTGGTAGAACAGGCAGGGCAGGTAGCTCAGGTCTTGCTTATTCGTTATTTAGTGATAAAGAAAGCTATAAAGTTGGTTTACTTGAAGACTATCTTGATACTGTTATTTTACCGCAATCACTTCCTTCTTTATCAGTGCTGGCTAATGTTCGCCCTCAAGCTAACATGGCTACGATTCAAATTGACGGTGGTAAAAAACAGAAAGTTCGCCCAGGTGATATATTGGGTGCTTTAACAGGTGAAAATGGTATTGAGGGATCACAGGTAGGAAAAATTTCTGTGCTCGATAATAAAGCCTATGTTGCGGTGACTAAAAGTACATTAAAGTTAGCATTACGTAAATTAGCGAAAGGTAAAATGAAAGGTCGAACTTTCAAAATACGGCACTTAGTGGTGTAACGCTATTTTTTATTAATTATTATACTTATAATATTTAAAATAAACGTATTGGTAGACAATCACGCTAATTGTATTTTAGGTTTTTAAATTCTTAAGCGTTGAAGTGGAAAATTTAACTAACTGTAATCAAGGCTTAAGCTTTTTACTGGTACAATAAGCAGATACTTATTTTATGTTAAGCACAATTAAATAATACTTTACCTGATACAATTACAGTGTCTTTTTATAAATTTAATATTTTTTATGCACGCTGTTCATCAACTGTATCAATACCGTAAAAATTTAAGTACTACTGTATACAAATCTAGGGGGCATCGAGTGAACCGTTGTCAACTGTGTCATATTGCCCAAAGTCATTGTATATGTGCTATGTCACCAACTAATATTCCTCGTGTGACAAAAGCAGGTTTTTTGTTGCTAATGTACGATACTGAGGTATTAAAGCCCAGTAATACGGGTAAACTAATCGCAGACGTTATTCCAGATACATTTGCTTTTTTATGGTCACGTACTGAAAGTAATATAGCATTACAAGCTGTTCTTGATGATCCTCAATGGTTTCCTATGGTTGTATTCCCTCAAGAGTATGCTCAAAAAACACGCAAAGTTTTTACTAATGAAGTTAATTACCCTCAAGGTAAGCGTCCATTATTTATTATGCTTGACGGTAGTTGGCGAGAAGCAAAAAAAATGTTTCGTAAAAGTCACTATTTAAACGGATACCCTATGGTTTCATTTAATGCAAAAAGTTTACAAACTAGTGGCCTCTGTAATTCAAATACAGTGAGCAATAATCCTCTTTCACCTGTTGGTAAAGATTCTCGCTATACGGTAAGGAAAACCTTGCTTGAACACCAGTTCTCTACCGCTGAAGTAGCCGCAAGAGTCCTCGATATGCAAGGTGAAACTAGTAATGCACAATTACTGGACTTATGGTTTGATGTATTTAATTTTCAATATCAGAAGTCTGTTTGTCAACGTAATAAAGGTAATATACATGCCGTTGAAAACTATCAGCGGTTTATTGAGCAAACCTATAATGACATACTGTAGTAATTATTTAGCAGTTAACATTAAGTTAAACATGAACTTAACATTTTAATGTAAATAATAGTTTGCAAGTGATTGGTTGTAAATGTTTTTTTAGATTTATACAAAACTAGCACTTACTGAGTGAAAGTCTTAAATTAACTCTAATTCAATATATAGTGTTGTGCGACTACTCATTACAAAGGCTCATTATGACGATTAAAGAAATTCCACTAATAATTAATGGTGAAAAACTTCGCTCTACAACGGATACTTGGTTAGACGTTCTTAATCCCGCAACTCAAGAGGTTGTTGCGCGTGTACCTGTTGCTACTAAAGCAGAAATTAAAGCCGCCATTACTAGTGCAGATAATGCATTTAAGAGTTGGTCAAAAGTATCTTTAACAAATCGTATGCGTATTATGCTAAATTTTCAGCAATTGGTTCATGAACATAGTCAAGAATTAGCAAAGTTAGTCACTTTAGAGCATGGTAAAACATTACCTGACGCTGAAGGTGAAGTAGGACGAGCACTTGAAGCTATTGAAAATGTCTGTTCAATTACTCGTTTACAGTTGGGTGAGATGGCTAATAATGTAGCGACAGAAGTAGATACTTATACCCTAAATAAACCACTAGGCGTTGGTGTGGGTATTACTGCCTTTAACTTTCCTTTGATGCTACCCGCTTTTATGTTTCCACCTGCTATTGCGTGTGGTAATTGTTTTGTATTAAAACCTTCTGAACAGGCTCCCTCATCAACGATACGTTTTGTTGAATTAGCGCTTTTAGCGGGTATTCCTGCTGGCGTTCTTAATGTTGTTCATGGTGGCTCTGAAGCTGTTAATCAGCTTATTGAAAGCGATATAGTAAAAGCTGTTTCTTTCATTGGTTCTACTGAAGTAGGTAAACATGTTTACAATCACGCGAGTAAACATGGTAAACGTGCTCAAGCGATGATGGGTGCTAAAAATCATATGGTAATAATGCCTGATGCCAATAAGGATCGAGCAATTAATGATTTGTTAGGGTCCGCTTTTGGTGCGGCAGGCCAGCGCTGTATGGCTAATCCCGTAACTATTTTAGTTGGAAAAGCCCGAAATTGGTTGCCTGAAATTGTTGCCCGTACAAAATTGATGAAAGTTGGTCCAGGATCACAAAGAGATGCGGATTTAGGTCCTGTGGTGTCACCTCAAGCTAAAAATCGTATTTTAAAATTAATCGATAAGGGTGAAGAGCAGGGCGCAGATATTCTTGTTGATGGTCGACATTGTCACGTTGATGGATATCCCAAAGGTAATTTTGTTGGGCCAACACTCTTTACAAATGTCTCTACCAATATGGATATTTATACCAAAGAAATTTTTGGTCCTGTTTTATGTGTGCTTGAAACTGAAACCTTAGATCAGGCTATTTCTATTATTAATGATAACCCTAACGGTAATGGTACTTCATTATTTACCTCATCAGGTTGGGCAGCAAGAAAATTTGAAAATGAAATTGATGTTGGTCAGGTAGGTATTAATGTTCCCATTCCGGTACCCGTAGCATATTTTAGTTTTACTGGATCTCGTGGATCTAAGTTAGGTGATCTAGGCCCAAATGGTAAACAAGTTGTAAGTTTTTGGACCTTTACAAAGTCTGTGACAGCCCGCTGGTTTGAACCCGATCATCAAGATGGTGTAACGGTGCACACTTCAATTAGTATGAAGTAATTACTGATTTGTCTCTGTTAAAATAAAAAGGCCTAGTTTACTGACTAAACTAGGCCTTTTATGTCTTAAACTATAAAGTCAGTTAATGCAAAACTCTTGCACGGATAGTACCTTCAATATCTTTCAATGCGCTGATTGCCATTGCACTATCTTGAGAATCAATATCAATAACAACATAACCCACGATATCATCTGTTTGTAAATATTGGGCAGCAATATTGATGTTTTGTTCGGCAAAAGCTAAGTTTATTTTTGTTAGTACACCTGGTTGATTATGGTGAATATGCAGGAGGCGACTGGTATTGGTCTGACCAGGTATAGCATGATCAGGTAATGACACTTCAGGAAAGTTAACCGCTGATAAACTTGAGCCATTATCTGAATACTTAGCAAGTTTAGTAGCAACCTCAAGACCAATATTCGCTTGAGCTTCTTTAGTGCTTCCACCAATGTGTGGCGTTAGAATAACATTGTCAAAACCTCGCAAAGCAGAAACAAACTCTTCATCATTGCTTTTAGGCTCTACGGGGAAAACATCAATAGCGGCACCTGCAATTTTTTTACTGTCTAATGCGGCTGCTAATGCTTGAATATCAACAACAGTTCCACGAGAAGCATTAATAAAAATCGCATTATCTTTCATAGCTAAAAATTGTTCTTCACCAATCATATCCTGAGTTTGGAGGGTCTCAGGTACGTGTAAACTGACAACATCAGCTTCACTTAAAAGAGCATTAAGTGAAGGTGCTTGACTAGCATTACCTAAAGGTAATTTAGTTTCAACATCATAAAAACGAACCTTCATACCTAATGTTTCAGCCAAAATACCTAGCTGAGTACCAATGTGACCATAACCGACTATACCTAGTATTTTACCGCGTGCCTCTACAGATCCAACCGCTGATTTTTGCCATTCACCACGGTGAGCTTTCGCACTTTTTTCCGGGATACCACGCAACAACAGTAGTGCTTCGCCCAAAACAAGTTCAGCAACTGAACGAGTATTTGAAAACGGAGCATTAAAAACAGGTATGCCTCTTTTTTGCGCTGCTTTTAAATCAACTTGGTTAGTCCCAATACAAAAGCAGCCTACAGCAACGAGTTTTTTAGCATGGCTAAGTACTTTATCTGTTAATTGTGTTCGTGACCTTATACCTATAAAGTGAACATCGGCAATTTTCTTGATTAGCTCACTCTCAGACAAAGATGTCTTTAATGATTCAATGTTAGAGTAGCCTTTCATTTTTAATTCTTCAAGCGCACTTGGGTGGAGGCCTTCAAGCAGTAAAATTTTAATTTTTTCTTTGGCTAATGAGTTTTTGTTAACAACAGTCATAACTTGGCTTCACTTATTCAACGTTAGAAGAGTAGGTTTTAGATGGCTAGATATCTAAATGATATCGTAAACATAACATATAGTGTATAAACTCTAAAGGATTTTAAGTAGCTTAGAGAATAAATATTCTCAAAAATTGTATTTATACGAAAAAAATAGCGATAGTAAATTATTGAACCACTTCACTACCTTTATTAGTGCCTAAAATTAATACGTCGGCCCCACGAATTGCAAATAAGCCGTTAGTCACAACACCAACAATAGCGTTTATTTGACTTTCGAGTATTTTTGGGGATTTAATGTCTAAATTATAAACATCTAGAATAACATTACCATTATCGGTAATGATACCTTGGCGGTAAACGGGGTCACCACCTAATTTAACCATCTCTCGGGCGACATAACTGCGTGCCATAGGAATGACTTCAATGGGTAAAGGAAAATTACCAAGTTGCTGTACTTTTTTTGAGTGATCAGCAATACAGATAAACTGTTTAGCAACGGCTGCTACAATCTTCTCTCTCGTTAGTGCGGCACCACCGCCTTTGATCATGGCCATATGTGGGGATATTTCATCAGCGCCGTCTACGTAAACATTAAGGTTGTCAACACTGTTTAAATCAAACACTTCAATACCATGTGCTGTTAATCGTTTAGTCGACTCATTAGAACTCGATACAGCGCCAATAATTTTATGTTTTATCGAGGCTAAGTTATCAATAAAATAATTTACTGTTGAACCTGAACCAACACCAACTATCGCGTCATTTTCTATGAAGTCTAAGGCTTTGAGAGCAGCAGATTTTTTCATCTCATCTTGGGTCATTTTGTGCCTTGTTTTATAAGCTGATTACTGCAATGATTATTACAAAACTGTATAGCTTGAGTGAGTGTGCCGAGTATTTATATGGTAATTATAACACTAAATAAATAGTCAATCATACTGGGGAAGTCTGCTAAATAGAACAGCTAAGCTATTTGTTTGTTATAGGCTTGATAGCTTTTGTTAACGAAGATTTTAAGTAATGTGTTTTTAAGTCTGATCCTGATTTAATTTAACTATTGAAATGATCTTACATTGCCTAAAGTTTAAAGTTTAAAGTTTCTGAGTTAAATATAAAAAATTAAAATTAGGAATAGAAATGGTTAGTTGTATTATTTTAGTTTATTACGCTATTTTTATTAATTTATAAATATTTGTTAACAAATTGATATCTATTTGTCTCCTTCATTCACAAAATTAAATGGCTAATGTAAGGTCATGAAAGATACTATTTACCAGTTAATCATCGATTAGGTTTATACCTACAGCATTCTGATCTTTTTCA
>Ga0115006_10001086_pt1 | contig 16385 bp, 8 predicted proteins | sample ArcOceMetagenome_3_FD_88943 | JGI IMG/M metagenome (GOLD analysis project Ga0115006, IMG submission 88943) | Marine eukaryotic phytoplankton communities from Arctic Ocean - Arctic Ocean- Svalbard ARC20M Metagenome | ecosystem: Environmental > Aquatic > Marine > Oceanic | place: Arctic Ocean...
ACAGCTAGAACTGTAATACTTACAGATTTCCTCCTCCTTGCTCGCACCCCCCTCGTCGTTTTGCTCCTTGCCCCGCTCTTCGCTCATCTCAGACTGGGGACCTTGGAAAGGAGGCCAAGAGGGCCAAGGCGAAGAAGGTTCAGTAGATCGCATGTATTGCGTAGAAACGCCTCTTAGGATCCTTACTGCAAATACCCGTGGCTTCAAAACCAAATTACGGGAAAATGTTTTAAAAGCGAACGAATTGATGGTATTTCTCTCACTTTCCTTGACACATCGCGCTCTCCCTCCTTCCATATTCTGTTGTTCCATGGGACGACCTAGGAACGATTCGTACGTCAATCGCGACGCTAGACAGCCATCAAGTCAGCCAATATTATCGCCTTCTGAATCATCTAATCGTGTATCCTTTTTATATGACCCCAAAAGCCCTGTTAAGGCAGGCGAGCAATCGGAAGACAATGCTCCGAGAACAGGACCCCAAACATTAATCGATGCTCTCTCTTTTGCTATAACTAGGCGAAAGCCCCTGGAGAAGATCCTTCTCCGAGATTCTGTGTCACCTCCTCTCTCTGAACCGCTTTTACCCCCTCCCTCTTCCGATGCTTCCCCAAAAAATCATAGAGACGGTGAGACGAAGCTCGTCTTCCTGGATCTTCTCGCAATCGGAATTGGTGGTACCATAGGTTCGGGTGTGTTCGTTCTTACTGGCGACGTTCAACCTATTGCGGGTCCTTCTGCCGTTCTCTCGTGGCTCTTTGCCGGACTCACCTGCCTTCTCTCTGCGTTCTCCTACATGGAATTGTCGGCCCGTATCCCGACCCGTGGTTCCTGTTATATTTTCTGTTACACGACCCTTGGCGAGCTTGCCGCTGTCATCGGGGGTGTTTGTCTTACGTTGGAGTACGGCATCAGGTAAGGCCGGGGTCAGGGCTTCGTAGCGCAAAGCACCACGACTAACAGTCCCGTTCACGTCGCTTCGCTCGTTGCAGTGGCGCTGGTATCGCTCGAAGCTGGTCGGGGAAGCTTTCTTCCCTCGTAAATGCCCAGCTCGATCTGCAGTGGGGCAACACTGACGAGCTCGCCTTCGATCCCTTCGCGGCACTCCTTCAAATTTTAGTTGTTAGCGTATGCCTCTGTAAGCTCGACCTCGGCAAGAAGGTCATCAACGTTCTTACCGTGATCAAGGTCCTTCTAGTTCTCTTCCTCATCGCTATGGGCGCTGGCTCTGCCCTCATCAACCCCTCCGACTACCCGAATATTTTCCAGGACTACGACACCTTCTTCCCCAAAGGGATGGGTGGCACTGTGACGGGAACTTCCCTCCTTTTCTTTGGCTTCATTGGGTTTGACGAGGTGTGCTGCATGGCTGCTCGCGCAGAGAACGCGAGCGTGGTGATGCCACGTGCTATCGCAGGGACTCTCATCGGCGCCGCTGTCCTCTCGGCAGCCGCTCAGCTCTCCTTGTCGTACCTCGTTGACTTTAGCGACGGGAGCAACTTGGACGATGACGGGGAGGGAGGAACCAACTTTGAGGACGCTTTCGACAATAAGGGCTGGATTGTGGCTAAGTATGTTGCGGCTGTCGGAGAAGTCGCCCTTCTTCCCCTCGTTGTTCTCGTAAGTTTCATGCCTCAGCCTGAGCTGTTGGCGGCCATGTCTGAGGATCGCCTTATCCCTAGCCTCTTTCACAAGATGGACGACAACGGGATCTTTCGCGAAGGCATGTTCCTCGCTGGGGGGGTTCTCATCCTGATAACCTTTGCCGTCCCCTTCGAGATCCTTTGGGACGTCATCTCGCTCGGTGTCATTCTTTCCTTCAACCTAACCAACACCTCTCTTATCATGCTGAGGTGCGGCAACGGGGGGAAGATGGTGTCGAGCAAGGTTGTGCGTAGGTGGGCCAGTGCACTCTGGGTCTTTGGGGCCCTCGGCGGTTACCTCTCCTGGTACGGGTACGGCGATCCCATGTTGAACGGTAACCCGGACGATATCATCAAGCCGATGGCTTACACCGGCCTCGGTTCGCTCGTAATTTCGGCCCTCTCCCTTTTGAAGATTGACGTGAACAGGCAGGAGTTCGACGACATAACCACCACCAAGGACATCTTCATGACGCCCTTCATTCCATACACTCCTGGGTTCGCAATAGTCCTTAACTTCTTCCTTATGGCCCAATTTTCCCTCACGGACCATGTAATCTTCCTCTCGTTCATCTCAGTTTTCGTCCTTGGTTACTTTGCCTACAAGACGTTCAAGCACTTCAAGAAGCGCCAAAGACCATCGTTCCGGTTTACAGAGTACAAGAAGGACGTTGAGGAAAACTTTGCCACTTGCGGTACAGGCGCAGGCAGCGTCGTTGTGAATTAAAAAATTACGTCGTCTTTGGGCAGCTTGTCGGGGCGGCAACAACAAATATTAGGTTTATTGTTTTTTTGTGCAGTTTGGTTTGCATTTTTTTCCATCATGGGACAGACAGTAGGCAAAGCGCCTCTCCTACCAGACGCTTTAGCATTTCTTAACCTACCCCGTAGTACAATCCTTGAATTGTGGGAAGGTAAGGCGTATAGAGGCTTATTAGTGGAAATAATGTACCTCCCCTCGACCCAACAGCATCGTTTACTTGTCAAATTATTTTCCAAAATATGACATCTCTGTAATTTATTTCGCCTCTATGTGTTCCTTCTCTCCATCACCTCTAATCTCACCAACACAACGTACCTTCTAATCCCTTATTTTGGATTTTCTTCATCTCAATCGAACTTGTCTCACTCGAACTTGTCTCTTACCTCCTCCCACACAGCTTTTAATGATATTGCTGAAGGATTTGGTCTAACTCTAGATGAATTTCAAGAGATTATAAGGGTTACATTGAAGGAATATTTGGGTTATAGCGATAAAAAGATGAACAGCTTGGCCGAGAATGTCTTTCACGTCTTTGATGACGATGAGAATGGTTTGATCGACGCTCTAGAGTTCCTCTCGGCCTTTGCCCTGGTCTCAGGGATGAGCGTGACCGAGAAAGTCAGGTACATCTTCGGTATATACGACTTTGACGAGTCTGGCTTGTTGAGTGTCGATGAAATGACCCTGGCATTGCGTTCCTCCATCTCGGGACTTACCAAGCTTAGCGGGATCGACCCGCCCCTAGAGGTGGAGCTTGAACAGCTGTCCGTGGCGGCGTTCGACGATGTTCCCAGCTCGGGGAGCGAGGTGAGATATGATGAGGAGGTGCGCTGGAGCGACAGCAACGTGTATTTCCTTCCGACTTTACATAACTAACATTTCCTTTCCCCGCTTACTTCTCTCCTTGCCCCTACTTGCTCCTCCTCGCTCTTAGGTTGGTATGATTGCCAGGGATGGATTTGTTGAGTACGCCATCAAGACCCCCGAGCTCTCCTCCTGGATATGCTACTACGGCGACCTCGATGAGGTCGAGGTCGAGTCCTTCGGAGGGGAGAAGTTCACGAAGGCCCTCGTGAGGAGAGAGGGGCAGCCCCTTCCACGCAACAGGGATGACAAGGCCACCATGGACCCAGACTCTGGGGCCACAGAGTGGCTAGAGACTGAGGCCAAGGGCTTTGCCGAAAATTTTGTGCCCCAACAGCCCTGGCAGAACACTGTGTCCTTCACGGAGCCCTCGAATCTCCCCAAGGATATTCCTTGGACTGCCCCAGACACCACCCTCAACCTGGACTGGATTCACGGATTCAACTCCAGGGAGTCTAGGCAGAACCTCTTCTACACAAAGAATGGCGACAGCATCGTCTACCCCGCCGGTTCCGTCGGTGTGAAGCTCAGCGGCCTGGGTCGTGACAAGGAGCTCGTGCAGTCCTTTGCCAATGACAACACTGACAAGGTCAGCGCCCTGACCGTCCACCACGTTAGTAAAACGATGACCTACGTAGCCACCGGGCAGGTCGGACTCGTGCCTAGGATCAACATTTGGGCCACTAACACCATGGAAAACAAGGTCGTCCTATTTGGCTTCCACAAGATTGGCGTTGCCCAGCTCGATTTCTCCCCCAGCGGAAAGCTCCTCGCGTCCGTCGGCATGGACAAGTACCACTCCATCGCGGTGTACGACTGGGAGGCCAAGCTTCCCGTTTTCACCTCTGTTACGACTGAGCAGCCCGTCTTGGACTGCCGCTGGTTGACCGAGGACTCCTTCTCCACCTGCGGACAGAACCATGTTTACTTTTGGGACCGCTCGGGGAATGTTTTCAATCGCCAGCGCGGACTCTTCGGCAAGAAGGTCTCTCTCCAGTCAATGACCTGCGTCGCCGCTGTCAACAAGTTTGTAGTTACGGGTGCATCCACTGGACACCTTAGCATCTGGGAGGGCAGGAACTGCGTTCGTGCCATCAAGGCTCACTCGGGTTCTATTACTGCAATGTACGTCCCTGTTGATGCCACAGGAGACGCTGTCGGGCTCGTGACCGCTTCCGCAGATAGCAAGGTCCAGCTTTGGTCGAACCAGCTCGAAGTTGGATCGATGTTTGACATCTCGGCCCTTGGCTGCCAGGAACGCTGCATTTCTGGCGTCGCCTGGGACCCCAACAACAAAAAAATCCTTGTTGGCATGTGGAGCTCGGAGATTTACGAGATCAATGACAGTGAGGGCTATAACATTCACGAGGGGCCCCTTGTCGCCGGGCACTTCAGCCAAAGTGTCTGGAACATTGCCGTCAACCCAGTCAACGTCAACCAGTACGTTACGGTGGGCAGTGACAAGACCGTGAGGCTTTGGGATGCCTCCAAGAGGAGGGTCATTAGGATGGTTCAACTCGACACGATGTGCCGTTGCGTCGCATTTTCTCCTGATGGCCAGCAGATCGCTGTCGGCTTCGGAGGGGGGGGGAAGAAAGAGTTCAAGCAGAAGAAAGACGGAGGCTTTGTCGTTCTCGCTATCGAGGACTTGACCATCGTTCACGAGGCCAGGGACAGCAAGCAGACCCTGACGGACTGCAAGTTCTCCCAGGATGGCACTTCTCTTGCCTTTGGGTCGCTCGATCGTTGCATCTACGTGTACAATGTCGGGGACTTTGCGTCCAAGGCCAAGTGCAGGGGGCACAAGGGTAGCGTCGTGAACATTGACTTTGGCCGAGTTTTCGGAACGAACAACGCCGTCTTCATCCAATCAAACAGTGACATCGGAGAGGTCCTCTTCTGGGACATTGAAACTGGAGAGCAGCAGACCCCGCGCAACCAGAGGGACACCGAGTGGGAGACCCAGACGTGCGTTTTGGGTTTCCCAACCAAGGGCGCATGGGGACCGTACCACGACGGAGGCAATATTAGCACTTGCTGCCGCTCTTCGTCTGGGGAGCTCTTGGCCACTGGCGACAACTTCGGGCGCATCAAGATCTACAGGTATCCCGCCATTCACAACGACCAGAACTTTGTGACCTACACAGGGCACGCTGCCAGGATCACCAACGTCCGCTTCTCACCTGACGACAAGTTCCTTTTCTCCAGTGGTGCCGATGATTGCTGCGTGTTCCAGTGGGTCCACGAGGCTGACGGTTACGAAGAGGAGGCCGGGAACATCGAGCCCAACCCAGAGGACAAAAATGACCTCGTTGACGGGAAGCCGTTCGACAAGGCTGAGGTCTGGGAGATGGCAAACAACGATGACATGAGCTTCGTGTTCGCCATGGAAGAAAGGGCCAGGGACGAAGACTTCACCCCCGTCAAACCTTGGCAGAGGACCATTGTTGCCCCTCAGCAGTACGACGAGGATGCCACCGTCCCCGACGATAACCTCGTCCTCGAGTGGGTTCACGGCTACAGGGGACACGACTGCCGCTCCAACCTCTTCTACGGCCTCGGAGGAGTTGCACTCTACCACGTTGGCAACACTGTCGTCAAATACAGCGTCAAGGACAAGGAACAGTTTTTTTACCAGGATGCCGTGGACGAGATTATTTCGCTCGCTATTCACCCTAGTGAGCCCATCTGTGCCGTCGGCCAAGTCGGCAAGATCCCTTATGTTCACATCTTTAATTACGAGACCATGACCACAATTCAGAGCTTCAAGGGCCTCCACCGCCGAGCCGTCCTCAACGTCTGCTTCGATCCTTCTGGAACCCACCTGCTGACAATTGGGGCCGACACATACCACAAGATGATCATCTTCGACTGGGCCAATGGCGTGGTGAAGGCCTCGACCACCACGGTGGAGGAGAAGACCCTCGCGGTCGACTTCACGAGGGATGGCAAGGGTGTCGTACAGGTCGGCGTCGACTTCATTAGGTTCTGGGACCTGAGTGGACGCAACCTTAACTACAAGACCGCCATCTTCGGAGGAAAGGGGAAGGTTCAACCATTTTTCAGCGTCGGCTGGACAGGGAACTACCCCGTCGTTGGGACAACCGACGGGCACCTTTACAGATTCCTGGGACGGAAGCTTGACGTCTCCGTCAAGGCGCACAGCTCCTCCGTTTACACAATCCACTCCACCAACCAGGGTATCGTGACCGGCGCCCGTGACGGCGTAGTTAAGCTTTGGTCTCAGTCTTTGGAGTGCACCATCGCCGTCGACATGCAAATGTTGGGCTCCCTCCACCCTCCCGTCAAGAGCGTGTGCTGGGACAACGAGCTCGGTAAGGTCTTGGTTGGAACCGCAGGAAACGAAATCTGGGAGGTCGCCTCCAGCGACGGACAGAACATACACAAGGACGGTCCCCTCGAGCAGGGCCACTTCGACAACGAGTTGTGGGGTTTATCGATCAACCCAGCCATGCCACACTTTGCTACTGTTGGGGACGACAAAACTCTTCGTGTGTGGGACCTCTTCGAGCACAAGATCGTCAAGATGACCGCCCTTGAAATGATGTCAAGGGCCTGCACTTACGATCCCACCGGCACCATGATCGCCGTGGGATTCGGTTCCCCCGTCAAGAAGTCCACCAAGCAGTTTGACGGCAAGTGGATGATTATGAACGAGGAGGATTTCAGCATCATTTACGAGGCTAGGGACTGCCAGAAGTGGATCACTGAGATGAAGTGGTCGCCCAACGGGGAGAAGATCGTCGTTGGGAGTTGGGACAACAAAATTTACTTGTACGATGTCGACTCTGGGGACCGCTCCAAGCTCCAGGTGACCATGACGGCCGTTATCAACCAGCACAACAGCTTCATCACGCACCTCGACTTCTCGAAGAACTCTACATACCTCCAAAGTAATTGCGGGGCGTACGAGTTGTGTTATTTCGAGGCGGATACCGGTATGTACATTCCCGCGGCATCTCGATTGAAGGACACGCAGTGGGAGAGTCAAACGTGCACCCTTGGATGGCCTGTCCAAGGAGCTTGGCCTGCACAAAATGACGGAGCAGAGATTACGGCGGTTGACTGCAATTTGACCAACGAGTTCGGCAACCGCGTGGTCGCTGCGGGCGACAACTTTGGGAGGCTGAGGCTGAGCAGGTACCCCAACCTCTCCTCGTTCTCCATGAGCAAGAAATACCGCGGGCATTCGGGGCATATTGTAAAGGCTCGCTGGGCCGGGGGAGATAGCCATCTTCTGACTCTTGGAGCCAAGGACAAGGGGATCTTCGTATGGAGGCACGAAGCCGATGACCAGGCAGTGATGGACAACCGAGCCACGAACGCTGAGATAATCGATGATTCCGATGTCGAGGTTGAGGTGCCCACCGAAGTCGGAGAAGTGCCCGACGATGAGATGAAGGTAACAGAGATAGATAAGCCGTGGATGGCAGGACTCGTCGAGCCCTCGGACCCTCCGCCTTCCAACCCTGATGTGCCAGACTCCAAGCTCGAGCTCATTTACGCCCATGGATGCGAAACTCAGACCACACGCAACGCCGTACTCTACAACGCCAAGGCAAAGGTGGTTTACCCCAATGCTGGGTTAGCGATTATATATAACAAGGACGAGCACTCTCAGAAGTTTTACAGGGGGCACAAGGGCAACAGTGTTTCCGCAATGGCCATGTCGGCTGGTGGTAGATTCTGCGCCTCGGGAGATTCTTGTCTCCGCCCGCGCGTGCGTGTCTTCGACGCCTGCACCGCCGCTGAGATCATCTGCCTCAGGGAGTTCCACAGGAACGGCATTGTCAGCTTGGCGTTCTCGCCTGATAACAAGCAGCTCGTTTCTGTGGCCTCGGACGCGGATCGTTCGGTGTGCATCTGGTCGTCTCTCACAGGAAACTGGAACGACGCAGAAATGCAGTGCAATTCGAAGGGTGCGAATGAGAAGGTTTTCTTCGCCCAGTTCATGTCACCGGGAGCGGAGTACCAGATGTGCAGTGGTGGAATGAGCCATCTCAAGTTTTGGAACGTCGAGGGGGCTAACTTGATATCGTCTAAGGGTCTGTTCGGCAATGTCGCGAAGGTCCAGCCCATGCTTTGCGGCGCCCCAGTTGGCAACAAGTTCGTTACCGGCACTGTCTCCGGTCACTTGTACGTATGGATGGGAAGGAAGCTCGACAAAATCATCAAGGCGCACGAACGGGGCATCAATGCGATTCATAGCTGTGCAGGCGGGCTCGTGACGGGCGGAAAGGACGGCTTTGTGAAACTGTGGGCCACGAACCTTGAGCATCTCAAGAAATACGACTTGAACGAGGCCTCGGTGTTGCCTCTTGACGTCGGGATCAGAAGCGTTTACGCGGGGCTTGACGTCACGGGAACCACCATCACTAAAATTCTTGTCGGTACCAAGTCGAGCGAAATCTATGAGATCGCCAGGAAGAGTGGCAGCATGCTGCAGCTGCTCGAGGGACACTACACTAACGAACTTTGGGGGTTGGCGCCCCATCCTACTGACAAGGATATCTACGCGACTGTCGGCGACGACAAGACCTTGAGAATCTGGTCAATCAGTTTGAACAGGATGCTAAGGAAACTCAAGACGGACACTCAAATGAGGAGCGTAGCGTGGTCTAACGATGGGAGATTCCTGTTGATCGGGTGTGGTGGCAACAGCGGGGGGAAGAGAGGGAAGAAGGATGGAGCTTTCCTCGTTATCGAGACCGCTTCCCTCGATGTAAAGTTCGAGGGCAGGGATTCGCGCCACTGGATCCGTGACGTCAAGTACTCGCCTGATGGATCCTCGTTTGCCGTGGCGTCGATGGATCAAAAGATCTACCTGTACGAAACTAAGAACTTCGTCCTTCGCGCCAAGTGCGAGAAGCACAATGCGTCGATTTTGTTCTTGGATTGGTCGACAGATTCGCAGATGATCCAGTCCGACTCCGCGGACCAGGAGCACCTCAACCATAATGCGAACGATGGGGCGCACTTCGGTTTACCTAGTCAACTTAAGAACGTGGACTGGGCCACGCACACGTGCACGTACGGCTGGAGCTGCCAGGGCATTTGGCCGCCTAAGAAGGCAATCGGCTCCTCTACTCCCGTTTGCGCGGACAGGAGCACGGACCGAAAGTTGATCGCTACGGGACTGAACAAGGGCGAAGTTCGTCTTTACAATTACCCTGCACTGAAGAGTGCAAGAGGACTTCAGGAGCTCGGGCACGCTGGTGAGGTCGCAAACGCGCGCTTCTCTCTTGATGACGAGACCCTCGTTACGATAGGGAAGAACGATCGCGCGATCCTCGTGTGGCGAGTCAAATCCAGTGTCAAGAAGAGCGTCGACAAGAACAAGGGTGAAGAGAAGAAGGATTGAGCTCGACAAATAAGAAAAAGCACAAATATTACTATGAAAGTGGTTGGCCTATTTTATCTATACCCGCTCGTATTTCTCGGAAATGTCCCCTCCGAAACCTCCAAGCCCCCCCCCTCCTGACCCTTTGACGCCCTCCTCGTCGTCCTTGATCCAACCTGCGCACCTTCCATCTCCGTCAACGATACGCTGTGTCGCTCTGCCAAATATGCCTTTCTTCGCTGGGTTATACTCAACCACGCGGCGCTCGTCCCTACTCCCATCCTGCCAGAGCTTGACAGCCTCGTCAAGTGTATAGCCTCTAAATGCATCTACCTGGACCCCGAGCGCAGCGCTCCAAAGGGCTGTTCGGAATTCAAATGCCGTCTTAGCAACCGTCAAACCGTCCGGCCCCTCCAAGGTGTCCTCATCGACCAAGGCGGAAGCGAGCTCAGTGTCACTCGTTAGGGATCGATAATTCAAGTTTTGACTTCCGACCGACATCCAGACATCATCTACGATTGCAATCTTCGAGTGTACATAAGTCCCGTCATTTCGAGAATAGACAGAGACTCTTCCGGGGTATTTCTCCTTCAGAGGGTCCCACATCATCGCTTGATAGCTGGAATAGCCGAATTGATCCGCCTCAGGGTCCGGCGGCTGGATCAAAACGACGACGTACTTTAGACCATTAGCTAGTGCGCTGTCGATCGCTTCGTGATAGTCCTGCTGGTACAAGCCGTATTGGTCTTCCAAGTAGACGTAGTTCCTTGCCCTTCGAAGGGCCTTCACCAAGGCACTCAGGTAGGTTGTGTCACCTGACGGTGCATTTTTAGAATAGCACCCCTTGGCGCAGATAGGCTGGTAAGAGCAAGCAAATGTACGCAGGACCTGGACCGCCACCGTTCCGACTCCTGAAGCTGCCACGTCGGCGGGATCCATCTTCGGTGCTTTTTTCTCCACCGCAGCTTCAATGTAGGGAGGGATGACGCTAGGGTCCTCGTCGTCATTCCACCTGGATAGGAAGTTCGCCCCGACATCCAACACCGCCGGTCCCCTCAGGCGGACAGAAACGTCTTCCCAGCCAGGCCTAAAATTGTTAGGCTCGGTCTCTCTATCCTTACACGTTTCTGTGCACTCTGTGGAACGCTCGTGCTTAACAATAGAACAGCAGTGTATTGGAGTATCCCAACGATCGTGCGTCACGTCGATTCCGCCCAAGTATGCTACAGCTTCACCGGAACGTCTGATAACAAAAGACTTCTGGTGGTGCGAACCTCCCACCTTCGTGCGACCGTCAACAATAGCACGTGCCTGATCTTCCCCGGCTCCAACCGCCTTTGCAGCGATCTTCATCGAATCCCACCATTTACGGGTGATCTCCAAGTTGAGCTCATTTCTCCACAGTAGAGTCAGGCACTTCACGCCACGCCCAATCGCATCAGTCCAAAGAGACTCTATCGTCGTGTTCTTGCCCGGGGCGACAATCCTCCTGGGGTCGAGGGTCATGTTGGGTTGAATAGCCCATGCCGTGTAGTAGATATAATCGTCCTTGTCAGTTGCCAGAACGTCCTCTAGTAACTGTATTGGGGAAGGGGAAAACGTTAGTTTCAATCGGAAGCGGAATTAAGAGGCCGCCAAGAGGTCGCCAGACGAATGACTAGAGTGCAGTTCTCAACATGACACACCATCTCACCTGTGCAAACATCGTTTCGCCTGTTATTAATGGGACGGCAACGTTGCCCCTCGTCCAAATTGACATTTCCAGCTCCTGTTGCCTGTCCCAGGAACCTCCCATTGCATCGCGTGTCTCATCCTTTGTCAGAAACCAGGAATTCGGGTCCAGAATCGGTTGTTCCAATGAAAGATAAAGAAAGGCGCTTTCAGACCTATCGTCAAGCGCGTTCGACAATAAATATAAAGAAGGTAGCAGAAGAATGGAATTTAATCTCCGATCGAACATCTTCCTAGGTTTATCTCGTAAACTGGAAAAAGAGAAAAAGTGGCCTCCTCAAAAAACAGTTGCTACCCGATTATTTCAATGGGAAAGAAGAATAAAAAGAAGAAGAATGCGCCACCAATCTCGGTCACTGTACCCACCTTGTCCCAACCGGACCCTGACACAAGAACCGCACAAGATGATGAAAGCAAACCAACCCTACCGGCTTCGAAAGGTTTGTCCTTGCTTCAAATGAAGCTGCAAAATGCCACGATTTCGAAGCAAGGCGATGAAGTCGTGTTAGATCTCAGCAGTGAAACCTCAGATGAACAGAAAAAGCTGACATCTATCGTTAGTCTCCCCTCTTTGGTCCCCTCTCCTCCTTCTCTGCTCTCACTGAGTTACAATCTCCTCTCTGGATCGATTTTGGAGTGTATTCTGGGTCCCGACGCGACTGATTACTATAGCAGGCTTGTTACCTTGAACATCGCGGAGAACAATCTTGAGTCGCTTTCGGGAATTGAGTCTATGGTTAACTTGGAGAGGTTGAACGCCAGTGGGAACAAGTTGCAGGATTCCAGCCCTTTGAAGGTGAGGCTGGGCGGTGGACTGGAGCGAAGCGACAGCAAAACGGCGCACAGTGCTATAACTAACAACTTCTGCTCGTCGCTTCGCTCACGTCCTTTTGCTCATCGCAGCCCCTGAAGCTCCTTAAGAGCTGCCGGCTGGCAAGGAACGATATCAAAATCCTCGAGGCCGCCGTATCGTTCGCGGAGTCAAAGAATCTCAGCGACCTCACGCTCTCTGGGAACCCCTGCTCCAGCCTTCCTCAGTACCGATCGTTCTCCGTCTTCACCCTCACGAGTGTGGAGACGCTTGACGGCGTGCAAGTTACTGCTGCGGAGCGAAAGGAATGTGAAGATAGGTGGGAGAAGAGCGCGAATCGACAAATTTTGGCGGCAGGGACCGATGAGATTGTCGCTGCTGTTCAGCAACGAATTCCAATCCCTACTCCACCTGCTGAACCCCCAGCTGAACCACCCGCTGTTGTACCTGCGGCCGCTCCTGGCTCGGCTCAACAATACGAGGACATTTTTGATAGACTCGACAGAAACCACGACCAAAATCTCACCCCCAGAGAAATCATTCTGGGGCTCCGTAAGTACCCTGAAATTGCCGCGGACCTCGGCCTCGAGACTCGCATTAAGGAAGGTGCCACCCGCGATACTCTCATGGCCATGTTCATCGAGATGGATATCAACCAGGACGACCAAGTGAGCAAGCGCGAGTTTGTCAAGTTCGAGATCAAAGTCCATAGCCACGTGAAAGAGCTCCGTGAGATAAACGAACCGGAGGAGCGGTCTAGCGTTGGGAACCTAAGCGTCACTGAGATTATCGAGAAGACGGCGGAGAAGATTGCGCTTGGTGATGACGCCGCACCTGCACTTGGCGATGAAACCAAGGAGAGTCAAACCACCGAGTGGAAAAACATAACTCCTCGAAAGGCCCCTTCGCCTTCTCCCAAAGCTCCTTCGCCTGTTCCTCCCTCTCCGCTCGTGAGCGAACAAAACGTCGCGGGTTCCATCCAGCTTGTTGCCAAGAGGCTTGCCTCCCCGTCCTTTGACTCGGCAAACAACGGGCGCGGTGATGCAACGATTGACAGCGGTGCCAACATCGTGGAGAAGATCAAGGAAGAGTCCGGATCCCTTTCAGTCGATCGCGGCGTCGGTCCCTCTTCTCCTGCCACCCCCCTCCCTCCCCCGCGGCCCCCTCAACCTGCCGCTGCAACCGGGACGAGCCTCGCTTCAGACATAGCCAACCAGACACACTTCCTCGGAGACGACGGTGAAGATGAAGACGAGGCCAATAATTCCCGCTCCCTCTTCCAGGATTATGGAGACAGTGAACTCAACACGTCAACTTCGAGCATCACTGGTGCCCTGCTGGCCGCGCACAGGAAGAACAAATTCCTCGAGGAGGAGCTAAAGAGGGAGCGCAAGGAAAGAGAGGACATTTCTGGAACCGTGAAAGCCCTTCAGAGCGCTGTCGATGAGATTCGGAATACTGGCGGAAGCGATAGCATAAAGAAGGGTGCTGATGGGGATGAAATTGAGAAGAAGACAGACAAATGGCAAGAGAAGGTCAACAATTCACAAATATCCATCTCACTCCTAGAATTGCGAGCAAATGACGCCGAGGAAACAGCCTCTCTACTCCAGAAGCAGCTTGTGGAAGCCAGCCAGGAACTGGCAAACACGAAGGAAATGGCCGGTGAAGAGCGAAAACTTCTCATGAAGGATATTGCGGTGCTTACCTCCTCCCGCAAAGTCATCAATGACGTGTCAACTACCTTGTACACAAACAGTGCAGTAAGAAATCTTGACGAAAGGGTCGCCGATGACACGATCCCTCCCCCTACCCTCTTCACCACAGCCTCGCAAAGGGAAGCCTTCGCTGCGAAGGTTGCAATCAAGCTGCATGAGGCCCTTGCATCGACGCAGGTTGTGATGCCCTCGGACATGAGCGCCAAAGCTTGCGTGGACGCTGCCCTCCAGTGCATTGACAGTATAAGCGGATTTTCTATTGCCTTTTCGACGACCGAGGAGAAGGTAAAGCAATCCAGAGACAGGCTTGAGAGTCTGAACAAGCGTCTTGGAGAGGAATCGTCCCTTCTCAAGTCTACGATGGGTGAGGTCGAGAAGTATGAAACCCTCAAGATGGACCTTACCACGGACTACAATTCATTGGTGCACCAACTCCGAACAGAGAAGGAGCGTTTGGAGCGAATCAAAAGTCGGAGGGATGAGGAAGAGGCAGAGGCGAAGCACTCTTTAGAGAAATGCACGAGGGAGATCGAGCTGACTCTGAAGAGGAGTGATGCGGAGAGGGAGAGGCTTGCTATCCTCAAGGGCGAGGTAGACGGTGAGCAAGAACACCTAAAGCAACTCCGCCAGGTCGCGGAGGCCGAGTTCAACGCACTTCAGAAGAATGTGGAGGCGCTGGCAAAGAAGGCGGGTGATGTCAAAGAAGATATCAGCGAGAAGCGGTTGGTTGCAGAGCGCTTGAAGGATAAGATCAATCATCTTAAGGATGTTCAGTACGAGCAGCAGAAAGGTTTCGATGAATCTACGGCGAGAGGCGAAAAAGAGCTCGAGCGTCTCAGGGCAGAGACGCGCCGAGTTGAGGATACCTTGTCTGATCTTCGCGAGGAGGTCAATTCCCGTCGTTTGAGGGAAGAGGAGAAATTGGAGTCGCTGCGTAGCCATTGCGACAAGTACCAGTCCAGGAACCTCAGTGCTCGTGAGGACTACGCACTGGAGAAGAGGGGACAGGAGGAGAAGCGAAGGCGCTGGGCAGGGGAAATTGAAGATCTGAAAAAGGAAGTCAATGAGAGACAGTCTAAGCTCGGGGATGTTAGAAGAGAGATCGAGGATAGTGGTCTCAAGGCAGAGAGGTTGAGGAAGATCATCAGTATTTCAGAAAGGAGATTGAGTGAGGTCAATTCGAAGGTGGAGATGAATACGGAAGACTTGATCGAGTTGGAGAGCAAGAAGAGTGCCGTTCAGGATGAGCTCAATTCCAATATTGTTAGCATGGAGGACGCGATCCACCAGGGTAAGCTCGTCAGCGAAAAGCTCAAGGTAGACAGCGATAGGCTGCGGCGCTTGGAGACCACACATGATGAGAAGAACGGGCAACTTGAGTCAATGACGAGGAAGTTGGAAACCATTGTTTTCCACCTTGATCAGAAGCAGAATGAGTACAAGGTGTTGGAAACGGAAACGTTCAGAAAAAAGGAGGAAGTCGAGGGGTTGACCAAGCAGATCGCATCGCTTGAGAGCTCCAGGGAAGAAATGCGCTTCATTGGTGCTGAGAAGGAGCGGCTTGAGAAAGAGCAGAAGGAAGTTGAGGGGATAGTCCTCGCTGAGATGGAGAAGCATAGCGCGTTGAATTCGCGCACCATACTGCTGAAGGGAGAAGTGACCAACTTGGAGAGGAAGAAGGAGCAGGAAATTCTTGCGCTCAATAAGCTTGAAGGTGATACCAAGGCGCTGACGGCGGAGTCGAGTGGACTGCAGGACGGAATTGTGTCCCGAAAGGCATTAGAGAAGAGCCTTGGTGACACCATAGTGAATTACACTGAAAAATCCGCCGTTCTTGAGGCCAAGACTAAATCGCTGGCCTTGAAGGCTCGGGAAGTTGAGGAGAACTTGAAGAGCAAGGAGAACGAGCTGAGATCGTTGGAACACATGATCATGACCGCTCAAGGGAAGAGGGAGATCATTCAGCGGGACCATATGAAGTTGGAGCGCGATTTGAAAGAGTCGAGATCGATAGAAAACGAGCTCTCGATGTTGAGGCGGAGTAGAGATATGGCAAGTGCTGAAGCAATGAGGGCGGAGGAGTCCAGCTTGTACGCCAGGGAAAAGCTAAGAGAGCTCGAAGGAAGGGTTCTAAGGGAACGGGGAGGGCTGGCTGAGAACACGGGGGGGAGAGGAGGAGGAGGAGGAGATAGGGGTGGTGGCTTGAGGCTCTTGAAAGAGCGATTGGATCAGAGCACAAGTTCGGAGTAAAATACGCACTTCTCCTATGAAAAATAGTACATCATTACTCGTCCCAGTCGCTATCGCTGTCTTCGCTCTCGTCGCCGTCTTCATGCGCCTTGCTCGAGAGCATTCTTGCGAGATCCTTGTTATCTTCGTCCCAAAGGCTCCCCCTTCGGGGATTGGAGTCTTCAATCGAGGGGGACTGCTTGGGCTTGGGCTTGGGCTTGGGCTTGGGCTTGGGCTTGGGCTTGGGCTTGGGGGGGGGTTTACT
>Ga0115006_10001087_pt1 | contig 16383 bp, 9 predicted proteins | sample ArcOceMetagenome_3_FD_88943 | JGI IMG/M metagenome (GOLD analysis project Ga0115006, IMG submission 88943) | Marine eukaryotic phytoplankton communities from Arctic Ocean - Arctic Ocean- Svalbard ARC20M Metagenome | ecosystem: Environmental > Aquatic > Marine > Oceanic | place: Arctic Ocean...
CGGCAGGCGACTGCCCGTGCAGGCACTAGGTGAGAGGAGAGTCTTGGAACTTTTGAAACTTGAAACCGCTGCCCTTTTGTTCGTGGACCACGGTTCGTGCGTCCTCTGCACAAGTTAATCGGCGCAAAGAGCTCGAGGTGGCAGGCGCGGTCCGGCGCGGCGTGCGCGGCCATGTCTATGTCGACAGCGAAGCAAAGACGCCAGCGCGGGCTGCTGGAAGTGCTGAACTCGGAGGCCGCCCGCCCCGGCGTCGTGCTGGTACATGACCCCCCCCGGGATTCATATCTCGCGGCGCTCTATCAAGCGCAGGGCGCTGCGTCTCCCCCAAGTGGTGTTCTAGGTACGTGCGCGTGCTCATGCAACACACGCACAGGAGCATGCGGAGGCCTTGCGGACGAGCGCCATCTTGAAACACGACCTGGCACGTGGCACGGTGCGGTTCGTAGAATGCCGCGAGGACACGTGGGACGCGGCCGCGGCGGGCATCATCCGAAAGCTGCAGGAGGCCGGCGTGAAGCGCGGGCAAGTCCTGTCTATCGACGCGCATGCAGGCGATGAGGACAGCGACGCCGTCTTTTCTGCGGTCTACTCGCGGCAGCTGGCGGAAGAGGGTGAGTTGGAGGTGGATTTCAAGTCGAAGACGATTGACTTGGCATACGCCGACTCAGAGACTGCAGCGGGGGGCGCGTGCGAGGGCGGCGCAGCCGAAGCGACGTCAGAGGCCAGAGCGACAACGGGGCGGCGTTTTGAGATTCCGCTGGAGCGGTGCTACGACGTACAGTGGAATCCGCCTGGAGTGCCCGTACTGCGCTGCAGCGGCCTGAAGCCTGGTGCTTATACCGACCAAGCTCCTGTGAGCACGGGGGGGTACTATGCGTTGGTGCCAAGCGAGGACGACGTGGACGAGTACTCCTTGCTGCGCGTGTTGCCGTCCGGTGTGGAGACAAAGGTGTTTACGCGTGTCAGCTGGGTGGCGACGTGCGAGGATGCGCTCATGCTGAATGGTGACGGGAATTACGGCACCCTGATCAAGGGCCTCAGCATCGATGCCACTGCAGATGCCGTCGCATTCAGCACTGAGAGGGCCGACTGCGCGAAAGCGGTCGCGTGGCTGGACCAAAACTTTGGTGGCAAGACAGCCTCACAGGACGGGTGGAATGCGCTGCACGCACACGTCTCCGCTGTGGCTGAAACCGTCGGGGTCCGTGACGACATTCTTGCCCTGACTGCTGCCCGAACATTCCGAGGGACGAGTGCCAGCGAGCAGCGCCGTGCCGGAAATAGGAATCACGGCGTCATGTACCTTTTCCATTACAGGGATACTGGCTTGAAGCGAGACTTGGGGGCAGTGTCCTACGTGGAGAGCCGCAGCCCAAACTCTGACGCGGCCGCGGCGGATATCGTCCACAGGCTGCAGGAGGCCGGCGTGAGGCGCGGGCAAATCCTGTGCATCGACGCGCATGCCAGCGACGGGGGTAGCGACGCCGTTTTTTCTGCGTTTTATTCGCGGCAGCTGGCGGACGAGGGCGCGCTGGAGGTGGAGATGACGGTCAAGAGAGAGGCAGACACGGAAGAGGGGTGGAGGGCGCTGTGTGTGCATGGGGCGGAGTGGGCGGAGGCCGTCGGTGTCCGGCAGAGCATTGTGTCGCTCACAGCTCTCCGCTCCAAGACGAGCAGAGTACTATACGCCTTCCATTACAAACAGCAAAAGACGGAGTCGAATGCGAGAAAATTTCACATCGACACGCTCGAATTAGCGAAGGGACTGGCGCCCTCGGGCGCCGAGGCGTCGAGCGCCAGCACCGACGTGGTCAGGTTTCCCTTCTCTGCGGACATGTTGATCAAGTGCACGCAGCAAGGTGCGTCGACAACGCAGCTCTTCTTGGAACGCAGCAAGGTGTTTGCCGATGCTGCGGCTCGAGCGCAAGTGCCCGGGCGGCTGCAGCGGGCGTCGGCGCTAGAGGTCGGAGATTGCGTGACAGTGCGCCACGCGAAGCAGTTCGTGGCCGGAAGCATCGTTGCGATCATTGGAGAGGAATTCCTCATCAAGCCTACAGACAGTGGCAAGATTTTGACGGCGTCCGCCTGTGATGTCTCGGTTGATGTCGCGGGCCTGCGCCGCAAGGAAGACGCGGTCGCGCAGGCATCGCACCAGCAGATGCTGCACGACAACGCGCTACAGATCATCGAGTTGTGCGAGTCCATTGCCTTCACGCCTTCGGGCGCGGGCACTCCTGCAGGCGCAGACGCGGCAGCGGCTGTGAGCATGCTGGTGGACTTGACCAAAAACGGTGTGGGCACTTGCGAAACCGCTGTCAGACTCGCGCGCAACATCCTGCAGCATGCGCAAACCTTTACAGTGGGCCACATTCAGGCTCTGCTGACAGCCCCGACAGACGGCACGCAGGGCCCTACTCAGGCGGAGGAGGGTGCGGGCGCAGGCGCGCCGCCGCACAAGGCGTCGCCTGATGTCGAAGACGAGGCTTTGTACACGGTGCTGGTGCAGCACATTCAGGGCGCAGACAGTGCCACGCCTTTGGTGGATTCGCCGGTGCCTGCGACACTGGCAGCCGTCATTGCCCTCCTTGAGCTCCCTGGCTTATCCCCTAGATCCCCCGGCAAGATAGACCTGGCAGACCTTGGCATGCTGTTGAACTTTTGGACGGTACTGCGCCCTGAGGAGAGAGGCGGGGCGCTGAAGGCGCCGGTGGAAAGCATGGCGTCGCTGCGACGAAGCCTCCAGCGCGCGGGCTCAGCAGTGGAAAATGGTGTCCTATACGAGGAGTGCGCCAAGTATTTGCTCCTTAGTGCTCTTCTTCGCGTGATTTCGCCGAGCCTCTCTGCTGGCGCCTCAGTCGAGGACGCGCCGTTGTTGGGGTTCTGGCGTGAGCCGGGAGAGGGGTTTGTGCTGATGAAGTTTTCAGAGCTGGTGGTTTCAAACGCGTCAATGTCCGCTGTGTTTACCCTCGAGTCACACGCGCGCATTACTGTTGGGGACCGGATCACCATAAACTCTCCCAATCAACACCGGCAAGGTGGTCAGACAGGCACAGTCATCAGAGATGACGAAACTTCGAATCCCTATATCGTGCGCTGGGATTCAGATGGCACTGAATCAGGATGGCTAGAAGCTGCACACGTCGAAAGGATCCTGGAAAAAGATACTCTCAAAGGGCACTTCGAGGGACACGAGTTGGTCTTCAGTATTGCATCTGGTGCAGGTGGTGAGGAGAAATCCTACCGCGGGAAGCTTGAAAAGCAGCGAGACTCGCTTGTCATCACAGGTAGTTGGCCTCAACCCTAAACCCTAAACCCTAAACACTAAACCCTAAACCCTCAACACTACCCTAAACCCTATACCCTATACCCTAAACAGGTGTTTTTGGTGAAGCCATCCCTTTCCAGCCTTTCCGAGGGGTATCCTCGGCATCAATTAAGCACGACAGCTGTCAGGTCAAGTTCAATGACTTTTCCACCATTCGCTCCGTCGCGCCATGTCCGGCGGGGAGCAAAGGGTACTATGAGCTTGAGATAATGGAGCTCTGTTCAGCTCCCCAGTATGGTTTTTGCAACGAGCGGTTTGACTTTGTTGAAAGATATATAGGTGAAGGAGTCGGGGATTGCGCCAATTCGTGGGGGGTAAGTCTCCCTCTCTCTCTGTCTCTCTCTCTCTCCGTGTGTGTGTGTGTGTGTGTGTGTGTGTGTGTGTGTGTATGCATGTATGGGTGCATGGGTGCATGTATGTATGTATGTATGTATGTATGTATGTATGTATGTATGTATGTATTTATGTATGTATGTAGGTAGGTATGTAGGTAGGTAGGTATGCATGTATGTATGTACACACACACACACACACAAACACACACACAAACACACACACAAACACACACACAAACACACGCACACACACACACCCACACACACACACACACACAGGTCGACGGAGTGCGATGTCAAGCGTGGTACATTGCATGCACGAAAGAGTGGCCGGTGGCTTGGCGAGTCGGCGACGTCATCGGCTTCGCGTGTGATCTGACCGACAAGCGCCAGATCCACGTGTCAGTCAACGGCAGCTTTGAGTCACCCAACGGATTGATGTTTCAGCTGGATTCAGATGATGTGCGAAACGGTCTTTTTGCAGCCATCACTGGCAAAGGGGGAGGGGTGCGGTATAACCTGCGCTCGGCATCTTTTCGGCACGAGCCCCCCGCACCTGACTATCGTGCGTGGATCGACTTTGGGGTTCAGGGGCAGGAGAGCGGCCGGGGAGGGTTCCACTTGTGTTTGGGAAAGGCATCAGAAAACCTGCAACAGGTTGGACGGAGCGCTTTGGACCTAGTGTCAGCTGTCGCCAAGGACCCAACAAGCTCAGGCATCTCTAGAGACATTGTCCCTTTTCTAGAGAATTGCTTGGTGCGCGCAAACGAGAGCTTGGTTCCGCTCTTGGCACCGTGTCTCAAGGCAGTGGACGACAGGCAAGTGCGTGGCATGCTGCTGGATCGTGAGAGTATCACAGCGTCGGACAAGGTGCTGCTCCACATGATGTCGAAAGAACCAAAGCAGTTCTGGGAGCACTTACTGTTTGCGTGTCAAGATCGCATTCCGTTCCTGCAAGACCTTGTTCGCGTGGCCATGAGCATGGATGGCGAAAAAGCAATCCTCAAAGCGTTCCGCATGTGTCTGTTCCACATGGTGGAGTGGCTCGTCGCGCGGTGGCATCCTCTGTCGTCGGAGGGCGAAGTGACGAAGGCGAGTGCCGTCGATTCCCTTGTGCACGAGGCGAGTGCGACGGTGGTGGGCGAGTTCGTGCAGGCCCTGACGCGGCTGCTTGAGGCCGCAGAGCGTGAGGGAAGCACGCAGCGATCGCAGTACCTCACGAATGTTCTGACGAGCGGTGGAATGTGTGAGGTGCTGCGGATGCTCTCCGTCCTGGGATACAGCATCGCCGCTGCCGAGCAGCACTCGATCAAGGTAGACGAACGTTTGCTGGGGTGGATTGCGTCAGCTGCTTCGCTGCTGGATCGCGCTATTTCTGCAGCGGAAGACGAGAGTGTCAAAATGCGACTATGGCCCTGTTGCGAAATGCTCGTGGCGGGTGTCGGCCAATCCATGTCGGAGATGATCTGGAGCAAGCAGGCGGCGCCGTTGCTCGAGCAGCACGATGTGCTATTTGCAGGCTCACGAAAGCTCATGAGTGCGCCTGCGTTCGAACATCTACTGTCCCGCGATTCCAAGGTAACCCCTAAACCCTAAGCCCAAAACCCTGAACCCCAAATCCTAAACCCTAAACCCTAAGCCCTGAACCTTGAACCCTTGCAGGAGGCGGCTATCATTGACAGCTTGGTGCAACGGAAAGTGGCAATACACATGTCCGCATCGCTTGACGACTTGGAGCGCCACGTCATCGTTCTGATCCTGTATCACTCGGACTCGGCAGTGATAGAAAAGGTGCTCGAGACGGAGGCTGCGGATCTGGACGAGGACACTGTCTGTCTCTGCACGCAAGCGTCCCTCAAGGCAAGGCAGGTCCGCCGTAACGTCATGGAGATCCGGAGCAGGCACTGCCAGACTCTACAGGACGATGAGGAACCAAAGCCGTGGGATTGGTTCACGGGGCCCTTCATCAAGAGGTGTCTCTTGCTGCTACGCTTATCACCGATGTGCGCGCCTGAAAAGGCGCCCGCCCCCAGCGATTCGTCTTCGCAAAGCCTCTCCACGTTCCGCGGCGCCGCCGCGCGGTTGAGGAAAAGCCAGTCAGAAGGAGCGGCGTCCCTGAGCAAGATGTTTCCGTTGCAGAAGAGTGTCTCCGATGCGAGCTGGGACATGACCTTGCTCACGTTGCATTCGCACCACGTTCATCGGCGTCTGCAGCTCCATGAGCGTTCAGCGGACAAGACCCTCGAAAACATCAAGGCCCTTACCGTATTCCTCGTGGATGTGGATGCAGATGCCGATGCGATCAGCGCAGAATTGGACAAAATGCAGGCCAAGGCCGACTACCATAAGCCTCTGTACACAGCCGTTGCGCATGAGCTGCTGGGCCCGAACACCTCGCTCGAGTTGAAGCTGCAGTGGGCAAAGTGCACATGGCAAGCAGCATCGAGGATCACAGACTCAGTGGAGCATCGTCCTCCCCCCGTGGATTGCTCAGATGCTTCCGAAGATGTTCAATCTTGGTTTCAATCCCGCCTCCTCAGCCGTGTCCCACGGTCGGTTCGCCTCGAGTGCTCCTGCGGCAGTGACAGCAGCGGCCCCGCGAAGATGAGGCTGTATGCGCGCTGCATTTGGTCTGGAGGTGCCTCAGAGTGGCTAGCTATCTCTCGACTCCCCCGCAGGGGACTTAGCCTTGAAGTCTCAATGGAGAAGCTCGATGAGAATGCGCGAACCCCCCTCCAGGTAGAGTTGGGCTTCGTGGTCGGCAGAGGAGGAAAGATCAAAATACAGGACGCCAGACTTGTGATCGAGGTCACGGCGAAGAGAATTGCGGAGACAATTTGGTGCGAAGACCGTGATTTCAAGCCCACTTCCAACCTCTTGCTGAGCAGGTTGGGTGAGTTGATGCCCCACGATGAGTCGGCAGTCAAGCTCCTTACGGTGCTTCTGTCTGGAGCTCACGCCGAGGACGGCTCATTCCTTGCCTCGTCTCTAATTTTTGAGAATCTCAGACGTGCTGTCAGAGGTCAGGTAGTTGACGCAAAGACGATCGCTAACCTCGCACTTTCTTTTTTGCTGCACGCTGAGGCGTGGAAAGGCGACGGTGTCAATCCTCTGTTTGCCAAGTACACTCATGAGGTGTTCTGTCTCGCAGTCCAGCAGCTGGTGACTGAGTTTCCGTCTGCATCTAGCGATACGGCAAAGAAGAGGAAGCACATAAGCGCAGCTCTCACTACAATTGCACGCGCGCTTACTTCGATGGGCTCAGGCAGTGTGCCTCTCGTTTCCGGCGTTTTTATGGACACGATCTGGGACGTGCTTGTTTTAATTGACCTGGACGCCCCCCGGGTTGCAATGCTCACATGGTGTAAGATGTTGATGACGTCGCCGGAAGTGAGCGAGGCCGTGATCAGCTCGCTTGCGATCAAGCTGCACTGGCTCGTCATTTGGTGCTCGCCAGAACGCAAGATCTTCTTATCGGGGCCGCAGGAATCGGGCCTCTCCCCGCGATTTAAGCCGTCAGTTGCTGTACGGGCAGGGGCGGCTCACTGTCTGCGGGCTCTGGCGGCGCAGACGCATCCCGGTGCTCTGTTGAATGACAGTCTGAGCCGGGAGATGGGGCAGCAAGACCATGACTCGCGCGACCTTGCCTTTGTTCTCAGTCTGGCAGGCACCTTGGACATCGTCAGTGCGCCGAAGCATGTTTCTCTCCCTGCCTTGCGGGCCAGCGTCTTGTGTGCCGAGACCCGCGCAAAGCTGCTCGAAATTTGCAAGAAGACTCTCCGCCGGCGCCTCTTCTGGGAGGTAGACGACGCGCCGGTGACGCGCGAGAGCTTGCGTGCCCTTGTTTTCGCAGTCAGGGCTCTGCATGCCCTCAAGCAGCTGGTGGCCGCCGACCTTCAAGGCGCAGGGCCAGGTAAACACGGTTCCACGCTGGCGGCGGAGGTGTACGGGGATGCAGACCTCATGCGACGTTTGGCAGAGTTGGCCACTATGAAAAGGGGCAGTATTCCGTCGACCCGGAGCCTGGAAGAGATCATTGCGAAAGATTATGCGGTGCTGGAGGGGGCGCGTATGGTGCTCGAGATGGATGGCCTGATGGCTTCGCAGCTGGTCGCGCAAGAGCCCGATCGCACAAGCCTGACCGCGATCGCGGGAGCCGCTGGGGATGTCATGCCTCTGCAGGAGCTCGAGTCCAAGTTTCAGGCGCTGGTTGGGACAGATAGATTTAAAGGGCATTCGCAACGTGTGCAGCGACAGAAACCCGATGCAAAGGAGCAGCCGAAGCAGAAAGTGTCAAAGGGGCAGGTTTGGGATACCACAGGCAACGCCTTTGCACTAGCGTGCGACCTTGAAAAGGAGCTCCTTGGATTTTGCAGCGGCCTCATGTTGATCCAAGGCATGGAATACGACTTGACCGCGTTGCCGGCTGTGCCCGCAATGCGTGGCGTGTGGGACCATCTGTCAGCTTCAACCCTGGTCACGGTGCTAGCCAGGCACTTTGAGGATGCGCAGAGCCCTGATACTCGGGCCATCTTCCGGGCCGGCCCATGTGCGAAGCAGGACTTGTTGATGCCGGTCCAGGCTTGGATTAGGGGCAAAATGGCGTCCAAGGAAGCATCGGCGCTGGATGAGCTGTCCATAGAATGCCTGATGGCCTTCGAACAGTATGCCGCCGTGCGCACAGCTGCGTTGCGGCGTACGCTTCCGTGTGGTACAGGGGATGACCGCATTTCATGTGCGGCCGTTGTGTGGCAGGAAGATTCTGGAGCGCAGGCGAAGACGTTTCGTCTTACGGAGTTTTCCACCGTCGCTGGCGCTTCCGACTTCGTTGTGGAAAAATGGGCGCAGAAGTGCCTGGCGCGCATGTATGTGCTGACGCGCGAAGACTCGATTTGGCGTGTAGATGAGGTTCGATTAGGCGACTCGTGTCTCGATTTGGCTCGATTTGGCGACTTGCTCTGCACTTCTGCTGACAACGAGCAGAGCCCGGATGCTCTGGACGCGTGGATTCAGTCTAACCTGATCTCATGCGAATTGACGCAGTTGCAGTGGATTGCGCCCAAGAGTACCGACAGCAGAGGCAGCGTTGAGTTGACTGGGTCTACGGTCACGTACATGGCCGTAGACTCAGTCGACACAAGGCTGCCATCCTGTAATGTGCTGTCCGGGAAGGCAATCACGCACGGGCGCCACGTGTTTGAATTTGTGATGCACGCGATAGGTGGCGCGGTATCGTGTGGCGTCACGTGCCAGAAGGAGATTGCAGGATATGAAAAAAACCCGCGAAATGAAGAACACAGCTGGATGTATTTCTGTGGTCGAGATGCCGACGAGGTTGGGCTGTGTCTGGCTGGTGTAGGGTTGTCCCCAGAAAGGATCCAGGATGGAGACACCATTGGCCTGGTCGTTGATTTTTCTTCCAGGAGCCTTGAATTCTTAAAGAATGGGAAAGTTCAAGGTGACTGTCTCATCCCAGAACATGTCAAGGAGCTTTATCTTGCCACGTGCTTCGATAGAGCCGGCGGTCAGGTTGAAGTCCGCGCGTCCGGGGTGGCGCAGGAGGTGCAAAGACTGCTGGCCAAGGATTCGAACAAGTGGGGAAGCAATCCGAAAAGAGACCCTGAATGGCTCAAGAAACTGCAGTCCGAAATGTCGTCAGGACCCGAGGCGATTTGCCAAACGCCCAGGGGCATTGGCCTGGCGCTGGTGCTCGCAGAGAGCATGCAACAGACGGGTGGCTTTACCGGCAGCCAGATCTCGCGCGTGCTGGAGGCAATGGCGACATGCGTGTTCCTCAGTGCCGACGCCGACAGCAATTTCACCCCTGATAAACAACTCGCACGGCTGGAGGTGGGCATGAAGGTGCGCTTGACAGACAATTATCTGTCCATCCCTGGCAGTGAAGCACGCCGCGGCCCTCTGCGACCCGGCGATGTTGGAATTCTGGTAGCAGACGACAGGAGCAGCAACCCATACCATGTGCAAGCTAGTAACGGCACCACCCACTGGTATGAAGTAGGAACCATTGAAGAGGCGAAAGACAAAGCAGGAACAGAGCATGAAACCGAAGACAAACTTCTGGCGTGCATCAAAGCCATGATGTTGAGCGAGTGCGCCTCTGGGAGCATCGAGCCTGGACCTTACTTGGGCAAGTTCCTCGGGCTGATGCGGTCTACCCAACTAAAAGCTGCTCTCTCAGAGTCATGCGACTCCAGCCTCGATTTTGTCATCGCCTTCGACAGAAGGCAACAGCCTGAGGGGAATCTGGAAGAGCTGCTGAAGCCATGGATTGACCAAGAGAGCTTCCCCTCCTCCTCTTCCCCCACCTCCCCTTCTGCTGCAGCTGCTGGCGGTGAGCAAGATGAGACAAATGTGCCAGAAACTCCACCTGCGCTGTCTCATCGCGAGCTCATCGCAGGCTTGCAAGGACAATACCTGTGCGCAGAGGGCTCGCGCATCCGCATTGCCCCAGTGCAAGGACGGGTTGCCTTCGTCTGGGAGGACATGGAAAGGTATGTCGAGTGGGAGCTGGAACCTGAAAGGGTGGGTGATAATCTTTATTCGACAGTAGGCTTAAATGTTTCGGCTTCCTGCCCATTTCATGAAGAGGGGCATGTGTTTCTCATACTCGAGTGGAGCGGCCTGTCGGCTAGCAAGCTACACGGACCCTCCGGCGAGATCTATGAGCGCGACAAAACAAGCGCTGGCGACACGCCGAAGAGCCTGGCCATCGAGCACGTCTCGAACGTTCTCAAATTTCAAATGGCTTTGGACGCCCTGAAAACCCGGAAGCCGTTTCCGGCTTGGCTCATCGAGACAGCCAAAGAGGAAGAAGTAAAGCGGGCGGCCAAGGCTCTGGAGATCAGAAAGGCCAGGGCTGCGAAAGCCGCAGCCTTGGAAAAAATGTACCAAAATTTTACGATCGAAGGAGCGTCCAGGTACAACTCGGCCTACTACTGCAATGTAAGCATCAGCTTTATGAAGGGCAAGACCCCGGACATGTCCATAGTAAAGGTGCAGTATGAAATCCGGGGTGATAACTCCTTGGGGGCTCTTCAAGATCCCGAAGATTCCAGGTTGTCTGTGGACAACAGGATACTCAGACCAGTCAGGACACGCCGAGATCGAGAGTCGCCGACACAGATCGTGGGCCAACTAGAATACGAAGCCAACATCTCCGTAGGAAGCCGCGTCGATTTCACATTCGGAAGCGGGGGCTATTCCTCTGTCGGCGCCAGGTGCGCTGAGAAAGTGATGAAGAATGACGAGGGCAATCAAGTGAGTCTTGGCGACGACAGTTTTCCTGGTCATATCGGTTCTGATAAGTATTATTGCGGACAGCGCAGACAAATCCCTGGCAGCGATGGGCAATGCGGCCCCACGGCCGGGCCACAATGTGCCTCATGCCTTCGCTACCAGAACGCTCATTCCGGTGACGCGGGGAGGCCGCTGGCGGAGGCGGCAGCGGCAGCAGACGACCCACAACCCGAAGCCGAAGCAGCAGCGGGCACCGGCGGGCAGGCCACGGACAAGCAGGCAAGCGAGCAGGCAAGGGATGCAGCACCATCATCTGCAGACTGGGCACTTGCGGCAGACAATGCGCAGTGGGATCCAGCAATGGATCACATACTAGGGAAATGTATCGCCCGAAGTGCGCAGGAGGCTGCGCCGACGGGCGAGAGGCTCAAGGTGGGCATGAGGGTGCGCTTGACCAGAGATTACCTCTCCATTCCAGGCGAAGCAAGCGGCGGCCCTCTGCGCCCTGGAGACATTGGCATTTTGATTGCGGACGATCACAGCAATATGCCGTATCACGTGGAGTTCGACGGCCAGCGTCACTGGTTCGTTTCATTTCTCTGTGCCTTCTGTAGTTCCAAAGAGTGTGCTCGTGCTTGTTTTCGATGTTTGGTGTGCTCTGCCCTGCCTGTCGGAGGCGCGAGAGTGTGGATGCTGATGTGCTGATCCGTGTCGATGATGTTTGCAGGTATGAAGAAGGGACCATAGAAGACGTTCGTGCAGTGCAGATTTGCACGCTGGAGCTTCCCTCACCCGAGAGCGAGCCCGCATTTGCAAGCGTGTCTGAGAAGGCGATCGGGGCGCGCGCAGAAGTGCTGTGTGCGTGTGCTGCTGTGTTGAGCAAGGGAATGCGGACGCTGGAATTCCGCGAATATCTGCAGCCGGGCAGCATGGCGAACGCCCTTTACACTAACCCGTGCGCCCGAGGTCTAGTTGAAAGTGCCATCTTCGATCTCTTTGACGAGGGGCTTGGGAAAGTGAAACGTGAGAGAGAAGGCGAATTCCCTACGTTTCAAGTGAACAGAGGAATTTTGCCCGCAGATCAGCGCAAACGTGGCAACACTGTGTTCAGTCAAGCATTCGAGAAAGTCGGCAAACTGCCGGACAAATACCCGCTGCTGTCTGCTGCCGCCAAGGGTGTTGGATTGATGTTTTGGGAAATCAAATTCGAAGGTGAGGGGGGCGTCGATTATGGTGGGCTGTTCCGTGATTCGCTGAGAGAGATCTGCGCCGAGCTGCAGTGCCATGGAGCCCTGCAGCTTCTCGTTCCCTGCCCCAACAACAAATACGCGGTAGCTTTGAACCAGGACAAGTGGATTCTCAACCCTGCGCGCAACAGCGAGAGAAACTTGGCGGAATATGCCTTTATTGGGCGAATTCTCGGCGCGTCGATACATACTAAGTCATCCATCGAGCTGGATCTTGCGCCGCATGTGTGGAAGCAGCTGTTGGGGCAGGCGCCGACGCTGGAGGACATCCTCGCCATTGATCAGCGCTTCAAGGCTTCGTGGGTCGCTGCTTCGTCGGCCGAGACGCCTGAAGCCTGGGAAGCATTAGAGAGAGAGTGGCGCGTGTATGACTGGAGGAAGGGGGGCATGACAAGTCTGTCAGGAGAGAGCGGGCGAGTCTCATTCCAAGATCGTGCCAGATTCATGGACATGTGGAAGGAATTCCGACTGTCTCATGAGCAGCTGGCGGCTCCGCAGGCCAAGGCGATGAGGCAAAATTTCTGAGAGTGTAATGTGAAAACTTATCCTGTGCCTTGTACGTTTGGGTCTTACTGATACTTTTGAGAGCGTCTGCCAGTGAAGGATTTCTCTCCAACTGTCCGCGAGAGATGATGCCTTTTATGGAGTGGACCGATGTCCAGCGCCGGGCATGCGGCTCGCCAGAAATTCCCGTCGAGGACCTCAAGGTCTCTCTCTTGCGCTCCCCCGCCCTCTCGCAAGCCAGCACGCGCGCGCACTGATTCACTCCACTCGATGTCTATGTCTGTACATCTTAACCCCCCCCAATACCCCTTTCGTGTCCGTGGTCCCCGCTCCGTTTGCGTAGGCGATAACCCAGTACTCGGGATTCACCGCTGAGCACCCAGTGGCGAAGATGTTTTGGAACGTTTTTGAATCATTCACGAACGATGAGCGTCGCTTGCTTCTCCTGTTTACATGGGGCCAGGCAGTAACTTTCGAAAGTCAGCTGTACACACATTTCTACACAGTTCACCTGTTCAATATGCCAGCACACTAACGCGTGAGCACTTGGCCAGTCTCGGCTGCCGCCTTCCGTCGGCGGCATGCACATGAAGCTCACGTTGGCGTCGGCTTCCGACAGCCACCTGCCGACAAGCCACACATGTTTTTTTGCGCTAGATCTCCCGCAGTACTCGTCCGAAGCCATCATGCGCGAGAAGCTCCTGTTTGCCATCCAGTTCTGCAAGGCGATTGACACTGACGTGCGCGTCACGGATGGTGTGCTGGGCGCCATTTCGAGTGAGGAGGAGGTCATGGAAGACGCCGACGAAGACCATGCCAGCAGCCAAGAGTACCAGGAGACTCCTGAATGGCCCTGGGAGCAGCGCGTGGAGTTGCATTCCTCGCGGCATACGGATGCATCGGCAGCAGCGGCCAACGTGCTGTGCTTTCCGGCAGACGCGCCCAAGTTCATGTACCTTGAGTCCGACGTGCAGCGGGCGCGGGAGCTGCTGGCGCATACAGCCAGCTGGAGTCTGGCAGAATTCAAACCAGGTATCACGACAACTTCAGGCGCGCCCGCCTGGCACAGCGGCTTAGCTCAGCCCCTCGACCAAGCAGCGGCCGTAACCGTAGAGGGCGGTTACGGCCCCCTCCGCCTGCTCCGTGGGTGTATGGCGCAGCTGTACACGACATGGCAGCTTCCGAACGCGATCGACGGCTGCCTCAATCTACGCCAAGCTAGGGTGACCGCAAACTCGCTCGAGGTCTTGAAAGGCGGCGCTGCCGCCGCAAGCGCACCAAACATTTGGCATGACGCCATGGGTCGCCTTGTCGTTCAGGACGGCGTTGGTCGGATGCGCGTGTTTGGGGCGTGGAACGCCGACACTGGAAGGAATGCAGACACTGCAACTCCTGCCCCTGATTTCATGAACAACACGGCACCGTCAAGCTTTCTGACAACGTCGGGCGTCAATGTAGTTGGCGTCTTGCCCTTGTCAAGCGGAAGGCACGCGTTCGAGTTCGTGGCCTATGATGGAGTGCAAAGCACCGAGGTCTTGTCCTGCGGCCTCGTCTCTGCGCCCATTAGCCCCGCAGACCAGCGAGCTGGCGAGCTTGGCCCTTTTCTGCACGCGCAAGTGGGCGATCGGGTGGTGCGAGGTATCGTGTCTCTCTCGCGCGCGCGTGCTCTCTCTCCCTATCTCTCTCTCCCTCCCTGCCTCCCTCCCTCCCTCCCTCCCCCCTCCCTCTCCCTCCCTCTCCCTCTCCCTCCTTCTCTCTCCTTCTCTCTCCCTCTCTCTTTCTCTCTCTCCCTCTTTCTCCCTCTTTCTCCCTCTTTCTCCCTCTTTCTCCCTCCTCTCTCCCTCCTCTCTCTCTGTCACAAACACGTTATACACAAACACCTCATACACACGTACCACCAACACATCACGCCCTGCTCAAAAACATCTCGCTCCCCATACTCGAATGACTAAACACCTACACACAGGCCCTACCTGGGGGGACAGAGGCGATGCCGATGGAGGTCCAGGTGCTATGGGCACGGTCAAGGCCATCAATCCTCCTGGCGACCCCGAAGGAGTGGTCTGCGTACACTGGGACGACCGCGAGTACAAGGCCGAGGACGACAAGTACTGCATGGGATACCGCGGCCGCTACGATGTGCAGGTCGCCCTGCGACCGCGTACGGGGACTGATGCACTGGCGTGGAGCTTTTCGAGCTGCAGCCCCAAGGCTGGCAAGACAAGCGCTGGCGTCATGTGGCCGGAGGCGATGGGGGTCGGCGGTAATTTCGTGAGGCGGGTAGCTTGTTCGGCACCAGCGGCTGGTGGCAATGCAGCTTTTGGCTTTGTCGTTGACTTTGAAACGCGGACGCTCTCCTTTTTCTTGGTTAGCTGTCGATGCAGATGCCTCGATTCTGCCGCGCGTGAGCCGCGCATGAGCGTGCGCTGTGATACCCTGTCCTTGATGCGCATGACGGATATGTGTGAGCAGAATCGGGAACTGGTCGCCGAGAGCGCGCTCTTGCAAGATGTCTCAGAGCTCTACCTTTATGCGCGAGTCCGCTCCCGCGTCAATCAAGCCACCCGGCTCGAAGTCTTCCCATGGGATGAAAGGGTGGGTAGCGTAGCCTGTGTGTGTGTTTCTTTCTTTCATGTGACGCTATCTTGTCAGGCACAAGCTCCGCGGTTGTGCGCTGAGTCTCTGAAACGTGTATGCGTGTCGCAGGCATCGTGCGATGCTGCCGTGCAGCGGGTGTACGGCAACAACCCCATGCTGCGGCTGGAAGAGACGGTCAAGCAGGCATGAACATGGCCCTTAGCGCCTGCGGCAGCTGGGGGCAGATGGCGAGGAGAATTGAGATGGGAGTCGATGCATGAGGAGGAAGAGAAGGTTTATTGACTGTCTGTAACGAATGACAGAAGGTAGGAGAGGTGGCGAGATGAACCCCCCAGCGACTCTCGTTCTGGGATTGAGTGCATTCGGCATTTGCACATGCGACCTATTAAAACCCTTATAGAAACCCGTTCAACCCTCCGCGAGAGACAAAACCCTACCAGAGAGAGAGAGAGAGAGAGAGAGAGATTTAACAGGAAACAATGTCCATACCAAAAGAGACTTGCTCGCGCTGACATGTGATTACGAAACTCTACTCCTCTTATACAAATTCTCTCTATCTCTCTCTCTATCTTGTGCAACCCAAACTACCGCTTAGTACTCTACATAATATATGAGATTACTAGTGGGCAATCTCATGTAATAGAAGACCCTGAACTGGTTGGTAATTAATCTTATACAATAGGCCCCGCTCCTCCTAGTTCGCTATGAAAAACCTTTCCTCCTCCTCCTCCTCCTACTCTTTGCGCTCGGGGTCTTCCTCGTTCACGGCATTAGCCCCTGAATAAACTTTCCTCCTCCTCCTCTTCCTCCTCCTCCTCCTCCTTTTCCTTGCACCAATAGTGTTTACGAATTGCCACTCCCTTGCGCATCCTCCCTGCAACCCCCCGCCCCTCTGCCCTGAAACGACGCCGATGATTGCGTCGGAGGGCCTCGCACATGCTGGTACACATGAAACACACACACACACACACACACACACACACACATCCCAGGGAAAGAAAACAGTTATGTTATTCAAACGCCTCTCTCTCTCTCTCTCTCTCTCTCTCTCTCTCTCTCTCTGTGTGTGTGTGTGTGTGTGTGTGTGTGTGTGTCTCTCTCTCTCTCTCTCTCTCTC
>Ga0115006_10001088_pt1 | contig 16381 bp, 13 predicted proteins | sample ArcOceMetagenome_3_FD_88943 | JGI IMG/M metagenome (GOLD analysis project Ga0115006, IMG submission 88943) | Marine eukaryotic phytoplankton communities from Arctic Ocean - Arctic Ocean- Svalbard ARC20M Metagenome | ecosystem: Environmental > Aquatic > Marine > Oceanic | place: Arctic Ocean...
AACCTGTCACGGAAACCAAGACTCCCCTCTCACCTAGTGCCTGCACGGGCAGTCGCCTGCCGGTCCTAACGAGAACGGGAGGAAAGCAAATTCTCCAAAGACCAAAGAGAGTGGAGACGATATGGGTAGCAACGTCTAGTATGTAGGTCCAGGGCTAGTGTAAATACAGATTCCAAGGAATTAAAGGGGTGAGGGAATCATGGTGAGTATGTGGGCCGGTGCTGGGGATCTGCCCCGAGCATCTGCGACGATTCTGCGTCTGCACCTCATCTTTTTGCACTATACTGCTTCCTGATGCGGTTATCCTGGCAGATGATCGTGCCCCGCACGCTGCCTGCATTGTCAAAAACTCAAAACTCACTGGAGTCACTGACCGGACTCGGGGTCATTCACTTGACTCGGTCCCGGGGCCCTAACCAGGTGACCTGTCACGGCAACCCAGCCTCCTCTCGCTTAGAAGCCTGCCCGAGCGGCAGCCGGCCGGCCCTTCCGAGAAACGGAGCTTCGTAAACCCTTTGAAACGGAGCCGCTTCGTAAACCCTTTTATGTCATAAGGTAAGGCCTAAGCCTGAAGCCTTGCAGGCCTAAAATCAATGACGTTGATCAACTTAATAATTGCACCTGGTCGCTTCCGAATATGGAGTCATTGTAACGTCCGCCGGCGGACTTGCGACCCCTTGGGTCGACTTGCGACTTGCTTCGACGTCGCTGCGAAGAAGAATGCGGGGACGTGGCCTGAGACTGATATCTCTCGTGGCGATCCTCTGCACTCTTTCGAAGGTGTCGGCCGCAACGACGTGCGGGGACGGGGTGCAGGAAGGGGAGGAGGAGTGCGAAGACGGAAATACCGTGAGACATACCTCAGAATACTGTGTTTCCCGTCTTTGTACTCCCTTCTCCCCGTGAGACATACCGTGTCTCGCACTCCTTCTCCCCGTGAGACATATCGGTGCGTCTCTGACTCCCTGCTCCAGTAGTTGGTCGCCGAGGCTTGACGGTCTGAATCTGTTTCACAGGTTGCGGGGGATGGCTGCGACATGCTGTGCCGCTGCGAGCAGCATCCGTGCCAGTTCACTGTCAGCCACCCGTCGGTGAACCTGGCGTCGGTTGTGTCCAAGCTTGCGCCCGGGGCCACCGTGTCACTCGTAGCAGGCGTGTATGCGGGCGACGATAGCTGCGGGTGGAGTGTGGTGTCTGTTTTCGGGTCTGGCGACAGGGCCATCACCGTGCGCGGTGCGGCGCAAGGCGCATCGGTTATCGACTGCAAGCACATCGGGCCTGTGGTGGCGGGCGTCGTGAGTGGCACCCGCCTTCGTTTCGAAAATTTACACTTCAAGAACGCGCACATCAGTGGCAGCGGCGGCGCCGTCGTGCGGGCAGCGCAGGGTAGCCACGTCGAGATCGAAAACTGCATGGTAACAACGGCAGCAGGTGACGGTGAGGGTGGAGCAGTGGTAATCAGCAACAGCAGCCTGATTGTGAGGGGCTCGTATTTTGAAGAAAACAGTGCTCTGGGCAGCGGTGGCTCGCTTGCGATTCTCAATGGCGGGCACGCGACCCTTTTAGACAGCACGTTTACTTCCTGTCATTCATCACAAAACGGCGGGGCTCTGCGGGTTGCAGGGAAGAGCACGCTCGTCTTGGAACGGATGCGCTTTGTGCTCAATAGCGCTGCGGCCTTCGGCGGGGCAATTCACGTCTCTCGTAGTGTCGTGACAGGGTGCACCATTGACTTCTTGAACAACACAGCCTACGTAGCCGGGGCGTTGCTAGCCGATGACGGATCTGTGCTCCGGCTCACCAGCAATGACCCAGACTTGCCCATTCGAATCGTTGGGAACTCTGCTGTTTGGTTTGGGGCCGTATGTGTCATGTGCGGAACGGATCCCAGTAGAGCATGCACGAGATCCAAACTTGTCTTGTCGGGAGAAGACGGTAATATCCTCGTCCAAGACAATCATGCAGACGGATGGGGGGCAATTTCTGTAGCTTTTGACAGTCATGGCATCATCAGGGGTAACGTTGACATTAGTCGAAATTCCGCGCAGTTCTCTGGCGGGTTGAGCACTTCGGCAGGTTCTCTGACTGAGATTTATGACGGTGTCAGGTTGTGTTGCCGACCTTAGCCCCCGTGCCTGATGCGTGCTGTATGTGTCTTTGCGTGCGATTATGCATAATTGCAAAGTACATGTACATATATGTTGACCTAGTCCTTCCCGTTCTGTCGCGCTACAAAACAAAATCAGTATTCACAACAACATGGCGTGGGGGGATGATGGAACTGGAGGTGGGTTTTGCGGTGGGATTTGCAACGTTGATGCCGGATCGGGTAAGGACGTGCATCTGTGCCTGTGCCTGTGCCTGTGCCTGTGCCTGTGCCTGTCTGTGCCTATTTGCCTGTGGAGGAACTACAGTACTGTAGACGTATGTGAGTGTATAGAAACTATGTTCTTGCCCTGCGTAGATCTCGTCATCAGCGGGCGGGTGATGATTGAGAATAACCACGCAAGACTTCAAGGAGGAAACATTAATAATGGGGAAGGGGCGTCTCTGTATCTGAGGTGAGCCGCTTCGCTTTCGCTCGCTCGTCCTCTGGTCGCGGGCCAGCTGAGTTGTGCACCAATCCCTCTTTGTGCCACACTTGATTTTGCACCCGCCAATTTACACCCTCCCACAGATTTGACCTCCCCTGCCACCTCTGTGATTCCCAGAATTAACACCCTTATCCACGGTGAAAACAGCAACGGCGTCACTATCCGCGGGGGCGCAAGCGAGTCGGGGGCCGGGTTTTTTGATGGGGGGGGTAACCCTGATACGGGACTTATTTGGATGGAAGATGTCAGGATCACTGACAATGCCGCTATTTTACAACTTGAGGACTGCATGGTCAAGTCCACCATGTCTGGCGACCTCACGAAGGCCACGGGGGGGGGAGCTAAGTTTGTGGGAAGACCTACGCAGCTAACTCGCGTCCTTTTTTCCAACAATTCTGCGTACTATGGAGGTGGGGCTATGATTGACAGCGGAGCTGAGGTGTCGCTCACTTCTTGTACGTTCGTTGGGAATAAGGCACATACAATGTCGAAATGTCAGCTGTATAGACATCGCTTTGCATATGTCGCAGAAACGATATGTGTGCAAATATATCATACTGACGCATGGTGCGTTGTGTTGTGTCTCGTTTGTACGCGCACGCAGGCATTCTTCGGCGGTGGCCTGCAGGCAAGTGGCAAACATGCGATCGTCGAGATTAGATCGAGCGTGTTTGAGTCAAACGTTGCGCTTGCGGAGGGTGGGGGAATGTACGTGTCCGGCAACGCTCAAGTGAGATTCAACAATTCCGTCGTAACTGGGTGCACAGCGCACGTGCATGGCGGCGGCGCCTCTCTGAGAGATGACGCCATTTTAACCTTGACAAGTAATCTTTTCTAAATTCTTTGTCGTCATCAGAATGGTAGAGACAGAGAAGTTCATTTGAAGTGTACACAAATCGTAGTCTACTTGGATGTTTCCAGGCGCTCATGATGTCGACTCTGCTTCCAGAGTCCACTGCATCTGACCTGTGAGAGCTTGTTACAGATGCGGTTGCGATCCGAGACTGTCGGTCCTTGCATGGAATAGGCGGCGGGCTTTTGGTTGCAGGCAGCCACCTCAATGTCATTGGTGAGCCCAACGAGCCTGTGATCATTGAAAACAACATTGCAGTCAACGGAGGGGGAATTGGGTTTATGGCGGAAGTTGGTGAGACTTAATTCTTATAAACATTCTGAGCGATGCTGTATGCTTGCAAGATGAGTATCATGACTATTTTACGCTGGCATGTATGGGTATGTGTGTGTGTGTGTATGTGTGTGTGAGTGTGTGACAGAGGCCTTTGACAGTAAAGATACAGGAGCGCAGTGAGCAAGTGAGAGGCGCGTCTAGTCGGCATGCACCATCTACATACATCCATATACACACACATGCACACACAGAACATTTCACGTTGGGAGCATGTGTGCATGACCGAACTAAAAAAAAGCACCTAAACTCCAAGGCACCTAAACTAAGTAGCTACAGTCTTCACGCTCTCTTTCTCTCTTCTTCTTCCTCTCTCTCCCTTCTTCTTGCTCTCTCTCTCTCTTCTTCTTCCTTTCTCTCTTTCTCTGTCTCGCTCTCCCTGTGCGAAACAGCGAGACAGCAAATTGCACACGCTGCGAATGCGCATGTGGGACTGGTGGTACTTATCCATGCATCCAGATTGCCCAGCAGAAACTGAGAAGCAATGTCTCGTGATTTGTGCAGCGCTTGATGGCAATGGTATGACTGTCATCCAGCGCAATGTTGCAAATTTCAGAGGAGGGGGACTATACGGTCCTTTGCTTTGAATGCTTTTCTTCAACACGCGCGCGCGCACACACACACACACACAAACATTTGTATGTGTGCACGCACGTGCACGTGTGCGTGTGTATGTGTGTGTGTGTAGTACGGAATAATCTCTTTTGAAGATAGGAGAAGAATGGATGGATGACTACAGGCTATGTGTTCTTCCATCCCCACACTCCTGAACAGGAATCTCTTCCTTTGCGTTACTCAGAATTGGCAACCAGCACAAGCTTGAAATCCAGGTGCGTGTATTGTGACTATCTGAGGAAGACAGTCTGTGCTTGCGATTGTGTACATGTGGCGCATGCGTTAATCGACTACCAAACGTTCGACTGATTACAATTCTTGCTTCTCAAGGAGAATGAAGCGCAACGGGATGGGGGAGGAATGGCTCTAGCCCAGGGAGCTCAGGTCATATTAAGTTCGCTGGAGTGCGACACAAAATGCACATCTGGAATGCGGAAAAATGGCATGCGCGACCTCGATTGTATGACAGCTGCGTGCAATTGGGACGATGGGGCTTGCAATTACCTGTAAAATACAAGAAAAGTTTGTGTAATGCCATCCTTGATCACGCCCGTTCTTGCACTCTTGTGTTCAGTTTGCGGGCGCATGATGCGGTTTTGATCATTTTGGTAGGTTCTTCAACGCGGGATCACATGCTGCTGAGTCATGCAGCTGCATGCTGCATACGTACATGGCTGTGGAGCCATGGCGTGGTTGTGGGGCGGATGATTGGAACTGCTTTTCTGGTAAGTGCTAATCACGGGCTTTCTGTCATTGAGCAAGTGCCCCCCCTCTATTCTGATGTCTCCTCTTGTTAGTTGTGGATCATTGTGTCACTGGATCTCTATCTCCATCTCTATCCCTATCTACATATATTCAGATCTATATCTACATCTACATTGATTGGGTGGGTATATTCAGGCCAATGGCCTGAGGCAAATGGCCTGGATGCACGATATGCTGCAATACGTGTAACGCACCTTGACGACCTCGCACTAGCGGACAGTCTTTTCCTCGAAAGATCAGAAAGATATAGAATATGCAATATCAAGAATGTGTATTGTACATGCAACGCAGGCTTGCGTCCTACATCCATGCATAAACAACAGTCATACGTATCTACATACACTCAAACATAAATACACGCATGTGACACACATCCACATGCATGCACGGGGGCATTGGATTTTTGCTTCGGACCATTTTTTACACGGGACGTTTGACGCACCTCCAGCGTCCTGTGACTGGCAACCATAGTAAAGTTCTCAAAAGTCATTGCTGATTGTTCATGAGATAGGTTGTCATCTCACGCCGTTTCGTATTTGCCTTATTCTGATTGGTGGAACCGTCTGCAGCGGGAGTGCTTGCTCAACTGTAAAGCATGAACTACGCCAATGCCCGATGGTGCTCGTGGTTTTTAAATTTCATTGAAAAATGAATGATAAATATATGATTGAACAAAATACGTACTTAATAAAAATAACATAATTTATTTTTCATGCTGACTGCAGTGCCTTGCGTTAAATGCGCACATCTGCACGAGCTCCTGCGTTTGCAATGGCAGAAAGCAATACAAGCAGCATTTTCATGGGATGCATGCATTCTCCTCACTGTAATACACCATGCGCGTGTGTTTTATTTTCTTGATCGAATCAATGCACGCCGTGCGTATGCTTGCAGCTCACGTTTCTTGCTCGTCAGAGACATTGTGAGTCAAAGACTCACAATGCAAATAAAACGCACAGTTCGATGCCCTGGCTTATGATTCCTTGAAGGCCGATCCGGGCCTCGTATATGTCAAGAAAGGTTCGACAAACACATCTCCAATTCCCCCCTTTGCTTACAGCATTCCTGTGCACAGAACTGATGCATGCCAGCCCTCTCGTCATACCTTGATGTGCACACAGACCGTGGGTTCACGGCGCCAAATATTCTTGTACAAAGCTCGAGCCAAGAGCTCCCATACCACCAAGGCGTTGGTACGTCAATCTCCAAACGAATGCGTGCGTTTCTGCCCTCGTACCCAAATTATCTGTGAAATTTCCCATCCGGTATCAATCTGCAGGCCGTTGTGAAAATCCCATTTGCCGAAGTGATCAGCCTCCGCCGCGTGGCGACAAGTCTTCTCCAATGGCACCGGATGAGACTTGGTGCTATACAAATAGCCACCACGGGCATGTGAGTGCACGCTCCCTACCTTACTATTGTTAAAACTACAACATTTCGTTCTTGATTCTCATCGATTTCTGAACGTTAACATCCAGGTCTGGCAACTGCCTACGGAGATTGAGCCCTGCTTGCCGACTGGAACTGTCTCCCAATACACCTTTGCAGAATGTATTGATCAAGGCAAGGCGTGGGGAGTGTGTTCGAATAAGACTAATCTTCCATCGTTTGGATTTGACTATCACAGCGACCTTATGATGCAACTCATCTCCATGCCACTGCCCTCATTATTTAAGGAACATGCTGGCTGTGGGAGTATGCCGCTCCAATTTCGTTTTAATCGTGCTGGAAGGTCACGCATTAAAAACAATTTTCTTCATGCTATCATTCCAATGCGCCAGCGAAAGGATGCGCCTTCTGACTAGGATGTTCATTACTTCTGATTAATCTTTCCTGCAGGTTTGGGGGAGGCATGTTCCAAGGATCATGTGACTATGGCTTAGAACTCAAGTCCATGTGCTGGATTGGGGGTACAAAATACACACACACACACACACACACACACACACACACACACACACTCTCACACTCACCCACTCACTAGATTCATATTGAGAGGAAAACGAATGTGGTAGAACGGCAAGGGCGTGTGTGTGTGTGTACGTGTGTGCTGAATTCCGCAAACGCAGGCCTCTCCAACGATCACGAGAGTACTTCAATGATCATCTTCTTTGAAGGGAACTTCGCTGCTGGTGCCGGGGGCGCAGCCTTTACCACCTGTACGAAGTTGACAGTGTGCAAGGAAGTCGTAGAAAGGTCCGTGCGCGTTCCCATGTGTATGTATGTGCCCGTGTATGTATGTATGTATGTATGTATGTATGTATTTATATATGTATGTATGTATGTATGTACGCATGTATGTATGTATGTATGTATATATATACATATTATCAAGGTCTGTGGGCGTTCCCACTCTGGATGGAACAAGCAAGATGCTCTTGTTCTCCTCAAATGAGGCGGGAGGCTACGCAGAAAACATCGGGACAGCTCCGAACAGACTCATCCTCCAGGATTACGCCAAAGAGTATGTGCCGGGTAAAAACCCCCTTTCTGTCCGCCCTGTCTGTCTGTGTGCGTGTTCGTCCATCATTCTTGATATATGTACCATGTTCATACATGCCTTTCCTCACGGCAACCATGCATAGGCATCTCCTCTCTCGACATCACCTTTTCCATGCGGGATTCGCTGGGCGAGGAGATTGTGGGCTCCGCGCAAGCTCCTGTCAGCCACATGGTGCAAGTGCTCGTTCTCCCTGTAGATGCCGACTGCAAGTCTTTTGAGGAGTGCGAGCGTCTCAAATTGCAGCCTACGGGTATTACAAATAGGAACATGTCTTCTCTTCTTTTTGCTCTGTTGAAACATGGATCTGATTTTCGGCGCGATTTTTCCAGAATCGTTCCTTTCAAACGGGGAGGCGAGCACTACTGCGCTTGCACGCGATTTTGATGCCTCCATTCTGAAAAATTGCCTTGTCGGCGAATACGAGGTCAAAATTCAGGTATGGTGGGACGTTCTTTTGATGTGATGGGAAAATGTCGCTGGAATCGGTCGTCGTGATTTTCAATCTCCGTTTGTCTGATTTATGTCATCGGTGGTGCACAGCTGTTTGTCAGCGGAAGTTTGTTGCTGGACACGACCGGTGTCGCTGCCTCCGACATCGAGAAGCTCGAGCAGGCCATTCTCGTCACTTGCAAACCCTGCCCTGCAGGATTCACTCGGATGGAGAGTCAGCAGATGGATGGCCTTAAAAGGGGACGCACGGTGTGGACATGCTCAGCTTGCGAAAAAAAACAGTACGGTTCGTTTCCCTGCCCGTTTACAGCCTTGTCAGATCTTGAGCAATGAATGTCATGTCGGATAACGCTATAACGGAGCGTTTGTCTCGTTATCACTTGCTAGCGTCGAGCATCGCAGAATCACTAACGTATATTTCACCTTCCCCCTACTTTTTCGAGCAGTCATCGATCCGAATCAGCACGCTTGTCACACCTGTCCAGGTGAGCAAGTGCTGCGTGTATTTGTTTTTGACATATGAGCATTTGTACACTTACGGCTCAAACTCGTAAACTAAAACACAAATGCACGCACGCACCACAATCCAACACATACATAGCGGGTGCCACGTGCGAAGACGGTTCGTTTGTTGCAAAAGACCCTGCTGAAGCCGTGTGGGAACGCACGCCGTCCGGGCGATATCGTCTTGCAAAATGCCCCCCAGGTGCTGCATCGATCGTCCTCTAGCGACAGCACGGACACGTTTTCTGATTTACTTTGGTGGCAACTGCAGGATACGTGTTGGTGCGGGACGACAGTGACGAAGCTAAAGCAGTCTTGGATCGTTGCCTTTTGTGCCCCCCCTACACTTACAGCGTAGAGGAGGCCTTTTATGGTGTCAAGCCTTTGTGGACACAAACCGGAGACACGAGTGCCTGCAATCCATGCCCGCGTGGGAAGGCCGAGTGTGTCGGAGGAGCCGCTATATCGCCAATCCCAGGTTTGATCGACCTGTCCAGATTGCCATGTATTAATGCATTGCATCAATATTTGACGGAAGACACGGAGAGAAACACTTACTCTGTCCTTTCCCTTCACATCATCCCCTTCTGGCGCCCTTGATCTAGGCTACTGGTCTCCTCTTAGTAACTATGCCACATCTGCTAGACGAGATGGAGCAGCAAACCACACTCGACACAAGTCCAGGGTGGTTCCGATATACAGATGCTACCCTCCCACGGCCTGTCTCGGAGCGAATGCATCCAATGGTAAGGTCCACGGCGAGTGCATGCCGGGGGCGTATGGACCGCTTTGTGGAATCTGCAACGAGACGGATGGGTATTCGAAATCAAAAGACGGCTGTAGAAAATGTGACACACGCGGGACTACTGAATCTACCTCCACCATCGCCGCATGGACAGGCGTCATAGGAGTTCCGATATTCCTAACGCTTTGGTACTTGCCTGTGCGTATGTCGATGGGCGCGCGCGCGCGTGCGCGCCGCACATTGGTGGATGTCTTTGCGTTTGCGAAGTGTGTTGATGTGTGTGATGATGTGAGTGCATGATACGGGTACACAGGTATTTTTTCGCTTTACGCGCCCTAATCGCAAGTGACCCCGACGAAGAGGATAGGAGGCACCGACCGAGAGGGTATGGAATATGGCTCCATTGCAAAACGAAATGTTATTTCTTTCTAGGCCGCATCTTCGAGCATCCAATATACTTGAAGACACTAGCACCTGTGGTTGCGCCGATCAAGTCCCAGTGCGGGAGTTGGGCCACCTTTGTGATAAAAAACAATCCGAGAAACTACATCAAGATCATTGTTTCCTTCTTTCAAATTTCCACAGCCTTCCTAACCAACATCGATGTCAACTGGCCAAGCTCAGTTCAGAGTCTTTGGAAGTTCTTTTCGTTTTTGACGATGGAGGTCTTCAAGCTCTACGGCTACGATTGCATGTTTGGAGGAGTCGACTACCTTGGGCGATTAGTGTTGGTTACCACCGTTCCTCTGGCTGTTATATTATTCTTCAGCTTGCCGTGGATGGCTTCTTTCTTCTACAAGCAACACCGGGCTCGGCAGGCTGCTTCTGCATTTTGCAACAGCGCTCTTTGGGTTGTCTATCTGATCTATCCTCTCCTCTGCTTGATGACGGTATGTATGTATTGTATGTATGTATGTATGTATGTGTGTGTGTTTATGTATGTATATAATGTGTGGATGTATGTATATGTATACACATACATTCACTGATAGGTCTATTTCAAGGTCTTGTTATGCACACCCCAGGAATGCTTGTGCCTGATTGCGAGCACAGTCATATCGGCGCCCTTTCTAATGTCAGATTGGTTCCCGATTTGTTGGACCCTAGCACAACTGCAATCTCGTGTCATGTGGTCTTGCGTATGTCAACGCATGCGCACTCAAACACCATTTGAAGTCGCTGTGCTGATCTATTTTCGCAACAGGTACAAGGATTTAAATGCGTGACGGTTGAAAACCTCCATCTCCTTGCAGCCGACTTGAATGAACCGTGCCCGTGGGATGCACACGAGCGGGGATCATTGATCTTTGCGTGGAGTGCTTTCTCAATGGTGAATGATTTTCTTTCTTTTTTTCCTCCTGAAATTGTATTTGATTACGACGTATACTGAGTCATGCTTGAAAACACTTCTGCGCGTTCGCAGATTCTCTATCCTATTGGAATTCCAATACTGATCTTTAGCAGCATGCTGTACCTGGACGTGCCTCGTCTTTCTCGATATGGCAAGGGCGAAGCAATATTTGAACAAATGCTGGGACTCTATATGAAGGAGCGCGACAAGACTATCTGCTTCAAAATTGCGTCCATCGTCGGAGAAAGACGCGATGAGGCTGCGGTGGCTCAACGGGCTGACGAGCTGTTTCAAGAAGTGAGTTGCAGAGGCGCAGAAGAGGTCTCGGTATCGCGATTCTTTCAATGGTTGGGCAACGTTGGAATCGGAGGCTGCGATGAGGAGGAGGTCCGTCTGCTTTTTTCACACTTTGACGAGGATGGCGATGGGGAACTAAAGCACCAAGAAATGTTGATGCTCGTGAGATTCTTGGTCAAGGCCAACGTGGTTGTGCATCCCGGTCTGAATATCGGGAACGTTACCAAGGAGGCATTGGCTATTTTGTCCGAGTACCAGTGGGTGCATTTTGTTGACGGAGAGGACGAGCAACAAGGCGCGGAAGCAGTGAGCAGCGTCTTTTTGCGTGCTTCAAGCTTGTCTTCTGTTGCATCCGAGCGACAAGGCGCGGAGGGAGTAAGCAGCGTCTTTCCGCGTGCTTCAAACTTATCTTCTGTTGCATCCGACACCTCTAGCCGAGGATCACGTTCGACTCTTCGCCAATTGCCGCCGTCTTTGCAGCGTGATCTCGACCAAACGGACCCAGATGAGCATGACGCAATAGTAGATGCACTTCTGCAGAATGGGCAGCTCATGATGAGAAAAGGCGTGTTTGCGGTGCCCCGGCTTGGCTGGAGGAACGATGAATCCTCTTCTGAAGATGAAAAGGCGCTGTTGGATATGATAGGGTTCCTGCTAGATGCTTATCACAAGGGCGCGTGGTGGTGGGAAGTTTTCGAAATGTGGCGAAAATTGATGCTGGCTGGTGTGTGTTTGTGTGTTTGTGTGTGTGTGTGTGTGTATGTGTGTATGTATGTATGTATGTGTGTGTGTGTGCATACACACACACAAACACCACACATACATACACACACACACACACCACACATACACACCATACACACACTCCCCCTCTCTTTCTCTCCCTCCCCCCCCCCACACCATGGGACGATACTCAGGTGCTATTATTCTCGTCCCAACGGAGGGCGGCAAACAGATTGGTTTTGCCTTCTTGATCTCCAATATCTGGTTACACCTCACCCTTTATGTACCGTGCTCGGGATGTTTTTACATCCATCCTGTATTCTGGCGCTTGGTGTCTGACCTGAGTTGTTCCATTGGTATTTGACCTGAGTTGTGCCATTGAGCAGCCTTTACGTCTCTTTGCGGACCGCCCCTTTTGTGAATGAAAACCTTGGAAAACTCCATATCATGTCGCTGACAGGTGTGTGTGTGTGAATGTGTATGCATGCGCGCTCGCGTTTCAATGTCGAAGGCCCTCGTGTGACATCGCGTACGTGAGAGAAGAAAGAGCACGAGCTTGCGAGTATGTTGTGTTTGGTTGTTGTGCAAGGCGTGGAATGTTGGGTTGCTTTCTACTATGCCGTCTGATTGCAACGCATAGAAACTGTGCTGCTCTAATCTAGTCTATTTTGCGTGAGCAGCCCAGAGCATCACGCTATTTTATGCTCTGCTACTCGAAGTGCAGGAATTATCGAAAGAGACAGTCTGCAGTGGTGCAGAAACGTGCACGAGAAACATCTCCGACGTCGTGATGTATATCCTATGCAGTGAATGTTGTGTGCGTGGTGTGTCAATTGTGTTTGTGTGCTTGTGTGTGTGTGCGCGCGCGAATGTGTATTGTGAGTATGTGTGTGTTCGTTATCAGCACAAATTTCGACCACGCCATGAGTTCGAGCACATGTCAACACGCATACACGCACTCACATATATATGCCCACACACGCATCAGGGATTACCTCTTGACTCTCCTCCAAGTGTCAGTCTTCATTCTTCCAGTGTTACTGCTACTAAAGGACCGTGGCTTTTTCGCTGCTGTTGGCAAGGTCTGCGAGAAATTGCGCAAGCAGGCTCAGTGCATAGGATCGAAACGGATGCATCGGTGGCCATCCCGTGCCATAAGATCCTCTCAGGTACCCCATCGCGGCTCAATGTTTTTCATGATCTTAGTGATGATGTACATCACTGATTGAATCGTATGCTCATGACCTCAGGATCATTCCGCCGTAATCTCAAGAGAGACATCTTCGGGCTCACTCTCACAAAAGGGTAGCTCAAGCAAAAGATGCAAACCACGGTCAGCATCATCAACCAATCTGACTAGATCTCATTTAATCTGGTGAAACACCAGCCAATAGACTGACATATACATGTACTGGCACATGCAGCAGGGGCTCAAAACGTGAAGCGTTCGACAACATCGAAGCTAAGGAAGCAGGCCGCGCTGCTGGAGCGCTTTCCTTGGCAAGTGGCGAGCTGGACAGTCCTACGACGGTCTCGGGGTTCGATGCGGAGGCGAAATATGACATTGAATCGGGTGCTGCAGGTGTGTCCTCTCCACAAAAGAACTGGACCGTCACCTCCAGTTTCTTCTATGACGTTCAGCATGACACGGGCGTGTCCGATATTCCGCAAGCGGCTCCATGTGCGTGGAGTGATGCCAACCCACGTGTGAGGTCGGAAGCATTGTCCTCAAGGTCGCAAGTTGCGGAGCAGGAAGAGACAGACGTCATTGAACTTGGCACAGACCCCCACACCTCGGCATTGCTTGCGGAGACTCTGGTCATCAGGAGTGGGGCAATCACTGCAGATGCTAGGCAAAATCAAAATATCAATGATCTTCTCGCGCTTGCTGGAGAAAGTAGGATGACAATCATTTTTCCCGAGCAACGACAGCAGGACTTCCAAGATGTGCAGCCAATATCCGCTTGCTCCGGCTCACCTGTCCAGCCGCATTCTCATGTCTCTGATCTGCTTCGGACCCAACAGCACCACACACAAATCATCAGAGCAGGGGATGAGGTCCAAACGAAAACGCAGGAGAAAGAGCACATGCGAGAGATGGTGCCCAAGGTGATCCAGGTTGAGGGCACGACGCCGTCTGCTGATTCACCCACGCTTCCAGGGTGCACGACACACAGCACTTATGATTCACCGCATCCAGCGCTGCTGGCGAGTGCTGCCAAAATGGCAGAACTCCAAGACGCACAGATCGAGACACATGGGCTTGATGCAGAGATTGATGCGGAGCTCGCGACAGCAATGACAGCTCTAGTCCGTGCCCAGAGCAACGTAGAGGAGAAGCTGTCTAGTGTCAAGAAAGGATCAGAAGAGCTAGCGCAGAGGAGCAAGGCCCAGGAACAAGAGTACATACGCAAGTTGGCTGAGGAGAAGATGTGGAAACAGAAGCAAGCAGAAGAAGAAGCTGCACACAGAAGGGCAGAGCAGGAGAAGATACGTCAACTTGAGGCTGAAGCTCAGCATCGTATGCGTGAGCTGGAGGTGCAGGTGGACAAAAGAAAGGCAGAATTGCGTGACAATTTGCGTCAACTTGAGGCTGAAACTCAGCATCAAGTGCGTGAGCTGGAGGCGCAGGTGGACAAAAGAAAGGCAGAATTGCTCAAGCAGGAGGCTGAAGCTGCGCGCAGGAAGACGATAGAGGGAGAGCACATCCGAGAACTGGACAAGGAGGCTTCTCGCATCAAAGCTGCATCAGAGGAAGAGGCGCGCCGCAGACAGGCAGAGGAGGCAATGCTTGTTCAGGAGAAAGAGGGTCTCGAAGAGGCGCTCGCGCGGATCAAAGTCGTCTCTCCCAGAGTAGGATTCGCGAAGGGACACATGCCGCCATTGAGGCCAGGCTCTGTTCCTCACGTACCAGCACGTACAATCCAAGATCTCGCGCAGAGCTCCGCGCCTGTCCCTGCAATATTTTACGGCAAAGAAGAGGTGGAGCTTGAAGACACGACCTCTTCCGTCACGATCAGCACACATGCGCCTCCGCAGGCAGTTCTGGACACCTTCAGCCCTGACGTGGACTGGAGGGTGGAGTCTGACGTAAGGACATGGTCGCCGGACGTCGTGGCGCAGTACGTCAGAGGCCTGCAGTTAGACTTTGGAGTCCATGCTGACGAGTATGCAGACAGAATAGTGAAGGAGCGCGTCGCTGGAGCAGCGTTTGCGGAATGCAATTCTGCAGATCTCAAAGAACTGGGCGTGTCGTTGTTCGGCCATCGGAAACTGCTTCTTCTGAAAATCCGTCTGCTATGTGCCTCGCCCGAAAACGGCAGCGACGGCAGCGACGCTGCCGAAAACGGCAGCGACACTATTGGCCTTGCCTGAAGCACTATAGTAGGTGAACATGTGAATAGGACTCGATTCCTCCAAAAGAGCCAGGAGGAATCCCCCGTCCCTCATCTATCCAGCTGCCAAGATCGTAATTAAGAGGTTTTTCCCAACGCAACTGAAGTGAGCAGACGACCATAGCGTGTGTAGGTGTAGCGCGGAGGGGGTGCAGCAGGACGGTCTGTTGAGTGCCAAGCTCACTTATTCCTCACTTTTTCCTCCCAACTAGGATTACTGCTGAGAGGATTTATTGTGTATAAAACTGTAGGAGAACTTGATTTGGGAGAATCGTTGCGCTCTGTCCCACTGTTAGTTCCTGAGCTTTGCCCGCTCCAGTCGGGGGTCGTTTCTCTTGCTCCGCAGCCCATTTGCAAGCCGGATGGTCCTTTCGGACCCCTTGTCCCTTTTCCAGACGCCACTTGACACTCTCTTGTCTCCATCCTGGATTTGCAGTGATCTCGGCGGCTCTCCAATCGACCATATCCAGCCATCTTTGTATGGTGCCTCGTGCTCTTTCCGAGATGCCTGCTATATCGCGTGTGAAGAGTATACGCACTGTCTGAGTGCCTTCCTCTTCATTGACTCGAGCCAGGCGAGGGACTTTGTGGACTATGTTTCCCTCCGACCATCGGCTTGGCGCCATCCTTTCCACGGTGGTGTAGCCCGCTGTCAGTACCTTCGGAACGGCTGCCCAGAAGATCTCTTCTCCTTCCCAGACCAGTTTTCACTGTTCCTTATCCATATGCCATACACCTTCCTCCCATGACTGGTAGCTGCCCCCCACGGCTTCCACTCGACGCCGAAGTCTTCGCAGTTCTCTTGTGGCTTCCGAGATTCAGCTAACTTTGAAATTCTTGTACAGAAGTTCTGTCTTGTGGAGGGTATCGTTATGGAGATTGTTCCTAATAAAGCTCTCTCTCTCTCTCTCTCTCTCTCTCTCTCTCTCTCTCAGGGATCATCAGGGCGGTACGGCTAGTTCACCATGTCGGCCATCAGGCTGGCCTAGCCGAGAGCAGACTGATATAGCATTCAAAGGCCTCCAAGACTCTGAGGAGGAGCGCGGTGAACCACAGAGGGGGCCCTCTGTTACCGGGTGGTGTCACCGCCACACAGACGCTCGACTGACTTCGAGCAGACACCCCTCCTTGCATGACGCAGAACGGGCTGCCGATTGCCAGACCAACTCCCAACACATCTCAACTCTCATGCGAAAGCTCTTGCCGGTGGGCTGTATCCGATACAGTCTTAGGATGGGGTTCAAGACCCTTAG